>JACCDR012428104.1_pt1 | contig 20182 bp, 20 predicted proteins | sample 7446431 | NCBI WGS metagenome assembly JACCDR01 (sample SAMN15323443, study PRJNA562643) | freshwater metagenome | isolation source: river surface water | place: USA:Blue River Watershed | collected 2017-08-17 | reverse complement strand
CTCCTGTAGCAGTTTGTAACAAAGTGGGAAAGGTTTGGCGAAGATCTTGGCGATCTCTTGCGCGACCTCCCGATGTTCTTTTTGAGTCGCAGGCGCCAAGCGGCTTTGTAGGTAGTGAATCCAAGATCGCACGTTGCCCCGCATATAGAGCCGCGTGCGGGTGCATTGGGGCAAAAGCATCCGCGCAACTTCTCGCGCTATACCCTGTTTTAGAGCCTGGTTGTAGGCGTCAAAAGCCTGTTTTGTAGAGGCTTCGACAAGCCGAAACCAATCCGCCAAATCCGATAGCGCCTCCTCGCCCCCTTGGCGATTTTTGACGCTCTGTGTACGCGCTTCTGGAAACTCGATTTCGGGCTCGACCTCCGCATAGCGTTGCGAGAATTGTTGAAAGACAAACGATCTGTGTCTCAGAATTTGAGTCGCGATTGCAAGGCTGGTTTCGATTTCGACCGTGAGATCGGCCTGCTCAAAAACGCTCCAATGTCCTTTTTTGAAACAGTAGGCGAGCAATTGCGCCCCTGTTTGCAAGTTGTCTTGATTGCTCGGGTTTGACACCCTCGCGCAGTACACTAGCAAATCTTCGGGAGTCAACGCGCAACCCTCGATATTGAGCAGCGTGCGCGTGACCGCGATCTCTCTGACCTTCACTTGGGCGCCTCTTGCTGGTTGAGATAGGTTTGGAGCGCTTCTAGCGCGCTTTCCGCGAAGTACAGCGCGTGTCCGAACCGCTTGCCCGCTTTCGGATTTTCGGACAGGTAGGCGCGCAGAATTGGCAAGGTGCAAGAGAGGAGCTTTGCTACCTGCGCGAGCGGGAGATAGCGCTTGCGGCCCTCAACCTTGGGAGTCAAAGCGTTCTTACCGTAGAACTCTAGGAACTCAAGAAATTCATCCCGAAAAATCAAAATGTTACGGCCTAAACGACGGCCCTTGATTTTGTTTTCACGGTACCAGTTTCGGATCGTATGAGCCGAAACCCTCGCCACTTCCGCCGCTTCCGAGACTGTCAACGGGTGCATGATTTTTCCCCTTTCAACGGTTATCGCCCTCGCCCTCTAGCGTGCCCCGATCCTGGCGCGATTCGAGCTTAGCAAGATTGCGGCTCGCGACCTCCGCTAGAGGGGTTTTTAACTCTTGCGCAGCCGCCGCAAGATACCAAAGCACGTCACCTAGCTCTAACACCAACTTGTCAACGTCGGCGGGCTCAATCCCGCGCCCTTGACGCATGATTTTTTTGACCTTGCCCGCTACTTCGCCCGCTTCGTTTGCGAGCCCTAAACAAGCGTAGACAAGGCCCAAAAAGCCGCCTTGGTTGGGATAGATCGCGGTTTCTTTGGCCTTGAATTGATACTTCGTAAAGTCGAAACCGCGCCCCTTGTCTAGCGCTTCAATCACGCTAGACAACTTGCCAAGTTCGCTTTGCAGCGCTTCAACCTCGTATTGCTGCGCGGTTTTATCGGCCTCTAGGCTCTTGATCTCAGACTGTAGATTCCCAATGTATTCAAGGTGCGCAGAGTTACTTTGTTCGGTTTCAGACAAGCACGCGCGCATGGTATCGACAAGAGTTTTCAAGCTATCTAAAGCCGCCGATTTAGCCTCCAATTCTTCGCGAATTTTGCTCCCGCTTTTCAGCATCCGCCCGATCTGCGCGCTCTTGTCTGCGCTATTGCGCTTGACGTTTGCAAGTGTCTTTTCGAGATCGTCAACCTGCTTTTGATAGCGTAGAGCCCGCAAGTTTTCCCGCCCGTGCGCCTCGCTCAATTCATGCGCGTGTTTGCGCGCTTGGCGATAGCGTTTTTCAGCCGAGGAGAAGGCGAACGCGGCAACGATAAACAGGATCGTGATCAAGGTCGCAAAGGCTAGTAGGGCTTCAAACATTCGTTCCTCTTTTCTTGCGTGTTTTTACGCTCAACCACGGTACAACTTTTTACGTTTATTGCAAGCCGTCAAGGCCCTCACAGGCTAGTATGAACGCCAACGAAAGCACTGTAAAACAGAACAAAAATTCGATCATTTTTCGGGCTCCAAAGGGATGAACCGCCACACAAACACAAGCGAGACAAACCAGCCTAGGACAAACGCGGGGCCTGTGCCGTGAAAAAACAACCAGCTAGCGGAGCAAACTCCGCTAAGTAGGGTAGCTTTCTTGTAAAAATTACCAGCAACCCCTTTCCAGAAATCAACAAAAGAGAAGGCCACAAGTAGACTCACAAGCACAGGCGAAAGAAACCCGCGCGATTTTTCTAAAACCGACACTCCCAACCACGCCCAACAAGCGAAGAAACAGGCGCTCAAGACTTCGTAAGGCTTCATTTTTTCGGCTCCCAAGGGATCAACTTCCCAGCTTGATCGTAAACGGTTTCGGCCTCTTTGTACCAACGTCGGCACAATGCGGGCTCGGCTGTGATCTTAATATCAGGCGTGAATTTTCGCATTTCTTCGCGCATGATCCGCGCCTTCTCCTCGGCAACATCATGCGCGTGCGACTCTCGGATCTCGCTCAAGATTTCGTCATGCACGAACACCGAAACGCGAAGGTTGTTGTACAAAATACTATCAGGTTCGGCGTAAGCCCTTCGCGTCACTTCCCACAGCGCAGCCTTCGCCCCATCCGCTGCTAGCCCCTGAAACAAGGTGTTTGCGCCATCGCAAAAACCAACGCCTCCCCGAACGCGATTGGAGCAAAATTGCTCTATCTCGCCCCCTTGTGTAGCGCGCTTGACGTACTCAAAAAACCCGCGCATTTCGGGCCATTGTGCGAACCACTGATCGCGTAAAGAGGTCGCCAATTCGACACAACGCGCGCACACAGGCGGGCAAGGCAAACCCCTGTGCTCTGTGATCTTGCGCTCGCCACAGGTAGCGCCCTCTAGCACTACGCAAAAGCGAATCCCGATCTTGCGTTGCGCTAGGACTAGTTTTAGCGGCCCCATTCCGCCAGGGAAGCCGAAATTCGCAGCCTTGGCGGCTTGTCGATAGCCCTTGGCTTGCTTATCCCCTGACTTGAGCCGCCGCATAAAATCGGCGTACTCAACCCCAATCATTTTGCACGCAAACAAAGCGTGAGTGTCTGCGCCCGCGTTGATAGCCTCGGCAAGCGCGCTAGAGCCCGAAATCCAAAGTTGACATTGTGCGAGCGTGCAAAGCTCCAACGCGCCGTAATCAACGCTGCAAAACAAGAAACCTGGGCGCGGGATAAAGCAATCGCGCACATTGTGACCGCGCGGTAAAGTCTGCAAAACCCCGCCGTAAGACGTTCGCCCGGATGCTACTAAAACGTTTGGTTTTGGGTTGATTGGTACTGTCTCACCTTGGCGCACGGCGGGTACGTAGGTTTGAATCAGTTTTTCAAGCTCGGAAACGCGCGCGAACCGCTCTAGCAGAGGATCTCCCGACTCTGAGAGGGTATCCCGATCCGTCGAAATCCCGCCCTTCGCGCTTGTCGGCGGGTTTGCATAAGCGGCTGCAACGCGATCTTGAATCGCCTTTTTGCTCTTAGTGCCATCCTCCCGAAAAAACCCTTCTCGCGTGAAAAACGCACGCTCGATTTCGAGGCGTTCAAGGATGCGCGCCTCTAGCGCGTCCAATGCCGTTTTTTCGGTCCGCATGCCCCAAAGGGCCGATAGGTGTAGGGCGAAGTCACAAGCGGTCTGCACGGGGCATTGGTAAGCGTTTGGGAGGTCATGTTGCGCTAGTGCGACCTCTAGCGTATTCCGCGCATCGTCTAGCGGGTACTGGTTGGCGTCAACGGGCCATTGTTCCAAGGGGACGCGGCCCAAAATTGCGTATCGCAAGCGCCAAGCGCTATTTTCTTTCGCGTCCGCGCGGTTGAGATAGATCTTGACGCAAGTCTCTAGGCTGTAACGGTCTGTGATCTTACCGTCTTTCGTGCGCAGCCGCTCTCCTGTTTCGGGGTGCAAACCGAGATTACCAAAGGCTATCGCGTGCAAGGATGCCGCGATTTGTACGTCCCAAACCCGCCCGTTGTCATAAGCCGCAAAGACAGCGCGCGTGAGGTCGGGAAACTCGTTTAGGACGATCCCGAAATCGTAAGAGATTCGCGCCCCTGCGAATGTGCAATCGCTTTCTAGTAGGGCTTGCAACTTCTCTTTGATTGCGTTTTTGTCTGTTAGTAGTTCGGGCCTCAGATCCTCGCCACAGAAAGACGCGCAAACCAAGGCGGGGCAAAGGTTTCCAGGCACGAACAAAGCCGTTTCAGTATCAAACGCCACGAATTTCATTTTTGACCTTTGGAGGGGTTAGAGACGCCCAGGGATTTGCACCCTGGATTTACCCGCTAGAATCAAGCGGAGTCGTTTTTCTTAAACTAGCGCCTAGGGTTTTTCGCCTGAATTTGGCTTTCGCGAGCGGTCGATCAAGCCTCTCACTAGGCCAAGCCGAGACAAGCGAAAAACCCTCTGACAGCCGAAGTTTTCTAGGCGAAAGCCGCCTTCAAGATCCAACCTCTTGCGCGCGCTTTCGCATGGTTTGGCGAGCCTAGCGCGAGGGCGGGTTTACTCAACCCTTCGCCCGCGCTAGACGGTTTGCGCCGTTGCTGGCGCGGCTTCGCGAGCGAGAACGCTACAAGCAAAGCCGCGAGCAAGGCGAGAAAAAAAGCGATCAAAACGGAACCTCGGCCTCTTTTGCAGCGGCGGAAGGATCTTGGTAATCCTTCCAAGAAAACGTTGTGAAGTTGTTCCCCTTCGCGGTTTTCTTGTGCTGCGCAACCGTGCGAATCGTCGCGCCCTTGAGCGGTTGATCGGCTGCAATCGCAGCCTGACAAAGATCAAACAAGAGTTCATCCGTGGCGCTAGGCTCACAAGCGCGGAAAAACGCCTTCATCGCGCCCAAGCCCATATTGTTCGGATCGTCCAATTTGACCACGTAGGCCGCGCGGGTGCCTGTGGGCGTAGGCTCGGGATACGTTCCCAAGCGCTCACTTTCCAGAACGGTGAAATCGACAATAAAACTTGTCCCCTTGTGGCCCTCGTGAACGCGCACCCGCTCAATTTGGAGCTTGTAGACACCCGGATCGATGTAGACTCCAGTACCGGGCTCATTCGACTTCAAAAACTTGTTGCGATCCAACATATCGTTTTTCTCCTGTGCCCTAGCGACTTTCGCTAGGTTCCTAGACGTTACGATCCCTGCTTTTGCTTGTCAAATCGCGAAGTGAAATCGGTTGAGGCCAGCAACAACTTTTGCAGCGTTCCTAGCGTCCCTTCGATGTAGCGCGCTTGATCAAGGGCCGAATCGATAGCCTCTGCGAACTCGGGAGTGTGCCTGTAAACGTGCGTAGTTACATCGTCTTTCTCTTGCCCGATACGATGCAACCGCCCTAGAAGTTGCTCCCAAGTCGCGCCACTTGTCGGCGGGTTTGCGACAAGTTGAGCGTTGAAAAGTCGTTGCAGACCATCGCGCCCCGTGCCGTGCGCTTTGATACTCGCGACGATAGAGCGATCTCCCTTCTCGCCCAGGATTTTCGCTTCAGCGCCTAGCCCGCCCGCGTGTTTAGGCAACCCTGACAACTCAGACACTTTGAGCCCAAACGCTTCGTGTTCGTACCAAATCACCCCCCTTTCCTTGGCACCCCAACTAGCGCAATCTCGCGCTAAAAAATCGTCAATCCAAACCGCTTCCGTTTGCGGTTGAACGGTATCTTTGACCTCCAACCATTCTTTGTAAAACTCTGTCTCCCAAACAGGGAGAGGTCCCTTGTAGCGGTCGAAAAACCGCTTTGCCGCTTGTTCGCAGAGTAGGGGAGAGTCAAGATTTTCACGCCGAAATTTTAACTTCTCGCGCAACTCTTTATGCCAGCTTTTGCGCACGCTCAACCAACGGTCGATAACCGCGCGCGCTTCTCCTCGCGGGAAAATCCATCGATAGTAAAAACCGCACGCGAGTTCCTTGGCACACCTAGCAACGTCAAGAGCTTGGATCAATTCTTCGCCGTCACCGCGTACCCAACGCGAGCGCAGATCGTCTAGCGCGGCCTCTACCTTGGCGGGAATTTTGGGCGCGGGTCTTTCGACAAGATAGAGCGAAGCGTCAACCGGACTCGCTTTGGTTGAGACAACTCCCAACGTCTCAACAAGCCTTCGATGAAAACCCTCTTGTACTGTCTCCCCTGGCGCGCAAAGTCGTTTTAGTGCGCCCGCTGGCGCCTGAAATTCGCTCGGGTCAAGCGCGCTCGCCCACGATTCCAGAACGTCAAATTTCAGCGGCAAGGGGCTCTTTTCACCGTGCGAGAAGGCCAGCAAATGCGCGTAGTCTTTTATCGATTTTGCTGTGATAGTGCCGCTCCAATCGCACAAGCGGCAAGAATCGTTGGCGCTCAAATAGCGCAGCACGCGGGCGGTTGTCGCAGTTTGTTTGTAGCGCAACTTATGGGCCTCATCCGCGATAATCAGATCGGGCTTTAGTTCCTCCAAAATCGAAGCCGATCCCGCGCGAGAAAAGAGCGAATAAGGCACAACGTGTAAAATTGGAGCGCCAGGCACGATCCAACCCTCACGCAAGCCAACGCGCAGGCTGGGCACCTTGAAATGCTCGCGCAAGGCCAAGTAATCCCTGACAAGTTGCTTTTTAAGACCGGGCGGGATCAGAAGTACCGCCATTTTGCAACCCGGAAATACTAGGGGCGTCAACAAGTTGAGAATTGTCTTGCCGTGCCCTACGCCGATCAAGCCCAAACAACCGCCCGCTAAAGGCGCTTCATACAAGGCCCAAGCCTGAATTGGGCGCAACTTGGTAACGCAACGATCCGCGCAGGCGCATTTGTCTTTGCGCTCGCGCGAAAGTCGGCGGGTCATAAGCTCCGCGAGCGCGAGCCCTTTGACGCTATCGGGCTCGACAACGGGGCGCCGATCAATTTTCAAAATTCTTTGGAGGTCGGGACTATCGCCCACAGCGGGTTTGAAACCTCCGAAGGTCGGTTTTTCCGCGTGGTAGTCGGCAAGATCCATTGTCAACCCTGTTTTTGTTTGGTGATGCAACTTTTGTTTTCTGTTGGCTTGCCCGCGCGAAAATAGAGCAAGCGAATCTCCCCTTGACGGGTGTTGTCTAGTCTAACCTCAACCCCGCACACTTCGCACACTCGGGAGAGGTCGCGCGTGCTCCAATGGCCTTGCAAGGCACCAAAACGGTGTTTCATTTTGCAACTAGGAGGGCTAGGGCTAAAAAGGCAAGAAACACGTAGCGGTAGGGCGTTCGATGGCTCATCCCAAGTTACCCAAAATCACGTTGCAGAAGGGCTTTAGCGCCTCAACCGCAACGCTATCAAAGTCTCCTCGCGAACCAATGACGTACACCCCTCCGCTCTCAAGACCCGCGAACCAATCTGCAACAGTAGAGGCCAAGGCCCCGCGCCATTTTCCGAAGGTCAAGGCGGGGTTGTCGCTTGCGCGTATATCGTCGCAATCCGCCATTTTCGCGAGATTGCCCGCGAGCTTGGCGACAACGGGCGAGAGGTCAACAGGCGTAAAATCCGGGCTCGGGTACGGCAAGCAACCCACTAGCAGCAAGGGGCGCCAAAGGGCTTTTTTCGGGCTTTCGCTCGCGCCCTCGGGTGTACCCTCGGCTTTGGGTTTGCGGCCCCGCTTGGGCTTCTCCTCGCTTGCTGGCGCGGCCTCTGCGACAAGACCCATTCCAGCCGCCGCAACCGCGATTGCGGGGTGCGCCTTGGCATCCTCTTGCGAGATCGGCTGTGCGCTCTTGCTGGGCGGGATTGGAGCCGCATCGGGAGGATTCACGCCAAGGGCTTCGCACCCGATATGCCGCACCGATCCGTTCAAAAGCCGCGAGCCGTTAGCACTGGTAATCGTCTCCCCACAAGGCGCGCACACCCCCAATTCCTGCGCCTCTAGCTTGGCGATCTCGGCCTCGATTTCCTTGGCCTTGACGGGCTCTTGCGGTTTAGGTTGGGGTTTGGGTTGAGGCTCTTGCGCTTGGTTTTGAGCCGCCTTCAAAGCCGTGACGCGATCAAGTAGAGTTCCCATTGTCAACGCTCCCTTTCCGAATCTTGCCTTTAGGATTTCGTCTGGGGTCTTAGGACAGATTGACGAATAAGAGCACCCTCGATAAGCCGTGCAAGCCGCGAAGTTTGGCGGTACTTCCTCGGGTGTTTCCAGCGTCAAAACGTCTTTGATCAACCCCACAACTTGAGCCAAGTCTTGCGCCCGTTTTACGATTTCGTCAAGCGTGTGGAGGGCCGTGACCTTGATCGCCTGTGGGCGCTTTTTGTTGATATAAACGTGAGACAAACGAACTTGTTTGGCGTCAAACTTCTCCACACTGTAGACCGCGTAAGCCGCCATTTGAACGGTGTTTATCAGATCCTCGGCCCCCTTCGCCCAGGAAAAATTCGAGGAGCTTTTCCAATCTATGACCTCAACCGTCCCAGGCGGATCGTTTTGTTGCACCCCCAACGAATCGATATAGGTGCCGCTCTTGTTGAGGGCGTCAATTCGCCCAATGAAAGGCGTTTCGTTGATATTGAAACCTTCTAGGCCGATCTCGACCTCAACCGTTCCAGGCGCGGGAAAAAACGGCTTCGCGGCCCTCACTTCGCGCGATAGATGATCCTCGCCCGTCTTTAGGTAGTGTTCGATTTGCCGGTGAATTTCTTGCCCATCCTCGTGAAAATTCTGCTCAACCTCTGGAATCCCTTTGACATATCGAAACCACCATTTACGCGGGCAACCCCCCGCTTCCTCGGGAGAAAATTTACAAATCGAAGTCGCGCTCAAATAGTTGACGCGCCCCTCTGAAACCGCTTTCTGTCTAATTCCGGACATTGGCAACCTCTACAGGTAAAAACTTGGAAGGCGTCTCAAATCCTAGCCTTGTGTGACCTTGATCGTCAAACCGCTTGGGGTTGAAACCAAGATCGCGGAGGGCTTGGCCGATTTGTCGCTTGACAAAGGTTGACAAACTGTGCGCGGGCAAGAGCAGAGCTTGATCCGCGATCTGTTGGATTGTGATTCGCGCGGGCACCCGCTTTTGCGACTTGAGCCACTCTAAGACGCGCTCTGTGTACGGGCTCTCCTCTTGCCGCGATTGCGCCACTTGCGCGATTAGGGCTTCCTCGGCCAAGTCTGTAGAGTACCAGAGTTCCCCTTGTTTGACCCTATAGAGCGCTTCCGCCCACAGTTGATCCCGCTCTCTGCGAATCCTTTGAACGTCAATTGGAGCCCCTACCCGCGCGGGGCGAAACCGCGCGTTTCCTGTGGTATCGCGCAGGTATTTTCGATCTTCGTCGGGGTTGATTGTGCCGATAAAAACCGCCCGCCGATCATAGCGCTGTGTGGCTCTCCCATAGGGGGCGCGGAAAACATCCGATTGCCGAGAAATGAACGCTTTGAACTCTTCGACTTGGCTTTTCTTGAGAACTCCCAATTCTGCGAACTCGACTCCCCAACTGAGATTTACTAGAAGGCCCGCATCCTTGTTGTGAATATCGATGCGCGAGTCTGCAAAGAACTCACCGAATAGGGCGCTAAGGGCGCTTGATTTGCCGTAATTTTGCGGGCTTTCGAGGATGGGGACGGTTTTTATATACGCGCCAGGCTCAACACCCCGCTTGACAGCACCTAGCAAAAAATGCCGCGATAGGATTTTTAGATACTCCGCGCTTTGATCCTCGCCCGCAAAACAGGATAAAAAGCTCTCAAAAAATGAGTCTACGCGCGGGATTCCGTCCCAAGTCAGGCCCTCCAAATAGTTGACAAGAGGATCGAAAGGGTTGTTTTGCGCTTGGCGATACAGGTAGGGTTTGATAGTCTGTGGCGATAGTTTGAGCCCGTATTGTCGGAACAAAACCACAGCCGCCCCGACTTCTATTTCTTCGCCCTTCTCACGCGCGAGAGGCCCCCCGATCACTTCGATGGTTTTTGTCAAGAGGTTGAATCGCAGGTTTGCGCCAAACTCGGGAGCGTTGGAAAAAATTAAATCTAGGTTGTTCGGATCGTTGGTGATTCCGTTTTTGTCGGTTGTGATTTTGTCGAGCCACACTAGACCTTCGCCCTCATCCTCCCGAGGGGGCGCGAACTTGCCTAGTAAGCGCGTGCGCACGGCTTCTGCAAAGGCCCGATCCTCCTCTTTTTTGGCCTGATAGCGCGCCTTCGCGTCACCAAAATTCTTGGCGACCTTGCGCGTCCAATGGGCGAGATCGTGAGTTGAGTCTGAGATCGCGACAAGCGAACGGCGGAATAGAGCTTGTAGCGCGTCTAGGGTCACGTCGGGAGCCGCGAACACTACAGCGGAAACCAAGCGTTGCGTTGTTTGATCGCGCACGCCCTCGCCTACTGCGCAGTAAGCCCGCCCGTCTAGCAGGGACAGCACGGCGGGTGCGAGATCGTGAGGCGCGCGCTTGGCGTATTTTTTGAGGGTTGAGACAAGCGCGCCATAGTCCAGAGGGGGCGCTTGATCGGGCTCTTGCTCGCGCTCGTCAAGGGCGCGCCAATCAAGCGCCTCGCCCTCCACTACAAAGGCCAAGGGCTCAACCTCCCCACTGTGTGAGGCTTCGTAGTAAATCCGGCTTTCGTTGACCGTGGTCTTGTCAATTCGTTGCAGGCCCAAGTGTTCGATAATTTGAGCCCGAACCTTTCGCCATTGGGGAGCGGGCACAGGGACCGCGAGCGGGAAAACCAGCCGCAAGCGAGGGCCGCACCCTCCTACTAGGTGGCTGTGCGTTGTCGCAAAGGCGTAGGCGTAGGGAGATCCGTCAACGGTCTTTAGCGCTTCCTCGACTTCCTCGAAATTCGCGAAATCGTCAAGGTCTGCGACAAAGCAAGTAATCGCAGAAACGTTCCGATCCGCTCGCGCACCTTGGATCACAACAGGCGACCAAGCCGCACCGTGCTTGTGGGGGCAAGTCTTACCCTTACAGGGTGCGCAGGGTGTGAGGGTGTAGGTTGTCAACGCCTCGGCAAGATCCCGCCAAGGGAGGATCGCGGAGGTCGGGATCGTTTGGTGCGGAGTATCGTACAGCGCGATCTGAATATCAGTCATGGGGAGCCCTCTACTAGATCGCCAGGATACGCGCCCCGCGATCTGGGGTCAAACGGCGGGGCGAGAGGGGGCATTAAGCAGGGGTTGACGGTAAGCCCTTGAAATCACTAGGGCCTTACCGCCTTACTTACTTACCCCCCGTTTCCCAAGATCCCTAGCCCTTTTTCAGTCTGTACAAGATCAAAATGCCCCTCTAAATGTTTTGAGGCCACTTTCTGAGTAAGACAGTAAACCCTTGGAAATCACTCTACTTTTTAGATTACCTTACTTAGTAAGTAAGTAATCCTAGTAATCTAATAAGGGATCGAAATCTCGCAAATTAAATCGCGCCCTCCGCACGCGCCCTAGTGTCAAAGCCGCGCCCCGCCAGGGAAAAACACTTTCAACGTAAAAAGTTGTTGACAGGGACGGCGCGGGATCGTACAGTGATTTTCAGAAAGCGAGAGGTCAAAGTGTACATTTCGAGCCAACGTTTTCGCGACGAAAAGATCGTCCAAGAGAAAATTGCGGCTCGCGATTTTTCGGCTTTCTTTGCCGAAATTGAGTTAGACGGTGAAATCCTCCGCGTAGTGGTTGACGGGCACCACAGCGCGGAAGCGGCGGTTCGTTGCGGGGTTGAGGCCGATTGGCAACCAATCGGAGGGGAGATTCAACGCGAGGCCGAGAAGGACGGGGAAACCTTCCTCGCCATTTTCTGGAATGGTGACGATTGGTACAACCTCTACACAGGAGAATTGGTGTTTTGAACAAACGTGGTTTGTTACGGTTGGCGCTCGAATTGGAGGATGTTGCCACATCCGCGATCCGCCAGGGTTGGGGCAAGCGTGACGCCCAAGCCCGCGAGGAATTGACGTTCGCGCTCGAAACCTTGGCGCTCGGTTTGAAGTTGGTCGCTCGCCTTGGCGACAAGAGCCGAGGGGCGCGACTTGTAGATACGGCTCGCCTAGCGCGGGAATAGTGCGTGAGATCGTCGCCTTCCTGGCCTGCAACGGGCCTTCAAACAGTGTCGAGATCTGTAGGGGCCTGATAGCCCCTCGCACTGAGATCCTCGCGGCTCTTGCCGACCTCACGCGGCAAGGTGATCTCTGCTACGCCCTCCAAAAATACAGCCTCAACCGATCTGTTTACTGACTTCCGTTCAATAGCTGAAATTTTTTCAAGCTCCGCGCCTTTCGGCTCAACACCCTTGACCCGAACAACCTAACAAAAACGGACAGTTACAAAACACTGTACGGTGTACGTTGGGACACATAACAACTTTTTACGTAAAAAGTGTTGACGGCTGGCCTGTGGGATCGTACATTGTTTTTACCTAGCGAGGGCTAGGGCAAAAACAAAGGGAACGATAAATGAACCTAACCGCTAACATCGTCGCCTTGATTGCAGCCGACCTATGCGCCCGCGTTATCGCGGAGTATGCGCAAAATCAATATCGTGTAACCCCGCCCCTTGACGTGCTGCGCAACTTTGACGATTTGCGCGGAGGGGATTTAGAGCGCGCGGAGGCGATCGCGACTGTGCAAATCGACCGCGAGGGGATCGCGGCAATCGTCGCCAAGGTTCGCGAGTTCGCAGTAACACCCGCAACCCGCGAACTCAAGTTTGACGTTATCGACTGCAACGTGAAATTCGACCTTCGCGCGAACGTTCAAGCTGTGGGCGTCAAGGAAGGGCTAGGGGACGGGCTAGAGAACGCTTGGGCTCAACTTCGCTTTGTAGTTGAGCGCTTGCACGGTGTTGACGAAATCAGCCGCGAGGATTGGCTATATAAGACTGCCAAGCAAGACAACCGCCTACAAGGGCGCGGCTTAAACGTCAAGCTCCGCGCCACACTGTGGCATATCTTCGCCTGGCGTAAGTAGACCTCAACCGCGGAAGGCGTACCAGGGATCGTTCCCCTGGCGCGGTATCACTCAACCCGAAAGGTAAAAAACGATGAACCTAACCCTAGAAGCCGCTGAAATTATCGCTAATCTGATACGCTATCATCGCGAATTTACGCGGGACAGTGAGACGATTTTGAAAGGGCTCTTTACTCAAGACTTTATCCTAGACCCGAAAGACTTTGCAGCGGTGAATATCTACGGCCCCGCGCCTACAGCCGAGCAACTAGAGACTATTCAGGCCGCGATTAGGAAGTTCTCAAAAACCCTCAACCTCGAAAAACCTGTTTTCGAGATCGCCCCTGGTGTTGAGGTTGTGTTCAGCCTCTATAAAGGGTGCCTTGCTATCGTGACCTTTACGGGCGCTGTGGAAATGGCGCTTGATAGGGTGCGCGAGTTTGTCGAACAAACCGAGTTAAAGCCTTTCAACCCCGCGCACTGGACTGTAAAGGTTACAAGCAAAAAAACCACAGTAACCAGAAACCGAAATCGGTTCTAAGTGAAAAAAACCAAAAAATCCCGGCGCGTGTCGTGTGTTTTTTGCGGGTGCTCAACCCTCGCGCACGCGCTAACAACGGACCCTATCTGTGCCGAGTGTGCAGCCGAGAACGATCAAGAGTTCTACAACCGCGCACAGAAAGGGGAAAGCGAAGCCCTCCTAGACGCCCTCGCCCGCTTGCTCTAGCCCTCCCCTCTGCGCTACCCTCTCCCCTATGTCTAAAGCAATCCACACCCTGACAAGCTCTAAAAACGATAATTGGTGTACACCGTACAAGGTTTTAGAGCCCCTTTACAGGCTTGCGCCGATAGGGCTAGACCCGTGCGCCGATCTCGGGTCCGCTGTAGAGGCGCGGCAAAAATGGTTTTACGCTTCGCACGGTTGCAGCCTACCTAAGCCTTGGGCGCCTCAGATCACAGCGCAAGAGCAGATCTTTGTAAATCCACCTTACGGGCGAGCCCTCGCGGCTTGGACCGATAAGGTCGCAAAAGAGTCCGCGAGCGGGAAAACCTTGACGCTGCTAGTACCCTCGCGAACGGGTGTTCGTTGGTGGGCCACGGCTTACAACGCTTGTAACGCCCTTTGTTTTTGGCGCGGGCGGCTGGCCTTTACCCTAGGCGATTCGACCTCAGAGCCCGCCCCCTTTGACGTGACCTTGTTTTATTTCGGACAAAACGCTAGATTATTTCGGGAGATCTTCGCGGAGTACGGGATCGTCTTTGGAGGTTGATTGCGAGGCCCTAACAAAATTTCGCGAGCGCTTAAAGAGCGATTCGCGCAGCAAGTTTTGGAAAACACCAAAGACGGTTTGGAGCTTTTAGAAATCGCTCTTGACCTTGCGCGCTCAACCGAGATCGCGCCAAGGGATCGCCTTGCGGCTGTGTCTTTTTTGGCCGATAGAGCCTTCGGACGCGCCCCTATGTCGATTGAAATCACAACGCAAGAGGGCGCGAAAGACGCAATCGAAACCGCCCTTAGCGATGATGAAATCGCAGAAGCGTTGTCAACCGAGGAACTTAGAGAGTACGTCAAGCTCCGAAACAAGGTCAAAAGTTTGAAGGTTATTGAAGCGCCATCGCGCTAGAGGTTTGCGTGTACGAAGTTGAGGGCGAGCGCTATCTTGACGCTTTCGAGGTCGCTTTATGCAAGCGCTCCCTTTACGCTTTCGTGGAATTTTTTTGGGACGTTTTAGAGCCCACACAAGCCTTTATTCCCGCGCGGCATATGGAGGAAATCTGCAAAACGCTAGAGGCTGTTAAGAGTAAGCGGGTGCAAAAGTTGTGTGTCAACATCCCGCCTGGACACGCTAAATCCAACATTTTTAGCGTTGCATATCCGGCTTGGCGTTGGGCTACAGATCCGAAATGGTCTGCGCTATTTGCCTCTTATGATGCCGCACTGTCAGAGCGTGATAGCGTGCGCACGCGCGATCTCATACAGTGTGAGCGCTATCAAGCCGCCTTTGTCCGAAACCCGCAAACGGGCGAAGCGGCTTGGAAACTCCGCGATGATACGAATCGGACAGAGTTGTACAAAAACACAGAAGGCGGGTTTCGGATAAGCACGTCCGTTGGTGGTACGGGTACAGGTTGGCGCGTTGACGAAATCATCGTTGACGATCCGCTAAACGCCAAACACTCTCACAGTGAGGCACATAGAAACGCTGCAAACAACTGGTTTACAAAGGCGCTATCAAGTCGCCATAAAAACCCGCAAAACCCCGTGCTAGTCGTTGTGATGCAACGCCTTCACGCCGATGATCTTTGCGGGCACCTAGAGCGTAAGCAAATGGGCTTTCAATTCCTGCGCTTGCCCTCTTTTTTTGAGCCCTCGCGCAGAAGTGTTGTCGTTGATAAAGACGGGGTTTTAATCGCGCAGGATTGGCGACAAGAGAAAGACGATCTCCTATTCCCGCAAATGTACAGCGAGGAAGTTTTGTTAAGCGCCAAGCGCACAATGGGAGACGCTTTCGCGGGACAACACCAACAACGCCCCTCGCCCGAGGAAGGCGGCTTATTCAAAAAGAAATATTGGCGTTTTTGGCGTCAAGAGGGTACACGCGCAGAGGATCAAATCCCGCGCCCCGAGGGGTGCTATACAGGCCCCGCTGTAGCGCTTCCTCCGCGCTTTGACATGAAAATCTTGAGCCTTGACGCGTCTTTCAAAGACGGTAAGAAAAATGATTTTGTTTGTTTTCTAATTCTAGGCGTTCGCAAAGCAGACATTTTTATCCTAGATTGTGTGAACAAAAAACTTGACTTTACAAAAACCGTCGAAACGCTCAAGGCGCTAGTCAAGAAACACCCTGGAACTAGCAGAAAACTTGTGGAGGATAAAGCCAACGGAACCGCCGTTATCAACACCCTACGCGGCAAGATCGCAGGGATCATCCCGCTGGAAACCGAGGGCGGGAAGGAATCCCGGGCGGCGGCTGCTCAACCAACGGTTGAAAGCGGGAACGTGTTTTTACCCGAGGGCGCCCATTGGGTAGAAGATTTCATAGAACAGTTTGCTTTGTTTCCCAACGATTTGCACGATGATCAAGTTGACGCTCTAACACAGGCGATCAACTACATTTCGCAAAAGCCGGAAGTAGCGCGCGCGGCTGCTATGTCGCGCTTGTAGAAAGGGTTGCCCGTGTCTGAGAAAACACTTGACAGGATGATCGCGGGGTTTCGCAAAGACGGTTGGGAGAACGTACTTTCGGGCCTTGGAATCGCAGGGGTTGACAAACGCGCCGCAAATGGCTTCACCTTGCGCAGACTTGACGAGCGCACAGCCGAAAGCCTTTGGAGTAGCGACTTTGGAAAGATCGCGGTAGAAGCGCCCGTTGACGCCATGATGCGCGCGGCTTTCGACCTCAAGATCTCGCCCTCCAAAGAGGGCGAGGAAACCGAGGAAGGCGAGGAAGGCGAGGAAGGGAGCGGCTTTGAAGCGGGCGAGGCACGCGAGGATGCGTTCCCACAGCCGCCTATGCTCGCACCCGCGCCCCGCAAACCGCCGCAACCTATCGAGGGCGAATCAGAAGTTGACGCCAAAGTCAAGCGCGAAATCTTGGCGATCTGCGACGATTTGAAGGTCGCTGAAAAATTCACAGAAGCGCTAAAACTCGCGCGCGCTTTGGGCGGTTCCGCGATTTTGCTTGGCGTGGATGATGGCTTGACCGTTGACAAACCCCTTGACGAAACGCGGATTCGCGAGATCAAGTTTTTGAACGTACTCTCTAAGTACGAACTAACCCCGCGAACCTACTACAACAACCCGCTTGCTCCCAAGTATGGCGAGGTCGCGACCTACCAAATCAACCCGCGAGCTTTCGGGCTTTCCGAAGATCCCGAAAATATGCCTTTCTTGACAACGGTTCACGCCTCGCGATTGTTGGTGTTCCAAGGGGAGCAAACCACGCGCCAAGCCGCTCTATCACAGGATGTTGCGGGATGGGGGGCTTCAATTTTCGAGCGCGTGTTAGAGGCGTTACAGGATGTTACGATCTCATTTGGAGGCGCGGCTGCGATTCTACAAGATTTCGGTCAAAGCGTTCTCAAAATCAAGGGCCTTGCCGATCTCTTAATGGGCGAGGATGCCGAAAGCGATCAAAGCGCGATTAAGCGCATCCAATTAATGCAACTCCAAAAATCCACAATTCGCGGAGTTGTGATCGATGCAGAGGAGGAATACGAACGCAAAACCACGTCACTAGCTGGGCTTCCCGAAGTCTTAGATCGCCTGTGCGGGCGCTTGTCCGCTGTGCTGCAAATCCCTTCGCAAATCCTTTTTGGTGAGACGCCAAGCGGCCTAAACGCCACAGGGGACGCGCCGATCCGCGCCTTCTATGACGATTGCGCAGCACGAAACCTCACAACGCGCAAGCCCCCTTTGACGCGCCTTCTAAAGCTCTTGTTTCTCGCAAAACAAGGCCCCACCAAGGGTAAAGAGCCCGAACATTGGGAGATTTCCTTTACTCCCCTGTGGCAACCCACAGACAAGGAAAAGCAGGAAGCGCGCAAAATCACAGCCGAGACTGATAAAATCTACATCGATGCGGGTGTACTGACAGCCGAGGAAGTTGCGCGCAGCCGCTTTGGTGGCGCGGTCTATTCCGCCGAAACTTCGCTTGATTTGGAGGGCCGCAAAGAACAACAAGCGGTCTTTGAAGCCGAGGAAGCCGAGCGAGTCAAGAGCCTAGAGAAACAAAATGCTTTCAACCCAAAGCAAAACGATCTTGAAAATGCGGAAGCCTAAAGAACCAAAGGCCCAAACGGCTGCATACTCGGCTGTGATAGTCGAAAAGTTGAGCGCCAACTTTAGAGCCTGTGCCCCTTTGGCAAGGTCGCTTTATAACTCGCTCCAAACCGCTCGCCAGGATGCGCCCGATTTGCCCGCGTTGGTGTCACAGATAGAGGCCGCGATGTTGCGCGGGTTTTCCACGCGCGAAATTTTGCGCCTGGTTGACCGCGTAGGGGCCGCGCTTGCACGCGCGCAGAGGGCCGATTTTCGCGCGCGGTTGAAAGACTCCCTAGGGCTAGACCTCTTGACCCTAGAGCCGAGCTTAGAGGCCCCTCTGCGCGCGTTTGCGGCGGAAAATGCAACGCTTGTCAAAAAGCTCCCCTCAACCCTGGCAAGCGAGATCTCTAGCTTGACTTTCGAGGCCGTGAAACTCGGCACAGGCTATCCCGAACTAGCCTCCAAACTAGCGGAGCGCCTAGGAATTTCGCAAAACAAGGCGCGCCTTCTCGCGCGTGATCAAGCCTCCAAACTCTATTCGGACCTTGAACGCTTGCGGCTCAAAAAGATCGGGGTTGCGCGCTACACTTGGCGCACGGCTGGCGATCAACGGGTGCGCGAGAGTCACGAAAAAAGGGACGGTAAGATCTTTTCATGGGCTCAACCGCCTTCCGACGGGCACCCAGGACAAGCTCCCCTGTGTCGCTGCTACGCCGATCCTGTATTTGACGCCTAGAAAGTTTGACCTCACACTATCGGAGCACGCAAATTGCGTGTTTTGAGGTCAAAATGCCAGTTGTTACTTTCTCGCGCGATGGGGCCGCGTACACCAACGCAAGCGATCTGCAACTCCCCTCTACTGTGATCACCGATCTGTGCCCCTTGTGTCTTTTGCCGTGCGCAAAAACGGGTATTGTTGTCCCAATGTCCGCAATTGCCGATGAAACACTCCCTTTCGAGGTCATTCTTACGTGTCCCAACAATCACGAAACCCCTGTGATGATCGAAGTTGACGGCCTCAATCTGTCGGGTGCTTAAAACTACTTGACAAAAAAAGACATTCGTATCAGGTTGTCTAGTATGGGAGATCGGCAAGACACACCAAACGCTGTAAAACCCTCTGAGGTCGCGCCTGTTTTTCGCGTGGATGCCGCGCTCGCCCCCTTGGGGAAACCGCGAAAGCACGCAAACGGTTGGGTTGACCTTGACGGGGTTTTTACGCGGTCTGGTGTGTTTGTTTACCAAAACCCCGACGGCACAAAACGGCGAGAATACCGGCCTCCCGAGGAGGTTTTTGACTCTGAGAGTCTAGCCTCTTTTGCCGCTGTGCCTGTCACAGATTCGCACCCGGAAGCGCTACTAACCGCCGAAAATGCGCGGGATTACACGCGCGGCACGGTTATTGGCGTACCTGTGCGGGATGGCGATTTTATGAGGGGCTCCCTGCGCTTGGTTGACGCCCCAACAATCGCCAAAGCGGAGGGCGGGAAGCGCGCGTTATCGCTAGGTTATACTTGCGACCTTGATCCCACACCAGGGATCGCGCCCAATGGCGAGCGGTACGATGCAATTCAACGACGAATCCGGGGAAATCACCTTGCTATCGTGGATTTCGGACGCGCAGGCCCGGAAGCGCGCTTGCGTATGGACGGTATTTGTTTGGACACCGAGCAAAAAGGGTTTGACACCGTGGAAAAAATCCGTTTGGACGGGGCCGATTTTGAGGTTGATCCGAAGATTGCGCGCGAGCTTGAGAAGCGCCAGGCCGCGCTACAGGCCGCACAGGGACGCCTTGACGCGCTACAGGCTACGCTAGACGCCGAGCGCGCCCAAGTGACGCCAGCAAAGATCCAAGAGGCTGTCAAGGCTCGAATCAGCCTTGAGCGCCAAGCCGCAACCGTGCTCACCGGGCAAGATCTTGCGGGCAAGTCGGATCGGGAGATCAAGGCGGCTGTGGTGTGTGCGCTCGCGCCCTCGCTCAAGTCGCGAATTGACAGCGCGAGCGACGATTACCTAGGCGCCTCTTACGATGCTTTGCTTGCCGCGAACGCATCGAATCCGCCCGCTGTCAACAAGCCGATTGTTGCGGAGCAAACGACTTCTGAGATCCCGCGCGCAGACTCGCTAGGTGGCGTCAACAAAGCGCGCGCGGCTTTCATGGCGAAGCAACAGGAGCTTTCCCGCTAAGGCTTTCAAGAAAGGGCTTGCAAAATGTCTCAGACTTCTATCAGCGCAAACATGACGGCGGCTTACGCGGGCTTGCTCGCGGATTCGGGCTTTCGTGACGTGGTTTCCCGCTACAACTCCGAATCTAGCGCCCAAATGCCGTTTGGGATCATGGTCTGTTTTGGTGCGGCGGATGACGCCGCGATCCTCCCTGTTGACGGCACCACTAAGCACGTTGGCGTGGTAATCGCTACCCAAGTTTACGATCCGACTCTTGATCTTGGCACTACCGGAATTTTGCCTAAGCGCATGATCTCCCTTCTGCGCAAGGGGCGGATTTGGGTGCAAGTCGAAGAGGCCGTTGCGCCTGGCGATCCTGTGTTCATTCGGCACAGCACGGGTG
>JACCDR011172487.1_pt1 | contig 20183 bp, 21 predicted proteins | sample 7446431 | NCBI WGS metagenome assembly JACCDR01 (sample SAMN15323443, study PRJNA562643) | freshwater metagenome | isolation source: river surface water | place: USA:Blue River Watershed | collected 2017-08-17 | reverse complement strand
TTCTGGCGCCATGCATCTTACCGCTACTACCGGTTGTTATTGGTGCAAGTGAGCCTGGGAAGACCGGCATATCGAAGCGAGCTGTTGTAGTTATTGGTTCGCTCGCTGTCTCGATCATTGTCTTCACACTTATTCTTAAGGCATCGACCGCACTCATCTCTATCCCGCCAGTTTTCTGGACAGCCTTTGCTGGTGCGACACTCCTGTGTCTTGGGTTAACGCTGCTGTTTCCGAATGTTTGGGCTCGGCTACCATTTGTATCGAGACTCTCACTCGTGAGTAATCGGACGCTTGGAGAGGGGTATCAACAGCATAGTCTTGCAGGTGATGTCTTGGTGGGATTTTCGCTCGGTCCCGTTTTCTCTACCTGTAGTCCAACATATCTCTACATCATCGCAACGGTTCTGCCTGCTACGGTTGTGACAGGGCTCGCCTATCTAGTGTCATTTGTGCTTGGACTGGTGGTTACGCTACTTGCTATCGCTTACTTTGGACAACGTCTCATGACACTCTTGCTAGCCCGGATTATGACCACGACCCGCATCAAACAAGGGCTCGGACTGGTGTTAGCGATTGTGGGTATATCGATTATCTTTGGCTTTGATAAGACCCTTGAAACAAAGATCCTAGATAGTGGATATGGAGCCACGATTGAGTTAGAGGAAAAGTGGCTTGAACAATTGAATCCCGAGACTGAAAAAAACGTTAGTGCGGTGTCTGAGGAAATAGTCGTTGTCCCGCAAGAGAAGCGAGAGGAGGTGGCGATGTTTGCTAACGGGTGCTTCTGGTGTGTTGAAGCAGATCTTGAGAAAGTGGCAGGAGTACTTAGTGTTGAGTCAGGGTATGCGGGTGGAACAGTAGAGAATCCAACGTACGAAAATTCAGCTCGTGCCGGACATAGAGAAGTGGTCAGGGTCGTGTATGATCCGGCAGTGGTAAGGTATGCCAACCTAGTAGAACACATCATTAAACATGGTGATCCTACCGATACGGGCGGTTCCTTCAATGATCGTGGTGAGCAGTATGCTCCAGCTATCTACTATATGACCGATACTGAGAAGCGTGAAGCGGAGCGAGTCATTGCTGCAATCGATGCTCTCCGAGTGTTTTCAAAACCGTTACCACTTCCAATTTTGCCAGCGCCTACCTTCTGGCCAGCGGAAGAATATCATCAGGATTACGCTCGAAAGAATCCACTAAGATACAGTTACTACCGTACCGGCTCAGGTCGTTCAGGGTACATCGAATCGACATGGGGAGAACGGGCTACTATTTTTGAAGTAGCGGCTAATCAAGAAATCGAGGTGCAAGAGAAAGTTAATGAAGTACAATATAATTCTATGACATGGGAATCATACAAGAAACCTGATGATGATCAACTAAAGAAACAGTTAACACCACTCCAGTATAAAGTGACCCAACACGAGGGCACTGAGCCACCGTTTAGTAACGAGTATGATACAAACAAGGCAGAAGGTATCTATGTCGATATCGTCTCTGGTGAGCCACTCTTTTTCTCGCGGGATAAGTATGATTCAGGTACAGGCTGGCCTTCTTTCGTGCAACCCATCTCTCCAGATGCTGTGACTTTAGTTGAAGATAATCGACTCTTTACATCGCGGACAGAAGTGCGATCACGGTACGCTGATTCACATTTAGGTCACGTATTCTCAGACGGGCCAGACGATCGTGGTGGTCTTAGGTACTGTATGAATTCAGCAGCTCTGCGATTTATTGCTAAAGCAGACATGGAGCGGGAGGGTTATGAGTACCTACTCTCGTCGTTGTAGTATGTCAAAAAAGTATGTTGGTATAGGACTGCTTTGTCTGCTTGGGTTAGGTCTCGTGTTCTTTCTTCGGCAGTCTGGTAGCACATCACTTTTCAGTGGAGAAGAACTTAAAAACTTTGTCGAGAGTTTTGGATTGTGGGCGCCGTTGGTATACCTGTCTCTCTATGTTATCGCTACGCTTTTATTTATTCCGGGGAGCCCGATCACTCTTGCAAGCGGGGTGCTGTTTGGGCCGTGGTATGGCACTCTATATACTGTAGTTGGTGCAACCATAGGAGCCTGTTTAGCGTTCTTGTTGTCTCGAACTCTTGGTCATGGCTTAATTAAACCAGGCACAGGAAAGATTGCCGAGAAGCTTCAGACGTATGACGAACGTATTGCTCGACATGGATTTCTGACAGTACTTTTATTGCGACTAGTACCACTGTTTCCATTCAATGGACTTAACTTTGCACTCGGATTTACTAACGTATCGTTTCGAGATTATTTCCTTGGTACGTTAATTGGAATAATTCCAGGTACCTTTGCATATGTATATTTTGGTAGCGCTCTTGTAACACTTGATTTGGTTACGATTGTAGGCGCAATCGTGCTTATTGGAGCTCTTACTCTACTAGGAAAATATATCATTAAAATGAAGTTGTAAGTAGAGACTTTCTTAGATATGAATACCCCAAATAAATTTGACGTCATTGTAATTGGAGCAGGTTCGGGTGGTCTTAATATTGCTTCGTTCATGAATCGAGTAGGTCTTAAGGTCCTGCTTGTCGATAGAAGTGCTGAGCATATAGGAGGAGACTGTCTCAACTTTGGTTGTATTCCCTCAAAAGCCTTGTTGCATGTAGCTCGGACAGTTCATCAAGTCAAGCAAGCGGGAGCATTTGGATATACAGTTACAGGACAGGCGGATTGGAGTGCTGTACGAGCGTATATCAAGTCAAAACAAGATGTAATTAGGGCTCACGAAAGCGTTGAATGGTTTGAGTCCAAGGGTATCACGGTAGCGCTTGGTACAGCTACGTTTCTTTCAAAAAATACTATCGTCGTAGACGGTGTTGAGTATCAGAGCAAGAAGATTGTTCTCGCTACAGGTTCTCGCCCGCGAGCGTTGACAGGTCATGGTATAGAGCGGGTGGCTCGTGTCCTTAATAACGAAAATATATTTACCATGGAGTCTCTTCCGCAGAGACTCTTGGTAATTGGTGGTGGGCCTATTGGTATAGAAGTGGCACAAGCCTTGTCACACCTTGGTTCAACTGTGACAGTAGTTGATCCGGGGGCACAGATCCTTGGTAAGGAAGATGCTGGTATTGCGAAGGTGGTGCTAGAGCGTATGGAACTTGATGGGGTACGCTTTTTGCTTGGTCACACACTCAAGGAGTTTGTGACCGCTACTGAAGCACAACTTACCTCAAAAGATGGTGTGGATGTTACGGTGTCGTATGACGCAGTGTTTGTGGGTGTTGGACGAGTACCAAATACTGAAGGTTTAGATCTTAAGACTGCCGGTATTGAAGTTGATGCTGCCGGTAAGATTGTTGTTGATGAGTACTTACGTACTACAAACAAGAACGTTTTTCTATGTGGAGATATCGCTGGTAACTATCAGTTTACGCATGCTGCCGAGATGCATGCTGCGGTTATCTTAAAGAACTTTTTCTCACTCCGTAAGAAGAAGTTTGTGAGTGATTCGATATCTTGGGTAACCTACACTACGCCAGAAGTGGCCACGTATGGTTTACAGGAAGCTCAGTTACAGAAGCGTAACATAGCCTATCAGACACTGGTGACTGACATGACCGAAGATGATCGAGCGATTACTGACGGCTATGAATACGGCCTTGCAAAAATGTTCATTGCAAAAGATGGTCAGATTCTTGGTGGGACAATGGTAGCACCACAAGCAGGAGAATTGATTCAGGAGCTAGTTTTGGCTCAGACACACAACATGTCGGTTCAAGAACTCTTTAATAAAACATACGCGTACCCTGTAGCGAGCCGTATCAACAAACGAATGATAGCAAACTATGTTGCAAAGAGACTGACGCCGCGAGTAAATACGCTGCTGCGATTTTTGTATAGGTTCTTATGATTACCTAGAGATCCCACAACAAACACAACCGCCGAGGCGGTTGTGTTTGTGTCAGACCCCCGGTTCTGCTAACTGCGACTTTTCTTAAAGCAATCAAGACACTTGAGGTTACTCGTGTCACGAGGTTGGAACGGGAGGGAGGTGATAGCTGCTCCACAGCCGGCGCATTCCCAGCTACCGCTAAAGCGAGGCTTCTCACTTGAGACGGGGATGGCACTGCCGCCGAAGTCGTCGCCGGGAGCCGGTTCACCGGCTACTTCCGCAAAGTCTGGAATGTCTGGAGCTTCTGTCGCTAGGCCACCCATATCTGGCTCTGGGGCAGGAGCAGAGCTTCGGCTATTGCCACCCTTGCTCTTCATGAAGCAGTTACGGCAGGTGAGACCAGACTCACTGCGTGGCTGAAATGGTAATTCAGTAATGGTTCCACCGCAGCTGCTACACTTCCAATTTCCTTGAAACATACGTGAATATTAGTTATTGGAGGATAGTATACATCATCTCGTTTTATTCTGTCGGACACCCGTGCTATCTTTCGTATATCGTGTAGAATCAGCCTACTATGACAACGCAACCGAACAACCCACTCCACGGCATCACTCTCAAGACTATTGTGGAGGAACTCGTGGCGCATTATGGCTTCGAGGCGCTTGGTCAAAAGATTAAAATCAAATGCTTTATCGAGAAGCCGAGCGTAAACTCAAGTCTCACGTTCTTGCGCAAGACGCCGTGGGCACGTGAAAAGGTGGAAGACTACTATATCTGGACGTTCTATAAACGAGACGGAACACGTAAAGGATGATTGGAGAGGGAATCACTTGCTATATCTATTTGGCTACATAAGCGTATACTGACACAGCCGCGGTTTAGTAGCTAAGAAAATAGAATATGTCAGATCAGAAAACAGAAGCGACCAAGAATGCTACTCCAATCCCAGATACTCAAACTAAAGAAGCGCCAACCCCAGGCGCACACGAGATAAAGAAGTCGTAAGAAGTCAAAAAGCATCCGTCAGGATGCTTTTTGAAACTTTGAGCATCCGCTCATTTGCTATACTAAAGTCATAAAATAATTTTTATGGCAAAAACATACGTCGATGGGTTTGTGATGATAATTCCAAAAGAAAATAAGGCAGCGTACGTCAAGATGGCGAAGGAAGCGGCCAAGGTCTGGGTAGAATATGGGGCCTTGTCGTACAAAGAGTGTCGAGCTGATGATATGAATCCTGAACATGCCATTCGTACCTTCTTGAAATTGGCGAAGCCAAAAGAGGATGAAGAGGTTTGGTTTTCATTCATTGTCTTTGCCTCAAAAGCGGATCGTAACAAGATTAATAAGAAAGTGATGGCATACTTCGATGAGAAGTATGCCGATATGAAGGATTTTGTAATGCCGTTTGATCCGAAGAAGGCCACCTACGGCGGGTTCGTTGTTGAGGTAGAAGCTTAATCTAAATACTATGTCAGAATTACTTGATACTTCAGAGGAATTTTCACTCATTAAACGAGCAAAGAGTTTCACCTACGCAGGACGAGGAATCTATGTTTTTATTAAGACAACTCACAATGCTTGGATTCACCTAGCTATCTTGGCAGTTGGTGTGGCGCTGGGTATTTACTTTGGCATCACAAAAGTAGAATGGATGTTTCTTATTCTTGCGGCAAGTTTCGTGCTTGTGACGGAGGCGATTAACACAGCTATTGAGATAGATATTGATTTGACCTCTCCTGAATATCATCCGTACGCAAAGGACACGAAAGATGTGGCGGCTGGAGCTGTACTTATTGCAGCAGTTACAGCTGCCATCATTGGAGCTTGTATCTTTGTTCCATATCTCATCTAGTTTGCTCAGTATGTCAGATATATATAATTGGTTACAACGATGCAATACAAGAGGACTGCAAATTTTCTTGCTGGTCGTGATTGGTATTTTGTGCGCACTCCTAGTGACTCAAAATCTCTGGGTTCCGAAGCTCGTACAATATATTCTTGATAGAGAACAGTCGGTTGACGTGACTGAGATAGCTTCAGTAGAGGGGGAATCGTCAGCTAAAGAGGTTGCTAGTAGGGCAGCGCTGCTCTCAGAAGCACAACTACAAGAAATAGTACGTGAGACCGTCTATACCACTTTACGAAACAAAGCACCGGAAGAATGTTTACGCTATAGTTCAGAGCAGGAAGATGACTATGTACTCTATACAGTAACTCAGTTGTTTAATGAGACATGTCCTGGTGATAGTACTGCAGCACCAACGATTCCAAAATTTAAGATACACGCAACTAGTGGACAAGTACTCATTCAGTCACTAGATGGTATCTATAGGTAATGACTGAAATACAGACTCTAGTGTAGGTTGCTTCTGTAGATTTGGTGGCAATTCGTACACACCTCTAACTCGTTACCTATTAGGTTGGAGTTCGTACTAATAGAGGTTAGAGAATTAATATTGTATATGTCACATAAAACTTTTGTAGCGATAATTAGTGGTCTTGTCGTCGTTGCTGCGCTAGCTATGGCGCTACTTTCGCAGTCTCGGGAACGAGCTGTGGTAACGCCAGAGCCAGCGATTGGGGAAATGTCCGGTGAAGATGTTATTCCGGTAGATATTGATGAAGTAGATGTACCAACTCCAACATCGGTACCGCAAGGAAAGATTAATGTTTTGGTGGCGTGTGAGAGTGCCCTTATGTACACCACCTTCACTGATGGTGCGGCCGCCGAGGCATTCGTGGCTGAGTGTGTAGAAGGAAAGCATCCTGATGTTATCGATCGTTACATCGAAAGTCTTGGTGTTGACGCGGCTACTATCTAATCCGTCAACTTGTATGAGCAGCAATAAACTACTTCTCATTGCGGCCACATTGGGGCTGCTCACGCTTGTAATATTCGTGATGCTCGTTCTCGGGTCATCACCTGTGAACCAGAATACGGTAGTGGTGACACCGCCCGGGGAAGAATCATCGAAAGCACAGGCGTCTGACCCACGCAATCAGACGTACATAATCGCTGGTGAAGCGGTGACGCTCAGAGACGGTAAAGCTGAAGTAGTATCTGCTCCAGGCTCTGCAGCTACGGTGGTTACGCAGTATTTCGGTAATGAACTCCTTCTCGATATAAACGGTGATGGACGAGATGATACTGTCTTCATGCTTACCCAAGACGGTGGTGGTAGTGGCACATTCTTCTATGTGGCAGCAGCGCTTGCGACAGCCGATGGATATGAAGGAAGTGAGGCGGTCTACATCGGTGACCGGATTGCGCCGCAGACCATAACAAGAGGTGAGAACTCACTCGTTGTCGTGAATTACGCTGATCGGTATCCAGGTGAGTCGTTCGCGACGGCGCCGTCGCTCGGTAAGAGTCTTGTCCTGAAGTTTGATCCAGTCAGCAAACAATTTGGTGAGGTACTCATCGACTTTGAAGGCGAAGAATCAGGGCTAACGCCAATTGTCCCTATGCCACCTATACAAATTGAGAATCCAGTTGTCACGAGTGGTTTTACGAGTAAGACGTGGCAGTGGGTATCAGCTTCGTATAACGATGGTCGGTTAGTCACTCCGAATCGTCCGGAAGCATTCACGCTTACCTTCAAGACGGACGGCTCGTTTGGTGTCACCACTGATTGTAATGGTGGAGGTGGAACATACACAGTGAAGGGAAGTGAGCTTGTTCTTAGTGAGATGATGACAACTCTCATGTACTGTGAAGGTTCGCAGGAGTCAGAGTTTCAGCAGTTACTCATGAACACCTCAGGGTATCACTTCTCAGGGGCTGGAGAACTCATCTTGGATCTTAAGTTTGATAGTGGCACTGTACTCTTTAAGTAAGACGGATTACTTCATGTCTATATAGCGCCATAATTCCTTGATAAGTAAAAGTGGGGGTGCTATGTCATAATAATTATATGAAAACGTTTATCACGGTAGTTTGTTTTTGTTACCTGGCACTTTTGCCAGTAGCAGCATTTGCATATCATGACGATGAAGATGGTGGTTGGGATGTAGACCGGAGTCGACTTGATGACGATAGCGAGAAAACTATTCCGCCCCCAGTCTTGTTTGGTGTGAATATAGACAAAGTTACACCAGATTTTGGTCAGTCTCGTGGTGGTGGCACGCGTACACATGAGGGGCAGGACCTTCTGGCTCCAAAGGGGACTCCCATTGTGTCGCCAACTGAAGCAATCGTAATACGGACTGGAGATGGTGAGAGTTCGGGTAAGTACGTTTATACTGCAAACCCCGGTGGTGAGACATTCCGTTATATGCATCTTGATACGCTAGCCAAACTCAAACCGGGTGAACGACTCAAGCCAGGGGATTTCATTGGTACAGTGGGAGATACGGGCAATGCACCAGACGGTGTGTATCATCTGCATTTTGAGATTCGAGACGAAGATACTGAAGCAACTGATCCCTATCCACGAATACAGGAGACGTTTACCCTGAAGCAGAAAATTGCTTTCCTTAAGAATGTCTTTGCTGATATCCGCAACGATGCTGAGTATGCTGAATTCCTCGTGACAACATTTTCAAGTGACTTTAAGCAGGCAGTGACAGAGAAGTATGAGTTACCACGAGCTATCAAGACAGCCATGGCCAAGAACGGAACAACAGCGACAATTGAAAAAGAAAAGTCATTACGAGCGGTTATTGCGACAATTCCCCAGATACTCACGCGTGATCTCACGCTAGGTGAGACGGGTCCTGAGGTGACGCTACTGCAACTCTATATTATGTATTTTCATGAAGGTGTTGCTCGAGATAAACTTTATCTCAGTGGACCGACCGGATACTATGGTCCGGTTACTGCTGCCGCAGTCGCGGAGTTGCAGACGGGACTCAGGTTAGAACCAACTGGTGTATACACTACCCACGTGCGTACGAAGCTCCTTTCGGACTAGGGCTGGTGCTATACTTTTCTGGTATGTTCATCATTTCAATCTTTGCACTTGTTATGGTGCTCCTTGTTGTTGTTTCAATCATTGCGTACCGCACTGCCTATCATGGAGATGTGGCGACAGACGAAACGACGCTGGCACCGTATGTTCGTGACATCAGCGTCTTCACCAAGAAGCCAGCTCGGGTCTACTTTCCACGCTCAACACGCGATATTGTGACGTTGGTACGTCAAACGCTAGAAGATAGAGAAGACGGGAAAGCAGTCTCACTTACTGTGCGAGCGGGGGGTACGTGTATGAGTGGTGGACCTCTTACCGAGGATAGTGTTGTTGATATGACACGTTACATGACTGACGTCAGTATTGATCCTGAGGCAAGGACGGCTACTGTGGAAATGGGTGCGTACTTCCGTGATGTTGAGGATGCTGCTGCGAAGTATGGTCTCATGTTCGCTCCGTACCCATCATCACGCCGTATCTGTGGTATTGGTGGCATGATTGGTAATAATGCATCAGGTGAGAAAAGTGTTCGTTTTGGTGCCACGAGCGATAACGTACTTTCTATGGAAGTAGTGCTCGCGGACGGTTCGGTCGTTACAGCTGGTCCGAAGCCAGTACGAGAAGTGGTTGATACGAAAGAGCACGACATTCTCGTTCTGGCCGAGAAGTATCGAGACTCACTCATGGCGGCGACTGGTGATGTGAAGAAGGCGGCCTCAGGGTATCGTCTCGAGAAAGTTTTTATGAATGACGTCTTCAATACAGTGCCACTCTTTGCGGGTGCACAAGGTACGCTTGGTATCATCACGAAGGCGACTCTTAAGCTTGTTCCTCTCCCAGAACATCTCTCACTGCTTGTGGACTCGGCCGAACGTTTAGAAGATATTCCAGTGATTGTTAATGACATCTTCAGGTTCAACCCAGAAGCTGTGGAGACATTTGATATCAACACCTTTAACAAAGCACGGGAGCATCTCAGTGAGCACGCCAACCGTGCACTCCCGTATGTGGTCCCAGACGCGAAGATATTTATACTAGCTGAGTTTAGTGAGCCGACTCGTGAAGCGACCGATGCCCAGGCGGCTCTGTGCTACGGAGCGCTCGCAGAACGTGACTACACAGTGAAGCAAGTGACTGATGAGACTGATATCAGGTCAATCTGGGAAGTGCGACGCAACTCGTTCCTTCTCATGCGTGACCACAACCCAGCTGGATACAAAGCGGTGCCGTGCATTGAGGATGTGATTGTGCCGGTACCAGCACTCACTGAATTCATTGGAGAGTTAAATGCTATTTTGACTCGTCGAAATATTCAGTATGGCTTCCATGGTCATATCGGGGATGGTTCTCTACGCATCGTTCCGGTCTTCAAGGTGGATAGTCCGACCCTGATTGATGATATTACCGGTCTCATGGTTGAAGTATTTGCTCTCATTAAGCGCCTGCGGGGCAACATTAGTGCTGACCATAGTGACGGTATTATACGGTCACCATTCTTACGGGACTTTTATGGTGAAGAACTCACCACTGTTTTTGCTGAGGTAAAGCGGATTTATGATCCACAGAACATTATGAATCCAGGCAAAAAGGTAGCCGTACCTCTTCGTGATATTGACCGCTACTTTGATCGTGGGTAAAGTGCTTCAATGCTTACGTATATATTGTTGATTCTTGGTTTCGTCTTCCTGATTAAAGGAGCTGACTGGTTGGTAGATGGGGCGTCATCGATTGCACAGCGGATTGGCGTTTCGTCGCTTGTGATTGGGCTTACGGTTGTAGCTTTTGGTACATCAATGCCTGAACTGGTGGTGAATCTTCTGGCAGCAGTCGAAGGTAATACAGATATTGCTATCGGTAATATCATCGGTAGCAATATCGCCAACATCTTGCTCATTTTGGGTATAGCGGCTCTTATCTATCCACTCACCGTGCAACGAAGTACGGTATGGAAAGAGATTCCTTTTGCGTTACTGGCAACTCTTGTTGTTGCAACGATGGCGCACGACACGCTTCTTGATGGTGCGCCTACTTCAGTACTCTCTCGTGTCGATGGTATCGTCCTTCTTGGCTTCTTTGTCGTCTTTTTGTACTACATATTTGGTATAGCCAAGCAATCAGCAAATACTGAGTCTGAAGCGGAGACTATCAGCGATTATTCATGGGGAAAATCAATCGCGTTCGTCGGTGGGGGTCTTACAGGACTCGTTATCGGTGGTAAGTGGGTTGTTGATGGAGCTGTAGCTTTTGCTTCTGCGCTGGGTGTAAGCGAGGCATTGATTGGCCTCACTATTGTAGCTGTTGGTACGTCACTTCCTGAACTCGCTACTTCCGCAGTAGCAGCCTATAGAAAGAATGTAGATATCGCCGTAGGTAATGTTGTCGGTTCAAATATCTTTAATATATTTTGGATTTTGGGTGTGAGTTCACTTGTAACCCCGTTACCACTCTCACCGGTACTCTCTGGAGATATTTTGGTTGCTTTGCTTGTAACGCTACTCTTATTTGGAGCTCTCTTCGTCGGTCATCGTCATAAACTTGAGCGTTGGCAAGGTGGAGTATTTGTACTTCTCTATATAGTGTACTTGTCGTTCCTTGTTTGGCGTGGATAGCCCATCTAATATAGTTGTTTAGGAAACGTCACTATATGGTGTTGTATACTGTGTAGGTTATGCCAATACATATTTCTGCTGACTATACTAAAGCTTTCCGTGACGCTGATATTCGAGGGGTGTACCCAACTGAGATAGACGAAGAAGTCACGTATCTCATTGCTCGGGCGTTCGTAGATGAATACAATCATAAGGAAGTTATCGTGGTGCGTGATATGCGACTCTCGTCACCAGCTCTCCATGCCGCGTTCGTGAAGGGGGTGACTGACGCTGGTGCGAATGTTATTGATCTCGGGCTTGCGACGACCCCGATGCTCTACTATGCATCTGGCACGATGATGTTACCTGGTGTTGCAATCACCGCCTCGCACAACCCAAAGGAGTACAACGGACTCAAACTTGTATTGCCGGGAGCGATCCCGCTGACTGAGGCACACGGACTTAAGGCAGTACGTCGTCGCATGGAGAAGGGTGTTTTTGTTGAAGTGAAGAAGCCAGGAAAAGTAAAACAAAAGGATGTTAAAGCGGCGTATCTCAAACATATTCTTAAGGGATTGAAGCAAACCGAGGTGTCTGGGATAGCTGTGGCTGTTGACTGTGGTAATGGTATGTCGAGTGTCCTCATGCCTGATTTGGCAACTAAACTACCGGTACAATTCACTACGCTCTATACCGAGCTTGATGGTCGATTTCCGAATCATGGCTCCGATCCAACTCTGAGTAAGAATCAGCGTGGTATTACCAAGCTTCTCAAAACTACACCGCATGATTTTGGTATTGCCTTTGACGGTGACGCTGACCGAGTGGCGTTCTTTGACGAGAAAGGGAGATATGTCAACAGTGCTGTCATTGGCGCTGTGATTGCAGAGCGTCTCCTGAGAAAGTCGCCCGGGGCAAAAATTGTATATACCACACTGACGAGCCGGGTTCTTGAAGAGACGATTAAAGACGCTGGTGGTAAGGCGGTCCCCGCACGAGTTGGTCACGCCTTCATCAAGGAGACTATGCGGAAGAAAGACGTTCTCTTTGGATGTGAGCATTCTGGCCATTTTTATTTTAAGGATTTCTTTTACACCGATTCGGCTGTGCTAACCTTTCGTTATGTACTTGAAGCATATGCTGACGCACAACGTGCCGGACTCGCTTTTAGTCAGATGGTAGCTCCGTATCTTAGGTACGAGCAAACGGAAGATGTGATTGTCGAGGTGGATCATCGCCCGGAGTCACTTGAAGCAGTGAAGCAACTCCTCCTTAAGAAGCCGGGTTGTACAGTCAGGAAGTTTGATGGGTATTCATTTGACCTTGGCACGGTCTGGGGGTCGGTTAAAGTGAGTGTGACCGAACCGGCGCTCAAGATGATGTTTGAAGGAAAGAAACGAGCAGAAGCACAAGCTCTCCAGGACGAAGTAGCTGCCTTCGTTCGGACGATTGCGCATGACTAGCCAAGCCTGGGAAACGTGTTAGGATGGGCCACATGAAAGACGAAATTGAATATATCTTTGGTAAGCATGCGGTTTCGGAAGCACTCAGCTTTCGTCCCGATGTCGTGAAGCAGGTTTTTCTTGACCTTAATTTTTCTGATGCGCGCATCATTAAGCAGATAGAGGCAGCCCGTATTGTGGTCAAGCCGCTTAACCTTAATAATCCGCCGCGCGGTGTCTCTGCTAAGGCGGCACACCAAGGTATTGTTGCTGGTATTGTTCCTGACAAGCTTATGGTTTCGTACCACGATTTCATTAAGACACTTGATGATAGTGATGCAGATAACGCTCTCTTGATACTCGGTGAGGTACAAGATCCTCATAATGTTGGTGCGGTAATTCGTTCGGCAGCGGCCTTTGGACTTAAGGGTGTACTCATTCCACCGCATAATCAGGCTCCGGTAACGGGTACGGTTATTAAAGTCTCGGCTGGTATGTCGTTTCGTATTCCGCTCGTCACCATCAGCAATGTCAACAGTGTAGCGCGTGATCTTAAAGAGCGAGGGTACTGGGTGTATGGGCTTGAAGGGAAGGGGACTGTTACAACTACTGCCGAACAGTTCGTTCGTCCAAGTGTGTTTATTCTTGGTAATGAAGGATCAGGCCTTCGTGAAAAGACACGCGAACTCTGTGATGAGCTTATTTCTATTCCAATCCATCCACGCTGTGAATCACTTAACGCTGCAGCGGCCACAGCAGTTGTTTTGGCTACATGGAGCGCACAGCATCCAGGGGCGCTTGGGGCCTAGTTTTTCTCTAGGTATCTTGTGAAGTGGGACCTCGCGGGCTCTTATGTTATGATAGCGGGACTTGCTCATAGAGCTATGGGAGGGTACTTACTGTAATTTTTCAAACACATAAATTTGTATGGAAGAAAATAATAAAGCGGACGGAGCAGTGGCTACAGAGACAGCAGTCTCAACAGAAAGAGTTGCTGAACCTACAGCTGCACCAGCTAAGAGCGGGGCGGTGAAGAAGTATTTTTTGGCCGCTGTGGCGATACTCGTTATCGGTGTCGGTCTCGTATTCGTGCTTGAGCGGGAAGGTCGTATTTCAACAGGCATTTTCTCTTTTATTGGTGGGGACAGTGTAGTTGCTACCGTTAATGGTGCAGAAATCGCACAGTCTGACTTCGAGAGCAGTTTTAACCAGTTGCTTCAGATGGCAGCAGCACAGGGTGCCAGTACTACAGACCCAGCTGTCGTAGAACAGTATCGTACTCAGGCTATCGATACACTCGTTAATGGTGAGCTCTTGCGTCAGGCAGCTCTTGCGGCTGGTCGCGTAGCATCGGCTGATGCTATATCTGCTCGGTATAGCGAAATAGAGACTGGTCTTGGCGGAGCTGAACAGCTTACAGCTAAAATGGCAGAGTTTGGCATCACTGAGTCAGTACTCCGTCGCGACATTGAGAACGAAATACTTATCCAGGGTTTCTTTGATGACAAGTTCCCGCTTGGTGCGTATGAGGTATCAGATGATGATATTAGTGCCTTCTATACAGGTCTCGGTGGTGAAACTGCTGGTCTCCCACCACTTAAAGACGTAACGGAACAAATAGCAGAGCAGATCAAGCTTGATCGTCAGCAGGCAGAGATTTCTGAATTTATCGACGCACTTCGTGCTGAAGGAGCGATTGAAATTCTCATCTAATAATTTGTTTGTAGAAAAAAAGACAGCTCGTGATTACACACGGGCTGTCTTTTTTGGTGTGGGTGACTGTTATACTTAGGTCACATGGAAGCGTCTTTGCTAGAAGTTGTTAAGAGTATTAAACGTAAGCCAGAGGAACGTCTCGCGGTACTTCGAGGACTCTCGTTACCGGAGCAAAGTGCAGTGATTCAGGAGCTCTCACCTCATGTGCAGCAAATGCTTCTTGGTAGCCTCAAGACAGATGAAATTGTCGATATTGTGGATCATATGGATCCTCGGCAAGCTGAGAATATTCTCGCTCATATTAAGGATGAAAAGAGACGACTCAAGATTATTACAAAAATAAAGACAGAAGCTCGAGAGAAGATTGAATACTTCCTTCGCTTCCATCCGAAAGCTACTACGTCACTCATAAGCTTTAATTACGTACTCTTGCCCCTTTCTGCGACGGTGGGCGAAGCAGCTGATGCTATCGATGAACACTATCAAGACACAGGAACGTTCCCCGAAATACTCATTCATGATGATGGTGAATTGGCGGGTGAGATAGCCATGTCAGTCCTAGTGCGTCAACGCAATTCAACAATCCTTAAGCGCTTTGTGCAGCCTGTATCGAGCATTTCGTACACTGCTGAAGTGGTTGAAGTTCTCAATTTGTTCTCAGTCTCACAGCGCAAGAAGGTGGTTGTACTTGACCATGACGAGAGTGTGCTCGGCATAATCTACGCTGACGACGCCCTCAATCTATTCGGTAAATTGCCGGTAGAAGGTCTCTATAATGTGAGTGGTCTTGATGAAAGCGAGCGTCCACTTGATCCGTCATGGCAGAAGTTTAAACATCGCTATCGTTGGCTTGTTCTTAATCTTGCTACATGCTTCTTGGCTGGCTCGATGGTTTTCTTTTTCAAGGATACGATTGACCGCCTCGTAATATTAGCTATGTATATTCCTATTGTGGCTGGTATGGGAGGTAATGCAGGAAGTCAGACATTTGCGGTTATGCTTCGCGGTCTGACACTTGGTACAATTTCTTTCAAAAATGTTCTCACTGTCATGGCTAAGGAGTCAGGAGCAGGACTGATGAATGGCTTAGTCATTGGTACGATAGTCGCTCTTATATCAATTGTTTGGAACGATAGTGCCATGCTCGGTTTGGTGGTTGGTTTGAGTATGGTGGGTGTGCATGTTGTGGCTGGATTCTTTGGCGCTTTTGTTCCACTCTTTCTCAAGTATATCGGTAAGGATCCTGCCTCAACATCGAGTATCTTCATCACAACAGCTACGGACGTCTTCGGTCTCCTATTTCTGCTTGGTCTTGGTACGCTTCTCTTGATGTAGATGCTTTTTGGTGCAAATACCGTGCACGGTGATATCGAGGTCGGTAATGTTGAAGTCGGTAAAGGCAAAATGCTTAAGGAGGGCAGCTTCATCAATAGTGAAGTGAATTACTTTGCCACAATCATCGCAGATGGCGTGATGATGGGGGTGTTCTTGGATTTCATAACTCGCCTCTGCTTCACCAAGGTGGAGTTTCTTCACTAAGTCTGCAGCAACGAATGTTTCGAGGCTGCGGTAGATAGTGACGAGGTTGATATGGGGGAGAGCGGCATGAATATCTTGTGCCGTGAGTGCCGCTGTGGTCTTTTCGAGTGTGGCAAGAATTTCTTGACGATGTTTAGTGAGTCGCATAGACACCTATCCTAGCAGATTGCGTAGTATTTGCAAACGATTTGCATTTGGTGTAAGATGCATTGCATTGCAAATCGTTTGCATTATTCATAACTCATACATCCATGTTGATTGAATCATTGGGAGCAGCCAGTCTTGTCATGTTGGTTTCACTTACCGGTATCGTGTTTACTCATCAGGTGGCGCGTTCGTATATTGAGGCGCGACTATCCTATCTCGTATCATTCTCCGCAGGAGTCTTCCTTATTACCGCGGGCGCTCTCGCGGTTGAGGTCTTCCATATTAGTGATTCGTTTCTGTTAGGTGTTGTACTTATAGCGGCGGGGTATCTCCTTGCCTGGGGTATTCAATATCTTCTGCCAGAGGTACACCATCATCATGACGATGATTGTGGTCAGTCACAGAGTGGAGCACGCAAGCTCATTATTGGTGATGCTATCCATAACGTAGCCGATGGTATTGTGCTTGTAACGGCATTCTCTGTTTCTTCGGTCATTGGTATAGCAGCTTTGGTGTCTATTATTATTCACGAAGCTCTGCAGGAAGTTTCAGAGTTCTTCGTTTTGCGTGGCGTTGGCTACTCAACTTCAAAGGCACTTTCAATTAACGCGCTCGTCTCGAGTACTATCCTCATCGGTGTCATGCTTGGGTACTTTGCACTCGCTTCGCATGAACTTGAAGTAGTTCTCCTTGCTCTCAGTGCTGGCTTCTTCCTGCATGTCGTATTTCATGACTTACTCCCACGACGTGATCAGCATGAGTCGACGAAGGAGTTCTTTGTTCATCTTGGGTTGGTTATTGGTGGAGCAGCCCTTATGGGACTTGTTGCCGGAGCGCTTAATGATGAACATACACATGGTGAAGAGTCGGACCATGCAAAGGAGGAAGTTATGCATGAGGCTGAAGGCGGCTCGGTTAGTCACTAACTCAGAATCTGGTGGTATACTAGGGTGGTATGTCACTCATTCAAATACTTACCCTCTATGTAGTCTCGGTGCCGATTTTCTTTATCATTGATATGGTCTGGCTCGGGGTGGTCGCTCGTGATTTTTATGCAGCGAGACTCGGGCACCTTCTCGGGGAAGTTAATTGGCCAGCAGCGATTATTTTCTATCTCGTGTTCTTGGTTGGTCTGACATTCTTTGCTACCTACCCAGCCGCTTTGACGAACGATGTTATGAAAGCCCTCATGCTCGGCGCTCTCTTCGGCTTCTTTACCTATGCGACGTATGATCTTACCAATCTTGCTACCTTACGTGACTGGCCACTCTCGGTGACACTCGTTGATATGCTTTGGGGGACAGTACTTGGAGGATCGGTAGCAGCGCTTACAGTCTACGTCACGCGACTGTGGGCATAACTCCATACTCTGTTAGTTATGACAAAGCAGCTTAAGTCTTGGCCGATGTATACGCTTCTTCTGGGTTTTGTGGTACCGACAATTGCTATCTTTGGCTACGCGTACTATGAAGGAAAGAATGCTCCAGTTACTACCGCGTCTGTCACTTCAGACGAGTCACGAACACCAGCTGATACTCTCGCTGAAGGGGTCTTCGCTTACTTCAATGAGAAGGAGGCGACACCGACCGTGACTTCTTCTAGTGATCCGTGGACCAACATATATCCGATGACCGTACCCATGCAAATTGGTACGGTCTCTGTCCAAGCTTCGGTAGCGGAGTCATGGCCAGATCGAATCAAGGGTCTCTCTGGTACCCCGTATCTACCACCCGAAGTAGTAAAGCTTTTTGTGTTTGATTCGCTGGCATACCACAGTATTTGGATGAAGGATATGAATTATGCTATCGATATTATTTGGGTTGATGAGCAGAATCAAATTGTTCATATTGCGAAGTCGGTACCACCAGAGTCCTTTCCTGAGACGTTTAGTCCGCCGAAGCCAGCTCTCTACGTAATTGAAGCAGTTGCGGGGTTTGCTGATGAACATGCTCTTGCGGTTGGTACTCCGGTCATACTTCCAGTGCAATAGCCTCGTTGTTGTTTACAAAACAAATCATTTTTGTGTATTCATTGCTATGATTAGCAAAGCGGTTTGTTTCGCGGCGCTATGGATGCACGTCAAAATTTCTATAATCACAACCGACTCTTGTTCCGGTTCCTAGTTCTGTCAACGATAGTCTTTATCGGTATTGTGACACTCCTCTGGTGGCAGGAAGCACAGGAAGGAGAGCACGTACCTGCTTCAGTTGGGACGCTTCGGCACTTTAGTGCCGAAGCAGCTATGGCTGAGGTAACAAGTGCGTATGCGTATGATGCACGTCATATCCATGATCCAGAGTCATACCCAGAGTTAGCGGCGGCTTTTTTCAATCCTGTACTACAGAGAGAACTTGGTGAGACAACTCTCGAGGAGCGATTGGCTGAAGTTGTAGCTGCTCGTTCTAGTGACACAGTTGTTGGTCGCAGTCATGTGTATCATACGTCGTACTATGTAGGGAATCTTCTTATTGCACCAGGGAAGACCGTACATAGTTTGTTGGTAGATGAGTCGCGCGGTAGAACTGCGCTCCTGCTTGAGACAGCACTTGCAGACTTGAGAGCGGGTATCATAAAGATACAACAACATTACGACGTTGCACCGCCCACTTGGTATCTCGGGGCCACCACTTCAGCGGTTTTCTATCCTACACCAAGCTTTCCAAGTCTTACGGTAAGTGAAGCGAGTCTCGTTTTGTATCTACTTGCTAAACTTGGTCCTGACCAGGCTCGTCTATATGAATACGCCACTCGCGTGTTTGCGTCGCAAGCATTTGCGACTGGAGAGTATTTTCACAGCGATATCGAGTATGCAATAAAACTCGCAGAAATATACGCCACACTCATATACGCTGAACCTGGCTACCAAGACCTCATCGTACAAGCTGCTAAAGAATGGGGGGCGGAAGAAGCCGATACTACCCAGGTGGTATCGTGGCCAGTGGTGCATGATTTTTACATCCCGGAATTTCCAATCCCGTCACAGTTTGCGTATACGGTTGATGGAGAGTACCTCAATCCAATGGTTGATGTTGATGAGGAACTTCATGGTCGATTACGACTTACGCTCGTTGACACACGGTTGCCACAGTCTACTGTACGTCTCTATGAATATGATCTTGCCGGTGCTGGGTTAATTTTGCCGTACGCACTTGAACTTATTCCACGACAATTCCCTGAGCTTGGGTCATCACTTGGCTATGCTGACTATATTTCGACAACCGAGTATGTGTTCTTGTCTGGTTCAACCAGGCCACATTCACACTCTGGATACGAGCTCGCCTCAAGTAGTCTTTTTTGGCGTGCCGAAGGTAAGAATCCTGTTAAGATATCCGTCGATGATAGCGAGATTGCTGGTCGTCCTGTTCATAATAGTGCAGGAACACAGGTCCTACTTCCGGTTGTGACGAGAGCAGGGGGGGCGGAAATTAAACTGATTGAACTCGGAGCAACTAGAAGTGAACCCGTAACTGCAGCTCGCGGATATTCCCCAAGCTTTATAGATAGTGATACCTGGGCGTATATACGTTCGGGCAGTGCATATACGTATTCTGTCTTGACTGATACCGAGATGCTACTTCAAGGGCTACCGGTTCTAACGGAGCAGGGAAGGATGCACTATGATGTAACTCAAAAGGTACTCGTTGTTACTGATACGGTTGCTCGGGATACTAGTCTTGTGCCAGAGAGTACTGTGCAGGTCTATACAATCGCAAAAGGTGAGGCAGATGAGTATCAGGCGACGTTACTCCATACACTCACGCTCACTGATGCTGTGGTTGAACAGGCGGTACTGTCGCCAGGGGGGCGCTACGGGGCGATCTCACTCACTGAAGGTACGAGCGGTCGTCGACCGAGGGTATTGCTATATGACACAAATAGTGGTATAATCAAAAAAGAAATTGACCTCTCTTCCTTTGCTCCAGTACCCATAGAACTTGATGGGTGGACATTATTCTAACTTTACAAACAAC
>JACCDR011698930.1_pt1 | contig 20192 bp, 22 predicted proteins | sample 7446431 | NCBI WGS metagenome assembly JACCDR01 (sample SAMN15323443, study PRJNA562643) | freshwater metagenome | isolation source: river surface water | place: USA:Blue River Watershed | collected 2017-08-17 | reverse complement strand
GATGTTCAGTGCCTTTTGACGGCAAAAGCTGCTGTAGGTTTTAGTGGTTTTGCATCCAAGAGCCGTACAATGCAAAACTGCTGTGCCTCTGTGACTGACCCAGATTGGTGCGGACACGACCCGTCCCGGCCCCGCGACCAGTCGCGCGCTCCGCTCGCTTGCACGCCCCGCAGGTCGTGCTAGGCTATCGGTATGACAACTTCAACCACCCCGAAGCGCGAGCAGCCCGGCGCGAGCCTCGCGTTTGCCGCCCATCCGCTGCTCCTCGAACGCCTCGGCCGCCTGGTCGACCTTCGAGATCTGCGCCGCCGTGTACCGGCTTCGACCTTTTTCCTTACCTCCTTGACGGGGGAGCTCACATTATACTACCCCACGGAGTGGGGAGCGGCGTGCGGGAGACATGTTACGGCAAGTCGTCGGCTAATCATAAACAACGAGGTAACACAATGACAACTTTTGACTTCGAAGATGGTAACGGTCCTGTCCCCGCACATCAACACCCCAACGGGGGAGGGTGGGTGGCTGATACTGCCTACGTAGCCCTAACAGCCTACGTAGGACCAAAAGCTAGGGTGTTTGGTTACGCGGTGGTGCAAGACAATGCCATGGTGTGTTACTATACCAAGGTGTTTGACCACGCGGTGGTGTGTGACTTCGCGGTGTTGGAAGACTTCGCTACGGTGCGCGGACACGCTAGGGTGGATTATCTGGTGTGGGGGAACACTGAGGTTACACAATGACAACTTTTGACTTCGAGGACGGCCCAATCCCGGCCCCGCGACCGGTCGCGCGCTCCGCGCACTTGCGACGCCCCGCAGGCCGTGCTAGGGTCAACGTCATGGACAACCACACAACCCCGAAGCGCGAGCGGGCGTCTCGCGCACCTCACTACGGCCCCCTCCTGTTCAATGCCGATGGCAGCGTATCGCAGCTCGTCTCGTCGAAGGCGAACGGCGACGCCTGGATCACGGTCTCGGTCGACGATCTCGACCTGCTCATCACCGGCCCTGCCTGGAATGTCGGCAGAGCCGGCAACAAACGCGACGCCGCCGGCCGGCCATACTTGATGGTCACGCGCAACCAGCCGAAGCCCAGCGGGGGCCGACGCAAGGAGCGCCTCGCGAGGCTTGTGCTTGAGCGAGTACTCGGCCGGTCGCTAGCCGGCGGTAAGGGCACGACTGAGCAGGCCGACCACATCGTCCAAGACCCTACGGATAATCGCCGTTCGAACCTGCGGCTTGTAGGCAACCGTGCAAACCAGGCGAATCGCCGGGACCAAGTCCGCGTCCCGGCAGGGATCAGCTGGGTTCGTCGCGACCAGCGCTGGCGGGTCGGTGTTTACGACGCCTCCGGCGTGTATCGCCCTGGCGATCAGCCATACTTCCTAGACCCGCGCGACGCACACTTTGCGGCGCAGCGACTTCGGCTCCGATACGGTCTTCAGCTTCTAGAGCTGACGCAGGAGCAGCAAGTCTGGCTCTACTCGGGCAACTGGTCGGCTGAGCAGTCGCCGCGGCGTTAGCCGGTATACGCTCGCGACCCACCCGCCCCGGCCCCGCGACCGGTCGCGCGCTCCAGTTTCTCGACCTGAGAGCTTGCGCCGCCCGCGCCGGCGCGCTACACTCTGGGTATGTCGACCTTGATCCCCTGCACCGTTTTCTCGATTCCCAGCACCGTCCGTGGCGGCCGCGGTTTCGAGCGCCGCTACGCGGCATGGCAAGCTGCTCGTGCTGCCCTGGCGACGCGCTACTGCGCCGCTGTGGAGTCCTATGTGCTACACAGGGTCAGTTACGTGTCGCCACGCCAGACAGCGTCGGCTGGTCTTGCTATCGGTGACGTCCGTTGCCGAGGCTACAACCACCAGAACGCCCTGGCTCGTACGTGCAACAGTCCCTGCGCCTAGTGTTAGGCCACGCCACTTACCAAGGGGCGCTCTGGACTTGACACCCTAGGTCCCTAGAGCTCGTGGCAGACCGCTGGGGGCGGCCGCCGCGCCCGCCGAGCCGCCCGCCGGTGCGGCGGTCGGCTGTGATGGCATGGCCGCCATCGGCGCCAGAGGTACTGAGGTGCGCGTGCCAAGCACGGCGTCGATGTAGGCCGCCCTGCGCTCCGGCAACCGTTTCCCCTCGCGCAAGCCGGCCACAATGCCTTCGCGCACGCGCGCGGCGAGCTGTGGATGGGCGCTCTCGAGCGCTCGCCACGCAGCCGGCGTGGTGGCGCCCGTGGCTAGACCCTCGACGGCTCCCAGCGGGTCCGTGACGGCGTCGTAGGCGCGATTCCAGCGCCGCACATCCTCGCGCACGGCCACGCCGCCCATCGGCCGGCGAAGCGAGCCTGCCGATACGGGCATCGTCCGTTTCAACTCGCCCAACGCTGCAAGCACCGGAGCGGTGACTGCCTCGGCCTCCGGCGCTTGGTCGACGGCCTGTCCCAGCTCCAGCACGAACCGATTCGGGTCAGCCGACACGGCTTCGATCGCGGCCCGCCGTTGCTCAAACTTCGCCGCATCGTCGCCCGAGTCAGCTACCGACGCTGCGCGTCGGGCGACGGCGCCGGCCCCTCGGCCTGCCGCTGCCAGTCCTGACCCGATGGCCGACCCGGCGGCCTTAGTGCCGGTCTCGAATAGCCGCCGGGCGGTGCTGTCAACCGAGAGGTCGACCAGCGCGCGTACCGCCCTCGCAGATCCCTGCACCGCACCAACCGCGGCCCAACCGCCCGCGGCTCCAATCAGTCCGCCCAGCGCTGGGTCTGCCGCCGTGCTGGCCGCACGACCGACCTTGCCCAGCCCGCTCGACACCAGCCGCTCTGCGACCGGCGCCAGCTCTGACCACTCGGCAGCCCGTCTGGCTGCCTCGTCAGCAGCCTTTCGAGCGCCAACGGCCCGGTGCCCGGGCACGTCGTCCAAAGCGCCCCTGAGGGCCGTAGCGTCGCCGCGATAGGCCGCAGCCCTGACCCGCGCCACCCCGGCCGCCCGCTCGCCTACGACGAGCGGGTTCGACAGTACCGATTCGATGCCCTGCGCGGCGTCCTCGGCGCCGAGTGCACGCGCCTTGGCCGCGAGCTTCGATATCCGACCGACCGCCTCGCGAGTGCTACCCCCATCTCGGAGCGCCGCCGCGGCTCGTGCCGCGTCGTCCGCTAGCTCGGCTGGGGCACCTGCTAGCGCCGCGCGGAGCCCGGTGTGGGCTACCTCCAGTCCCTCACCCGAGAGCCGCCCGCCCACCAGCTTCGACAGCGCCGGGCCCCGCACGGCGGCTGCCATCAGCTCCGCCTCTGCAGCAGCGGCTTCCTTGGCCGCGCGACCGGCGTGCTCGCTCACTGCCTCCAGCCCGGCCAGGCCTCTCTGCTTTAGACCGAGAGCCCCAGCTCGCTCGAGGACCTCTGCGCCGGCCTTAGAGCCAGCCGTCTCCAGGGCGCTATCGACCAGGCGACCGGTCACGGCTTTAACGCCGCGTCCGGCCGCCGCCCCGGCCAGCCCGAGCGCCTTGCCGACCAGCGGGCCGGCCACGCCGCCAATGGCTCCGTCTTGGGCCAGGTCCGCTAGCCCGTAGTCTTGCTCATTTCGGAGCGCCCGCGCCCGGCCCGCCGCGGCCGCGCTGGCGGCTCCGATCGCGCCAGTGGCCGCCAGCCCAAGTCCTCCCGTGCCGACGGCTAGGGCCGTTTCAGCGGCGAAGCCCGGCACTGCCTCCGCGATGCCCGTGAGCACTGGCGACTCTACCGCGACGGCCCGCTGGCGCTCCAGATCGCCCCCGTAGGCGCCGGCCGTTGCAGCGTTCAGCGCGATCTCTCCGAGGCCGGCCACCCCGCTCAGTCCGCTGGCCAGGTCAGCTCGCGCGTCCTCTGCGTCGAAGGCGGACGCTTCATCCGCCGTCGCCGCGCGCCACCCCTCCGGGGCTCCCTCGCCTTCGACCCATCCGCGCTCTCCACTGTCGGAGAGCATCCACCGTCCACTCACTTAGGCCTCCGAGCACTCACGGTGTAATCCAGGTCGCCCATGAAGCGTTGTTGCAATTCTCCAGGCACATTGTAGGTTCGCATCGCCTGCGAAAGCTCTGCCTTATGGGATGCGTGACCAGCCTGCACTTCGGTGATGAGCTGCGGCAGAGCTAGGCGATCTAGCTCGCGCGCCTCTTCGGTCGTGAGGGCCCCGCCTGTAGCGTTTTTCTGCTCAGCCCTCTTTTGAATGAGCGCAGCCTTCAGTGCGCGCTCTGAATCGATGGCCACACCACCCCCGACGAAGGCTTGCAGAGCCGACTTCTGCCCGGCCGACCAGCGCCCAGGACTAGAGCTCCAGTCGAATCCCTGCACCTTCTTCATGAATTCCTCGTTAGCTCGATACCTGGAGACAGCACTTCCTAGCGTCCCGTCTTTTCCGACCTTTGAGGACAAGATCCGCTGCTCTTCGTCGTTTCGGGCTTTGACCCCGTTGCGCTCGGCCTCTGCTGCCAGCGCATCGCGGCGCAGCTGCATTTCGTCGCGCTGCATCGCGAGTTGCGTGTCGGCTCGTGACTCGCGCCGCGCGTCCAGTCCCCGCTGATACCGCTTGTCGGCCTCGGCCGCGCGGCGCTGCGCCGCGCGTCCCTGAGCTTCGGACGCGCCGGCCAGCAGCTGCGCCTGAATCTTCTGCCCAGCAGCCGCCTTAATCGAGTCTGCGCCCATGCCCTCAAGGCGGGCACCGAACGCGCGCTGCGTCGCATCGTACGCCTGCTCCGTGAGCATGTCCACCCCCGCGTTGGCATAGCCGAGCCGCTTGTCGATAGCAGCTAGCTCTACCCCGCGCAGGCGTTTCTGCTCCTCGACCCAGCTGTCCACCGAGCTCTTGACATCCTTGGCCCAGGTATCGCCTTGGCCGTATAGGCCCGCGGCGACTGCCTGCAGGGTCACGGTCAACATACCTAGCGGGCCTTCGCCGAAGCGGGCGGCGTAGGCCCCGCTCGCGTCGATCTCGCGCTTTGCTACGGCCGCGTACTGTTGCTCGAGATCGTCGCGCTCTGTCACGCGCCGCAGGCGCTCCGCTTCCAGCTCGTCAGCGCGGGCGGCCATCGCGGCTGCTCGCTCTCGCTCTGCGGCCGTCTGGGCTTCGAGCGTCGCGCGCTCGGCGTCGGCCGCTGCTTCCAGCGCACGCTGGTCGGCCTCTAGTAGCGCGTCTGGCCCCGGAGCCGGAGTCGTGGCAGGAGCCGGCGCCGGAGCCGCGGCCGGAGCCGCGACCGGAACCGGCGACGCGGCCGGAGCCGCCGCTTCTGGGGCCGGCAACCAGCTGCCATCGGGCGCGGCGGGCGCGCCCGGGGGTGCGACGAGCGCGTCCGGCGGGGATAGAATTCCGCTGTAGGCAGGCAGCTCAACCGGCGCCGATTCTCCAACGGTGCCGTCCAGCGCCGTCGGGGCGCGTTGCGCTACCGCCTCTAGCAGCGCCGGGTCGAGCGAGTCGTGGATATTGTAGTCAGTTAGAGCCATTCGTCAACTCCTAGCGCCTTGCCTGCAATCGCGAGCCCGGCGCCGCCGATCGCGCCGCCTGGTGCGCCCCCGATCATCGACCCGAGGCCCGTTCCGAGGGTGGTCAGAAGCCCATACGCGCGCTTCGCTCGGTCTTTGTCTCCGGCCGCGATCGCGCGATCGTACTCGTCCTTAGCTATATCGTACCGCCGCTGTAGCTCGTCTGTCTGCTCTTGCGCCAACGTGGCCTGTGCCTGCTTCAGACCGATGTCAGCAGTCGCAGCTCCCCGCGCAACACCTACCTTATCCAGCTCGGTCAGCTGGCCGATCGCGTCAGACCTGACGCCCGTCTTCTGACCCGCAACCTCGGCCAGCAGTCCGGAGTTGGCCGCGTTCGCGCGCGCGGCGGCGTCGGTGGCCTGAGCGGCGATGAGCGGCTGGTTCTGCGACGCCGCAAATCCAGCACCCGCGCGCTGCGCTGCCGTGCCGCCGGTGCTGCGCGCGGCCGCGATCTGCTGCGCGAGCCCCTGGTCGGCCAGCACCCTCGGATCGGTGTATTGTCCCTCGACGCGCTGACGCAACGCATCCAACTCGTCTAGCGATACCTTCTCTCGGTCGGTCACACCGGCAGGGTTGGTCAGCGGGCGCTGTAGGTCAGCGTTGGTGTTCCGAACAGTTGGCCCCGGGGCCGGCGGCGGAGGCGCCGGCTCGAAACCGTTCGCTCGCTCTTCGGCCTGCTTGCGAGCCACCTCCGGGTCGCCGGGTCGGCTCTGGGTGGGCTGCGCCGGGACGGTGTACTGCCCCGCGTTGCCAACCTGGCGCCCGACATCGGTTGCCGTGTTCGCGATCGACCTGCCGCGATCTACTACATTCTTTCCCGACCATAGACCCAGCGGGTCTGCTACAGCCATTGTCGTGTCGTAGGCAGTCTCGCCCAGCCCGGCTCCCACCGAGCCAACGACCTCACCAGCGGCCCCGACGGCCCGCACACCGCGGTTGATTGCGTTGCCCAGGAAACCGTAGTCGGTGCCTCCTCGCGTTACATTGGCTGACTGCTCGCGCGCCAGCTGCTCCTGGTCCCAGGCTTGCAGAGCCGGGTCGTTGGCCAGGACATCTGCCCGCTGTTCGGCTGTTGTGGCGCGAGACAGCATAGTCTTCCCCTCGGCCAGAGAACGCTGCGGCGCCACTGCCGTTGAGCCGGTGACGGGCCCGCTAGCACCGAACGCCCCCGGAGCCATCACCGGCTCGGCGGTGTTGTAAACCGGGGCGGCCGGGTTTGGGGCATAGGACTGCGCCGAGCCGGAGCGCTGGTACTCCGCGCGAGACTCTAGGGAGTCGGTGTAGCCGAAAAAGGCCAGGAATTGCTCGTATGTCATCTACAGAGATACGGCGATCGGGGGCCGGGAGGCCGGGCGCGCGCTCAGAAATCTCGAATCACACGCTTGCGTCGCTCGGTAGGGCGTGCTACGCTCTTAGCACGGCACTCAAGCCACTCAACGAAAGTCATCATGTCCAATAATGAAACCCACAAGAGACCAGGCCCCAAGTCATTTGCCTACACCGGTCACCGGGACCTGCCCGACGGCTCGGTCGCTGTCTACTACCATACGACGGCAGGGCCGGAGGCCGTCGTCACAGCATACTTCGATGCAGAGGACCTCGACCTCGCTCGCGCCTGTTACCCGCACTGGAAAGCGAAAGCGGGCGCTTACCGCATCGTTCGCCACCTCACGCGCGTCGAGAAAGCTGAGCGCGTAGCGCGAGGCCGCAAGGCCTGCTCCCTGGTCCGCGCTGAGGAGCTCGTCCTCGAACGCGCTCTGGGCCGCCCGCTCGCTGGTACGCCGGCAGAGGTAGCGGACCACATCAACGCAGACACTCTAGACAACCGGCGCGCGAATCTCCGCGCCCTCTCACAGCGGCTCAACGTGGCCTTGCGGGTCGACACCAAGCGAGGCGAGCGCCTCCCGGGGGCCTCGTTTGACACCAGCCGCGACCGCTGGCAAGCGCTCTGGCGCGGTCCCGGCTCCAGCAAACAAGCGCGCCTCGGCTACTTCACCACCGAGCTCGAAGCCTTCTTGGCCTACCAGTCCCGCCTCGAACGAGAGCAGCCCGGCGCGAGCATCGCGTTCGCCGCGCATCCGCTGCTCCTCGAACGCCTCGGCCGCCCTGCGGCGACCGAGGCGCTCACTGCGCTACCGTCGGTACAGCAGCGCCGTGACGTAGAACGTCTGGCTGTTCGAGGGGGTCGCGAAAGCCACCGTTCCGCCGTCTGACTCGAGGCACTTGATCTCGATCGACGTAGTAGCACCTTGCGCGATGTCGCCGAACTGGAAGATCGTCGCCTCCGCAGCCGACAGCGTGTCGTCGGAGTCTGCGACAGCCAGTCCCAGCGGGTGAATGTACGCCGCCGCCGGCAGCGTGATCGTATAGCGGCCGGTGCCGCCCCCAGCCACGCTACAGGCGTGACTGGACTCCTCGATCGTCGCCGGCCCGCCCGAGATCGACACGCGACAGGTGAAGATCTCCGGCGTCCCGTGCGCGCCCTGAATGGCCGTCACGGCCACGCGGCCTGCGGAGCGCAAGCCCGAGTTAGTCGCGGCCGGCATTAGGCAAAGCTCACTCGGCCGTATGCGGCCGGGTTACCGATCGTCAGGCTGCAAATGCTCATGATCAGCGTTTCGAGACGGGGCGCCGCAGCGGTGCTGGCCGTGTCGGCCACGGCCGACCATTCGCCCGGGATCGTCGCGATCTTCCCTTCGGCGCAGTCGAGCTCCGGTCCGTTATCGTCCTGAGGGATCAGGAGGCCGTCTCCGCGCTGCTTGTTCGGATGTGAGATGCACTTCACAGGCCCGAGGGCCGTTTGAACCGTGATCGAGGTGAAGCCAAAGTCGGCCGAACCCGACACGGGTGCGTTCGCGCTGAGTTCTTTCTCCTGTCGCGCCATGACTGTCCAGTCTTTGGGGGACATGATGCAGACGTAACCTGACCCGCCTAGGCCTTGCTCGCTCATGTTGGCGGCGAGTTCTTCGATTCGCTCGCGGTAGTTGAGGCCAATCAAGTCGGCTGCCAGCAGGCGGAAGCCTGCCGTCACCTCGTTGACGTTGCGCGTCACACCATTCAGAGCCGGGGTCGACCCGCTCCAGGTCAAGGGGACGTAGGCTGCGAGGGGAGTGACCTGGTTGGCGGTCACGCCGCTCGTGTTGAAGAAGCCCTTCCTGAACACGAAGAAGTTCGTATTGTCCGTCCACGAGCCGGGGTTGGCTGCCGTGGTAGGCGCGGCGGTCGTGCCGACGCGCGCGTAGCCAAGGCTATAGCTGACCTCGACCACCACACCGACCGAACCGACCAGCGAGCCGGCGCCGTTGGTGCCGTCCGTAGCCGAGATGACGATATGGTCACCGACCGCGAGGCCTTTGATCGCGGACTTGTTGGTGCCTTCGAACGTGAGTGAGAAGGTAGGCGACGTGCCAAAGACCTGGTCATCGTAGCGGGCAAAACCAATCGCGCCGCCTTCGTTGCCGAAGACTTGTCTCTCGACCAGCTGACCGAGCTCTCCCAGTCCCTGCTCGACCTCGTGCGCGCGCGCCTGCGCCCAGGCATCGCGACTGGTGTTTTTGCTGAGCATCGCATCTTCGACATTCACGTGCACCAGGTGCACGATCCGTCCGCGCCGCACCGACCACCGCTCCCCGTCGCCGCGCGCTCCGATAACGCCGCTGTCAGTCTTGACCGCGCCGTAGTCGCTGCCGCTAGTGCGCGAGCCCCTGATCTCGAAGGGGCGGTCCGTTTGCTTCGCGCCGCGGTCGTTGATTTTGACCAGGTTCTTTAGACCTGGACTTTTCTTAAGAGTAGCTGGAGTGAGGTCAGCGTCAGCAAAGACGGTCTTGAGTAGGTGATTATAGAATTCCATTGAAAAAAGTATCCCGGATTGGCCGCCGGGCCGGCGTAGTTAAGTTACGTTAGGTTAAGGTTGAATGCGGCCGCCACTTGGCCGGCGTGAGGACCGCTCACGCACGGTAGATTAGCGCACTGCCTGGCCGGGGTTGCGGTACCACCGCAAACAGAAGTGTACGGTTGCATCTCCACCCGTCCCTGACACAAATTCCGTCAGCTGCTGGTGTAGCACATTGAAAGAGTAGACCGTTTCGGTCGTGCCGTCTGCGCGAGTTAATGTATATCCCTGCAGAGTGCCTCCTGTGGTGACCATGATCACTTCGTCGGCCGGGCGATCGGAGAATCCGATCGCCTTCAGCCGCGCGCTCGCGTTTGTGTACGCGCTGGAATTGAAGTCGATGGCTGCCCCTACTGGTAGCACCATCTCAGTATGAAACACGCGCCCAAGCGCGGCCGGGATCATGGTAGCACCAGCTTCCGTGCTACGACGACAAAGCCCAGCTTCTTCAGCTCATCGCAGACGTCCTGGGGCCAGTGCGTTGGGTGCTCGTAGGGTAGCCGGCCTGCGCGCTCTATGGCTGCGACCGCCTCATCGACCTCGGCGTCGATGATCTCCGCCAGGCGCTTCGGCTGGAATTGCGTAACCAGCTGGTCGCGAGTCTTGCGCGCCGCCGCCATTACTGCTCCCCTTTCGGCTGTGGGCATAGTCCCGCGCCGGTTACGACCTCACGCACTGCGTCGGCCAGCTCCGGCTTCCCAATCGCCTCGAGCGCGGGCGGCACCAGAGCGACTAGTCCCACCACGAGCATAACGACCAGGCGACGGCTCACTTGCGCCTCGCATTCGCGAGTGCTGCGATCACCTGGGCAATCACACCGGCGTTCCGCTTCAGAAAAGAGAGAAGAGACTTCATCAAAGGAGATACGGCGATCGGGCGGCTCTTGGCCGCCCGGTCGGTCGTTTTTGTTACCCCAGATGGTGCACCCCAAAAACTCTCACCGGAGTTGCGTTGCAGTTGTCTCGAAAAGTAGCAGCCTCTACCTCGACTCCGCAGCCCTTCGCAAAGGCCTTTGCCCTCCGTCGTAGCGTCTTGGCGTCGATCGCGTCGGCCTCGGCCAACTCTCCCACAATGCCCGCAAACGCGCTCTCCAGCTCACTCCAACCGTCAGCCAGGCTAGCCCAGTAGAGCCGAGCATCGACTATTCGCACGCGGAACGAAGCGCTGACAGTGACCGGGCCGAAGCTCTGCGGGGGCAGATCCAGCACCTGTAAACGCCCGTCAACCCTGCACACGTGCTCGACCAGGGGCAGCAGCCACACTGTGCCGGGCGGCGCTGCACGATGATACTTGCCCAGTCGCCGCACGAAGGCAAGCTCCTCCTCGCCAATGACGGTCACGGGCATGACCCAGTGCCATAACGACACTAGGACGTCAACGAGCTTGTCCAACATAAAGCTACCCGACTAGCTTCGCCGCCAGAGCCACCAGTCCCGACCCGACGGCCGAGCCTAGCGCCGCCCGCCAGCTCAGTTGGGCCCGGAGCTTCGCCACCTCTCGGACGAGTAGAGTGACCCGGGAGGCCTCGATCGCGACGGCAGACTCGACCTCAGCCAGGCCTCGCGCGACGTCGCCAGCCGCGACTTCGAGCGCTCCGATTCTGGCGGTGAGCTTATCAGCTCCAATTGCGGACACGGGTACAGTAGGTAGGGCATATGGGCGATTCGGGGGCGGGGGTAGGATTGTTGCAGACATCAGACAGGGCTTCCAGGAAGAGCAGGAGAGGGAGGGGGCGCCAGCGCCGCCGCTTCGCGAGCGGCGGCCGCCATCGATTCACCGACGATCTCAAGCAGGTCGACCAAGGACGCCTGCACGTGGTCAGGTTCCCCGTCCACGAGGGAGCGCAGATAGGCGCGACTGATGTCTTTCTGCATCGACTGCAGGGCCGGTAGCCCGATACCGGGAGGCGGCGCGAACCCCAGCGGCGGCTCGCCTCGATACACGCCCTCGATCAGCTGCTGAGTCAGTTCGCTCACTAGTTCCGCGTCGGCACCTCCCGACACGGCGTCCAGGTGCTGCAGCCCCATCAGGTACTCTGGCAGCGTGATCGTGCCGTCCGCTCGCTGCGCTTCTAGCGTCTCGCGCCTGGCGCGAGGCGAGGCTACCTCCTCGGACACGGGCTCTGCTCTGAGGGCGAAGGCGTCCACGCCGCTCAGGTCGATCTGCTCTAGGGCCAGACGCCGGGGCCGGCGATCGCCAGACACGACGGCCCGCATCGACCGATCGGCGGCGATCGCGTCTTGGAGGACCAGCAGGGTGGCGCGGGCGACGTCGACCGTGCGCCACTGGATAATGTCTCGGTGCAGAGCCGCCTGGCGCTCGGTGTTGAGCGCCGCGACGTGGGCCTCGTGCTTGCCCGAGCGCGTGCCCTCGGCGCGGTCCCCGCGCACCGCCTGCTCGGAGACTCCGAGCACGTCTAGGGATCCTTCGCGCAGCGAGGCTGCCATGGCCAGCGCGTCGCCTGAATTGCGCGCCACTGGCGTAACCTGAATGCCTGCGGCCGCGTTGCCCTTCGTCTCGATGACCTGGATATTGTCAGCTGTCTCGAGGGCCGCCGGGTCGGCAACCGAATTCTGGGGCACCGTGACCAAGAAGGCCGGTAGCTTGTGCAACGCGTCCGCCCAGTCACTCAGCGCTTGCGACTCCAGCATGAGCGCCACCCGCACGTGATGCGAGAGCGGCAGCGCCCACTCAGTCCCCAGCGGCGGCGAGACATGCAGCAGCGCCAGCGGCAGCGCCTCGCGGTCGTACGTGTCGTCGTCTTCGAGCAGCTCGCAGTGCGATCCGTCCACGATCGCAACCGTGTGCCGGCCGCAACGATCGCGGCTGGCCGCGAGCCACCCCTCATACACGTCAACCAGTCGATCGGGGTCACCCTCCGGGAGACCCGCCTCGTACTCGTCCTCAAGGGACGCGGCCGTGGCTTGCCAGTGCCGAACGACCTCGCGCGGGGCACCGCCCGGGCGCCCTCGGCCTACGAACAGTTCTAGCGTGTCGTCCAGTTCCAGCTCAACTGCCTCGCGGCCGGGCACGTACCGTGGGAACACGGCCACAGAGCCGGTGGCCACGGCCGCCAAAAGCACGCCGTGCCGAAACAGCGCAGACGCGTCGCCGAAGGAGCCATGCGAGATCTTCAGAAAGCCCTCGAAGTAGCGAGTCAGCTCGCTGGCCGCCTGCTTCTGCTCGAGCGAGCCGTCGGTGGCCATCCACACGACCTGCTGAGACTCCAGCGCCGCGCGGCGGTTCACGATCGGTTCGATGTGCGATCGCAGGGTGTTCCGGATCAACATCGGGGCCGAGTCGCTGGAGTCGTCCACCCAGCGCTGGAGCCGCCTGTCAAGAGCCGTCGTCAGGCCCAGGGCCCGGGGGCCGCGAAACGTTGGCGCGCTGTTCCAGAGCGAGACGTAGAGCGCCGCGTACATCGCGCGCTCCTGCGATTCGGCTCGAGCCGTCTCAATACGGGCCTGCAGACCCGAAACTACGGGCCGAACGTCCGTTTGATAGTGCCAAGGGTGGTCCAATCGCATCAAAGAAGATACGGCGATCGGGCGACTCTTGGCCGCCCGGTCGGTCTACTTTATCCGTTGGAGGCCGTGCCGGTTCGGCCCGGCCGCCCGTCCGCCTCGATCTCGACCTCGCCCCCTAGCAGTTCCACGCCAGAGTCAGCCGCCTCCGCGGTGACCAGCCACCTTACCGCCAGCGTCTGTGCTTGTCGCACAGGGAGTGACCATCGCAGCACAACGACCCCATCGGCCGCCGCGCCGAGCGTGCGGGTACCGAGCGAGGTGAAGGCACCTCCGTCCAGCGACGCCCGACATTCGACGGCGCAATCACCATCGGCGTGACGGAGGGCGAGACGCACTCCGTGCACCTCTGTCCAGCCGAGCAGGTCTGCACTGAATCGGTGCGTTTCAAGAGTGGCCGTCTGCGGCCCGCTAGCCGATAGCAGTAGAGGTTGATAGAGCTCGGCGTTGGCGCCCACCGCGGCCCGGCCCAGCGTCCGGCTGTACACGGTCTGGCGTAGCGTTGTGACGCCCCCGACCACGTTGCCCGCCTGGCTATACCAAGCACCGCTGTCAATGTCGAGCGCGAAAACTGCGCCGCTCTCGGCCGTGACGAGCACTTCTCTGTTGGACGCGTCGAAGCACAGGCCATGGGGAGCCGGGCCACCAGCAGCGGTCAACTCCGCCTGCACGGCGTCTCCGACCCGCTGCACACCGTCTGGGGTCACGACCGACACGCAGCCGTCTACAACCGCGATGCTGCCCACCGGCGTGCTGATAGGCTGACCCGCGACCCGGCCGCCGCCAGGCACCCGGCGGGCCGGGGCGATCGCGCCGTTGCCCGCAGCGTCCGGCCCGACGGCCTCAAGCGAGTAGATGGCACCCGCCGTGGCACAGTACAGCCGGTCTTGATGCCCCCAAAGGGCCTCGATCGCATCAGGCAGCTCTAGCCCAAAGGCCGCGAACTGCGCCGCTCCCGGCCCACAGAACGACACCGGCTCTCCGGCCGCGAAGGGCAGGCTGGTTAGAAGCATGCGCCGGTTCGGTAGACCAGCACACCAGAGGCGGTCGCCCGCCTCGCACACGAGCGAAGTGGGCGGGGGCGCGCCCCGCTCCAGCGTCCCCTGCGAGTAGAGCACCCCCGCCGCCTGAGCCGCGGCCACTCCACCAAGGCCTTGAATGGCGCTGTCACTGTTGAGCAGCGTCGGAGTGGCCTGTCGACCGAGGGTGTTCGATGCCAGGAGCTGAGCCAGACTTGAGTTGACGGCACGGAATAGCACACTGCCAGCGCCGGAATGGGACTCGTACGCAGCACTAGGGGTGCTGCTTGCGATCGTTCGAAACACGTCGCATAGCACGCCCTGGTCAACAAGTCCTGACGACGTGCTCTGCCGGCGCGCGCGGCCGATGTAGCCGCGCAGCGTCACAGCTGCGGTGTCGTCCCCCGGGGCGGGTGACACGAGCTGGACGCGGCCCGGCGGCCCGAGGTTTACGCGCCCTGCCGCGTCCACTGTGCTAAAATGCCCGGTGTACCAGTATGGGGTAGACGGCAGAGATCCCGTGCTATTTGAAGTCGAGGCTGAAAGCGTAGGTCGGCCAACCGTGCTCACCTCCTGCAGATATGCACCGTCGTGAAACGTCATCACTCCGCCGGCCACGACAAGCGATCCAGCCGCCTCAACGGTCGACCAGACGGCCGAGGTGCTGGCGGCGAGGCGGATAGCGGCAACTTTCAGCACGTTTCTACCTCCGTCTCGAGTCTCGTACCGGGCCAGATATAGGTGATTGGCCGACACCCCGGTCGTCCCCAGCGCGTGCACGGTACCCCCCGGGTTGTTGGCGGTGAACGTCCCGGGACCGCTGTACACAACTGCCGAGAGCTCAGCCTCGGGGGTATGGCGCACTCCCGGGTCAGACACCGCGAGCACCAGCGACGAGCCAAGTGCTCCGCTGGCGTCGACGTTGGTCAGCGGGAGGACGACGGCGGACTCTGAGAGTGCAACTGGGCCGCTGGCCAGCTTGTGCTGGTTTGCGTCGCGCTGCGTCGCGACGCCGGTGCTAAGCACGACTCTATCGCATTCAGCGAATTCCGTCGCGGTGCCGGCTGCCACGAATGCTACGTCCCCGGAGCAGCTGACCCCAGCCCAGGTGCACGCGACAGTCGAAGCCAGGGTACTGCCACCTGGGAACGAGGCCGCGGCGAATGACCACCGCTGGTAGTGCACCGTGCCGGCCCGCACGAAGGCCACCATTGCGAGCAGACCCGAGCCGGCCGCGATCGCAGGAGCGGTCGCGGCGCTGGCGGCCGTGTGGGTGTCGGTGGCCAAGAGAGCCATGATGTTGGAGAACCGCCGGCAGACGACACTGGTAGTGCTTGTAGTATGCACGAGCAAAATGCTCCCATCGGAGCCGTTGCAGGCCGCGATGTGCAGGAGCGAGAGCCCGGAGGATAGTGCCGACGCGCTACCAAGCGACTTGGTCGACTGTGTCCAGAGGTAGCGGTTGATCGTCGTTGCGGCCGAGTTGATCGTGATGAGAACAAGGCCCGTGCTGGAACGCACCACCGCCGGGCAGGCAGCGTCGGTCACCAGAGACTGATGCACGACCTGCCCCGTAACGACTGACACGACCTGAAACAGGACGTCTGATACTGTGCTGGAGCCATTGGTGGAGCGCACGATGGCCAGGTATTGACCATCGGAGGTGAGACAGAGCACTGCGCCCGCGCTGTCGCCCGCTACCCCCGGGACCGGCAGATCGCGTACGTCTGCAAACAGCGGCCAGTCGGCCGTGCTGGTACCGAGCTGCGTGCGCCAGAGGCCTGTCGCGGGCTCGGCCAGGATGCGGGCTTGCTCCGCCCCTACGCTCGCGCCGCCCTCGGCCACCAGTAGCGTATCGCCGAACGGGGCGAGGTGGTGCACGGCACCGGCCGCGGTCCCCGTCCAGGCATCTGCCTGCCCCCAGGCCTCGCGCATGACAAGCGCGCCGTCGAGCCCGGTGCGGACGCCCGCCGCAACGGCTAGCGGCTGGCGCTCGAGGGGCTGCGCGAGCCAGCTCGCGGAGGCGGACTGGCCGCGGCTGAAAGGGATGCGGATGCGACGCGGGGGCATCAGCCCGGCTCCCGGCTAAACCAGCCTGCCCCTGGGGCACTGTATCCCGATTCGCGATAGCCATCCCATTCAGCGCCGCCCCCGGCCGCCACAGTCATGGTAACGCCGCCTGGGCAGCGAAACTGGCTGTGAGAGTCGACTCCGACGGCCTGGTGCGCGAATTGACAGGCGGAGCCCAGTACGACCGTCACCAGCTTCGGGGCCCGGTCGGTGGGCTCGCAGCCCTGGAAGGCGACAGAGCCTCCAGTCCCGTTTGAGAGCACCAGCAGGATCTCGTCGCACGTCTCTCCGTCCTTGAGCTGCTGGGGTAGCAACGTAGACAAGGGGATGACACTAGCCGGAGCCGAAGAGAACGTGTGCTTTATCACGATAGTCCTAAATGCTTTTGATGGCTGCGATTCGAGCGCTGCCACGCGGTCGCTCAGCGCGCGCAGCCGGTCATCGAGCGCGCGCGACGTTTCGGGCGCGAGGCCCGGCCACTTGGCTGGCGCGTTGAACTTAGTCCGACTCATCGGTCAGCCCTACCCATCCGGCGGACCTGGTGCGCTGGCGGGGCCGCGGGGACGCTGGCCGCGAGCTGCTGTGCAGCCGCCTGCGCCTGCTCTGCCAACGCCTTCGCGCGCGGGTTGGCGCTGCCGTCTCGAATCGCTACGCTGCGGTGCGCGACTGTGGCCACCACCCAGGTGTAGGCGGAGGGGTGAGCGAACCGGAGCATGTGCGCGGTGTTGGTCACGTCCACGTAGTGTGGCAGATACGTGATCTGAAGCCGCGGGCTGCCCTGAGCAAGCTGTAGCCCCGAAACGGGATATAGCCAGAGTCCGCTGTCGGTTTCGGGGCCGGAGCTAGGAGTCTGAGCTCCTGCGCCGTCCAGAGACACCACCTCCCAGGACGGGAGGTAGAGGGGCCGCTCCCGGGGTGAGGTCGACTGCGGCAGCCAAGCGTCGGCAGGCAGATGCGCCGCCTGCACCAAGCCGGCGCCGGCCTGAGATCCGCGGGGTAGTTCATACAGGTAGTTCTGCCCGCCCTTGGTCACAGTCAGATGCACCGCAAGCACGCGCTCCGCGAACGCAACGTTCACGACCGAAACAGCCGGGAGAGCAGTCGTCACAGCCGAGATCGCGACGTCTGGCGACACCCGGCGATACCACTCCCAGCCAAAAGATAGCGCCATCTCACGCAGCTCTCGCATGGCCTGGTTGACCTCGGCCACCAGGCCGGTATGTCGCGCAGACTGTCCTTCCAAGTCACCTAGGTAGGTGACCCGGTCCAGGGCGGTCTGGAGGGAGACAGAGTACGCCACGCGCTTATCTCTCGATGAGCTCGCTCAGTGCGTCCAAGAACGTATCGAAGTCGTCCTCTTTCAGGGCGTCGAACATATCGCGGGCCGAAGCCTCGAAGTAGTCAGGCTCAGCGGCCGGAGCATCTTCAGAATTGGTGTCGGCTTCCTCCTCGGCCATTGCATCGAGCGAAGCGAGTAGTGGGTCGGAATCGGTTTCGTAGTCAGGCATCAACAGAGATACGGCGATCGGGCGGCTCTTGGTCGCCCAGTCAGCCGAATTACCTGCCGCGACCGGCATATCGATCAAGTCGGGACAGGCGGGCCTCGAGCGAGTGCTCGGAGGGCCGCACGGCCGCCACGCGCACCGCGCCCTCAGTCGTTAGAGACAGGGCTGCCAGGAGCGCGCGCACCTGCGCCGATTCTTGGCTGGGGTTTGGGGCGTCCGGCCGGTCGGGATCGAGAGACAGGGCCTGCAGCTCCTTTAGGCATAGTTCGGCGCCGGTGCAGAAGACGAGCTGCCCTCTTCGGAGCATCCCATCGAGGTACGAGAGCAGCGAAGCGAATCCGGGCCCGTAGGCGCAGCCTCCCCATTCGAGGCGCAGCCCGTAGCTACCCTCGAAGAGTTTCGCCAGGCCCCGCTCCGCGCCGTCGCAAGCCCAGGCGGCAGCTGGCCAGGCAGTCTGCAGGCGGTCGCGGATGGTTGCCGGGTCGTGTCCACGGCCGCGCTCAGACGAGACTACGTACAGCGTCTCGTTTCTCTGCGCGACCGCAACGTAGGCGGTGGTGCCGCGATAGGCTGCGGAAACCCCCACCCACTCCGCAGGTAGGCTATCCGGAACGGCCGACAGGCCGACCGCCCCTGGTGCACACGAATCTTCGGCGCTGATGACGAAGCGCGCGAATATTTCGCGCTGAGCCCAGGCGCCGTCGATGCGCTCGCCCCGGCGTCCCAACTCCTCCGCGATGACAGCGTCGGCATAGGCGCGAAATCGAGGGTTCTGATGCAAGGTAGCGTGGTAGCGCGTCGGCTTTGTGCGGCCTACACCGTGGTGGGCGGCTGCTGGGCAGTCCTCGAAGAGCCAGTGAACGACGGAGCCGTACGCCTTCGAGGCGGTGCCCGCGAGGAGAATACCGGTGCCAGGCGTGCCGAAAAAGTCGAAGGTCGCTGCTGAGACCGCGTCGTAGGCCAGCTCAAAGCGGCGCAGCGGATAGGTTCCGAGCTCGTCAATCAGGACGACCGGATGTCGACCGCCGCGCAATTTCTCTGCCGCGATATCGGTCGCCAGTCCGTAGTATTGCAGCCGTGCGCCAGTAGGCAGGTAGGTGACCCCTTCGGGGTCACACACCAGACAGCCGGCCAGCTCTGGGAAGGCCCGCACCAGTTCCTCGACCTTCGGCTCGAGCACCTCCCGCGCCTTGCGGGCCGTTGGTGCGATCAGGAGCGAAACCTCGGGTAGGAAGGCCGTCAGCAGCCAGCGCACGAGCATCGCTGTGGTTTTGCCGGCCCGACGGCCCGCCGCGAGCACGATCAGCCGCGACGGGTCGGTGACGACGGCCTGAAAGGGCGCGTCGAAGTAGGAGATCAGTCGCGCCCGCAGCTGCTCGAGCGGGTCGCGCGGCCGGGCCGCACCCCGGCCCTTCGGCCGGGGGAGGTGGATTGCTCCGAGTCGGTTCACGGCCGAAACCCGTAGCGATCGAGCAGCTCTAGCAGTGCCGGGTCTCTGGCTTCGAGCAGCGCCTCCAGCTGCTGCTCGCCGCGGGGCGTCAGCAATTCGTCGAACAGAGACTGCTGGCCCCGCGGCCGGTCAGCGTAGCGGCTACCCGCAATTGCCAACAGCTGCGCGGGCGCTAGCTTCTCAGCGGCCAGCGCTTGCTCGGTGAGAGCGCGCGCGCGCTCGGCGTCTGCGCGTAGCACGGCAACGCGGAGATCGGGCTCGGTGGCTAGTAACTCGCGCAGGTCAGGCACGGTGCAGCCGGCCAGGGCGGCGAGCTGCGCGTCCGAGGTGACGGCGGGGTCGCCGGCCAACCGAACTAGTTCGGCGTGAGAGATCACGGGGTCAGGCCCCCGAGCAGGCCGCGACCGAGGCCGACGAGCAAGGGCAGGTCGCCGGAGCGATATACCCGGAAGTGACCCGTGGCAGTGGTGACGTAGAGCGAGCCGGCGGGTACTTCCTCAGACCAGTCGGGCGTGTAGGGGGCGGTGACGTCGCGCCGGTAGTCCTGCGCCACGCCGAGGCCGGCGCTGACGCACCGCAGCGGGACGACAGAGAACAGCTCCGCGGCCAGGGAGCCGGAGTCGTCTGACGACAGCAGGACCCCGCGCGTTTTCACGAATTCTGGCAGGGCCAAGGAGGTCGACAGCAGGGCCGCGGCGGCCTCGTCGCATGGCTCGCCCACGATGTAGTCGCCGTGACCGACCAGGACCCCGCTCACGACGCGCGCCGCGACGGCGCAGGACTCAACTAGGGACACGCCGCCCAGCGACATCACTTCTGCTCCCGGCGCAAGCAGAACGACTGTGCCTGGCTGGAGCAGGCCCTGCAGGTGTTCGCGGCTGGCGCCGGGGCAGTGCAGCCGCTGGGGAGAGGCTTCGACGATAGTGGCCCAGACTGGATCGCGCCGGCCCGGCACGAGCAGATCGGCTGCACCGAGGCCGAGTGACCGGCAGTGCTCGGCAAGGGCGTCTCCAGTGAGCCGGCGCGTCAGGACGCGCGAGCGAAGGGGGCGAATCACTTGCGACCTCCGACTTGGGCAGTGTCCCAGATACGGGCGGCTTCGGCGGCCTTGGCCGCGAAGTAACCGGGGTCAGATGACTTGAGCCGCGGCGGCTCTGGGGCGGCAGCGGGGCGGGCCGCGACGCGCGGCTTGGGCGCGGCCGGGGCGGCGGGCTTGGCGGCCGGCTTCTTCGCCGGCTT
>JACCDR012636897.1_pt1 | contig 20195 bp, 26 predicted proteins | sample 7446431 | NCBI WGS metagenome assembly JACCDR01 (sample SAMN15323443, study PRJNA562643) | freshwater metagenome | isolation source: river surface water | place: USA:Blue River Watershed | collected 2017-08-17 | reverse complement strand
GTTTCGTTGCGTGTTTCATATATTAGACAGCTTTCTTGCCCTGCTTGCGGCGGATCACCTCGTTGTCATAGCGGATACCCTTACCGAGATACGGCTCTGGCGGCTTCACACGGCGGACGTTTGCTGCGAATTGCCCGACCGACTCCTTATTAGGACTCGAGAGCGTGAGACTGTTCTTCTCAAGCGTTGCCGTGACATCCTCAGGGATCGTGAGCGATACGGTGTGCGAGAAGCCCACTGTGAGCACCAACTCCTTACCCTTAAGCTCCATGCGGTATCCCACCCCTTCAAGGATCAGTTTCTTTGTAAACGGCGTCTCGACACCCGTGATCATGTTCTTAACGTGCGAAGCGTAGGTTCCCGTGAGTGCGCGGGCAATACGCGACGAGTCCTTGGGTGCAACAACCACCCCCTCTGCGCCCACAGAGATGTCGATCACCGGATGCACCCGCTTCGTAAGCGTTGCCTTAGCACCCTTGACCGTAAGCGTGCCACCAGCGACCGAGACTTCGGTCTTACCAAGCGCAATAGGTTTCTTAGCGAGGCGGCTCATAATTACCAAATTTCGAAGAGCTCTTCGCCACCCACCTTCGCCTTGCGGGCCTCAGCGTCCGAGAGCACACCGGCTGAGGTCGAGAGGAGGCGCGCGCCCACTCCGCCACGCACCTTGTGCGCCGAGCGATACGGAGCGTAGAGCCGGCGACCTGGCTTGCTCACACGCTTCACACCGTGGAGACGTGCTTCGCCAGTGGCGCTGTAGGTAAGCGCAAGCACGAGCGACTTCTTAGCAGAGCCCTCCTTCTCGCGCACCTCAACACTCGACACAAAACCGAGATCCTTCAGCTTCTTTGCAATCGCGAGCAGGTGAGCTGAGTGCGGGACCACGACCTCACGAGCGCCGATTAGTGCGGCGTTCTTAAGACGAATGATGAAATCTCCTATGCGGTCGCTTACCATGATGCTTTTTTGACGCCCGGGATCTTGCCGTCGCGTGCCAGCTCTCGGAACTGGATACGAGAGAGCCCAAAGATGCGTAGATACCCACGCGTACGACCCGAGATCTCACAGCGGTTCTTGAGCCGAACCGGTGAGGCGTTACGAGGGAGCTGTTGCAGGGCGTCAAAGTCACCAGCCGCCTTCAAAGCCGCACGCTTGGCGGCGTACTTCTTGACGAGCTTGCGCTTCTTCTCAAGACGGGCGAGTTGGGACTTTTTAGCCATAAAAAAATAAGCTCCAGAGAGCGTAGCCTCAGATTATCAGCGTTTTAGCGCTCCGTCAACGACGAGCGGCAACCCGATATGACGGAAGAAGGCCTCGGCCTCGACCTTATTCTTAGCACTCGTCACTACGGTTACCGCAAGCCCAAACACGTCCTTCAAGTCCTCATCTGAGGTCTCGGGGAAGATGGTGTGCTCCTTGATCCCAATAGTGAGGTTCCCCATCTCATCGATAGCCTTCGGCGAGAGCCCGCGGAAGTCACGAGTGCGCGGAAGCGCAATATGGATGAGCTTATCGATGAAGTCGTACATACGTGCACCACGGAGCGTTACCTGGAGACCAACCGTCTCACCCTCACGCAGCTTAAACGAGGCGATAGACACCTTAGCCGCACGTGGCGAGGGCTTCTGGCCCGTGATCTTAGCAAGGCGATCGCTAATAAGCTCGACCTGCTTCTTGTCGCGCTTCTTGCCGACACCGCTCGAGACAACAATCTTAGCAATGCGAGGACCCTGCATCGTGCTCGTATAGCCGAACTCGCTCTCGAGCGCAGCGTAGGCAGTAGCTTGGCGTTGTTTAGTGATAGACATATCTTATTTTGCTACACGGGCGACATTAGACGCGTCGATCGGGCGCGGGCGCTCTACAATCTGGCCCGCCTTGGTGCCACGACCGCGGAGATGGCGCTTGACCATGGCAACACCATCGATCACCACCTTACCCTCCTTGGGGAGGGCGCGTAGGATCACGCCAGACTTGCCCTTGTCCTTACCGGTGATCACCTTTACTTTGTCGCCTTTTTTTACGTGCATATGCAATTGATTACACTACCTCAGGGGCGAGCGAGGTGATCGCATGCCAACCACGCTCAGAGAGCTCGCGTGGCACTGGCCCGAAGATGCGGTTGCCCTTGGGGCCCATCTCCTTACCCTGCTTCTCAATCAGCACCACCGCATTCTCATCAAAGCGAACATAGGAGCCGTCCTTGCGGGCGAAGGGCTTGGTCTGGCGCACCACCACCGCACGATAGATATCCTTCTTCTTAACTTGCTTGCGCGGCTCGGCGGTCTGAACCGAGAGCACCACCACATCCCCAATGCGCGCATAGCGGCGCTTGCTGCCACCCGGGATTTTGAAAATGCGTCCGACCTTACCGCCGGAGTTATCTGCAATCTGTACGATGGATTGTGGCTGCAACATAATTATTTAATAGCGAACCGCTTCATCTTAGAGATCGGGCGTACGGCGACAATCGTCACCTTGTCCCCCACTTGTGCCGTGTTCCCCGGATTGTGTACCAAATATTTCTTCGAACGCACCTGGTACTTCTTGTACTTCGGGTGCTTCACGTAGCGATCCACACGTACCGTAGCCGTGTCGGTCATGGCCGTTTTTACAACGGTACCAGCGAATGATTGAGGACGAGTAGTTTTGGTTTCCATATATTATTTTGCACGCGCACGTTGCTCGGTAAGCACACGGGCGATAGTCTTACGGAGCTTCCGTGGTGCGTTCGTGTCCTTAGGACGAGCGCCCGCAGCCGCAAAACGCTCTGTACGCAGCGTCGCGCGCGTCTCCGTGAGGAGCTTGGCGAGCTCTGCGGTACCCGTATCCTTGAGTGAGTGCTTTTTATTCATACCTGAAATATTAGCGGCGCGCAACGACCGTCGTCTTCATGGGGAGCTTCATGCCTGCATGGCGGAGGAAACTGCGTGCAACGTCATCTGGTACCCCATCGAGCTCGAAGAGCACCCGGCCCGGGCGCACCTCGAACACATAATGCTTCGGATCACCCTTACCACTGCCCATGCCCACCTCAGCTGGCTTGGCCGTTACCGGACGGTCAGGGAAGATGCGGATCCAGAGCTTGCCGTTCTTGGCTACCGCACGAGTAAGCACCTTACGTGCTGCCTCGATCTGATTGCTGGTCATACGCGAGCTGGTCACTGCCTTAAGCCCATAAGAACCAAAGGCGACCGTCGTGCCACGCGTATCGGGACGCGCAAGACGCTGCTCGCTCTTGCGACCAGTCTGCCACTTACGGTGCTTTGCTTTCTTTGGGAACAACATAGGCGTTACGCGGTGCGCTTCTTATCCTGGTAGGTGTTGCCCTTATAGATCCACACCTTGATACCGATCACGCCATACGGCATGTAGGCGCGCTCGATAGCGAAGTCGATATCGGCTACAAAGGTCTGGAGCGGAATGCGGCCCTTACGGATCTCCTCCTTGCGGCTCATGTCGGCACCACCAAGACGACCCGAGAGGGTGATGCGCACCCCTTGTACCTCACGCACCGCCATCACCTTCTCTACCGTCTGCTTAAGCACTCGGCGGAACGGAAGGCGCTTCTCAAGCCCCTCTGCGACCATGTAGGCAACCACCGCCGCATCGGTCTCTGCCTGGCGGATCTCGTTTACATCGAGCTTGAGCGCGCGACGATCGTCAGGTGCAACGGTGCGCACCACTTCACCAAGCTCCTTGCGGAGCTTGGTGGCGTTCTCCCCTGACCGGCCGATTACCAGGCCTGGGCGAGCCGTAGAAAGCACCACATGGAGCTCGCTTGCTGAGCGCTCGATATCAATCCCGCTCGTGTAGGTACCACGCAGGCGCTTTGTAAGGAAGCGGCGGATCGTCTCATCTACCTTGATGTTCTCTCGGTAGCTCTTCTTGTCGGCAGCAAACCAACGACTCTTCCATCCCCGGATGGTGCCGAGACGGTGTGCGTAGGGATGTACGGTATGTGTCATAGATTATTTTGTCTTCGCAGGAGCGAGAAGCACCTTCACGCGAGAGCGGCGGCGGCGGATCATCGATGCACGACCAAAGGCGCGCGGCATATAGCGCTTAATCATGTCGGCGCTCTCTACCACAATACTCTCCACCTTAAGACCCTCTGCGTCCTCTCCCTTCTGCTTAGCGTTTGCCGCAGCGCTCTTAATAAGCTTAGCCACCGGCTCTGCTGCGCGCTTAGGGAGGAACGAGAGTGCCGTGAGCGCCTCGGGTACTGACTTACCCTTCACGAGGTTTGCCACCAGGCGTACCTTGCGAGGGGACTGATTATGGGTCTGGAGGGTCGCGGTAGCCATAGTTATTTCTTAGCAGCCGGAGCGGCCTTTGCAGCCTTAGCAGCGTCGATCTCAGACTGCTGCTTCTTCTGCTCCATCTCCTTCTGCATCTTGCCTCCGTGGCGGAGGAACTTCTTCGTAGGAGAGAATTCACCCAAGCGGTGACCTACCATCTCCTCAGATACCAGCACCTCCACATGGCTCTTGCCGTTATGGACCCCAAGAGTAAAACCAACCATCTCTGGGCTGATCTGGCTTCGACGCGCCCACGTCTTAATAACCCCCGCAGTTGAGGGCTTAAGGTTCTGGACCTTCTTCTGGAGTTTTACATCCACGAAGGGACCTTTCTTAAGTGAGCGTGACATAAATAAAGCAATGAAAAGCCCGCTGGGCGGGATACCTAAAACATACAGGAACCGCAAGAAATCGTCAAACCCGAACCTGCTCGCCCTGTGGTGAGCCAAGCGGTCCTCGGCCCTCTGCTACACTAGGGGCATGCGTTTGTGGTCTCTCGCTGGGGCGCTCTTAGGTATACTCCTCATGGCTGTTGGAGCAACACTGTACCTACTCCAACCAGACCCTCTCACAGAACCCATCGGAGCAAACGGTAACTCGGCCCCAGCCACCGGCCGCATAGACGAACAGGCGCCCTATTACGACATCGCCGCCACCTACCCTACCGAAACGCCACTCCCGGGAGCGGGAGGCAAGACTGCTCTCGAGACCATGCGTTCGTTTATCAACACCACTATCGCGCAATTTAAGATCGACGGAAACTTCGCCAACCTCACGGAGAAAGACCTTGAGATGCTGGGGTACACTGACGGGCGCAAGCAAGCACTCCAGATTGGCTATGTCTCGGCAACTTCGCCCCACACCGTCTCGTATGTGTTTACCATCTATGCCGACACCCTCGGCGCCCATGGCAACACTGAGTTTAAGACGTTTACCTTCGACACTGAGACGGGTAACCTTCTTAGCTTGAGCGATCTCTTCACACCTGGAGCGCCGTACCTGACTGAACTCTCTCGAGTGAGCCGCGAACAGCTCTCGAAAACCCTTGAGGTACCTACAGACGACCCCATGCTTATTACGGGAACCGAGCAAAACGCAGCGAATTTCTCTCATTTCTTCCTTGACGACACCTCGCTCGTACTCCTCTTCCCACCCTATGCGGTCGCACCCTATGCTGCCGGGCCGCAAACGCTCGCACTACCCCGCACAGAGCTGAAAGACCTTCTGAAACTTGAGTACCGCTAACAAAAACCGCCCTCGAGGGCGGTTTTTGTTAGCGGATTATTAGCCTTTGCGCTTCTTGCCGACCTTGCGGCGAGACACGATAAACGGATTTGAGTACTTCTTTGGTGTACGCGTCTTCTGACCCTTGCCGGTCGGCTTGCCCCACATGCTCTTGGCACGGCGGAGACCTCGGCCCTGGCGACCCTCACCACCTCCGTGCGGGTGATCGACGGGGTTCATCGCAGTACCACGGACCGTCGGGCGGATACCAAGCCAGCGAGAGCGGCCTGCCTTACCCAGGACCACAAGGTTGTACTCCTCGTTGCCTACCGAGCCTATTGAGGCCCAGGAGAGGTCAGAGACCTTGCGTACTTCAGTCGAAGGAAGCTTGATCTGCGCATAACCTGCGTCGTGAGCGATCACCTCCGCAAAGGTGCCTGCGCCGCGCACGAGCTGTGCCCCTGCACCCGGCTTAAGCTCGATATTATAGACAAAGGTACCAACCGGGATCGAACCAAGCGGAAGGCGATTCCCTGGAGCTACGGGCGCCTTCTCTGAAACGAGAAATGGAGTGCCAACCTTAACCTCTTTAGGGAGGATCACATAACGGCGCTCGCCGTCTGCGTAGAGCGCGAGGCCAACAAAGGCACTGCGATACGGATCGTACTCGACCGTCTCGATCTTTGCTGGGATATCCTTCTTGTCGTAGATAAAGTCGACTGCGCGGAAGCGGCGCTTGTGCCCACCACCCTGATGGCGCGTGGTAACCCGACCAAAGTTGTTGCGGCCTGCCTGGCGCTTCTTGCTCTTCAACAGCGGCTTGTACGGCTCGTCGCCCGAGAGGAGGTCTCGGTACGGGAGGGTCGTCATCTGACGGCGGGACTTGGTGGTTGGTTTATAGGTTTTCATACGTATTAGGCAAATTGGATCGTCTCGCCCTTATTGAGATACACATAGGCCTTACGGCGGGCAGCGCGCACCCCAACCCCACGGCGCGTACGCATCGCCTTCTTCTTGCCAGGCAAATTCACAATACGCACGGCCTTAGGCTCCACGTTATAGACCTCCTTGATCGCCGCTGCGACGGTCGCCTTAGTGGCACTCGTGGGCACCGCAAAGGCATATACCCCTTTCTCGGTCATAATAAGCGCCTTCTCGGAGAACCATGGGGCGCGGATAATATCTTGCGCAACACCCGCTGCAAGCTTCGCTCGGCGTGCATGACGCACGACGGCAGTCTTATCCTTGGTGGTCTTCTTGTTTTTTGTGTCGAAAATAGCCATATGATTTATGCTGCCTTAACGCGCGCCTGGAGAGTCTTGAAGGCCTCCTCAGGATTTTCGATTACCACGTACTTGTAGGTAAGCACCTGGAGCGGGTTCAGGTTGCGCACCTCCTCAGTACCTACGTGCCCCATGTTGCTGAAGCTCTTGATAGTGTTCGTGTCGTAGGCCGTAGTAGCGATCAGCACTGCATTAGCGCGCTTAGGGCGCATGCCCGCTGCCTTACCGATCGCAAGGAGTGCCGCCTTAGCTGAGGCCGTCTTGGGGGCAGCGAAGCCGATCTTGTCGACCAAGATGAGCTCACCGTCCTTAGCCTTGCGTGAGAGCGCTGAGATGAGCGCCTGCACACGCTGCTTCTTATTGATCTTCTCACCGTAGTCGCGGGTACTGCGAGGACCAAAGGTAATACCACCATGACGCCAGATCGGCGAACGCGTAGAGCCATGACGCGCCTGGCCCGTACCCTTCTGCTTCCACGGTTTCTTGCCACCACCTGAGACTTCTGAGCGGTCTTTGGTGTGGGCGCGATTTTGGCGCAAATTTGCCTGCATACCGGTGACCACTTGGTGCACCAGATCTGCGCGCCATCGGGCGCCGAAGAGCGCTGCCGGGAGCGCGACCGTCCCTACCTGCTTGCCCTCAACCGAGTACACTGCAAGCTCGAGTGGTGAGCTGGCGACCACCTTCTTCTCTGCTTTTGGTGCAGCTGTCTTGGCTGTCTTCTTGGGGGTGATCTTTTTCGTCGTAGCCATAGTATTCAAAGTTATGCAGCGATGACCTCAAGCAGAGTGCCGCGGCGACCAGGAACCGCACCTGACACAATGATCTGGCCTGCCTTAGGGTCGACCATAAGCACCTTGAGGTTTGTTACGGTGACCCGCTCGCCGCCCATACGGCCAGCCATACGCATACCCTTAGCCACCCGGCCTCCGGCACGACCTCCTGAACCGCCGATCGAGCCTGGCTCGCGCTCAGAGTGCTTCTGACCATGGGTGCGGCGACCGCCGTGGAAGCCATGGCGCTTAACCACACCAGCGAAACCCTTGCCCTTAGTAAGGCCTGCCACACGCACCACATCCCCGACCGCAAACGTGTCAGCAGCAATGGTTGAGCCAACCTCTGGGGTGTCTGTGGTAACAAACTCGCGAATTGCCTCAAAACCCTTACCCTTAGTGTGGCCGAGCACCGCCTTAGAGACGTTCTTGGTCTTGCGGGTACCCTGCCCCACCTGGACTGCCGCGTAGCCGTCCTTCTCTGCAGTCTTAACCTGCGTAACGGTTACCGGGCTTGCCGAAAGGATCGTACCCGCGCGGGCACGGCCGTCCTCCCCGAAGACTCGGGTCATGCCTACCTTGGTAGCGAGGATAAATTTCATGTAGTAAAGCAAATCGCACGACAGCAATCGCGTCGTGCGATTTGCTGGAGGTTTACCTCGGCCCTTGGACGGGTCCGTCGGTAGACATAGCGACCTAAGCACCTTACCGTAAAGCGGAAAATTATGCAAATTCCATAGAAAAGGGCCAGCACCTTTCGGTAACCGGCCCTCTGTTTCCGCCTCTCAGGCCCCGTACTGTTCTCGATACTGCCGCATGACGTTCAGCCATGGCGCGGCAACCTCCGCAAGCACCCCAGACGATCGCTCGATCTCCCGAACAAGATAGTCGAGATTGAACACACTCAGCACCTTGAACCCAAACTTCTGCTCGACGGCTTGCACTGCCGAAATCCGGGAGTCGGCCTCACGCTCTTGCCGATCGAGCACAACGATTGCGCCGACGATCTTGGTGCGCTCATCGCCATACTCCTTGATCAACGCACACGCTTCTGCGATGGCAGTGCCCGCAGTGATCACGTCGTCAACCAAAAACACACGCTTGCCGGCAAGGCTCCCCCCAACGATCTTGCCGCGCTCTCCATGACGCTTGTCCTCCTTGCGGGAATACATCACCTTGCAGTTGATTCCCATTCGCGCAGAGAGGGTCGCCCCCGTGACTGCCGCAAGCGGGATGCCCTTGTAGGGCGGCCCGTAGAGCACGTCGAAACGTGGCGCCTCCGCCGCGAGTGTACTCGCGTAAGCCGCCGCGAGGAACGCGAGCCCCTGCCCATCAGCAAGCAATGCTGAGTCAAAGAAGTAGGGGCTGATACGCTCCGACTTGAGGGTAAACTCACCGAACTTGAGCGCCCCCACCCTGAGCGAGTGGTGTACCAACTTTTGTCGAATAGCTTCTCTTGATTCGTTCACAACATCCTCCATGAGTCGCTCATATATGAGCGTGTACTTGCCCGGCCCTAGCGTAGCAAACTCTCTGAATAACACAAAACCGCCGCGGCAGAGCCGCGGCGGTTTTGTGGTATGTCTTGGCGATTCGCTTAGACCATCTTTACATCAATCGTCACACCGGAGGGGAGATTGAGGTTCGTGAGGGCCTCGATCACCTTGGGCGACGGGTTCATGATGTCGATCAGACGCTTGTGGATCCGCATCTCGAACTGCTCACGTGCGTCCTTATGGACGAAGGTTGAGCGGTTCACGGTCCAGCGCTTGATCTCGATCGGGAGCGGTACCGGGCCCACAACCTTGGCATCGAAGCGGGCTGCAGTATCCATGATCTGCTTCACCGAGAGGTCAAGGATCTTGGGCTCATAGGCACGAACTCGGATCCGGAGCTTGTGCTCCGCGGTAGCCGCGTCAGCCTTCTTTGAGGCACGCTTGGTCTTCGGTTTTGCAGTCTCAGTTGCCATTGTGTTTAGGCAGTGATCTTGGTCACCACACCGGCACCCACTGTCTTACCACCCTCGCGGATAGCAAAGCGCTGCTGCTCCTCAAGAGCCACGGGAGCCGTGAGCTTAACGGTAAAGGTTACCGTGTCGCCTGGCATCACCATCTCCTTACCTGCTGGCAAGGTTACCTCGCCGGTAACGTCGGTAGTGCGGATATAGAACTGCGGCTTGTAGCCGGTGAAGAATGGCGTGTGACGACCACCCTCATCCTTACCAAGGATGTACACCTCGGCCTCGAAGTCAGTGTGCGGCGTTACCGAACCAGTCTTAGCAAGCACCTGGCCACGATGCACGTCTTCCTTCTTCGTACCGCGGAGGAGAATACCTGCGTTGTCGCCGGCCTGACCCTCCTGGAGCTGCTTATTGAACATCTCGATGCCGGTAACGGTCGTCTTGGTCGTATCCTTGATACCGACAATCTCGACTTCCTCACCCACCTTGATGATGCCGCGCTCGATACGGCCCGTTACTACGGTACCGCGACCTTCGATAGAGAAGATGTCCTCGATCGGCATGAGGAATGGCTTAGCAACTTCACGTTCAGGCATGTCGAAGTAGGTGTCCATCGAGTCGATGAGCGCCTTAACCTTCTGCGCCCACTCGTCAGAGACATCCTTAGCCTCAAGTGCCTTGAGGCCCGAGCCACGAAGGATCGGCGTATTAGCACCGTCGTAGCCCTGCTTGGTAAGGAGCTCGCGGATCTCCTCTTCGACGAGGTCGATGAGGTCTGCCTCGGCTACCATATCTACCTTGTTGAGGAACACGATGAGCTTCTTAAGACCCACCTGCTTAGCAAGGAGGATGTGCTCACGGGTCTGAGGCATCACGCCGTCAGTCGCCGCGACCACGAGCACTGCGCCGTCCATCTGAGCGGCACCGGTGATCATGTTCTTAATGTAGTCAGCGTGGCCAGGAGCGTCGATGTGCGCGTAGTGGCGCGTCGGGCTCTCGTACTCTGAGTGGTGGAGGGCAATGGTAATACCACGCGCCTTCTCCTCAGGTGCGCTGTCAATATTGTCGACGTTCTCGACGCGAGCGTTGTAACCCTCGCCCGTGAGCATCGAAAGCACATGCAGGATTCCTGCGGTGAGCGTCGTCTTGCCGTGGTCAACGTGACCAATGGTGCCGACGTTCATGTGTGGCTTCGAACGATTGAATTCTGCCATAATCGGTAAATTATCTGTTAAATCACGAATAACTCCGACCGGAGCCGGAACAAACTCAAAGGCTTGCCGACTCACAGAAAGCAGACAAGCCAAAGAGCGACGCCAAGATGCGTTATACCTACTATACGCAAGGCTTATCTGCTTTGCAAGCTGCTACAATCGGAGATATGCGGTTCTTGATCCACAGCTTCTCATTCTTGCTCGTGCTTGGCTTAGCGTTACTTGCCGTGTCTTACCTATCCATGGGCTCTGCCACCACCCTCTCACTCTCGACGGGGCGCCTATTTCTTGGCATAGCGAGCCTTCCAGTCGCAGCAATCTTGTTGCTCGTTATATTGCTTCTGAAAATCAAAGATCCGTATTAACAAACAGGCCGCCCTCTCGGGCGGCCTGTTTGTTCCTCTTTTTTAAATTCTCTTACTTGCGAGATGCGATGATGTCATCCGCCACATTTTTCGGCACCACATCGTAATGGTCGAATTCCATCACCATATTGCCGCGACCCTCGGTCATCGAGCGAAGCGTGGTGGTGTAGCCGAACATCTCTGAGAGCGGCACCTTAGCATGCACGGCTTTGTTCATACCACGATCCTCCATGCCCTCGATCTGGCCGCGCTTTCCTGAGAGAGAACCGGTGATATCACCCATGAATTTCTCAGGCACGACCACCTCCACCTTCATAATCGGCTCGAGGAGTGCTGGCTTGGCACGCGAGGCCGCCTCTTTAAAGGCCATTGAGGCCGCAATCTTAAAGGCGATTTCGCTCGAGTCCACATCGTGGTACGAACCGTCGTAGAGATCGACGGAGACATCCACCATCGGGAAGCCGGCGAGGAAGCCGCGTGTCATACTCTCGCGGAGTCCCTTCTCAACGGCAGGGATATACTCCTGCGGCACCACGCCGCCCTTAATGTTGTTGATAAACTCGAAGTGATCCTCACGGGTAACGTTCTTGGGGATCTTGGCTTCAGGATCAATTGGCTCAAGCTTCTTCATCTTGATCTTCACATGGCCATACTGACCCTTACCACCCGTCTGCTTGATGTACTTACCCTCTGCCTCTGAAGAGCCGAGGATGGTCTCGCGGTAGGCCACCTGTGGCTTGCCTACATTTGCTTCCACACTAAACTCGCGCTTCATACGATCCACAAGGATCTCAAGGTGGAGCTCGCCCATGCCCGAGATAATCGTCTCGCCCGTCTCTTCGTCTGAGGTAACCCGGAAGGTTGGATCCTCGTCTGAGAGTTTGTGGAGAGCGTTACCCATCTTCTCCTGGTCGGCCTTGGTCTTAGGCTCGATGCGGAGAGATACCACCGGCTCAGGGAACTTGATCTGCTCGAGCTGGATAGGGTTCGCCTCGTCACAGAGTGTGTGCGAAGTCTTTGTGTCTTTGAGTCCTACCGCTGCGGCGATTTCTCCGGTGAAGACCTGCTCCACCTCCTCACGCTTGTCGGCCTGGAGACGCACGATGCGGCCCACGCGCTCTTTGCTGCCGTTAGTTGAGTTGTAGATGTATGAACCAGCGCTAATCGAGCCTGAGTACACGCGGAAGAAGGTCAGCGCACCCACGAATGGATCGGTCTGGAGCTTGAAGGCGAGCGCGCAGAACGGCTCGTCGTCGCTCGCGTGGCGCTCGATCGCATCACCCGTCTTAGGATTAATGCCGGTGACTGGCTTCAGGTCGAGCGGGCTCGGGAGGTAGTCGACGACTGCGTCGAGTACGAGCTGCACACCCTTGTTCTTAAGGGCACTACCACAGTAGACCGGGAAGATCTCGTTGTTGATCACGGCCTTACGAAGGAGCTCTTTGAGCTTCTCTACTGGGGGCTCGTTACCCTCGAGGTAGGCGCTCATCGCCTCGTCATCTTGTTCGACGATGCGCTCGATCAAAGCAGCACGATACTCCTTGGCTTGCTCGACGAGGTCTGCGGGGACCTCGCCCTCGATCACCTCGTCGCCCATCTTGCCTGAGAAGGTGTAGCCCTTCATCGTGAGCAGGTCGACGACGCCCTCATGTGCGTTCTCAAGACCGATCGGGATCTGCATGCGGATCGCCTTTGGCGAGAGGCGGTCGAGAATGCTGGCATAACTGTCTTCAAACGATGCTCCTGTGCGGTCGAGCTTGTTAATAAAGCAGACGCGGGGCACGTTTGCCTCGTCGGCATAGCGCCAATTGGTCTCCGATTGTGGCTCCACGCCAGCAACGCCGTCGAAGACGACAATTGCACCGTCGAGCACGCGCATCGAGCGCTTCACCTCAGCGGTGAAGTCGATGTGTCCGGGAGTGTCAATGATATTGAAACGGTATTTCTTGCTCGTGTCCTTCTTATCTGCCTCGTTGGTCTTACTCCAGAAACAAGTGATGGCCGCCGCAGTGATCGTAATGCCGCGCTCGCGCTCCTGCTCCATCCAGTCGGTGGTGGTCTCACCCTCGTGCACCTCGCCGATCTTGTGCTGGCTACCCGTGTAGTAGAGCACGCGCTCGCTGGTGGTCGTCTTGCCGGCGTCAATGTGGGCAATGATACCGAAGTTACGGACTTTCTCGAGCGGGTAATCGCGTTTCATATAGCTAGGTAAATAAAAATAAAGGCGCCAAAGCGTTGGCTATACAATAGCTGATTGCAGGATAAAAGCAAAGCCCCTTGCGGGGCTTTGCTCGAACAAAAAATGGTTTACTACTACCAAGCGAAGTGGGCGAAGGCCTTATTGGCCTCGGCCATGCGGTGCATCTCGTCCTTCTTCTTGATCGCATCGCCCTCGTTCTTGGCGGCAAGGAGGAGCTCAGCGGCGAGCTTCTCAGCCATTGGTTTACCCTTCTTGTTGCGCGCAGCGTTGATAAGCCAGCGGAATGCAAGCGCCATACGGCGATTCTGCGGCACCTCGCGGGGCACCTGGTAGTTAGCACCTCCCACGCGGCGACTGCGCACCTCCATAAGCGGTGAGGCATTGCGGAGCGCTGCCTCGAAGGTCTCAAGCGGGTCGCCGCCCTCCTCCTTGATCTTGGCGAGCGCGTCGTAGACTACGGCACGGGCCGTGTCCTTCTTGCCACTCCACATCACGGCATTAATGAAACGGGTGAGCGTCTCTGACCCGTAAGTGAGGTCGGGGCTCCAGGTACGCTTCTTTTTAAGGGGACGTCGCATACAGAAATGTATAGTTATGCCTTAGGCTTCTTAGCGCCGTAGCGCGAGCGACCACGGCGGCGCTTCTCTACCCCTGAGGCATCGAGCTTGCCGCGCACGATCGTGTACTGCACACCAATGTCCTTAACACGACCACCACGAAGGAGCACCACTGAGTGCTCTTGGAGGTTGTGCCCCTCAGCAGGGATGTAGGCCGTAACCTCCATACCATTAGTAAGGCGCACACGGGCAATCTTACGGATAGCCGAGTTCGGCTTGCGAGGAGTCTTGGTGGTTACCTTGGTGCACACTCCGCGCTTGAAGGGAGATGCGTAGAAGGTGGGGCGGTTCTTGAGGGTATTGAAGCCACGCGTGAGCGCCACGACCTTACTCTTCTTGGTCGTGTTCTTGCGATGCTTCTTGGTCAGCTGATTGATGGTTGCCATTCAAAAATAAGACCCCTCAAGGGGATACCTGCACTATATATAAGTGTGCCCCAAAACGCAACCTCTACCCTACTCTATCGGCTCGCGGTATGGGTCTGAGGAGGTCGAGCTGCGCACGGGCACCGGCGGAGTTTTAAACTCCTTCTCACTCGTAGGCGCAGCCACCGGCACCGGCGGCACCACTGGGGCAGCGGCTATCGGAGCTGATATATGAGGCTCTTCCCCTACGGGGAGCTCCTTAGGCTGCTCGACTATGGCCCGCGCTGGTGGGGGCGTAGGCGGGACCTGGGGCCTTGGTGGCGGTGCCATATCGGGGGTGATAGTCACCGCAGGACGCACCCCACCCCGGGGCTGTAGGGGCGAGACCACTACCTCGGGCTGCCGGTCGACTGGCGTATAAGCGGGCGACTGCGGTGGGGGTGCCCCATAGCTCGGTATCGGCACGTTCATCGGCCCCGGCTTGGGGAATGTCCTTGCCACCTTTGGTTGCTGAGTTTGTTTCATCTCACTTATAGGCTCGGCCGGCTGCAGCTTGGCTCTCTCCTTCACTATCGGGAGCAGCACCTTTTGCGTAAGTTCTGCTGAGATGAATGAAACAATATGGTCTGGGAAGTGCGCCTCTTTAAGCCTCTGTCTAAACGAGTCAGGTGTAGTGAGACCGACCAGCAGATACCCGACCTCTCTTCCCAAAATGGGCGCAAGCACTGGCTCAAATTGGAGAATTTTCTGCAGATTTATAAGCAACTCTGTAGTCTTCTCGTCATTAAATGCTGCTCGCATTGCGTCAGGTGCTTTGTTGTATGCCGCAATCACTTGTTCTTTAGGGAAAGTGTTCATGGTTTATACCCAGTATGCCGCACCTGGGCCAGTAGTTATAAACGCCTTGGTAGCCGGCTTCGAGGTAAGAGAGGTTCGAATATGGTTAGCGATCTCTGATATCTCTGCTCCGCTCAACTTCTTCTCTTCTTGCAAAGAAGTGAGGTGAGCTGGAGTAAGTGTTTCTGCAACATCCTTTTGAGTAAGAATCTCTTTATCTAACTTAGCTACCTGCGCCACCGTAAGTTTTGAGAAATCTGCGTGCGCAGCAACGGCAGCGGCGGCAGTGGCAGCAGCGGCAGCTTCCGGTACACCCGCGTCTACCTCCCTCTGCTTAACCTTTTTGAATTCCGACTCAATCTTGCCAGTACGACTACTATTGCGGACAGCGTCCTTCTCAGCTGCGGTTCTCTCCTTGCTGTCAGTCAGTGTTTCTCTCTGCTTATCAGACAACTGGTCAAGAACATTTTCATTAGCAAGCAGAGAAGAAGGTATCGCCTCAAGCTCCCCTTTACTAAAGGCTCCAAGTGTTTTTTTGATTCGACCCACATCTCCATCGTTAACCGCTTTCTCGAAATCGAGATACCGAGTACGTTTAAGATTACCTTTCTGGGTATCATTTAATTTGTCGCTCTTCAGGAGGGCCTCGAATTGTTGAGGTGAAAGGTTTTTCACCAACTCTTCTACTCCGTCCTTAATGCCGTCGAGCTCTTCAAGCTGCTTGATTGACATTTTGGAAAGACTGTCCTTGAGTTTCTTTTCCGGCTCCTCGTTGAGTTTACGCATCTCATCGTCCGTGATAATACCTTGATCACGCATGTTCCGGTTATTCCTGATAGCTGTCTGTGCATCCTTAAAGTCAATTTCACGTCCGGCTTGTTCTCGCTCCGCAGCGGACTCCTCAAACCACTTACGCACCGTCTTTGTTCCGTACTTGCGATCGACTTGATCCCAGGCTTGCTTGGCACTATAAGATGCACCCCTACCTACATCTACCCCATATTTACCTGGCAGCGCTACTACACCAGGAACGTTCCGAATGTCGTATGTCGAACTGCGTAACCCTTTTCCAAGGAACGAGCTTGTCTTCGCAGCATACCCCAACACACTGCTCCTGCGCGCAAGGGCCTGCACTCGCTTGCTAGCCATAACGTTACCAACATTCCCGAGCGTAGCACGACCAGCAAGTGACGTAGCGCCGAAGCTGAGGCGGCCGCCCCATTTCATCGCAGTGTCGGCACCAGCAGCGCCAATCTTCTTAGAAAGGACCATCACCCCTAAGAGGAGTGCCATGGCTACAACGAACGAAAGGATCATACCTATCATGGAGTCGTCGGCGCCTGCCCCACTGCCTATAGCAACCGTCCATCCGTGAGATTGTGCGCCAAAACTTTGCAAGAACAGATCATCAGTGATCACCATGAGCGCCACATAGAGCCCGAGGAGCAGGATTGGTGCTGTTACTGTTTGCTTAAAGAGTGCGTCCCACCACTGTCTCGCCGCGCTCTCGAGCTTGGGCATTGCGAAGCCTGCCACTCCAATGGGCGAGGTGATAATAAGGCCAATGAGATACACAAACCGCGCCACAAACATAAACGCAAGTGAGAAGAAGACGAACGCAGCCACCAAGAAGACTGCAATCGCCATGAAGGAGATCAGGAGTTGATTATCTCCAGTAAAGAGTTTGGCGTTTTGAGCTGCGTCGCCATAGAAAGTCTGGAACCCAAATACTGCAAACACCTTCTGTCCCACCCCTTGGTTCGCTAATTTCTCGAGAAAATCTCCTGCTGTTGCCACAGGCAAGACTCCTCCGTTGATCTGTGCATATATCTGGGTAGCAAAGAGGTTCCCCACGTCGACCACGGCCTCGGCAGCAAAGAGGGAAAAGTTGAGCGCCACTGCCGCAATGAGCAAGCGCGGGAGCATCTTCTGCCCATAGCCGATAATCTCGTTACCAAGGATGATCGAAATACCGATCGCGAGAAATCCAAAAATAAGTATGATATTGCCGATATCACGCAGGATCCGCCACGTCACTCCCACAGCTGCGTATTGGTTAGGATTTAACGTTTCTCCCATCTGGATAACGGTGTAGTAGATACTTGCATCAAGCGCAAGTGCGGCGACACCCATGAGCCACGCGAAGAAGGTCATCACCGGAGTAAGCGCCGTAACTATAAACCCCGCACCACTACCATCATCTGCGCCTGGCGTCGCTGGCAGGGTTTGTTTGCTAGGGTCGTTAGCGTCTGCGGTCGTGTCTGGGTCTGCTGAGGCCTCACTCTCTTCTGCTGCGTGCACATACGAAGGTGCAACCGGCGCGACAGCCACCACGAGCGTCAGGGCGAGAAAGAGTGCAGCAAGGAAGTTCCTCATGCGCATCACGGCGTGCACAATTCAACAATCTCTGGATCTTCGGCCGTCTCTATCAAGAGATTGAACTTGTCCACCAAAGAACCGTTGGCCAGATTAAACGAGAGTCCCTCAACGTCATTGATGTCCTCGGGTTCCTTGTAATACACAAGCCAAGGCTCAGCCATGGTCGTCACGTCACTTGCAATACTGTCTTGTTCTGCCAGTACCAAATCATTTGCTGACGGTGGCAGGTCTCGAAGTGCCGCCACATCGTCAGCATAGAGCTCACAATCCCCTCCTTCAGGCGGTTCGGCCAACAGATTCTCCTGCAGTTTCTCGACAAACTCTGTTGAGGAGGCCATTTGTCTATCAAGATCGTAGTACGTTGCTAGCGCCTTACCAACAACGCCACTCGATCCAAGTATCGCCGTCGCCTGATCAATTACTCGTTGTGCCGCTTCTTTACGACTAATGAACAATCCTGGTCCTACCTTACGGTCAGTTGCGTTCGACATACTTTGCAAGTTTTGGTTGCATGTAGCAACTAACGCATTGAGTGTAGTGCTAGCTGTTACCGCTACAGGACCGATAATTTCCCAATACGCTACATACTGATCGATACGATCGAGAGTCTCCTGCCCGCCACTGATTTCTTGTTCCGCGAGACTCTGATTAATAGTACAATTACTTGCACCCATGTAAGGAGAACTGGTGGCATACCCATCAAGAATACTTTTCCCGTCTGCTCCCGGCTTGGCAACACCCGCAAGGCCACCCTGTGGTCCGCCAATAATTCCTTGCACCAAGGAAACAGTCTCCATAATACCTCCGATCATCTCGGTAATCTGAGAGGCAGCGTCACCCATCTGAACAAGCTTCTGCGAGTCAAGCTCGAGCGTATGCTCAAAGAACCCCTTGATTGTTGAGCCGGGGGTGGCGATTTTACCCTGAGTACCATCTTTCTTGGTACAGGGTGCGCCGGGCACTTGGGCTATGTCGGGAGTATCGCTTGCCTCATCTTGGATACACACCCCATCAGTGTATGTGCCGGTATACCCACCAGCATCACACGCCCCACCCTCGCTCGGCCCTTCAGAGTCGTCGCACCACGAGAGGAGACCATCTCCCCAATCAAGCTGTTTAGTGACCGCATTTTCTGCCTGGCTTAGTAGCAGCCCGAGCTTTTGCTCGGCACGACGATGCATAGCGTATGGATTGTTCTGACTCTGGGTCGTAAGCGCAAACCATGCTCGCATACCACCCTGCGACCAATTACCTGAGAGAAACGCAGTGGGGTTCTGCGAGAATTGCGGCAGCGTATTGCGATTAGACCTAAAAAACCCTGCCAAGCTGGTCTGCTCAGCATAATTAGAGCGCAGCGAGTCTGCAATCACGCCCGCATAGGGCGAGTCAGAATTCGCCCGTAGCTGCCGCAAGAACGCACTTGTGGTGTTGTCCCCCACCGAGCGCAGGTGCCAGGGCAGGTTCTGCACAAATTGCGGCCTGCCCGTACCATTTGACTCCCCCGCCACAAAGGTGAGCATGCCTCCCGTGATACCTTTTAAGGCCTTGCCCGACTGAATGAATGCGATTGGCTCAAGTATCCACTCCTTAACCCAGATGAGATAGTCATAATATTCTTGTATCTTATCTAACGCATAGGACAATGCTTTATACACTGCGCCCAGTATGTTTGAGGCAAAGTCAACCGGCAAAGTAGGCCACGTCGCATGAGCACGTTCCGGCGGCGGGATAATTAGCCCGGTCGGAAGCCCGAAAATAAAGACAAGCGTCATTAAAAATGCAGCTCCCTGGGCTCGGTAGGTTCTCATAACTTCTTCTTAGCGGATTCCTCCGCCGCTTTCTGCTCCGCAACAAGCCGCTCAATAAGTCGCACGTAACCTACTCCTGACTCTTGGAGGTCGAAACTCACGCCTGCCTGCGCATAGGCCTGGTTTACCTCAGCAAATGCTTGTCCTAACAACTGTATCGCCTCTGGATATTGTTTAAGAGCCATCATGGCTACCACCGGATCTGAGTCCGTAAGGGTAAAGTCTCGGGTCGCCTCGCTCATGCGCATGAGCGCATTGATCATTTTTAGGTGTGTGTCTGCCAGCTCCGCGGGAACCGACAACACCGCAAGTCCTCTGGCCCCTTTTTCGTACAGATTAGCAATATCACCAATTTGTTTGAGCGCCACTGGATCCTCTTGCTCGAGCGCTCTCTGTAGTAAGACAAGTTCTGTGTCGGCGGCCTCCATAGTATGCGCTAGATACACTTTCTCAACAGCAACTGCGAAGGCGCGCATAGCCTCGGCGCCAGAACCTTGTATCTTAAGGTCGCTCTTTTTCTTAAAATCTGGCGTATGGACCACGGCCGTATCTAACTCACCCAGCACTGTGTCGGTAATTCTTTTCATCTCCTCTTTGGTCAGAACGCCGTCGTCCGTCTCTGCGACCGCCGCAAGATACTCCCTCATAAAACTCTCTGAGAGTGCTCGAGTGAGCGTACCCCGACCCGGGACTGGAAGTGTTGAGTTAAACGCAGTGCCTGTAGTCGGAGAAGATTCGCCCTCAAGAGCTGGCGCCTCGGGCACAACGAGGCCTTTTGCCACCGCCTCTTGATCGCTCATGCCGAGCCCTTTGGTATCTGCACGGTTCGGGTCGGTGCCATAGAGCGCCTCCTCCCAGTCGGCTAGCCC
>JACCDR010470788.1_pt1 | contig 20195 bp, 20 predicted proteins | sample 7446431 | NCBI WGS metagenome assembly JACCDR01 (sample SAMN15323443, study PRJNA562643) | freshwater metagenome | isolation source: river surface water | place: USA:Blue River Watershed | collected 2017-08-17 | reverse complement strand
GGTGGTGGTGACCAGCGTGTTCGACCCGACCAACGCCTTGCCCACCATAGGCTATGACAACCGCGCCCTGGGCCGCGTGGCGCTGGACCACCTGGTCACGCTGGGCCACCGGCGCATCGCGGTGCTGCACGGCCCGGTGGCCGACAACGACCGCACCCGAATGCGCCTGGATGGCGTGCGCGACGCGGCGGCCGGGCTCGACCTGCGCCTGATCGAAACCACGCTGGATGCCACGGGTGGCGCGGCTGCAGCGCGCCAGGCGCTGGCGCCGCGGGTGCGCCCCACGGCGCTGTTGTGCCTGTCTGATGTGCTGGCGCTCGGCGCGCTGTTTGAGGCACGGCGCGCGCAACTGGAGGTGCCGCGTCAGTTGTCAGTGCTCGGCTTTGATGACCTCGAATGGGCCGCGGTCAGCGACCCGCCGCTGAGCACGTTGCATTTACCCACCGAATTGATGGGGCGGCTGGCCGCACAAGCGCTGGTGCAGCGCCTGGACCACGGGCTGCCCATCCGGGCCCTGAAACTGGAGGCCGGTTTTGTGGGCCGTGCATCAACGGCACCGCCGCCGGGGCGGGCTCGGCGTTGAAGACGCCGTTCATGCGAACTGCCTTTTGATCAGAAAGACTGCAGCCAGCGCGGGAACCACAGCGACAGCGACGGGATGTAGGTGATCAGCAGCACCACCGTGAAGGTGGCTGCCATCAGCGGCCACAAGTGCTTGGTGATCTCACCGATGCCCGCCTTGGCCAGTTTGGCGGCAACAAACAGCGTGCCGCCCACCGGCGGTGTGTACAGCGCAATCGCCAGGTTGGCGGTCATCACCACGCCAATGTGCACCATGTCCATGTTGAAGTGTTTGGCCAGCGGCAGGAACAAGGGCGCGCACAGCAGCATGGCGGGCAGCGGTTCGATGAAGATGCCCAGCAGCAGCAGGCACACGTTGAACAGCAGCAGAAACATCCACTGCTCGGTGGCGACCAGCTGTATCCATTCGGCCATCTGCACCGCCACCTGCTCCACGGTGATCAGCCAGGCCATGGCGCCGGTGGCGCCGATAACCAGCATCACCGTGGCGCTGGTGATGAAGGCGTTGAGCAGCAACTGCGGCACCCGCCGCCAGCTCATGTCCTTGTAGTAGTACAGCGACACGGCCAGACCGTACATCACCGCAATGGCCGCCGACTCGCTGGGCGTGAACACGCCGCTCCAGATGCCGCCAATGATGATGACCGGCATCAGCAGCGCCGGGCCGGCGTCCTTGGTGGCGGCCCATATCTGCGCCGGCGACGAACGGTCTTCGCCGTTGTCCACCCCGCTGCGTTTGCCGTACCACATGCAAACCACCATCAAGGCGATGGCCGTGGCCAGCGCCGGCAGCAGCCCGGCCATCGACAAGGTGCGCATCGAAACGCCAGAGATGAAGGCGTAGACCAGGAACGGAATCGACAACGGCATCAACAAAGCGATCGTGCCGGCCACCGCCAGCAGCGCGGCTGCGAAGCCGCGCGAGTAACCACGCGCCACCATGGCCGGAATGACCAGCGAGCCGATGGCTGCGGTGTCAGCGATGGCCGAGCCCGACACGCCGCCGAACATCGTGCAACTCATCACCGTCACCACACCCAGTCCGCCGGGCAGCCACCCAAACAGCACGCGTGCAAATTCGACAATGCGCTTGCCAACACCGCCCTGCGCCAGCAGCTCACCGGCAAAGATGAACAGCGGCACCGCCAGCAAGATGAAGGGTTCTACACCGCCGATGAAGGACAGGAAGATCGTCTCCAGCGGGTGCGACATGCCGGCTGCCGCGATGACACCGACTGTGGTGATCAAGATCGCGTACAGCAGCGGCACACCGGCCAGAGCGATGACGAAAAAAACCCCGAACAGTGTCAGCGCGAGCATGGTTCAGTCTTCGGTCAGGCCATAGCGCAGGTTGCGTGGCACACCCTGCACGATCTGCCACACGTCCCAGGCCACGAACAGCGCCATCAAGGTGCAGCCCACGGCCATGCCCATGTACTGCACGGCCATGGGCCACTGCAGCACGGTGAGCTGGTTGTCCCAGTTGCTGCCCACCAGTGACCAGCCAAAGCGCACCAGCACAACCAGCATCACCAAGCAGGCCGTCTGCACGGCCAGGTCGGCCCAACGCCGCCGTTGCGCGGGCACCTTGTCGATGAATTCGGTGATGGTCATGTGGGCGCCCCGCTGCGCGGCGCAGGCGCCGCCCAGGAACGTGACCCACACCATCAGCAGTTCGCCGAACTCGGTGACCCAGGCCATGTCCAAGTGAACCAGGTGCAGGCACACATTGACAAACACCATCGTCGCCATCACGGCGCCAATGATGATGACCACCCAATCGACAGCCCGCCCCAGCAGGCGGATCGGCAGCGGCGCCGGGGCTACCGCCTTGAGCAAGGGCGCGGCCTGCACGACCATCACTTCGTGGACTTGCGAATGGCCTCGGCTTCGGCCAGCACCCGGTCCACATCGGCGCCGTACTTCTCGCGCGCCTTGTCATATGCGGGCTTGACGGCCTGGCGGAATGCAGCCAAGTCGGGCTTGGCATTGATCTTCGCGCCCTTGCTGGCCATTTCCTTGAGCTGGTTGTCGTCGTTGCCGGCAATCATCTCGCGGCTGAACTTGCCTGCAATCCGGGCCGCCTCGGTGACCGCCTTCTGGTCGGCGGGTGAGAGCTTTTGCCAAGTCCTCTCGCTGATGGCCAGCGGGATCGGGCTGTAAACGTGGTTGGTCAACGTGATGTTCGGCGCCGCTTCGTAGAACTTGTTCGAGAAGATGGTGTCGATCGGGTTCTCCTGGCCCTGCACCGCACCCTGCTGTATGGCCAGATAGACCTCGGGCAAGGGCATGATCTGGATCGTGAAGCCCATCGCTTCGAGCGACCAGCGCATCATCTCGTTCGGGAAGGTGCGCAGCTTCATGCCCTTGGCCTGCGCGGGCGAGTTCAGCGGCTCCTTGGTGGTCATGTTGCGAAAGCCCGCTTCCCAGGTCGCCAAGAAGCGGAAGCCCTTGGCGGGCGCCTTGGCAAATTGCTCTTGCAGCCACTTGCTCTCGTCGTAGAAGCGCCAGCCCTGCTGGTAGCCCTCGACGATGAAGGGCAGCATGGTGAGGTTCAGGCTCGGCACGTGGGGCGCGTAAGAGCCGGTGGCCGAAACCGTGAAGTCAATGCCGCCCAACGCGAGCTGCTCGATGTTTTTCGGGTCGTTGCCCAGCTGGCTGCAGCAAAACACCTGCACCTTGTAGCGGCCTTGTGTCAGTTCTTCGACCTTCCTGGCAAACACCTGCGCAGCAGCCTGGCGCGCGCCGGCCTGCTGGTCGGTGTGGCTGAACTTGAGCACGGTCTGGGCGGCGGCCGGCCCGGCAAGGGTGGCCGTCAGGGCGGCGGTCAGGGCAGCGAGGGCGATGGCGGTAAGGCCGTTTCTCTTGTTCACGTGTGTCTCCTTCAGGGGTGGTGTGGGTCAAAGCCGGCCATGGGCACCCTGCGGCCGCTGGCATGCGATTGGTAGAGGGCGGCCTGCACGTGCAGGTTGGGCAGATAGTCGCGGGCGCTGTTTTCCAGCGCCCCACCGCTGCGCAAATGCGCCAGCACGTGGGCCTGCAGCGCCGTGCTGGCGCCGCCGAACGCGCCGCGCCCGGCACCGTCGTCGTAGGTGTGCTGCACTTCACTGCCACCGTGCGGCTGCCACCAGAGCCTGGCGTCGCCGTCCAGGCGCATCACGCCGCGCTCGCCTTCCAGCCACATCTCGCCCATGGTGCGGCGCAGGTTGGCAGCGGGGTGGCCATTGAGGCGATTGCCGTCGAACAGCCCGGTGCGCTCGTCGTCGAACTCGAAGACCAACAGGCCGGCATCCTCGCCAGCAATCACCGGGTTCAGGCGGCGCAGGCGTGCCGTGACAGCCCGCACCTCGCCCATCAGGAAACGGAAGGTGTCGATGAAGTGCACGGCGGTTTCGCGCACCAGGAATTCGGGCATCTGCTGAAAGTACGGCTGGCGGTCAAGGTAGGCCTCGGGGCCTTGGCCGTCACCGGGCCGCAGGCGAAAAGCCACACCATGCACACGGCCCAGGTAACCTTCGTCGATGCGCTGGCGCATTTCGCGGAACCAGGGTGCAAAGCGAAAGTTTTCGTGGATCACCAACGGCACGCCGGCCGACTCGGCCAGCGCGGTCATCGCTTCGGCCTGCCGAAGGTCGGTGCCAAAAGGCTTCTGGCAGATGGTGGGTATGCCCCGCTCGATGGCCGCGCGCACAACGGACTCTTGCGCCACCGGAGGCAGTACCACGTCAACCAGGGTCGGCCGCTCGGCGTCGAGCATGCGGGCCAGGTCGCTGTAGGCCTGCGGCACACCGTAGCGCTGCGCCAGTGCGTGGGCGGCATCCAGGTGGCGGTTGCAGATCGCTACCAGCGGCGCGCCGGCGTCGCGCCAGCCTTCCACCTGGAACTGCGCCCAGTAGCCGGCACCCACCATGACCACACGTTCGCTCACGTTACAGCCCCTGGACCACGGCGTGCACGATTTCAGCGGTGGTGCTTCTGCCGCCAAACTCGCGCGGCCGCACCAAGCCCGTGGCGAAGGCGTTGGCCAGCGAAGCCTCGATGGCGCGTGCACCGTCGGCCAAGTTGCTGTCGCCGTGGCGCTGCGCCAGCCAGTCCAGCATCATCGTGGCCGACAGTATGGTGGCGGTGGGGTTGGCGATGCCCTGCCCTGCAATGTCTGGCGCCGTGCCATGCGCCGGCTGAAACAGCGCAAACTCGTCACCGATGTCTGCCGAGGGCGCCATGCCCATGCCGCCGGCCAGCGCGGCGATGAGGTCAGACAGGATGTCACCGAACATGTTCTCGGTGACCAGAACGTCGTAGGCCCAAGGCTTCATCACCAGGTTCAGCGCCATCGCATCAACGTAGGCGTGGTCCACTGGCACGTCGGGAAAAGACTGCGCTCTCTCTTCGAACACCTGGCGCCAAAAGGCCATCGACGTAAAGACGTTGGCCTTGTCAACATTGGTCACGCGCCCGGGCATGCCTTGTTGTTTGCGCTGCCGGGCCAGGCGCAGGGCAAAGTCGCAGACGCGTGCGGTGCCGGCGCGGGTGATCTTCATCGTGTCGTAGGCCGCCTGCGCAGCACCGTCGCCTTCCAGGCGGCCGCGGCCGCGGGCGTGGAACAGGCCTTCGGTGCTCTCGCGCACCAGCACCAGATCAACATGCGCGGCCCGCGGGTCGGCCAAGGGCCCGGGCAGCCCGGCAAAGGTCCTGATCGGCCGCACACCGGCGTACAGGTCCAGCGCAAAACGGATGTCGAGCTGGGGGATGATTTCGGTGCCATCCTTGCTGCGCACATGCGGCAGGCCCATGGCGCCAAACAGAATGGCGTCAGCGCTGCGACAGGCGGCGAGGGTGGTGTCGGGCAATGCCACACCGCTGTCCAGGTAGTGCTGCGCACCCGCAGGGTGGTCCACCGTGGCGAATTGGCGGCCCATGCGTGGCGCTGCAGCGTGCAGCACCTGCAGCGCTGCAGCAATCACTTCGCGCCCGATGCCGTCACCCGGCAGCACTGCGATGGAGTAGGAAGTTTTGCTCATGGTGCCTTCACATCTGGGCCAGCTTGAAACGTTCGAAGATCGCCACCAATTCGCCGGCGGCGCGTTCACGGTGGCTGCGCGTGACGGCAGCGGCGCCCACCACGTCACCGGCGCGCAGCCGCTCCACCATCTGCATGTGCTCTTTGGTGGAGTTCACCGGTATGGGCCGCAAGCGCAGGGTGAACATGCGCGCGCGGTGTGCGCGGTCCCAGTAGTTCAGCACCGTGGCCTGCAACTGGCGGTTGCCGGCCAATTCCAGCAGCTGCGCGTGGAAACGTTCGTCGGCTGCCGCCCAGGCGTCCAGGTTGTCGGCCTGCAGCGCCTTGTCCATGGCCCGCGTGGCCGCAACCAAGGGCTCCAGCTCCAGGGCCGTGGGCCTGCGCTGCGCCAGCAACTCGGCGGCCATGCATTCGAGCGCGGTCAGAATTTGGTAGATCTCGCCCATGTCGTTGGGCGACACCGGCAGCACACGCATGCCGTGGCGAGGAATCACCTCGACCAGGCCCTCGTTTTGCAGCCGCATCAGTGCCTCGCGCACCGGCGTGCGGCTCATGCCCAGCGCCAGAGCCACCTCTTGTTCGAGTGCACGGTGGCCTGGGGGCCAGACGTTGTCGAGTATGCGGCGGCGGATCAGCTCGTACGCATCGTCCACCAGCGATGTCGAGGCGGCGCGTTTGGGAACGTTCATGAAAAGTGCCAATGGGTGGGTTCAACGCCTGCCGCGGGCAGGCGCAGGGTGGCGAGTCGGTCGCCGAGCAGGCAGCCCAGCACAGCCGTGCGCCGGTCAGCGCCCGCAAAGGCGATGCTGGAGATGTTGCGCAGGTGGCGGCTGGGTGCGCCGTCCAGGTGCGGACGGCCCATGGTGCCGGCCTCGAAAGCGCGCTCCACATCGGCCAGGTGTTGGTCATCGGCCTCTTCAAGCCAGACCGTGGCGCTGCCGTCAGGCGCCACACGGATGAGCCGATTGCTGACGATGCTGACCACCCACACATGGCCTTCAACGTCAAAAGCCAGGCCGTCGGGAAACGTGCCGGGGCCAAACTCGGTGACCACTTCCTTGGCCCCCAGTGTGCCGTCGGCGTGCAGCGCAAACCGGGACAGCCGGCGCGCAAAGGTTTCGTTGACGTACAGCCACTGCCCGTTGGGGTGCACGGCCACCTCGTTGGTGTAACCCAGGCCATCGGCGACGATGGCCGCACCGCTGCTGTCCACCCGCACGATAAAACCATCGTTGCAGCTGCGCCGGTAGCCCAATGCGCGCGGCATCAACCGCGTGCTGACCGTCACCCAGTGGCGGCCCTGGGCGTCTTCAACCACGAAGTTTGTTGGCGGTAGATCAACGCCGTCGGCACGCAGCAACCACGGCGCCACCTGTCCATCACGCTGCAGCCGAAACACACCGCCAGCATGGTCCCCCAAGTGGGCGAGCAAGAAGCTGCCGTCGCGCAGCAACGCTATGCCGTTGGGCTTGAGGCCCGACCCCACCTCGCCAGTGCCCAGATAGAGGGACTGGCTGCCGTCGGCACGAAGGTGCGCAACGCCCCCACGCCAGTCGGCCGTGTACAGGTCACCCGCCGCATTGGCCACCACGCACTCTGGCCGCACCAACCCGCCGCCAACGAAGTTCAGCGCGCCCAGCCGAGCAACCGCGTCGGCAACCCCATCGGGCGGCGATATCGGTTCAGACGGTTGTGGTTTTGCATTCATTAATGCATACGTTAACTTGCGCGCAATGGTTCGGCATCAGTGCGAACCCGTACCAAAGCCCACCTTGGCGCGGCGACGACCTTTGCCGAGCACGCGCAGTCCCACAGCCCTGCGGCTGCAGGGCGTGCGCGCCGGCGGGCGTTTTCGGCGTTAAAACTGCAGGGCCCGCGACCACCCACCCCAACCGCCTACCCCAACCGCCTACCCCAACCCCCTACCCAAGCCCCCATGAGTGACGACGTCGAGCCAGCAGCCCGCTTGCGCTTTCCCTCCATCGAAGGCTTGCGCGCGCTGGAGTCTGCCGCGCGGCTGGGCAGTTTCGACCGGGCCGGTGCCGAATTGGCCATCACCGCCAGCGCGGTGAGCAAGCGGGTGGCGGCCCTGGAAGAGTTGCTGGGCTCACCGGTTTTTCAGCGTGGTGCCAAGGCCTTGCAGCTCACCGCCAGCGGCCGCGACTACCTGCAGCAGGTGGGCCCGGCACTGGCGTTGCTGGCCGCTGCGCCACAACACCGCCGCGCACAGCAGCGGCTGCACAAGCTGCGCATCTGCGCACCGCCCACCTTTGCCCGCCAAGTGCTGGTGCCGGCCCTGCAGAGCTACACACAGTTGCACCCCGCCGTGGAGCTGGAAGTGGTGCTGTCCATTCCCTTTGTGGACCATGGCGCACTGGAGTCCGATGTCGAGGTGCGCCATGGCGAACCCGGCGAGCAGCCGGTGTTGATGCACGACCGCGTGCTGCCCATGGCCGCACCCGCGCTGCTGCGCAGCCTGCCGCCCTTGCGTGTGCCCGCCGACCTGGCGCAGGCGCCCTTGCTGCGCACCCCCATCGAACCCTGGGCACCCTGGTTCAGGGCGGCAGGGCTGGCCTGGCCCGAACCCACCCAGGGCCCCCGCCTGGTGGACCTGGGGCTGACGCTGGAGGCGGCGCTGTGCGGCCAGGGCGTGGCCCTGGGCCGGCCCACACTGACCAGCAACGCACTGCGCACGGGCTCCTTGCGGCCACTGTTCAATGTGGTCACCGCACCCTTGCGGCAGTACCACCTGCTGCCCTGCGACACCGAAGGCCCGGCTGCCGAGTTTTCGCGCTGGCTGCAACACCGCTGCAGCGCGCTGCAGCAAGAGGCCGACGCCGCGCTGGCGGAAGCGTTTTCGCGCCAGACCTGAAAATTGCTCCGGCAGCAGCCCCACGCCCTGCCCTAGCATCAGGCCCAGGAGACCCACCACCATGACCGTCATCACCACCATCGAAGACCTGCGCCAACTTGCGCAAAAGCGCGTACCGCGCATGTTCTACGACTATGCCGACAGTGGCTCGTGGACAGAAAGCACCTACCGCGCCAACGAAAGCGACTTCCAGAAGATCAAGCTGCGCCAGCGCGTGGCCGTGAACATGGAAGGCCGCAGCACCCACAGCACCATGGTGGGCATACCGATGAAGATGCCGGTGGCGATTGCGCCCACCGGCCTGACCGGCATGCAGCACGCTGATGGCGAGATCCTGGCGGCCAAGGCGGCCGAAGCCTTTGGTGTGCGTTTCACGCTGTCCACGATGAGCATCTGCTCCATCGAAGACGTGGCCGCGCACACGAAGCAGCCGTTCTGGTTTCAGCTGTACGTGATGCGCGACCGCGACTTCATCGAGCGCCTGATCGACCGCGCCAAGGCGGCGAAGTGCGACGCCCTGGTGCTGACGCTGGACCTTCAAATCTTGGGCCAGCGCCACAAAGACCTGAAAAACGGCCTCAGCGCCCCACCGAAGCTGACACTGGCCAACATCATCAACATGGCCACCAAACCCCGCTGGTGCCTGGGCATGGCGGGCACGCAGCGCCGGCAGTTCGGCAACATCGTGGGCCATGTCAAGGGTGTCACCGACATGGCCAACCTGAGCGCCTGGACGGCGCAGCAGTTTGACCCGCGCCTGAACTGGGGCGATGTGGAATGGATCAAGAAGCGCTGGGGCGGCAAGCTCATCCTCAAGGGCATACAAGATGTGGAAGACGCGCAGTTGGCGGTGGACTCCGGCGCCGACGCGCTGATCGTCAGCAACCACGGCGGCCGCCAGCTCGATGGCGCCCAAAGCAGCATCGAGGCGCTGCCCTCCATCGTGGCGGCCGTGGGCAAGGACATCGAGGTGCACATGGACGGCGGCATCCGCAGCGGGCAAGACGTGTTGAAGGCGCTGGCGCTGGGCGCCAAGGGCACCTACATCGGCCGCAGCATGCTTTATGGCCTGGGCGCCATGGGCCAAGCGGGGGTGGCCAAGGTGCTGGAAATCATCCACAAAGAACTGGAACTGACGATGGCCTTTTGCGGCCGCACGCAGGTGGCGCAGGTGGACAGCAGCATGCTGTTGCCGGGCACCTTTCCGAAAGCGGGCTGACGGCTGCCCGCTGCGCCGTCAACGCGGCGCCGCCGACGCTGCAGCCGGCGGCACACTGATCACCATCGCCCGGCCGCCGACACAACCGTCTTGCTGGCCCGGCTGACAGGGCGCTGCATCGGCCGGCGGCAGGCGCTGCGGCATCACGCTACCGGGCCGGTAGAGCATCAGCCAGCCAATGGTGACGGCGACAGCCACCGCCAACACCGCCACCAGCAGGCGGCGGCGGGTGCTGGGCACCAGGTACTTGTCGTGTTCGGGTGGGCGCATGGGGCAAGGCAACAAAACGCCACACTATCGCACGCAACGTTCAACCTAGAAACGGCAGTTGACCGCTGTGCTCCGCAGGAGAAGCCGCATGAATACTGGCAAAAGTAGCCACGACCCGCTTCACCTGTTCGGTGAGAGCGCTACGCACCCGATTGGGCCGCGCTACGGCGCGTCCAACTGCCGTTTCTAGGTTCAATCAACGCGCGGCAGCCGGTGCATACAGTTCAGCCTGGGGTTCCTGCCGCACCTGCCGTGCGCACACCCAGCTTGAAGGCGATCATGGCGCGCAGTTTGTTGGGCAGCACCGGTTTGATGAGCAGGTGGAACTGGTGCGTCTCGGCTTCCTGTTCGTGCCCGCCCATGGTGCTGCCGGTGATGATGATGGCCGGCAGCGGCTGCCGCTGCCAGCGGCGGCGCAGCAGCGCCAGCGCTTCGATGCCGGTGCGGCCCTGGGGCAAGCGGTAGTCCACCAACAGCAGGTCGGGTTCGGGGTGCTGGGGTTCGGCCAGCGGGCCGGCCAGCGCGGCTTCAAGATGTTCAACACTGTCGTAGGCCTGCACGGTAGCGCCCCAGGCCTGCAGCAGCACCACCAGGCCGTCGCGCACCGCGGCTTCGTCTTCCACCACCACGATCAAGCGGCCCTGCAGCGTCAGCCCCAGCGCGGCCTTGGTGCTGCTGGGCGCACTCTCTATGCTGCGCGGCGCCCGGCCCACCGGCACCTGCAGTGAAAACACGGTGCCGTGGTTGATGCGCGAGCGCACGGTAATGGGCGCGGCCATCAGCACCGACAGGCGCTTGACGATGGCCAGGCCCAGCCCCAGGCCTTTGCGGTGGTGGGCCAACAAGGGGCGGTTGCTTTGCGCCTGGTAGAACTCGTCAAAGATGCGCGGCAGGCTGGCCTCGCCGATGCCGATTCCGCTGTCCCACACCTGGAGCAGCAGCCGCGGCCCGTCGGGTGTGCTGCGCTGGCGGCAGCTGACCAGCACACCACCGTCGTCGGTGTAGCGGATGGCGTTGCTGACCAGGTTGCGCAGCACCCGTTCCAGCAGCACCGGGTCGGCCTGCGCCACGTGCTGCTCGCCGCGAAAGCTGAGCAGCAGGCCTTTTTCAAAGGCCGTGGGTTCGAAATGCAGGCGCAGGCGCGAAAACAGCTCGCGCATGCGCACCGGCGCCGGGTTCACGTCGACACCGCCGGTGTCGATGCGGGTGATGTCCAGCAGCTCGCCAAACAGCCCCTCCAGCGCGTCCACACTTTCGTTGATGCTGTTGACCAGCGCCGCCACCTCGGGGTCGTGGTTGCGCTGCCGCAGGGCTTCGGCAAACAGGCCCATGGCGTGCAGCGGCTGGCGCAGGTCGTGGCTGGCGGCGGCAAAAAACTGTGTCTTGGCGCGGTTGGCGGCTTCAGCGGTGCGGCGCGCCTCTTCGGCCACCACCACCTGCGCGCGCAGCTGGTCGGCCAGCTCTTCGGTGCGCGCCTTCAGGCGCAGCGCGTAGCCCAGGGCGGTGCTGTAGGTGCGGCCCATCACCAGCGTCATGGCAAACATCAGTGACAGCACCAGTGCCAGTTGCAGGTGCCAGGGCTCGTTGTCGTCGGTGGCGATGCGCGCCAGCGTGGGCAACAACACCAGCGCCAGAAAAGCCAGGAACACCCGCCACTGCGTGGCCAGCAACTGCACCGAAGCCAGGCAGTAGGTGTAGGCGATAAGCAGCAAGCAGACCTTGTGGTACGGCGTGCCCAGCCCCCAGAACAGCCACACCGCAGCGCCCCACACCGAGGCCTGGCACAGCACCAGTGCCACCCAGGCCGGGTGCCAGCGGCGCTGCACCGCCGGCCCGTCGCGCCGGTGGCGCAAGAAGTGCAGGTAGTGCAGCAGGCGCAGCGTCCACAAGGCCACCCCCACCGCCAGCCAGCCCTGCATCCAGCCGCCCAGGCCTTGCTGCTGCGCCATCGACCAAAAAATCAGCACCACCAGCGCCATGCCCAGCGCATGGCCGGTCAGCGTGGCCGGCGTCTGCACGTACAGCGCCCGCACCTGGTCCACCACGGTGCGCGGCACGGGCAGCGGCGTGGTCAGCGGCGCGCCGCTGGCGGCTTCGGGTGGCGTTGCGTTCAACGCCATGCCGCCTGTTTCAGCGCCGCACTTGCCCTTTGCGGCAGCGGCTGAGCACCGGCCACGGCCTGCGCCCGCTTCACAGCTCGGGCCCGGTCTTGCGCGGCACGTAGCCGCCCTGCACCTGCATCATCTGGCTGACCGCCAGCACCGCCTGCGTGCGTGAACTGACCTTCAGCGCGCGCAGCACCGCCGCCACGTGGTCTTTCACGGTTTCAACCGACAGGTTCAACTGGCGCGCAATCAGCTTGTTGGGCAGGCCCTGCAGCAACAGCGACATCACCTCGGCCTGGCGCGGTGTCAGCCCCACATCTTCCAGCGACGGCATCTTCTGGTGCTGCTCGGGCTGTGCGCCCGGGCCCAGTGCTGCAGCGGCGCTGTTGAACTGCATCACGCTGGGCTCGGTGTCGCCACCCAGCGCCAGGCCCCTGCCAAATTCCAAGCCCAACATCGACGGCGGCACGTACATGGCGCCCGACATCACCATGCCCAGGGCCTGGTGCAGTTCGGCGTGTGAAGAACGCTTGGGCACAAAACCCATGGCACCGCTGTCGATGGCGCGGATGACGTCGCTGGCGCGGTCAGAGGCCGACACCACCACCACCGGCACCGCCGGGTAGGCGGCGCGAAACTCCACCAGCACTTCAAAACCGTCGGCATCGCCCAGCGCCAGGTCCAGCAGCACCAGGTCGAAGTCGCCGTCTGTGGCCAACGCGGTACGTGCGGCCGCTGCACTTTCGACACCCACCACGGTGGTGTCGCGCCCCAGCCCCTGTATGACCGACTGCAGTGCCGACAGCACCAGCGGGTGGTCATCAACCAGCAAGACTTTCATGTTTCCTTGGCTCCGCTACGGTGTTGTTAACGCTGTTCAGATGCGGTGTGTGCCGCCGGGCAGACCGCGCCCGGAGCCGCTCAGGTGTAGCGCCGCGACACCGTCTGCGCCACGCAGGCCGGCTTGTCGGCGCCTTCGATCTCGATGGTGGCGTCCACCGTCAGCTGCGCACCGCCGGGCAGCGGCTCGTAGCTGACCAGCTTGAAACGCGCGCGCACACGGCTGCCCACCTTCACCGGCGACATGAAACGCACCCGGTTCAGGCCGTAGTTGACGCCCATGCGCACGTCGTCCACGACAAAGCCGCTTTCAAACAACGCCGGCAGCAGGCTCAGCGTCAAAAAGCCGTGTGCCACCGGGGCGCCAAAGGGGCCCTGGGCCGCGCGCTCGGGGTCGGTGTGTATCCACTGGTGGTCGCCCGTGGCCTGCGCAAACTGGTCGATGCGCGACTGCTCCACCGCCAGCCAGCCGCTGCAGCCGATGTCTTGGCCCACCAGGGCCTGCAGGTCGGCCAGATGGGGGTAGCGGCGCTGGTCTGCAGGGGCCACGCCGGTGGGGTTGATCAGGCTCATGGTGCACGCACCCAGTCGGTTAACGCAGCCCATTGCTGCAGGTCTCTTTCAACGCGGCTGGGCGCCACGTCCCACAGCGTCAGGCCGTGTGCGGCCAGCTGCACATAGTTTTGTGTGTCGCGCAGCCAGGCCACCACCGGCACCGGCAAGGTGGCCAGGTAGCTTTGCAACTGGTCGTTGGCCAGCGTGTTTTCACGCACCCGCATGCCCACCAGGCCCAGCTTCACCTGCGGCCCGCGCGGGTGCTGGCGCAGTTCCTGCACAAAGCTGTGCGTGGCCTGGATGTCGAACAAACTGGGCTGCAGCGGGATGAGCATGCGGTCGGCGATTTTCATCACCGCGTCCAGCCGGCGGCCGCGCAGGCCGGCCGGCGTGTCCAGTACCACATGGCTGGTGCCCTTGGGAGGCCGCACCACGCTGTCGGACACCACGTCCCAGCCATAAATGGGGTGGGCGCTGGCCGGGCGCAGCGCCAGCCACTGCGCGCTGGACTGCTGGCGGTCCACGTCGCCCAGCATCACCACGTGGCCCGCAGCGGCCATGCAGCCCGCCACATTGGTGGCCAGCGTGCTTTTGCCAACCCCTCCCTTGGGATTGGCCACCACAATCACGGGCATCCTGAGCTCCTGTAGGCTGGGCAAGGCGCCACGGCGGCTGACGGCCTTGCGTTGTGCGGTATGGTATCCGGACCCACCCCCACCCCCACAACGCGCACCGTGGCCGACATCCTGCTCATAGCAGCCCACCCGCAGATGGAGCACTCGCGCGCCACGCGGGCGCTGGTGCAGGCGGCCGCCCGGCTTGACCCGGCCCGCGTGCAGGTGCGCGACCTGTACGCGCTGTACCCCGACTACCTGGTGGACGTGGCGGCCGAACAGGCGCTGTTGGCCCAGGCCCGCCTGCTGGTGTGGCTGCACCCGGTGCACTGGTATGCGATGCCGCCGCTGCTGAAGCTGTGGCTTGATGAGGTGTTCAGCTTCGGCTGGGCTTACGGCCCGGGCGGCGTGGCGCTGCGCGGCAAAGACCTGTGGCTGGTGGCCTCCACCGGCGGGCCCGACAGCAGCTACCGGCCCGACGGCTACAACCGTTACTTCTTTGATGCATTTCTGCACCCCTGCGAGCAGACAGCGGCCCTGGTGGGCATGCGCTGGCTGCCGCCGCTGGCGCTGCACGGCGCACACACCACCAGCGCCCAGATGCTGCAAGCCCACGTCGACCTGTTTGTGCAGCGGCTGCAAACCTGGCCACACTGGCCCGAGCTGGAAGACCTGGCGCCCGACCTGGCCTGCGCCGTGCCTGCCGACGCGCGGCCCGGCATCTGACGGCGCCCACACCTGCGCACCATGGAACACGGCAGCCCCTGGCTGACCAACAGCCTCATCTACCTGGGCGCAGCGGTGCTGGCGGTGCCGCTGGCGCGGCTGCTGGGGCTGGGCTCGATCATTGGTTACCTGGGCGCCGGCATCGCCATCGGGCCTTTTGGCCTGAAGCTGGTCACCGACCCGCAGGCCATGCTGCACTTCGCGGAATTTGGCGTCGTGCTGATGCTGTTCCTGGTGGGGCTGGAACTGGAGCCGCGCCGGCTGTGGGCGATGCGCCGGCCCATCTTTGGCTGGGGCAGCGTGCAGCTGTTCGGTTCAACCGCCTTGGTGCTGGCGGTGGGCCTGGCCACAGGGGTGGACTGGCGGCTGGCGCTGGTGGCCGGCCTGGCGCTGGCGATGAGCAGCACCGCCATCGGCCTGGGCGTGCTGGCCGAGCGCAACCTGATGCCCACCACGGCCGGCCAAAGTGTGCTGAGCGTGGCGCTGCTGCAAGACATGGCGGCCATCCCCATTTTGGCGCTGGTGCCGCTGCTGGCAGCCAGCGGCGCAGCGGCCGAAGGCGGCGGCTGGCTGGGCGCGGCCCAGGCGCTGGGGGTGATTGCCGCCATCGTGCTGGGCGGCCGGCTGCTGCTGCGCCCGGCGCTGCGCTGGATAGCCCGCAGCGACACGCCCGAAATCTTCACCGCCGCCGCGCTGCTGCTGGTGGTGGCCACCGCAGCGCTGATGCAAAGCGTGGGCCTGAGCATGGCGCTGGGCGCATTTCTGGCCGGCGTGCTGCTGGCCGAAAGTGAATACCGGCGCGAGCTGGAAACCGACCTCGAGCCCTTCAAGGGCCTGCTGCTGGGGCTGTTTTTCATTGCCGTGGGCATGAGCATCAACTTCGCCGCCGTGCTGGCACGCCCGCTGCTGGTGGCGGCCATCGTGCTGGTGTTCCTGGCGCTGAAGACGGCCGTGCTGGTGGCCATGGCCTGGCGCATGGGCACGCCGCTGGCCGAGCGGCCGGTGTTTGTGGTGCTGCTGGCGCAAGGCGGTGAATTCGGTTTTGTGGTGCTGCAGACGGCGCTGGGCGCGCAGGTCATCAGCGCCGAGGCTTCGTCGCTGCTGGTGGCCTGCATCGCGTTGTCGATGCTGCTGACACCCCTGCTGCTGGTGCTGTGCGACCGCGTGCTGACGCCGCGCTTGGCATTGCGCGCGCAGGGCAGCAGCGGCGCAAAACTGCAAGAGATCAACGAAGAGCAGCACGCGCCCATCCTGATCTGCGGCTTTGGCCGCTACGGGCAGATCGTGGGCCGCCTGCTCAACGCCTGCGGCCTGGCGGCCACCGTGCTGGACCACAGCGCCGAGCAGGTGGCCACGGTGCGCCAGTTCGGCTGGCCGGCCTTCTATGGCGACGCCACGCGGCTGGACCTGCTGCGCGTGGCCGGCGCTGGCCAGGCGCGGGTTATTGTGGTGGCCATCGACGACGTGCAACAAAGCCTGGAGGTGGTGGACCTGGTGCGCGAACACTTCCCGCAAGCCACGCTGGTGGTGCGCGCCCGCAACACCACCCACTGGTACGGCCTGTTGGAACGTGGTGTGCAGCACATCGAACGCGAAACGCTCGACTCCGCGCTGATGAGCGGCCGCAGTGTGCTGGAACTGATGGGCTGGCAGCCGCACGCGGCACGCAACCAGGCGCTGCGCTTTCGGCAGCACAGCATCGAACTGCTGCACAGCCTGGCGCCGCACCTGGGCGACACCAACAAGCTGGTGTCGCTGTCCAAACAAGGCCGCCAGCACCTGGAAGAGCAATGGTCGCGCGAGCGCGCCGAACGCCGCGCCGCGCTGGGCCAGCGCGGTGACGGTTTTTCGGCGGAGCCGCCCGCAAAGCCCGATTGAGTGTGTACTGGCAGCCGCCCGTGCAGCGTGATGCATCCACCCCCGGGGGCCGCCTACACTGTGGCCTTCCATCCCACCCCGGTTTGTTGCACCGCCACCCTGACCATGCCGACCATCCACGTTGAACTTTTCGCCGGCCGCACCATCGAGCAAAAACGCGCACTGGCCGCCGCGTTGACCGAAGCCACCGTGCGCACGCTGGGCGGCTCGGCCAGCAGTGTGGACGTGATCTTCACCGACATCCAGCGCCACGACTGGGCCACCGGCGGCAAACTCTGGAGCGACGCTGCGACTGCGCCCGCTGCGCAGCAACAGCAACAGCAGCAACAGCAGGCGCAGGCCGGGCCCGAACAGGGCTGACGCCCCCTGCCCCACCGCGCGTGCCCCCATGCAACGCCCCGTCACGCTGCTGCTGAACATCGCCCACGCGCTGGACCACCTGTTCCTGCTGGTTTTTGCCACTGCCGTGGCCGCCATCGCGCACGACTTCGGTTTTGCGCGCTGGGAAGACCTGATGCCCTACGGTGCCGGCGCTTTTCTGATGTTCGGGCTGGGCTCGCTGCCGGCCGGCCGCCTGGGCGACCTGTGGGGCCGGCGGCAGATGATGGTGGTCTTCTTCTTTGGCATGGGCGCTGCGGCGTTGCTGGCCGCTGCCACGCAAAACGCCTGGCAACTGGCCGCCGCGTTGGCGCTGCTGGGCGCGTTTTCGTCCATCTACCACCCGGTGGGCATACCGATGCTGGTGCAAAAAGCGGCCAACCCGGGCGCGGCCATTGGCATCAACGGCCTGGCGGGCAACCTGGGCATTGCAGCGGCGGCGTTGCTGACCGGCTTTTTGGTGGCGCACGCCGGCTGGCGCGCCGCCTTTGCCGTGCCCGGGCTGGCTTGCCTGGCGCTGGGGCTGCTGTTCATGCGCGTGGCGCCACACGAAACCGAACCGCCTTCAGCGCGCTCCAAAAAGGCTGCCGTGCCGCTGAGCAAAGCACAACTGGCGCGTGTGATGGCGGTGATGACGCTGGCCTCGGCCAGCGGTGGCCTGATCTTCAACATGACCACCAACGGCAACGGCCAACTGCTGGCCGAACGTTTTCGCGGCCTGGTGGAAGACCCGGCCACACTGGGCCTGCTGCTGGCGGCGGTGTACGCCGTGGCCTCGCTGGCGCAGGTGGTGGTGGGCCGGCTGATCGACCGCTACCCGCTGCGCCCGCTGTGGGTGGGCATCGTGTTGGTGCAGGTGCCGCTGCTGGGGCTGGCGGCACACGCCCAGGGCTGGTGGCTGTTTGTGGCGCTGGCGGCCTGCATGGCCTTCATCTTCGGTGCCATACCGTTTACCGACGCCACCATCGTGCGTTTTGTTGACGACCGCATGCGCTCGCGTGTGGCCGGCCTGCGGCTGGCCATATCACTGGGCATCAGCTCGGCCGCCGTGTGGGCGCTGGGGCCGGTGGTCAAGGCCACCAGCTTTGGCACCCTGTTCACGGTGATGGCCGTGGTGGCGCTGTGCACCGCCGGCTTTGTGCTGCTGATGCCGGGTGAACCGGGCAAGGCGGCCGGGCCACGGGTTTGAGCAACACAGGCCGGCAACGGGCCTGACAGGCCCAACCTTGGAGCCCACATGACCGAACTCACAGCCCCAGCGCTTGAACTCTGGGCCCGGCTCACCGTGCAAGTGGCGCCGCCCATCGACATCGGCGACACCCCCGGCGGCCGGCGCCGCATCATCCCCATCATTGGCGGCACGGTGTCGGGGCCGGGCGTGCAGGGGCGTGTGCTGGCCGCCGGTGCCGACTTTCAGCAAGTGCGCCCCGAAGGCGTGGCCGAACTCGACGCCCGCTACGTGCTGGCGCTGGACGACGGCACGCAGGTGTTTGTGATGAACCACGCCATCCGCCGCGCTGCGCCCGACGTGACAGCGCAGTTGCTGCGCGGTGAGGCGGTGGACCCGTCGCTGGTCTACTTTCGCTGCACACCCCGCTTTGAAGTGCAGCCCGGCCCCTGGCGCTGGCTGATGGAACACCTGTTCATCGGCACCGGCATCCGGCGGCCTGATTGTGTGGAGATGGCGTTTTACCGCGTGGTTTGAAGCGCCACCGTAAACGCTGGCAGGCCCACCCTGAACCAAAACAGCAGTCTTCAATTCACTGAACTGTTCAACGAACTATTCACCAACCATTCAAGGCGCCCGGTGTGGCGACCGGCACCAGGCATGAACCGGGCCCACTGGAACAGGCGCCACTGCGTGAATTGAGAGCGGGCCCCCGGTCGGCTGCACAGGTGGCCGCAGCGCTGGGCACCAGCCAAGCCACCTTCTCGCGAACTATTCAGAACCTGGCCAGCCTGGTGTCGGTTTTCAGGGTTTCGGGGCAGCGCACACCGCTGTATGCGGCGTTGCGCGACCTGCAGCACGGTGTCAGCCCACGCCAGTCGGTGTACCGCTGCTTGCGCACCGGACCATGGGTTCCCTTCGCGAGCGTGGAATTCCTGGCAGGTGGTGCAACGCTGGAGCGTGCTGCGGGCGGCCGGACGACCCTGTACGAAGGCCTGCCGCCGTACATCAGCTTTGCGGCGCCCTCGGGCTTTCTGGGCCGCCAGGTCGCGCAGCAGGCCGCCCGGTCGCAGCGGTATCCCGAAAACCTGAAGGACTGGAACGACGAGCACCACATCACGTACCTGTTCACGAGGGGCTTGAACCTGCCCAGCAACCTGGTGTTTGGCGACGTTTGCCTGCAACAGGAGCTGGACTTCCGCAGCGCCCCGCCAGTGGCCCTGGCGGACAAGGCCCGGCACTACACCGAGATGGCGCAGTCCTTGAAAACGGCGGTGTACGGAACCAGCGCGGGTGGCGAACAACCCAAGCTCCTGAGCTACACGGCCGACACCGGCCACGTGATCGTGAAGTTTGCGCAGCGGGGCAGCCGCATGGCCGAATTGCTGCCGCTGAAGCACCTGGCGCTGCGCTCGCTGGCCGCTGTGGGCGTGCCTGCGGCCCGCACCCAATTGATGGGCGCGGCCCACCTGGTTTTTCTGGAGGTGGCTCGTTTCGACCGGGCGGGTGCCGGGGGCCGCATCGGCATGCTGTCAGCCGGCGCGGTTGTCGACGAATACTTCGGCCAACGCGACAGCTGGTCAGCGTTCGCAGCGCGGTGCGTGCAACAGAAGGTCTTGTCGAATGTCGCCTTACTCGCATCGACACTCAAGCCTGTGCCTGCCCCAGGCCGCAGCGGCGACTACCAAGAGTGGCCCCGCCGCCCCGCAGAAATGCGTACCTGCAGTACTGTCGCACACGGCTGCTGACGGCTGCTGCCGGCTGCTGCCGGCGGTCATAACACGGCGCATGGACGGCAGGTGTGTTGGCCGCTCGTCATCACACGCGCGGCTTCGTCAAGCCATCGTGGCGGTTTGCAAGCTGTGCTCTTCGGTCACGGCCGGCCCTCCAAAACCCTGCACGCCCAGGCTCTTCAGCAGGGGCATGTCCGACACCAAGGTCACGCCATTGGCCATCACGGGCACCGCC
>JACCDR011084595.1_pt1 | contig 20198 bp, 25 predicted proteins | sample 7446431 | NCBI WGS metagenome assembly JACCDR01 (sample SAMN15323443, study PRJNA562643) | freshwater metagenome | isolation source: river surface water | place: USA:Blue River Watershed | collected 2017-08-17 | reverse complement strand
TGGCCGAAGACCAAGGCCGAAGCGAAAAAGAATTCAAGCGAACACCCAATGGACAAAGACAACCACGGCATCGAGGCATTGGGCCGTTTCTTCCGGGGTTACTTCGGCCGATCCCTCACGGGTGGGTCAACCGTTTCTAACATGGATTTGGGGTAGGTGCCATGGCAACCGCGTTCACGCCGTACACAACGGCGGCTGACCTCTGGGGTGGCAGCGCCCCATCGTGGGTCTCTTCGGAACTCGACGTTGCGCGTCTGCGCACGTACACGGCGATGGATCAGGTGTATTGGAACGCCCCGGACATCTTCAAACTGTCGATGCGCGGGTCCAACCAACTCCCCCTCTACGTGCCGTCGGGTCGGGTCATCTGCGACACGGTGAACCGGTACGTCGGCGTGAACTTCGCCCTGACGATGACCACACCGGCCGGGGGTACGTCCACCGACACCACGGACGCGGCTACGGCCATCGAGGCGTTGATGCGCCGCGAGCGGTTCCGTTCGGCGTACGGCGGTAACAAGCTCCACGGGATCATCCGTGGTGACTCGATCTGGCACGTGACGGCCGACCAGACCAAGCCGGAGGGGTCGCGCATCAGCATCACCGCGTTGGACCCCGGGATGTACTTCCCGATCGTGGACGATGACGACGTGGACACCGTGCTGGGCTGCCACCTGGTGGAACAGATCGACACGCCCGACGGCCCGCGCGTCAACCGGCTGACGTACCGCAAGGGCGAGCGCCGGGGCGATGGCACCACGCCCATCATCGTGTCCTACGGCACGTTCGAGGTGGACACGTGGGAGGACCCGCTGGCCTCGCCGGAGATCATCATCACCCCGCCGACCGAACTGCCCCCGCAGATCACCGCCATCCCCGTGTACCACGTGAAGAACACCGACGAACCCGGCAACCCGTTCGGGTCGTCCGAGATGCGCGGGCTGGAACGGCTGATGGGTGGTCTCAACCAGACCATCAGCGACGAAGACCTGGCGTTGGCGTTGGAGGGAATCGGCGCGTACGTCACCGACGGGTCCGAGCCGATCGACCCCGAGAGCGGCAAGCGCGTGCCGTGGCGGTTGGGTCCCGGGCGTGTGGTCCACACCGACGGCACGTTCTTCAACCGCATCTCGGGTGCCGGTGGTGATGGATACAGCTCGCACTACGACCGCATCCAGACCGCGCTTCGCGAGACAGCGGCAACGCCGGACATCGCGGTTGGTCGCGTGGATGTGTCGGTGGCTGAATCGGGCATCGCGCTGGCTCTTCAGCTCGGGCCGATCGTGGCCAAGGCCGAAACGAAGAACGAGATCATTCTGGACGTGTCAAACCAGATGTGGTTCGACATCGTGAGGATGTGGTACCCCGCGTACGAGGGTGCGTCGTGGGATGAGGTTGTGCCGTCGGTGTCGCTGGGTTCGGCCGTGCCGGTCGATCGTGCGGCGCGTCTGACCGAGCTGAACGACATGCTCGATCGGGGCGTCATCGACACCGGGTACTACCGGCAGGAAGCATCCAAGTTGGGGTACACGTTCCCGGAGGACATCGGCGCGAAGGCCGACGCCGAGTACGAGAAGAGGAACGCGGACCCGATCGCCGGACGACTGATCGAGGAATCGGACGATGGCACAACCGTTGCCTGAACTCACGGCGGTCACGCAGACGTATGACGCCCGACAGCGGGTGATCCTCGAACGCACGGCGCGGCAGATTCGCGCGAGGATCACCCGCATGGGGTCGTCGTTCTCGGCGGACATCCGGAAGGCACAGTTGACGTTGGTGCTCCGACAGATCGATCAGATGTTGGCCGGGATGTGGACCGGGCCGACGTTGGACGCCATCCAAGCGGGTCGGAAGGCAGGTGCAGAGGCAGCTGAGGACGCCATACAGACGTTATTGGCCCCGATGTACGGCGCACTGCCCCCGGACGTCGCTGACGCCGTTACGGACGGGCTGACGCTGACCGCGAACAACCAGATCGAGCGGGCATTCGCTCGAACCCCCCGGGCGTTGTCGGCTGCGGTGTACCGGAACGCCGGGCGTGACCAGGCGAAGGTGCACGATCTCATCAACACCGGACTGGCATCCGGATTGAATGCCCGCGAGATGGCGCGCGAGGTGTACCAGTATGTGTCGCCCACCACGCCCGGTGGTGCGTCGTACGCGGCCATGCGGTTGTCGCGCACCGAGATCAACAACGCGTTCCACAACCAGCAACGCGACGGGGCCACACGCATCGGTGTCAAGAACGCGGTGTGGAATCTGTCGGGATCGCACAGGGTCCCGGACGAGTGCAACGAGTACGCGGCGGTCCGGACGTACGCGGCGGACGCCATCCCGGACAAGCCCCATCCGCAATGCTTTTGCTACCTGACGTACGACACGTTGACCCCGGAGGAATTCGCGTCGGCACTCAACGCGGGTGACTTCGATGATGAGCTTGACCGCCGCACGCGGGCCAACCTGGCGCGGGCACGCACCGAGCACGCGGAACAGACACGCGAGTTGCCATCCAACGAGGGCATCAAGCGGTCGGCGGACTCGGGTATCCGGCGGTCGCAAGAGCTGTCCGGTGGTGCCATCGCGCAGACCACCAAGGTGACGTTCAAGGATGGCACGGGACATGGTGGAGAGTAAGATCGATAAGTATGGCCGCCGGGGGACCATGCGCATTCTGCAATCGTGGAGCAACGGATATGTCTCCACACGCCAGATCGATTCCGAACCGATCGGATAAGATCACATTCAACGCTCACCAACAAGGGAGATCCCATCATGAGCATGATGCTCATTCAGCCGGGCCGGTCGGCGGCCACCCGGCACCCGAAGACCGGTGAAGTGGTTACCCCCATCGGGTACCGCAGGAACGGCACGGCCATCTGGCCGGTGCTCGGCGCATCGTCCGACGACCCCGACGACCCCGCTTACACGGGTGGCGGTACGGGCAAGGTCGAAGATGACGACGAGGACGACGAGGACGAAGAAGAGGACGACGAAGACGAGGACGACGACAAGTCGTCCAAGGGCAAGGGCAAGCACGCAAAGGACGACGAAGACGACGACGAAGACGACGAGAACGAGAAGCCGAAGTACAGCCAGCGCGACATGGACCGGATGAAGAACCGGATGCGCGCGGCGGACAAGCGGTCGTCGGAACTCGAAACGCGTCTGCGCAAGCTGGAGGACAAGGGCAAGAAGCCGGAAGAGCTGACGGCGCGCGAAGAGCGTGAGCGGGAGCGCGAGAACGAGAAGCGCGAGGCCGAGTTGCGGGCCACGCGATTCGAGAACGCGTTCTTCCGTTCGTCGTCCGACATCCAGTGGGTGGACGAAGACGACGCGTTCGCGGCGGCTCTCCGTGCGGGCATCATGGACGACGTCACCGACGAGGACGGTACAATCGACCGGAAGGCATTGGCACGGTCCCTGCGGGATCTGGCCAAGAAGAAGCCCCATCTCGTCAAGACGAAGCGTACCCAGAGGGTCCCGGCGGACGAGAAGGACGACGACGACCAGCGGTCGGTCTCCACACCACAGATGAACGGGCGTCGGCGCGGCCAGCGGGGCACGAGCGATCGTGACAAGCTGAAGAGCCGTTTCCCCGCCCTGAACCGGTAACACACCCTTCGCCCGTGGCGTCGGGGGAAATCCATACAGGACGATGGGACGAAGGGAAGTGAACACGTGTCCCGATACGACAAGTACGACCCGGTAAGCGGTGGGTTCCGTGCGCCACTGAACGTGGCGTGGACCGCGACGTCCGGGCCATCTGGCGTCACCGATCTCGGTCGTGTGATCGCGGTGTCGCTCAACGGCTCTGGCCGGGTGGTCAAGGCCGCATCGGTCGGCGCGGCAGTGGGTGTGGTCATCGTGAATGGCCCGCTCGCCGCTGGTGACATCGTGGATGTCATGACCAATGGCGAGATCGTGGAACTGGGCGCGGCTGATCTCCAGGCCGCAACCGCCCCGACCGCCGGAACCCGGTACTACGTCGATGCCACGGCCGGACGCCTCACCGCGACCGCTCCGGGTGTTGGCGTCAACGGTGCCTACGTTGGCACGACCGTCGAGGCGGGTCGCCTCGTGGTCCGATTCGGGCAGGTGCAGCTGTGACGAACCTCATCCGTCCGTCGCTCTGGACGCCGGACCAGGGTGTCGACACCGTCGTCCGTGGCCCGCTCGGCACCACGCCGATGCACAAGGACATGGAACTCGTCAACCTGCGCGCGCTGGGCATGATCCAGGGCGTTGCCGGTGGTGCGCCCCGCCAGGGTACGCACGTCGCTGCGGACATCGTGACGCGAACGGCCGATGGCCGGGACCTGAACGACATCTGGAACGACTTCATGGCGCTGTTGAACGCGGTGAACGGTCAGCGTACGTCGCTGATCAACTTCCTGACGTTCTCGGTGTCGCAGCCGGTGGAGACCGTTCCGCAGGTGGGCGATGGTGTCGACTTCGAACTGGCGTCCGAGTTCGGTCAGCCGGTGGGTCAGCGCATCCAGCCCACGTACTTCAACCTCGGGTACACGTTCCGCTGGTACGACCTCGCGGCGCGGTACACGTGGCAGTACCTGGCCGACGCCACGCAGGTCATGGTCGACTCGGTGGCGAACGCGGCCGTCGAGGCGTATTGGCGGCTTCTGATGACCACCGTTCTGCGGCGGGTCTTCAACTCCACCACGCTCTCGGCGACCATCAACCAGCAAGCGTACAGCGTGTACGGGTTCTACAACGCCGACGGCACCGTGCCGCCGACGTACAAGACGAACACGTTCAACGGCTCCCACACCCATTACAAGGTGTCGGGCGCGACGACCGTGGCTCCGGACGACCTCGATCAGCTCATCATCGATGACTTCACGTCGCACGGGTACTCGATCGAGAACGGCTACCGCCTGGTCCTGATGGTGTCGACCTCGGTCGCCAACACCATCCGGGGCTTCCGCGCGGGCGTCAACTCGGCGCGGTACGACTTCATCCCGGCGGTGGGTCAGCCCGGTCAGATCATGACCGTGGGCCAGGAAGTCGTCGGCCAGGCGCGCGTGGCCAACACCCTCGCCGGGCTGAACGTCGTGGGCAACTACGGTCCGCTGATCGTGGTGGCCGACGACTGGATGCCGGCGACGCACCTCTTCTCGTTCGCGACCGGCGGCGAGAACAACCTCGGCAACCCGGTCGGCCTGCGCGAGCACGCCAACGCCGGGCTGCGCGGTCTGCGGCTGGTTCAGGGCCGGACGCAGAACTACCCGCTGATCGACTCGTACTGGGCCACCGGCTTCGGTACGGGCGTTCGTCAGCGGGGCGGTGGAATCGTGGTCGAACTCACCGCCGACCCCACCTACGACCCGCCCGCGACGTACGCGTAGGGGAGGCGACATGCGGCACATCGATTGGGACAGCGAGCTGTCCGAAGAGGACAAGGCGTGGGCACGGCAGGCCGGGCTCATCCAGGTCGAACAGCGAATTGCCGACAACGAGGCGCGTTTCGGCGCGGACCGTTCGGCCAACTCGCTGGAGATCCCGCCGGACCCGTCGAAGTCGGTGCTCGACCCGACCCAGACGGCGGCCAACGCGCCGACCCCCAACGCCGAGAGCGGCGATGCCGGGGCCGGTGAGGGGGACGAGGTCACCGACGACTACGACAACTGGTCGAAGGACGATCTGGCGGACGAGATCAACGATCGCAACACCGACCCCGAGCGGACCAAGCCGGCAATCGAGGTGACCGGCACCGGCTCGAACGGGCGCGTGCTGGTGGCCGACATGAAGGCCGCGCTCCGGGCGGACGACAAGGCGTAACGCCGCGCCTGATGGGGGTGCGATGGCCGGGGTGGGGCGACTCGCCCCGGCCATTCTCATGGGAGGTTCGACATGGCCACACCGGAAGAGGTTCAGCAGCTCCGGCGCATGACCGGCTTGGACCCCGACGACACCGTCTACACGGGCGACCTCTTGTCGACGTACATCGACAACCTCGGAACGCTCGAGCTTGCCGCGTCGGCCATCTGGGGCGAGATTGCCGCACAGGCGGCATCCCTGGTGGACGTCACCGAGTCAGGTTCGTCACGTCGTCTGTCACAGCTCACGGACAACGCCATCAAGATGCGCGGTGCCCTGGGCGGTGTGGACGACACCAGCGGCGGTGGATCGTTCACCGTGGGCATGGAGCGGGTATGACCACGTCAGCGGCGGAGCAACGCGCACAGCGGCGCATCACCGCCGCGTTCATCGCCGCAGACCATGTCACGATCGCTCTCGTTCCTCGGGTCATGTCCGTGACCCCGGCGGGTGCGAAGTCGTACGTGGACGGTGCGCCACGCGACCCGCAGCGGTTCAAGCTGTCGGAGTTGGCGTACGACCAGCGCCCGGCCATCACCGTGGCGGGTGTGGAGCGCATCATCGATTACCACTTGATCTGTCTGCCGGACGCGGTGGTCGAGCTGAACGACAAGTGGCAGGCGAGCGACGGCACATGGTTCGAGGTCGTCGGGTTCTCCGACGGGTTCGAGTACGAGCGCAAGGCGTACGTGGCCCGACACCTGCCGACGAACGCGAGGCCGTGATGGCACGCGGGCGGGGCATCTTCGATTTCGACACGCTCACCCCGTCGTTGAAAGAGTTCTTGCCCAAGGTTGACGCCAGGGTGGACCTGGCGTTCGACCTCATGGAAACCGTGGCCGAGACGCAGATGCGGTCCAAGGCACCGTGGCACGACAACACCGGCAACGCTCGCGCCGGTCTTCGGGCCACACACCTCTCCGAACCCATGGTGGTGCACCGGCTGGTCCTCTATCACACGATGGACTACGGGTACTGGTTGGAGATTCGTTGGTCGGGCAAGTACGCGATCATCGGCCCGACCATGTTCGACATCGCCCCGGTGATCGCGGCCAACGTCGCGACCGCCGTCAACCGTGCCGTGAGGTCATGATGCGCGCGATGATCCGACAGCTTCTCATCAGCGACCCGACGTTGCAGTCGTTGAACGTTGTGCCGGAGGCCGTGTTCATGGGTGACGCGGACACGCCGCAAGAGCGACCGTTCATCCAACTGCGGTGGGGCGGCACCACGCCGGGCATCGGGGGTGTGGACCGACGGGCTCTCATCACGTGGGTCCACGACCGTCCGGGGGACTACACGCGCATTGACGCGATCCTGCGTCGGGTGCGGCAGTTGTACGACCAGGTGGCCGGAGCCGAGCACGAATCGGGGTGGACATCGCAGATCGATTGGGTCAACGATTCCGATGATCTCTCGGACGATGGCCATGGGACAATCACCCGGAACACAACTCACACCCTCATCGGGTCCGGGAATTAGGGAAGGGAATCCCCGTGGAGTTCATCAAGTACATCGGGACGTCACACCGTCGTGTGATCACCGAGAACGATTTCCGCAGCGTGGGGGTGAACGGGCAGGGCGGCGTCGAGTGGTCGTACGCCAATAACTTCTCCGTGGCCCGCGACCGCCTGACGGACGACGCGTACGCCAAGGCGATCGAGCATGACCGGCACTTCGTGCTGGTCGGCGGCGACGACAACGCCCCGCGCAACCTCGGCACCCGCCAGACGCCCGCCCAGGCGGCCGGTGAGGGCCGTATCAACCCGGGGGTGGCGTTGGGTACCAACGACGCCGTTTCGGGCGCTGACGCGTCCGCTGTGACCGTCAACGACCCCATCACGACGACCGACGTGGCCCCCAGTGCCGACGGTTCGGGTACCGGGGCACCCACCGACGTCGAGTCGGACCGGGTGGGCGACGACCTGAACGCGACGACCAAGTCCGACAAGCGTCGGTAGACCATGGACCTCCGATGCCCGAGCCGCAAGCACGCGGTGGTGATCACCCCCTCGGCGAATGACGCCGTGGTGGAGGTTGCGTGCCCGTCGCGGTGGTGTGGCAAGACGGAGGGTGTGGTCGTGCTCCACCAGTTCAACATTAAGACCGGTGCCCTGGTGGGCACCAGCAAGTTCCGGCAACCAAGAGGGGAAGGCACACAGCAATGACCATGCCGATCGCCCTTCCGTACGGTCTCCGTGACGTCAAGCTGATTGCGTACCCCACGCTGGCTGCCGACGTCCTGGGTTCGTCCCTGGTGGACCTTCCCAACGCGCAGACCATGTCGTTCAACGACACGGAAGAATACACCGATCTTCGGGGAGACGACAAGCTCGTCACGTCGCACGGCCAGGGCGCGCAGACCGAGTGGGAGCTGACGTCCGGCGGCATCTCGTTCGCGGCGCACTCGATCCTGGCCGGTGGCGAGGTCGTGGAGTCGGGCATCAGCCCGAACCAGCGGCGTCGGTTCCGGAAGCTGTCCGGCGACCAGCGACCGTTCTTCATCGCCGTCGGTCAGTCCATCAGCGACAGTGGTGGCGACATGCACGCGATCCTGTGGTGCTGCCGCGCCACGGACAACGTGGAGGGCCAGTTCCAGGACACCGAGTTCATGGTGCCGAGCGTGTCGGGTACGGGCTTCCCGTGCCGCGTGAACGGCGTCGTGGACGGTGACTCGATCCTGGACGCGGTGTACGACTTCGTTCAGCACGAACAGGTTGTGGCCATCACCGCTCCGGCGCTCGACACCCCGACCGCGCCGACCGTCACCGGTCTGTCGGACATCACCGGCCCGGCGGCGGGTGGCGAGATCGTCCGCGTGTACGGCACCGGCTTCACGGGCGTGTCTGCCGTGAACATGACCGCCACGGCGGTGACCGAGTACGAGATCGTGTCGCCGTTCGAGATGATCATTCTCACCCCGGCCAAGACGGCGGGTCCGGCCAACGTCCGCGTGACCAACGGCGCGGGCCAGTCCGCGACCGCACCGGCCAACGTCTACACGTACGTCTGATCCACACACCAACCCTTCGGATTTTGGGAGCACACGATGCCATCCACCAATGACGTTTGGAAGCGCAAGGCCGCCGGTAGCGACGGCGAAGAGATCACCCTGCCGTCCGGCCAGACGTGCATCGCGCGCAAGATCGGTCTCGAAGAGATGATCGAGGCGGGGTTCCTGAACCACATGGACCTCTTCACGTCCCTCGTGGACACCGAGACCATCCAGCCGGCGAAGGCGAAGTTGCAGGGACGCAATGCCAAGAAGCCCACGTTGAAACAGCGTGCCGCCGAGAAAGAGCGCGCCGAGGCAACCGCCAACGACACGATTCTGGCGAAGCTGGCCGCCGACCCGACGCTGGTCGCCACGATGGCGACGATGCTCAACACGCTCACGCCGAAGATCGTCATCGAACCGGCGGTCATCTGCCATCTCGACGCGGACGGCGCGGTCATCGCCAAGGCGGACCGGGACCCCGACGCGATCTACACCGACATGATCGACTTCATGGACAAGATGGACCTGTTCACCTGGGCTATGGGGGACATCGACAACCTCGCCACGTTTCGCGACGCAGCCAACGGAGCTGTGGGAGCTGTGGTCGATGGCGGAGACGTACCACGTCCGGCCGTCTGACCTGTTGGGTGTTCGGCACCCGGCGCGGGCGTACGTCATCGACCGTGGCATCTGGCACTTCGTGACCGCCATCCAACAGGACCAAGACACGGCGGTCGGGCGGCTGCCAAAGAACGCGAAGGAAAGCACGAAGGACCACATGCGACGACACGTCCTGATGACGTACCTGGGTGTGGACCCAGCGGAGTCAGGGATGTACCGCGCACCACAGGCGACCACGAAGGGATAACGGACGATGGCCGGTCAGTCGTTGGGAACGATCCGGGGCACCATTGAGATCGATTACGACGGTGCCGGCATCGTCCGTGCCGTCCGGGACACCGACAAGCTGAAGAAAGCCGGGGTGGATGTCGACCGTGGGATGAGCAAGGTCATCTCCACGTTCGGCAAGTTCGCGAAGGCGGGGGCGTTGGTTGCCGCGTCGTCGCTCGCGACACACTCGGCTCTTCAGCTTGTCGCCGGGACGCTGGCGGTACTTGGTCCACTGGTGGCCGCCGGGTTGGCCACACTCCCTGGGTTGCTGGTCACGGCTGGCGCTGCGGCGGTGGTGTTCAAGGTCGCCATGAAGGGCGTGGGCGACGCGTTCAAAGCCGCGTCTGGTGATGCCAAGGGGTTCGAGGCAGCCACCAAGAACTTGGCTCCCAACGCCCGTGCCACGGCGCAAGCGTACCGGTCGGCGTTGCCGGCGCTGGCCAAGGTCCAACGCGCCATTCAGAACGCGTTCTTCTCTGGTCTGGCGTCGGAACTGCGGGGCGTCACCGGCCAAGTGGGCAAGGTCCAGGGATCGGCCACACGGCTGGCCGGGGCGCTCAATCAAGTCGTCCGCCGGTTCACGGAGTTCGCCCGGTCACCCGCCGCGATCAAGGCGGCCAACACGGCATTGGAGTCGGGCCGGACCATCCTCTTGCGGATGGACGGAGCGATCAAGCCGTTGCTCACGGCGTTCGCGGGGCTGGCCAACCAGACCGGCAAGTTCAGCGGCGAGATCGGCGACGGGTTGGCCATCGCGCTGACCAAGATCGCGGACCTCTTGAACCGCGTGGACCTCGAATCGCTGTTCGCTCGCGCGGGTCCCATCGTCCAGGCGTTGGGTGGGTTCCTGGGTGACGTGGCGACCATCGCCGGTCACCTTTTTTCGGTCTTCAATGTCGACGGTGCCAACGCGGCTGGGGTGCTCGGCGAACTGGCATCGAAACTGGCGGACTTCCTCGGGTCCGCCCAGGGGCAAGAGGCATTGGCCGCGATCGGCACGGCCCTCAATGCGATCAGCACCGGCGCGGGTCAGGTGTTCTTGGCGTTGCTCAACGCACTCGCCCCGGCCCTTGTCGCCATCAGCCCGGCGGTCACATCGCTGGCCAACTCGCTGACCTCTCTTCTCGTGCCCGCTGTGAACGCCTTGGCTGGACCGCTTGCGGCGGTCGCCGGTTGGATCAGCGAGAACACCGCCGTGCTCGGACCACTGGCCGCCGTCATCCTCGGTGTGGCCGTGGCGTACAAGGTCTACACCGCCGCGACCAAGGCGTGGGCAGCCGCAGAGGCGATCGCACAAGGGTTGCGGTTGAAGGCGGTGGCAACGTGGATCGGCACAACCGCCGCGACCGTCGCCAGCACCGTCGCCACCGTGGCCAACTCCGTCGCGGTCGGCGCTACCGCCGTGGCCGCGTGGGTGGCCAACACCGCCGTCATGGTGGCCAACAAGGTCGCGCTGGTCGCGTCCACCGTGGCGATGTACGCCGTGCGCGCTGCGGTCATCACGTGGACCGCCGTGCAATGGCTTCTCAACGCCGCGCTGACGGCCAACCCGATCGGTCTGGTCATCGTGGCCATCGGGTTGCTTGTCGCGGCGGTGGTGTGGATCGCCACCAAGACAACGTGGTTCCAGACCGCATGGAACGCCACCTGGGGTGTCATCAAGGCCGTGGGGTTGGCCATCGGTCGCTGGTTCGCCGGACCATTCACCAACTTCTTCGTGTCGGCGTGGAACCTCATTGTCGGGGCGTTCAACCGTGCCAAGGCGATAGTCACGGCCATCATCAACGCCATCCGCGCAGTCATCACCGCCGTGGCCAACGGCATCCGCGCGTACATCAACGGCTGGGTCAGCGCGGTCATCGCGGTCTTCGGGAAGATCAAGCAAGTCGCCACGATCGTGCGCAACGCGTTCGAGTCGGCGCGGTCCCAGGCGGCCAGCCGGATCGCGGCCATCATCTCGTTGGTCAAGTCGTTGCCCGGCAAGATCACGGGTGCGCTCGGCAACCTCGGACGGCTGTTGTACAACAAGGGCCGGGAGTTGGTCCAGGGGTTCATCTCCGGCATCGGCGACATGATCGGCGCGGCGGCCAGCAAGGCCAAGGAATTGGTCGGCGCGGTCACGCGGTTCCTCCCGGGTTCCCCGGCGAAGGAAGGTCCGTTGTCCGGACGCGGGTACGTGTTGCTCCGTGCACGCCGGTTCGTGGGTGACTTCGCCAAGGGCATCAAGCAAGCCGGTGATTTGCCCGCCATCGCCATGGCAGGTGTTGTGAACCCCGTGGCCGCGTCGGTGCCCGAAAATGGCTCCACGACCGCGCTGGGGCGGTCAAACACGTCCTCCAACCGGCCAACCGACCACGGCCCGTACCGCATGGAGGTTGACGGCAAGGTGTTGGCGGAATTCGTCATCGACGCCGTGACCGGCCAACCGCGTATCATCTCCAAGACCAACAAAGAGGGAACGCGCCAGGGCGCGTGGGCAGGATCAGGGAGGTAGGCATGGTTCGCGCCGCGCGGCATGAACCCCCGGTGTACTTCGGTCTGCCGGGTGCGCTCATCGAGATGCCATGGCCACGGAGCGGGTTGACCGCACCGTATGAGCGCCAAACGTTCGACTTCATCACGGGGGCGGGCACGCACCGCGTGTCCACACTCATCGGTGGGTCCCGACTGTACGAACTGAACTGGGACGCGTTGCACCAGTCGACGTACGACAAGGTTGGGCAGTTCTGGATCGGCGCGGGTGGCCCGGGGCCGTTCGTCCTCATCGACCCATCACGCCCGAACCTGTTGACGCCCAACCAGTCCGCCGCGTCCGGCGTGTGGAACGACACGACAGGCATGGTGGTTGTGTCCAACGTGGACGGGTACATCTCGTCCAACGCCAACCCGGCGCACATCCACCGCGTAGGCGGGCAGCGGTCCATCCGCTGGCGGCACACGAACAGCCCGGCGTGGACGGCGTTTCCGCAGTTCCGGTTCATCGCCGAGTTCGCCGGGTGGCCGGGCATCCCGTTCATGCAGGGATTGCCGTACACGTTCTCCGTGTGGATCAAACCCGTGGACGACCCGAACACCGTGCAGGCAGCGGTCAAGATGTTCTGGATGGACGCCCTCGGCAACGACGTGTCGAACACGACCTCCGGCGACATCACGCTGACGGCCGGTGTGTGGACGCGCATCTCCGTGACTGGCAACGCTCCGGCGTGGAGCACGGGTGCCCAATTCCTCCAACCCCGCGTGTTCGGTGTCACCTCAACGTTCACGGCCGGGGTGTCGCTCTACATGGACGAACCGGTGTTGGAGCAAGACAGTGTGGTCAATGACTGGGCACCGGGTACCGGCGTCATGCCCATGTCCATGCTGGACTGGGGCGAGAACGTCCCGTGGGTGGACGCTCGATTCCGCATCTCTCCCCATCTGACCATCCGTGAGGTTGTGACGTCGTGACGATTGAAGACGCCATCACATCGCCCACCCCGGTCTGGGTGCCGCCGCGTGTCCACACCGCATGGAACGATCTCTGGGGTTACCAGGGAGATGGGTCGGTGGATGACCTGACGCAACAGCAAGGCGTCGGCGCGACCATCGGGCACTCGTTCGATGACGGTCTGCCGGACAGCGTCACGTTGACATCGAGCGCGGACGCGGTGGGCACGCTGTCGATGGACCTCGTGGGGCGGGGACCGTTCATCGCCACGCAGGTGGGTTGGCGGACCGGCAAGTCGGGTACCCAGCACACCGCCGCTTCGGCGGTCAATGCGCAGTGGCCGGATGATTTGCAGATGGGTGACCTGGTCATCACGACCTTCGCCGTGTGCCCGAACGTAGATGACGACATCATCTTGTCTGACTCGCTGGATCCTCCGGACACGCTCGGCCGTCGAGACACCAAGCTCATCGCGGATTACCTCGGCACCGGTTCGTCGGGCGGGGTGCGCATCCTCGTGTACGCCACGATCGCTCCACCGGACCAAGCGGGGTTTTTCCTCGCGTTGGAATGGGAGAACGTCACCAACTACCGGTGGGCGTGGTCGTCCAACGCGGTGTACGCCCGACAGGGCGGGTTCAACGTGGGCATCCGTCCCGGCCCGTCGTCGTTCGTGGCCACCCCGGGTACCGACAACGCGATTACGGGGCTCACAATCGATCTGACGGGGCCGCGCGGGTACGTGTATTCGGCGTGGGCCACCCGGGACACGACGTTGACGGGCACCGACACCCAAGAGGCGAACGTCATCTCGGCGGACCCGTCGTTCAGCGACATTCGGTTGCTCACGCAGCGAACCGGCATCGTGACCCAGGGGATCTACACGCGGTCGGTCACCAAGGGGGCATCGAACGAGTGGGAGTTGGGCGTTGGCATCCCGCTCATCATCGATGACCGCCCGGCCATGGACCCCCGGCAATACTTCTCGCCGTTCAATGAGCTCTCCCCGGTCGTGTCGTACCCGCGCGATGTCTCGCCGGTCACGTACGACTTCGGCGTGCTCACCTCTGATGGTCCGGACTACGAACGGCTGTTCACGGGTCAGATGACCGACGTGCCAGTCAAGTCGCGGTCGGCGGGTCTGTCCGCGCTATCCCGGGCACGCATTCTCATGATGCGGTCGGTCAAGCCCCCGCTGGTGTGGGCGGCGCGTGAGGGCGCGAACATGTCGTGGATCCTGTCGTGGATCTGGTACCAATGCGGTCTGGCGGTCGCCCCGTTGCCGTCCAAGCTCACCAAGTTGTGGATGCCGCTGCACGGGTCGATCCACCCGCACTGGGGTGAGCCCATCACCATCAACGCGTACCAGCACGACCCGCTCGGGCAGAACCAACCCATCACGCCCATCGCGGTCAAGGGATCGCCGTTCCTCATGGGCATGTATGGCGAGTTCACGACCACACGCACCGTGGAGAACCGCGTGCGGTGGGGACCGCGCTACACCTCCCCGACGTACAACCGGGAAGCGGGTGGCGGCACGCTGCGGGATCTGTTGTCCAAGAACGGGGGTGTGGGCCGGTTCTCGGCGTGGATTCGCGGGGACGCGGCGATGACGACGACCGCTTCATACTCGAACCCGGCAACTACCCTCATGCGGGGGTTCATCCAGTTGCAGGACATCAGTCCGTTTCTCGACCGTGCCGGTATCGAGTACGGCATCAACATTCTCAACCGTCGGCTCTACATGCGGTTCTACGACAGCTCGGGCAATGACACCGGGTGGACCGCGACCACGGCTCTGCCGGCTGATGGGGAATGGCACTTCATCGCGTTCAACTGGAACTGGATGGCGGGCACGATGTCCGTCAACCTCGACGGAGTGGTGGAGACCAAGCCCAGTCCGGTGACGACGGATGACAATGACCTGCCGGATGACGAGCGGGCATACATCGCGTCAAGCTCGAGCGGGTTCGGTCCGGGCAACCTCGTCTGTACCAACTCGTGGGTTCTGCCGATGTCGGATGTCTACATTGACAGTGGCACCACGGCGAACATTGACGAGTACGTGAGGGACGTCGTGTTCACCCCCGACGTGATCACGCGCCCGCTGGATACCACGTTAGAAGCGATCATCGAACCGGTGGCGCGTGAGGCGTGGGCAATCATGGTCGACATCGCCCAGGCGAATCTGGCGTGGTACCGGGCCAATGAGTTGGACCAGATCGAATTCCTCCCGCTCGGGTATTTCGGGGAGGACGCGCAGATGACGCCCATTGAGGTCGTCATCGACACCGAGACGAATGCCGAGGACCCCGACGTCATCCGGGACCCTACGCGCATCCGCAACAACGTCACGGTCACGTTCGAAGAGACCCGCGTGGACGACACGCTCTCGCCGGTCCTCGAATACACGACGTCCACACCCATCCTGCCGGGTACGACGCAGGTCACGTTCCCGCTCGATACGACGATGATCCAGCCGTTGGTGTCGGCCACCCTGACCAACCTGAACGACGCGCAGGTTACCGCCGGGACCATCCCGGCCGGGGTGTCGTACATGACCGTCAACTCCCTGGCGGATGGCACTGGCGTGTACTACACGTCCGCCCAGGTGTCGGGTCGTGTGGTGTCGTTTGCCTCGGACAGCATCACGATCGAGTTCAAGAACACCACGGGGTTGCGCCGGTACCTCGCGAACGACGGATCAGACGTGCCGTTCCTCGGGGCGCTCGGGTATGCGGTCCGGACATCCACCGGGTACGTGACGACGACTGATGACTGGTCGGTCACCCGGCGCGGTGAGAGGACGTTGTCCGCGCAGATCCCGTACATCCAAAAGCGGGCCGATGCGACAATGATCTCTGGGTGGCTCACCTCGATGTTGTGCGACCCCACGGCATCCGTAGAGGTGACCGTGTTCGGTGACCCGACGCGCAAGCCGGGACAGCTTGTAATGATGAGGGACCGCCAGGGAACGTCTCTTGGTGGCACCTGGCGAATCATGAGCGTAACCCACAGCAAAGACAGCGCGGCGTACACGCAGAAATTGTCATTGGTCCAATGGGGGTCGGTGGCTGAATGGGACTCGTCTCTCTGGGACGACGGATCGGTCTGGGGTGAGTAATGGGAAGGTATGACAACGTCATCCTGCCGACAGGCGGCCAGAAGCTGTCCGTGTCGCAATTCGGTGCGCCGGTTAAGGCGGCGCTGGATGACATCGACATTCGGATCAACGCCTCCAACACGGGTTCTACCCGGTGCCGGGCGTATCACACGGTCGGCGTCAGCTTGGTCAGCGGGAACCTGGTGGCCATCCCTTTCGGGGGTGAGTCGTGGAAGACCGTTACGGCGATGCACTCCACATCGGTCAACCCGACGCGGATGATCGCCCCCGTCAATGGCATCTACCACGTAGACATCGGTGCCAGCTTCACGGCCAACGCAACCGGGCGTCGTGTTGGCCAGTTGCGCAAGAATGCGGCAGGGTCCAGTGCCGGGGGCATACAGCTTTTCACCCTATCGGCGGCCCCCGCCCCCACGTCTGCATCTTCCATAGCATTCAGCGACGACATTGCACTGGGCCAGAATGACTACCTGGAACTGTTTCTCTTGCAATTGTCGGGCAGCGGGCAGACGTCCGAAGTGGGCGAGTTCGTTACGTACATGAACATGCGTCTCGTCGACTTCGCATGACACAATGCTTGGTACGGAGGGAGGTGATACGTAATGGTTAAGTGGCAAAACAGCAAGAACGCCCAGGCGTTGAAGGACACCGTGCAGGCGGAGTATCCCGGCACGCAGGTCATTTACACCGTGGGCGACCTCGAACACCAAGAGGGCACGTCGGATCACAACCCGGACGACACCGCCGGGCTGCGCACCGATCAGACGGACGCCGACAGCATCCCCGAGGTTCGGGGTGTGGACATCATGGTCAACAAGACGTTCACCGCAGCCCAAGCGGCGGCATTGGTGCTCTTGCTGATCACGGTGTGCAAGGGTCGCGTGTACTACGTGATCTACAACCGCAAGATCTACCACAGCAAGCGTGGGTTCAAGGCCGAGGCGTACAACGGCAAGGACCCACACACCAACCACGTTCACGTGTCCACGTTGGCGAAGGAAGACAACAACGCCAACCCGTGGCCCATCAAGACGACAACGGAGGATCCCAACATGGCGTTGGACGGCAACGATCTCAAGCGTTCGATTGCGACGAACACTCGCGTCGAGAAGACCACCGAGATGGCCGAGACGTACGAGGCCAACTGGGGCAACGAGCCGTACCCGACCGTCCAGAACGAGCTCGTCAAGACCATCAAGCGCATCGAGACCAAGGCGGGTGCCGCCCAGGCAGCGGCGGAGGCCGTGCGCGACCGTCCGGCGGTGGAGGTCACCGTGGACGTGGCGGACGTCGCGGCGCGGATCGCTTCGGCGCTGATCGGTAACGCGGCGTTCCTCGCGGCGGTTGCGAAGGCCGTCAACGACGACGCGCACGCCCGCTCGGCCGAGTAACACACCCCACGGGAGGGACATCCGATGTCGATATGGCAAGCGTTGGCGGAGGGTGTCCCTCCCGAGCTGGTCGGGGTGCCCACGTGGGTGCTCAACGGCCTCTCGATTGGGACGCTGGTCGTGTTCATCCTCACGGGGGTGGCTACCGGTCGGCTATGGACACGGGGCCAGGTCAACGAGCTAATCAAGCAACACGATGCCGCGCGGGAACGTCAGACCAAGGACAACACACAAGCGTTGGCCGATCAGAAAGATCGGTATGAGAAACACCTCGATCGCACAACCCAATTGCTGCGGGACCAAGTAGCCACGGCTGAACGCCGTGAATCGGAGTGGCGATCTATCGCGGGGGATTGGCAGAAAGTTGCCACATTGTTGGGTGACGCGATCGACCCCCTGCATGCTCAATCGGAGGCGATTCTCGGAATCGTTCGCGAGATGCAGGCATACCAACAGGCAAGCGCCGCCCGGAGAGGACCGGGACGATGACCGACAAAGACCGCGAGTTGGACGAAGCACGTGAGCAAGTGCAAGACGCATTGGAACGGGCAGAGACGCGAAAGGCGGTAGGTTCCCGGTTGGCCCGAGAATGGATGAAGTCCAGACAGGACAACAACTTCCGGGCGATGGTTCGCCAGTTGGCCGGAGGGCAGTCGTGACACACGTGGTTCAGTCATGGGGGACATGGGCCCTCACCGTCGGCGCGATCGGCGTGGTGGTGTGGTCCACCATGTTCTTGGTCTCGGTGCGGTGGTGGACAGACGCGCTGGGTCGTGTTCTGGCCGCCGTGTTCGGGTCGATGGGGATCATGTGCGTGGTCATCACCATCGTGACGCTGGGGATACCCGTCCCGGCCGTTCAGTACGTCCGTGCCGCGTTGTATTCGGCATTCGCGGTATCGGTATGGGGTGGCGTCGTTGCGTTCCTCTGGGCGCAATTCGCGGCCCCCCGGTTGCGTCGTCGGCGTGACCACACCCATCAGGAAAGGGGCACCAAATGAGCAAGGTCAAAGCACCGGTATGGCTGGCCCTCGCGGGCACCATCGCCATGACCGTGCTTCTCGGCATCCAGACCGCGACGTCGGACGGGACGACCACCGACGGCCAAGAGATCATCCAGATCGCCATCGGTGTCGTCACCGTGTTCTCCGTGTGGGCAGCGGCCAACCTGCCGGGCCAGACGTGGATCAAGATGGCGGTGGCCGCCGTGCTGGCCGCCCTGAACGTCGCGGTGACATCGATCCTCGGCGGCATCGGTACCGGTGAGATCGTGAACATGATCATCGCCATCCTGATCGCGCTGGGCATCCCGCTGGTCACCACGCCCGTGACGACGGTCATCAACGGGTCCGTCCGGACGTACGCCAAGGGCGACGGTCCGCCGCGTGAAACGGCGCGCGTGAGCTAACGCACGACCATCCAGCAATCCAGCAAATGCCCGGTCCGATGTGGCCGGGCATTTCTGGCTTGGGGGTAGGGTTTGACATTCCAGCAATACGGGGGGTACGGTCAGTGCCCTGACCGCCCCGGTTGCTGGAATCAAAAACCCCGGGGGTGGCGGACCCCGATTAAGCTTCGTTCCTGAATGGGCGCGGAGCTTTTTTCATGAGGTTATTGCCGAGGTATTGCATCAACGCTTTGGCCACTCGGCGCTTCGTATCGCGGTGACGTCCCCCGCATACTCCGCAGCGCATTCCGCGTGGACCGAATGACCACGGCGACGTCTTACCCTCGACGCAGAAACCCCGGCACGTCAGTTCGTCGTGTGTGGGCCATTCATAGAGACCAGCGACGGTGATCTTGGTTTGGGCAGAACTTGCCATGGTTGCCAGCTCCCGTGCTGCCGCCGCGTCTGCGACGTGCACGACCGCGATGAATTGGGTCATGCCCCCATGGTGGGGGCTTCGGACGTTCGCTGCAATGAGCCGAAGCCCGGTGTAACGTAGTCGGGGTCGAACCAACGTGACAGACATCCACATTGATCATGGGAGGAACCACCATGGCACGCACCCGCAGGGCAACCGCCGCTCCGGCCGTCGAGTCGGACGACGTGTTCGAGGACCTGGGCGACGAGACCGAGACCGTCGAAGAGGTCGCCCCGAAGCCGGCCCGTCGCCGGGCCAAGTCCGCGCCGGAGAGCGCGGCCCCCGCGCCCAAGCCCGAGGCGTCGGGTTACGACACCAACTGGCTGGCCGAGTACGCCACCGCCACCGTCGGTCGCGACATCGACAGCCGCACCGTCCGGATGGCCATCCGCGCCCTGGCCGCCGACCCCGAGTCGGTCGTGTCCCGCGCGGTGGGCGAGGACCGGTCGCGGTACGACTTCGCGCCGGGCGAGCGCAACCCGATGGTGAAGGCGATCATCGCCAAGCTGAAGGCGGGTCCCGCGCCGCGTGAGCGCAAGGCGAAGGACGAGGTGGACGAGACCCCGGCCCCGGCCCCCCGCAAGCGGGCCAGCCGTGCCGCCGCTCCGGCCGAGGACGAGGCACCGGCTGCCGCGCCGAAGACCCGCACCCGCAAGGCCGCCGCT
>JACCDR012717399.1_pt1 | contig 20201 bp, 28 predicted proteins | sample 7446431 | NCBI WGS metagenome assembly JACCDR01 (sample SAMN15323443, study PRJNA562643) | freshwater metagenome | isolation source: river surface water | place: USA:Blue River Watershed | collected 2017-08-17 | reverse complement strand
CTGCCACCCCACCCAAGAGAGAGCGGGCGGATCCGGCTGTCGTGCCGGTGCCGTGTATGCCTGCTGTGCGGCGGGGCGAAGTGCCAGGGGGGGATCAACGTGGTCGGGATGCCAACCAAGCCAAGCCAGCGCCGGTGGGTCCGGTTGGCGTGTGGGCACCCCCAAGAACTGTGCGGCCTCCGGTCGCGGTCGGTCGCGAACGACGTCCGTTCGCTGGCCGAACCAAAAAATTTGGACATCTGGCTGACGCTGTGGCCCCGCCCACGCCGAGACCGTGTCAGGTCGCGGCACCGCCCTGACGATGTCTGCCTGCTCAGTGAATGGGCCAAACACCTGCGGCGCCGGACCTGGGTCGACGCGACGTCCCGTGTCACTCAGCGCGACAATCGGCCGTTGAAATACGACGTCGGCTTGCCCACCGAACGGCCCAAACACCTGTGGAGCCGCACCAGGGTCGACGCGCAGCCCTGTGTCACTCAGCGCGACGGGCCCGCGTCGGAATACGATGTCGGGAAAGTCACCGAGCGGCAAGACGACAGGTGCCGCAGGTGCAACGACGATGGCTTCTGCGATCTCTACGTTGACCGCTCGGCGTGTTACCACAACCGCCGCGGCCCGGTCCGCGGCGATCAAATTCGTCGCTGCGAGCGCGAAGACCAACCGCGGGACGGTATTTTGGTCGAACGCCGTCGGTGGGTTGATCATGTTGAAGGGCAACCGTGCGTCGCCACGCCGAAACGCCCACGATTCGAACGGGCCCGGCGCCACCCCACTGGTCGTCACACCGGCGCTGAAGCCGGCGCCGACCACCCAGCCGCCGGTAGCACTGATGTTCAACACGGCCCGATCTTAGCTGCTTGCGACCGTCTGAAGGTAGTAGGTCTGCACGCCCGTTGACGTGCCTGACGCCAGGACGAACGGGGTCAAGAAACCGAGCTGTGAGTCCGTCCCCTTGATCAGCTGTGTGATCCCAGACAGCTGTGCAGGGGTCGACCGCTCCACGAACGTCGTCGTGGTAATCGTCGGCAAGAACACCAGCGGCCGGTAGATCAAGGCAGCAACGACGCCCGCACCCATCGCCGCGCTGAACGCTGCGGTGTCGACGGACGTGACGCCAGAATCGCCGCTTTGCAACGCGATTAGGGGCGCATTGGCGGTCGGCTGCAGGCGGAACGCGATGGCCGACGTGGTCATGGCGATAGCGGCGGTGGTCCGCCCCGCGCCGTTGACCGGGTCCGTGTAAGTCGTCGTGAGGTTGGACGCGGTGGCGCCTAGCGCGGTCGTGACCTCGTAGGTCATCATGTTCCCCGCAGCAGCGCTTCCCGTGTAGCGCGTGAGCGCGGCGGTGCTGACCGTCGTAGTCGTGATCACGTTCGCCGAGATGTTGCCCGCGGCGACCAGAATATCGACGAGCAACACGACGTTGTTGCCGGTCAGGTGGTTGACGCCGACGTTGAGCAAGAACTTGGTGTTGCTGCCGGATGGAATCGTCAGCGGCGGTGCACCGGCTGTCGCCGTGTTCAAGACCGACCCGCCGGGCACGGCAGCGTACGTAGCCGCCACTGGAAACCCGCCCGACCGTGCGAACGATGACCAGGCGGCGGCGACCGTGGTCTGGGAGTTCTTGGAGATGAATCGATCGTCGGCGAAGCCGGCAGCGCGCTGCGCGATGACGCTATCGTACCCCGTGATCGCTGCGTAGAGCTGGTCGCGGCGCTGCTCTGCTTGCCGCCGCAGGGTCCGCAAGAAACGCTGCTCGTCACGGACGAGCGCTTTCCAAGCTCGCGACGAGATGTCCTTGGGGTTCCGGCGGATCTTGCGCCCGCCGACCCAACCCAGTGTTCCTACCTGCTCGTGAAACATCGGGACATCGGGCGCGCGCTTCGGGTACGCCTGTGCGAACGGCACAAGTGACTCGATGAAATTGAGCCGGGCGTCTTCCGCGACGATGTTTTCCATGACCTGTCCTGTCCTACCTCACGCCTATGACAAGTCAGCCGCCGCTCAGGGCGCGGTCCAGCGCGCGACGATCGATGGCTCGGCGTTCCGCAGCCTCGAGCTTTTTCTCGAACGGTGTGCATGACTTGCCCGCGCAATGCTTGCAGATCGGTGCGTGGCACATCGCGCAGTAGCCACCCATCTCTGCCGGCGACATCTTGGGCTTGACCAAGACGACGGTGTTGCAGTGGACACACGTGAACGTGTCCCGCTCGATCATGGGCTTGGCGGGGTCCGTCCAGACTGCGTAGCCACCCGGGTTGCGCATCAGCTGACCTCCATGAGTGCAGCCATGACCGCACGCCGCTTGTCCGAGATCTTGTCGGCTGGGTAGAGCAGCATGACACCGCACGGGCGCGGTCGGCCGCTGCCACGTGGCAGGTCCTCGGCCTCGGTCAACAGCGACAACGTGCGCTCCAGCTGCGCGCGCATGAAACGGTCGCCTGCCGCTTGGGCATCGTTCTGCGTCGCGTAGAAACCGTGTGGGGGTGCGCCGTGGCTCGCGGAGAGCGACCATCCACGACCGTCGGGGTCTTCATGGACCGCCACGCCGATCAGCCCCAAGTTTCGCTTGCCGTCGGCCCACCCCATAGGTTTCTGTTGCACGGGAACAGCCTCGGCCACAGGGGGCGCGGGTGGAACGACGGCACCCGGTGGGGGCAGTGTGCCGCCCTCTTCGCTGCGGCGCACCCGCGTCATGTCACTGCTCCTCGAGCATGATCGAGGCGGTCGCCGCTGGCGTGTTGGTCGCGGTGGGCGTGTTGACATGGAACCCGTTGTTCGCGGTCGCCGGCGCGACCAGCTCGCTGCCAGGTGCGGCAACCCAGCGGAACGTCGCACGCGAATTGAGCGGGACGGCCAGAGGAACGGCGCCGGCGGTGTTGGTTCCCTGCACGGTCAGGTTCTCGAGCGCCACGCAGGCAGCTGCGGTGTCGGCCGGGTCGAGCGGGTTCGGCGTGACGGCGGTGCCAGTCGGGGCGGTGGTCGAGCGGTTCAGCTCGAACAGGAAGGCCTGGTCCGACGGCGACGCTTCAGAGCCGAAGATGATGTCGTAGATCTTGAACCGGCGCGTGGTAGCGCTGACGTGGATCGCGCCGACGCCGATGGTGACCGAGGTGGTGGCCTTGTTGAGTTCCGCTCCGTACTTCGCCATGGTCGTGCCTTCTTTCCGTGTGGGTCAGGAGTAAGAGATCGTCGTCCGGTCGTCCCAGACAGCGGTGAACCCGGATCCCGACCACTGCAACGACGTCGGGTTACCGAGCGCAAACGTGATGCGCTTGATGCGCCAGGTGGACGATGACGTCGCCTCGCCGAGGGCAGCGTAGCCGACGTAGATGATCGACACGTCCGAGACGAAGACGTCGAAGCGGCGCTGAACCGTTGCTTCGATGACTTCCTGCGCGTTGACGCCGGTGCCGCCGCCCCCGGTGCCGCCAATCGGCCGGACGACCAGCGCCCAGTCATCGGGGTCGGGCGTCTGGTTGCGTACGGCCGCGCCGCTGACGATACCGCCGCTCACGCCGAAACCTCCGGCGCGGCGACGAGCGTCACCGTGACGCCCGCGACGTTGCCCTTGGCGAAGAGATCTTGCCGCGGCTTGAGCCGAACCTCGTTCCAGCTGCCGACGGGGATCACCAGCGTGTTGCCGCCGGTGACACTGGCGTTGCGCAGAGAACCCTCGTCGGTGGACAAGGTGATGAACGACCCGGGCGGGTTGACCACACGGACCTGCAACTTGTAGAACCGGTCAGCCGGCGTGCTGTAAATTAGCCGCGGCGTCGTGTCGCTCAACGTCACGGTGTTGAGCCTCGTGTCGTGGTTGACGCTGCTGTGGAGATCCCCGATCGGGAGTGCACGCCCGCTGACGTCGTGCGGTGCCCACGACGCCCCCGGCGGCAGAACAGCGCCATGCGGCAGCCCGTTGCTACCGGGTGGCAAGTTCCAGATATTCGTGACGTTGCCGCCGTGGCCGCCGTTCGCCGCCGGCGCGCCTAGCGGCGACCAGCCACGCCGCGCCAACCAGCCGACGAAGAACCCGAAGATGCCCACAGCAGCCGCGACGGCCAAGATCGTGAAGTCTCGGTCTCGGCGCGGCGGCGGCCAAATCGAGTACGGTGGGGGTGCCCCTGCGGCCATGTCTGACCGCGAGGTTATCACAGCTTGGATCGCGTGCGCGATCCTACAACGCTGGGCCGGTCGCAGAAGGCCGGCGGCCGAACGTCATGCCGTCCATGGCCTCCCGGACACGCGCCTTCCATTCTGCTTTGGGGAAGCCGTAGGCGTACAGGAACGCGATCAGTTCACCGGTGCTGAACCCGCCGCGACAGTTGCCTTCGATCAGGGCGGGTTGTGGGCCATAAACGTGGCTGTACACCTCGTAGGCCCGTACGGTGACTTCCGCGCGAACGACGCCACCCCGGTGGCAACACGGCGTCTGGACGGGGTGAGACGTCACGGGGTGCGCGCCGTCGCGCGCCGCACGGCGCTGTAGCCGCGCAAGGCAGCCGTCCCAACGGCGAACGCGAGGACCCCCCAGCCCAACGCGCTGGTCGTGAAATCGGCGGCGGCGTTGGTGCCCGCCCCATCGTTGTCCCAGGCGTCGCCGAGCCACTGGCCCCGGTCATCACGGCCGAGGCCAGCAACGCCACAGCCGATACAACCCGCGCCGCGGACGTCGCGGCTGATCCGGACCTTGGAACCGCGGGCGGGGCCGACCGCTGCACGGAGACGGCCGAGCAGAGAAACAGGACCGCGAACACCGTCAAGCGTCATCGTCGTTGGCATGACGCGACTGTAACGCGGCCGACCGGCTATGAGCAACCACGCTCAGCGGCGGCGGCGCCGGCGACCACGACCCAGAACGACGTCGTCGCCGACCGACTCACAGTGGCCGTCACGGCAACGAAGAACCGGCAGGACGGTGCGCCCACAGACCAGCTCGACGGTCACTGGCGGGCGCGACGACGACTGCGCCTGGCGCCGTGCCGCGGCCTTGGCGGCATCGAGTGAGGGCCAAGACGCTGGCGAGCTACTCATCCGCCGCAGCCCCTGCCTGACGTTGACCTTGCACTTCATCGGACCCTCCGTCGGCGTCGTCGCCGCGCGCGACCGAGCGCCGGCGCCCGCGCGTCGGTACAGCGGCCATCGTTACAGGTCGTCAAGACCGAAGACGTCGCCCCGCAGTCGAGGACGACCTGGACGTCGGGCCGCGACAAGCTCCGAGCGGCGAGCCGCGCGGCATCTCGAGCGACCTGGACGCCACGGTCAGACGCGACGAACCAGTCCGCGGCACGGTTGTCTCGCGTGAGGACAATCTTGCAGCCCTGCTTCACGGCGCCTTCTTTCGGCGGCTAACGGCGCCACGCAGCGGGCCGCAGACCTTCAGCCAGGCGCTGTAGGCCGCAACGCCCTTGTCGTGAGCCCGTGCCATCGATCGTCGGTCACACCGCGGTTGACGGGCCCGTTTTCGGCGGCGCCAACCCATGGAATCAGCGCTCGATGTTGGCCTTGGCCAGCCAGAGCCCGGCAGCGACGCCAGCGACGGCGCCAACGACCTTGGCGATGCCTGACCACGACGGAATCAGCGGGGCGCCGACGCCGCTCAAACCGGGCTCGGTCATGTAACCAGCCGGTGAGCCAGTCATCGTGACCACGTCGTCGAACGGCACGGGGGACCAGCCGAACGTGCTGAACCCACCACCCCCGGTTGGGAAGGTAGGATACCAGCGCAGCCGCTGATTTGGGTTGTTGGGCGCCGAAAGGCTGTCTTGGCGCCACCGCGTGGCTGACACCATGGGCGTCAGCTCACTTCTTGACGCGGATGGCGACGCCCTTGCGGCCCTTGGCCCAGCGGCAGCCCTTCTTCAGGCGGCCGTTGGACTTGATGCAGCCGGCGGCCCCGCGGAGGCCACCCTTGCGACGACGACGCGAACGACCGAGCAGATTGATGCTTGCCATGACCGAGAAGATCGCACACGCGATCCCCTACGTCAAGTGTACGTGCGCGCACCAGCGCTTCGATGCGATGCGCATCTAGCCGTAGGCGGCAAGGACCCTACGGGGTCGACTATTGCAAGCGACAAGGTCCTACGGTCCGCGATCGGGAGGCGGGCCTGTTGCAGGCGGCGGGATCCTGCAAGATCGTTTTGTCTACGGAGCACCGTTGCAGGCGTCATGACCATGCAAGATCGATTGTCACTTGAGCTGCGCCCAGTCGCAGGCAGGATGACCCTGCGATCAATTGTTACCGAGGGCGTGCGGGCCGCAGGCGGAATGACCCTGCGAGGTCGGTCGTAACAGGCGCGCGGGCCGGCCACACGGAGAGGAAGTTGCAGGCAGCATGACCCTGCAAGATCGGTTGTCATGGCGTCGTGCAGGTGGCCGTGGTTGCAGGTGGCATGACCCTGCAAAGTCGGTTGTCATAACACAGCGGTCGGTTCGGGCACGCAGGCATCGCGCAGGTTGCAGGCAACATGACCCTGCAAGATCAGTTGCCACGATACGACCGCGCTAGGGTTGCAGGCAACATGACCCTGCAAAGTCGGTTGTCACGTTGAGTTTCTCGACGTTGCAGGCGTCATAACCCTGCAAGGTTGGTTGTCACAGCGCTCCGTACGCCCCTCGCGGGATGCTTGGCCTGTGTTGCAGGCAGTATGACCCTGCAAGATCGTTTGTCTCGACGGTGGCGCCGTGACCTTCGCGCGCGCGCCGAGGTTGCAGGCATCATGACCCCTGCAAGATCAGTTGTCACGCGAGCCGCGTTCCCGAGCGCCCCTTGTTGCAGGCATCATGACCCTGCAAGATCGGTTGTCACGCGAGGGATGCGCCATGTCCCACAAAGGGTAGCTTCGTTGTTGCAGGCAGTATGACCCTGCAAGATCGGTTGTCACCGGACGCACCGGGCAAGACCTCGCTACGTGGCAAAGTTGCAGGCAGCATGACCCTGCAAGATCGGTTGTCACGGTGTTTGCCCGGCACATCGCCGTGGCGACGCCGCCTCGTTCGCTCGAGTGTGGTTGCAGGCAGTATGACCCTGCAAGATCGATTGTCACGCAAGGGTGCCCCGCGGCGCAATCCCCGTTGACAGTGTTGCAGGCAGTATGACCCTGCAAGATCGGTTGTCACACTTCGCGGCGGTACGTCCCCTCTCGGAGAACGAGAGTTGCAGGCAGCATGACCCTGCAAGATCGGTTGTCACGACGTCCCGACGGCGCCGGCCTCAGCGTCGGGTTCCAGTTGCAGGCAGCATGACCCTGCAAGATCGGTTGTCACCTGGAGGACAACGAGCGCCGCGAGGAGCGGAAACGGTTGCAGGCAGCATGACCCTGCAAGATCGGTTGTCACAGCACAATCCAACTGTTCAATTATCAAGATACGTTAGCTCGCGGGTTGCGAGCGGTTAGGCAGAACCTAGCAGCTGGCACTGTCGGTGTCATGCCCCAGATCATTTTTTCGCCGTCGCTTTGACTTCTTGGACGTGCGAGCGGCAGCGAACAGCCCCTCAAGCAGCGGCGTGCTCGCAGGGACGTTCGCGTTGACAGCCCGTAGCATGTTTCGACAAGCGTTGGCGTCTTGATCCCAAACGACGCCACACTTCGAACACCGGTGGTACAACTCCTTGGCGCGGTCCCACTGTTCCTTCGAGCCGCAATGGAAGCACGTCTTGGTGACGGCACCGTCGATGGCCACGCTGTGACGGAACGCGTGCGTGAACGCGTTGCGGAACTCGCTCGGGGACGCGGCCTGCTGCTGCCACTTTGCCGTTGCAATCTCGTTGCGGTCTTCCTCGGGAAGGGGTGACTTCTGGAACGTCCGGTAGTCGCTGTCGTCATACACCACGGTCGCGTACCGTTGCGCCAGCTCGGCCACGCGCTGCCGGACAACGGCGAGGCGATGACGTCGGCCACCCTGTTGACGCCCGAATTCGTAGTCGTACAAGTGCTGGTTGCGGTACCGCCAGCTCTCGATGAGATCGAAGCCAGCGCTGTCGCCGGCGAACCGGTGCTTGCGCCATCGGTACGCCAGCTCAACGAACCGTTGGTGAGACTTCCACTGGAAGATGTAACGCGTCGCGACGGTCAGCCACTCAGGCAAGATCGGCTCGTTCAGCTTGAGCCAATCCGTGAGCAACGGCCGCATGGTGTTCAAGTGCTGGTCGCGGGTTGACCGGACCTGTTCCGACTTCTTGAGGCGGCGGACGGTTGCTTCTGGGACGAAGATCTCTTCGTGGAGCCCATCATCGCCGATCACGTACGCGGCGCGGATTCGCCCATCCGCGTCGGCGATCCGACGCCACGCCGGGTTGATGGCGCACGTGCCTGTCGCAGCACGCGGTCGGTTCCCCGTGAAAAACGACTCCTTCGCGTCGGGCACTTCGAAGTTGATCAGCACCTCCCAGCGCCAGCGGCCGTAGTTCTTGGGGGTCCGAGAGACGACCACACGCTTGAGGACGGCGCCCGCTGGTAGCGGACGGTGCATGACGATGTCGAAGGACGCCCAGATCGGCTTGGCCTTGTCAGACGACACGCGGAGGTACAACGTGGTCCGCCACATCTTCCGCCGCCGCCCCAGCGGGACCCCCGGATCGTACGCCAGCGGGTCGACGGGCTTGATGCGGACCAGCCGCTTGCCGGGGCCGCCCAAAGGTGCGAAGACCTGATCAAGCGACACCCCGCCGCTGATCTGAACGCCGAGCCGGCCCGGGGTTCGAAACTCGGGTTCGGCTTGGGGGTCGTCCATGCGCGGGAACCAGTAGCCTTCGGCGAACCATGACCGGAACCGGATCGGTCCTTTCCGCCCCTTCGTCTTCTTCGACGCCTCCACGGCGTCGTACATCAACCCGCTGTTCCCCCAGTACAGACCGCGGTCGATGTGCTCCGTGCGCAGCTGCTTCTCGTACGCGTACGCTGCCTGGTTCACGGCTTTGATGAACGGTGCGATGTCAGGCTGCTTTTTGACGGTAGCCCGGGCGGCCCACCGCGCCTTCTGAGCCGCGTCGCGCGCATCCTTGGCCGCAGCCGCCTGCGCTTGAAGTTGACGAAGTGGTGTGCCGGCGGCCTTCGCGTCGTTCACCTGCCGCTGGGCAGCCGCGTACGCTGCTTCAGCGGCGGCGTAGAGTGCGCCGACGTTGCTGCCCTGACGTACAAGCTCGTGCGAGACGATGGCCTCAACCCAGTCCTCGCGCTTGTGCTCCAGCTCGATCAGGTCGTTGCGGTAGCGATGAGACATTCGAAGCTGGTCTTCGATCAGCGCTGCGCCTTCGCCGTACGGTGGATGCGCGCCGTACACGAAATTGCGGATGGCGCGGTCTTTTTGCGCTTCGCGAACAGCCTTGCGTGGTGCCTTCGGCATCAGTTGCGCTCCTGTGAGTCGATTCGTTCCGCGTCGCGTAGCGCGGCTCGTAGCAGGCGAACGGCCGAGGTGCCGGCCCAGACGCTGTAAATGACCACCGCGGCAAGGACCAGCCACCAGTAGGACCACCAGTAGGCTCGCGTGACGACCCCCAACACGAGGCCGAGCCAAACCCACTCGACGCTCGACAATCGAGCGGCTGCCCGGACGGCCCGCACGTCGGTGTGGGTCATGACCGCCCCCGTTGCTCCAGCGCTCGGACCGCTTCGCTGACGATGGACGCGATGGTCACCGCGTCGTTTCGGGTCGCGGACAGAGCCGTCCAACCACCTGTGGTGACTTGCTTGATCAGCTTGTCGATCTGACGGCGAGTCCGGCGGTGGATGCGGATGGTGACGAAGTCTTCGTCGTCGGCCGGTTTCGTCATGTCATCGATGACTACCATTGTCACCGGATGACGTCAACAAGAACCGGTCAGCGTGGGGCGTCGGGGGCCAACCGCGTCAGGAAGGCCTTGACCTGGGGGTAGAACAGGTACATCGACGGGACGCACGGCAACCACTCGACGGCGTGGACCGCCGTGACCCAGTCGATATCCACGACGTCGTCGCTCAACTGCGGGACCTGGTCACCGAGGATGACATGGTAGAGCGAGATCACCACGGGGGTCTCGAGGTCGAACGACACACGGGACACACGATGGCCGACACGCGGTGTGACGTTCAGCTCCTCTTGCCACTCGCGGATGAGTGCACTGGCGTCACCTTCGGCCAGCTCGACTTTGCCGCCCGGGAACTCCCACATCCCAGGGCGCTTCTTGTTGTCGGGCCGGCGGCCAACCAAGATGCAGTTCTTGGCGTTTACGGCGATCCCAGATACGACGCGGGTTCGAATGGTCACACGATCTCCATGTCGAGCTTCATGGCAAACCAGCCAACAAGCTGTTCGAAGTAGTAGTCAGGTTCTATCTCCACCTGGCGGCAGCCCAACTTGTCGTACACCCACTCGGAAAGCACACGCGCCCGCTGCGGACCTACAACGTCGCACGGGTCAATATAGCCGTCGAACCCCGGGCAACAGAGACGGTAGCCGTTGGCGTAGAGGCTCAGGACCATCGAGATCTCTTCTTCGGAGATCGTGAGCGTACGAGGAATTTCAAGCTCCCCCAGGTGAACAACGACCGCGTCAGAGCTATCGCCGTCGATGACCGCCAAATCGTTGTACGGTGGCGTGCGGCCGCCGTACAGCGCGAAACAAGCGGCCCACAGCGGCCTCGCGATGTCGCCAACCAGATCGCGCGCGCGGCCATGGTCGACGCGCTGCCAACACTCGACGCCGAACCCGTTGAAGGCGGCCACTTCAACAACCAGTGCGTCAGCAAACACCAAAGGCAACGGTGTGTCGTCTCGCAAGACGAGGCGGTACTGCCTGCGTTGGCGCTCAAAGTGAACGGCGATGCTGACCATGAGCCCTCCTACGGACGCTGACGGGCTGCATTCGAACGATGTTTCCGTACGTGGCGCCGCGCGCGATTGCCGCACGCGCCACCGACGAGAACTTGGCCGCGCTCAAATGTCGAATGTCCTCAAAGTAGCCGGGTTTTGTGTCGATCTGATAGTCGTTGCCGTCACGCCACCGGTCGAGAACACCGAGTAACTTGGCGATGAGGATCTCCCACCCGAGGAAGACGCTCTCGTCCTCGAGCACGTGCGGCCGTCGCCGAGCTGCGAACACGTGACCCACTTCATGTATGACATCGCCAGGTTTTGCGGTCTCTGCAGGGGCCAGCACCTCGATCTGTTTGCGCCGCCAGTGGACTCGCGCGGCCGTGAACGGAGACAGCTCCCACCCGTCGACGTCGTCGTTGGCAGTCGAAGCCCCGAATCGAAGCACCCCGCCCCACGACACGACCGCCTCAGACAACTTGCCTGCCCAGCCCACGCCACTACCCCTGGCCGCGCTGATCGACCATGTCGCACGCCGCGTTCTTGTGCTTGCAGTCGCGCTGCCAGAGCCACAGGTACGACCCGGTCGTCAGCGAGCGCATCCGCCGCAGCACGAAGGCGGCGTTGCATCCCGGGTACGCGCATTGGGGATACGCGACCGGGTTGGGCATCACGTCGTTGCCCTCGCCACACGCAGGCCGGTTTTTGCGTGACGTCTTAGGTGCCTTGTTTGCTTTGGTCGTCATTTTGCCACCGATACGCATGTCCGATGTCGATCACAGCCGAGACGTCGGTTCGCGCCACCACCTGTACCAGTGCACGGTAGAGTGAGACGCTCATCAGGTCTATGGGCGGGTCCGAATACCTCACCCACGCGGCGTTGCCCAGCGCGTCGCACAGCATCTTCTCGACGGCGATCACCTGCCAATACGACTTTCCGTCCTTCAACTCCATGTCGATCACGAGCCGATGATCGGCTTTTGCATGGACAAATTTGATCACGATCTTGCCTGGCGGCGCCTTGATGTCTTCGTCGTTCATCACGAACCTCCATTGGCCGGCGGTGCTCATCACGAACCTCCGTTGGCAGGTGGCGGGTACGCCGCACGTGCCCAGCTCAAGAAGTAACCACCGCCGCGGCGGCTGACGGCCTCATGGCAGATCTGCTTCACGTGCGGCGGGAAGTCCTGTTTCAGCACCCAACGAAGGTAGCCCGGCTGTGTGACAGCAAGCTCGTGAAGGGCAGCGTCCTTGTGCTTGCCGAACGTGATGACGACCACAACGCCGTCGGCCGCGGTCGGCGCCCATCGCAAATGACCCGTGTTGCCGAGCCAGAATTTTCGGTCTGGGTTGCACAACTCCGAGATCGCGTCCCACGGCTGCCCCGACAACCCAAACTGCTCGAACATGGCGATGGCAACCCGGCCAGTCGCCGCGATGTCAGCCGCCGCGCTGTGCGCGTTCTCGAAGCCATCACCGACGAACCTGGCATGGGCCGCCGCCAACGTGCGCGGCTCGAAGTGATGCCAGATTCGAAGCGGGTCGACGATGTGCGTGTCACGCAGCGCCGGAAACGTAAGACCAGCGCGCGCGGCCTCTGCTTGCAGCATCTCGAGGTCGAAGCTGACGTTGTAGCCGATCAAGACGGCTGCCTGGTCGATCAACTCGAGGATGCGCTGCGCATGGACCCTAAAAGCCGGTGCGTCGGCAAGCATCTCGATGCTGATGCCATGGACCCTGGCAGCTTCAGGATGGATCGGCACGTCCGGCTTGAAGCGCCACACGGTGACAGGCGCGGGAACGACGAACCCGGTCGGGTCGTGCGCGTCGAAACCGTACTGGATCGCCAGCTCGATGACCTGGTCGACCGCCTTGTTTGTGCCGGTAGTCTCAACGTCGAGTAACAGCACCGACGTGTCGATGTCGTCGTCGAAGCTCACAGCGACTCGACCAGCGTAATGACGTCGTTCCACGACCGAGCACGGGCGCCGCCCCACGGATCGGATTGGTTGTACGGCTGGTGCCACAAGACGCCTACGTCGGCCGCGTTGGCTTTCTGCCAGCGGACAACATGGCTCGGCTTGTCGTCGATGAAGACATCGCCAGAGATCAGGTGCTTGGCTTCGGTGTGGACGATGTCTTTTCGATCGAAGCCGAAATGATCTTGTAACCACGCTTCGCGTTCGCCCACCCAGTAGTCGCTGTTGAACGGCGAGGTGACCGGGTGAACAACGGCAACCGACCGCAGCCGCTCGATCGCAGCGACGGCGCCGGCGTATGGCGGGATACTGCGGCAGAAACCACGGCAGCGCCACGTGACGTAAAACGTCTCTGCTTGATCTGCTGTCAGACCAAGCGAGTCTGCGATGGACCAATCGATGACGTCATCATGGACGTGTTGACGGCCGGTCAGCCGCTGCACGATCGGCAGCGACGCCGTGATGATGTCGGCCAGGACACCATCGACGTCGAGTAGCACCACGGGCTTAGTCGTCACGACACGTCCTTTCGTGTGGCTTGACCCACAACGTCGAACCCCAGTTGTTGGTCGATTCGCAGATCTCACACCGCTTGCCGGTGACCCAAGACTGCTTACCGTACCCGTTGTCGTGCTCCCACCGGTAATCGACGACGAACTCGGGCGGGTGATCGCAACCGTCGACCAACTCCTTGCGCGCTGCCTCTACCGCCGCTTGCATCCGACCCACGGACGCACGAACGGCTTCGCGCAGGTTGAAGAACCTTCGCTGGGCAGACGTCATGGCGCCAAAGCAGCTCGCTCGGCGTCGAGGTTGCGAGTCAACGCGTTGGCCTCGCTGAACTTGTCCGGGAACCGGATTCGCAGCTTAGCGATGTTTCGCTGCCAGCTCGCTTCCCAGTTCTGCTGGACCGCAGACAAGAACAGGCTCTCGTACCACGACCTGTCGCCGCTCTCCTCGAGCAAGTTGATCTGGTCGAGGGCCTTGCCGTAGATGATGTGCTTCTTGAGTGCGTCGGCGAACTCGCCGACCTCTGAGACCATGCCCATCAGCGCGTGGAGAAGCCGAGCGACCATGACGTTGTGCTCGTCGGGCATCGCCGTGCCTGTGGTACGGTCAACCAGGCGGACGAAGTCCGGCGTGAACTCGGTGCGGAGCGCGGCGTTGATGTATTCGTCTGGGGTCATCGAGGCCTCTTGGTCATGATCAGACAGTGCGCGGGTGATCGATGTTGTGGGTCAGCCGCGACCGGCCGCGCCTCAACCAGTTCGTCGACGGCCCAAGCGCGGTAGAGCTTTCGGATGCGCGGTGTGTCCGCGTTGGTGCTGACAGCAATAGCACCGCGGCTCACCGCGGCCTCCAGCCGGTCACAAAGCCGCTCCTGTGCCGCGGCGTCGAATGGCGTGGCCACGTAGCTCGTGAACGACATGACATCGCCATCGTATGGCGGGTCAGCAAAAATGACGTCACCCTGGCCAGCTTCAACCAGGACGTCTTCGAAGTCCCAGCCGGGGCGAACGTCGGCGTCGGCGATGTGATTCGCCACGGCGCGCAGCACCTCCGGGGTCGGCACGCTGACGCGCTGTCGGTGCCCCCAAGGGACGTTGAAGTAGCCGTTGCGGTTCTCACGGTAGACGCCGTTGAAGCAGGCACACATGATCCACAAGAAACGCGCGGACGGGCGCCAGTCATCGTCGTCGTACGGCTGGTTGTTGTGCTCCTCACGCGCGGCGGCGTAGCCCTCACGCGTGTTCCACCCCTCCTCGAACGCCAAGCCGTAACCAGCTGCGTACTCGGCGACGTCTTCAGGGTGCCGTTGGATCCACCACCACAGGTAGCCCAACGGCTTGCAAGCGTCGGCCAAGAGCATCGGGCCCGGGGGCCGCGCGAGCGCGACCGCCCCGGACCCGAGAAACGGCTCAACGTAGCGGCAGCCTGGCGCGATGGCCGTCATGCGCGCCGCCAAGTCGACAGCGTACCTTCGCTTGCTGCCGACCCACCGTAAGAACGGTGGGATGTGCGACCAAGACCGCGGACCGACCCTCGACGGATCGTCGATCTCGTCGTCGTACACGTCCGCGTCTGCGGCGAAGTCCATGCTCATTTTCCTATCACGACGGGGTGACAGTTCACGACGGCCACTTCACCGCTTTCAGCCCTGGTCGACCGCATGGCCAAACCAGCTCTGGGTGCTTGGCCTTCATGCCATCCGAAGGCTCAACGTGGTACGCGAAGCCAATCTTGACCTCGTTGGGGAACGCGATCGGTTTGCCGTCAGCCGCGTCGATCTCGAGGTAGAACGCCTCATCGATGTCCTTGGCCAGCGACAGTGCGTCGTCCTCGTCGCACTCGAAGTAGATCGCGTCGTGCTGATGTAAGATCGGCCACACGGTCCCGTTGTACTTTTCGAGCCGAGGTAGCAGCGCAGCCAGCCCGATGTCCATGATGTCCGCGCCGGCAAATTGGTTGGGGTTGTTCGCGATGTCTGTGGGGGGTGGGTTGCCAAGCGGGAAGACCCGGCAGCGACCCAACAAGTAGCTCCGCAGCGTGTATGGCGGCACGCTTGTCTCACGGAGCAAGCGGTTTTGCCACTGGAAGACGACTGGGATCGCCTGCTTCATCTTGACGATGGCTTGCTGCACCATCGCAAAGCCACGTGCGCTGGCCAGCGCCGGCTCGTCGGCCGCGACGGCTTTATGTACGGTGGCGTCGGAGCCGTTGTAGATCGCGCCGTACTCGAAGCGCTTCGTCAGGTTGCGTAGCTTCGTGTACTCCGGGTCTTTCTTGTCGAGCCCCGCGATGCGCGGAAAGGGGAGCTTGGCGAACTCGAAGTGGATGTCCTTGCCGTCGCGAAAGATCTGGCACAGGAACGGGTCGCCGCTCTGAACCGCGATCAGCCGAGCTTCCAGCTGCTCCTTGTCGAAGGCGACGATCGCGCGCCCTGGCGGCGCGACAAGCTGCCGTCGGATGTTCGGGAGCCGCTTGCGCGGGTCTTTGTGGGTCTCGTCGCCCTCGGACCAGTTCGAGCTGGCCGGGTCTTTCGAGCCGAACCGGCCCGAGATTTGCGTCGGAGACCAAAGCGGATGGACACGACCGTCGTCTTGAACGTGCGGCGGTCGCCACTTGCTCTGACTGTCCTGTGTCCACTGGAACATGCGCACGACGAACGTCTCGTAGAGCTGTTCGTTGGAACGCAGGCGGATCAGCTCGTCGACCTCGGCGTACTGAGCGAACTTCTCCAGGACGTCACCGCCGGTGGCAATGCGACCACCCGGAGTCGTTTGCCAGAGCGGGACGCCTGAGGCTTTCAAGAACGCACCGGCGTGCCAATCGTTGGACGGGCTGAACACGAACTTGCCCTTGTCGATCTCCTTCGCTAGCTCCTCCTCACGCACACGGATCCGATCCGCGTACGATGACGGGTCCTTCTTGCGCTGGCTCTTGGCGCGCTCGGCGCAGAGCTTCGCGTGGACACGTTCACGGATCTCTTGGTACCGACCCTGCATGAACGCGTTGGCTTCGTCGATCACTTGACTGAGCCTACGGCTTGCCTCCGCGTTGACGTCAGGGTCGACGAAGTAGCCGTGCAAGTGCATCGCGGCGGCGAACGCGCCTTTCATCTTGTCCGCGTCGTAGACCTTCTCGACGGCGTTTCGCTTGATCCACAAGTGCGCCGGCGCAATCGTGGCGTCGGTGGCCAGCGCGTCCTTGGCGTTGTAGATCGCTTCGTCTTCGAGGCTATCCCCAGCGTCGCGGAACTCGGACTTCCACGGCGCGACCGCACGGTACTGGCCGGCGACGTGTTGCAACCTCTTCTTGGCACCGGGCCACGCAGCGTGTTGCGCGAGCAACGTGTCCTCGATAGGACCTGCGATCTCAAACCGGTACCACTGGTTTTGCGACACCGCCGCGTCGTACGTACAGCCGTTGTGCCAACCCTTGACGACCGCTTCGTCCGCCAAGACGGCAGCGTACGCGGCGATGGTTTCCTCGTCGAGGAGATCCCACCGGACACTGACGGCAAAGCCATTCGCGGCGAGCCCGAGCAGGCGGATCTTGGCGACAAACGCCTGCAGCGCGTTGTTACGCTCAGGGTCGTCGACGTAGGTCTCATAGTCGATGGTGATGCGACCGACGGCCCGCCCGTGGTCGATGGCGCACTGAACAAGCTCCCGGGCGCGTGCCGGGTCGTTCAGCTCGGTGAAAATCTCCTGGTTCAAACGCATGTGCAGCCGGATGTCCCGGCCCGCAGCCAGCGCCTTGACCTTCAAGATGTCCCACTTGAGGGACCAAAAAGCCAAGTCAGCGACGTGGCTTCCCGTTTTCTCGGGACCCTTGTCACCATCGCCGCTTGCACGGAGGATCGCCGCAGGGTGCACCGTCGGGATGACCGGGCGCGGCCCGGAACCGTCTACGTCGTGATCGAAACACGACCCCGCGATCTCGGTGATCGGCAGCTTGGTCGCATCAGCCAGCAGCGCGTGCGCAGCCACACCACCGAGGGCCAAGACCGGAATGTCCGGCCGTTCCATCAACTCGCGCTCCAGCCGCTGTTTGCACGCCCGCGCCGCGGCGTTCTTGGCCTTCTCATCGGCCTTCTTGGTCGGCAAGCACAGCGTGGCGTTGGTGATCCAAATCCGGGCCCGCGGTGTACCCGTCTCGGCCAAGGCACGGTTGACCAGCTCACCCGACGCACCAACGAACGGTTCACCGCGACGGACCTCGTTGATGCCGGGGCCTTCGCCGACGAAGATCATCGCCGGATTCTCGGGGCCGATCCCTCGAACGGGGTCTTTCGCGACGCCGTCAACGGCGAACGGGCAGTTTGCACAGTCGGCGCCGTACAGGTCGCCACGAAGAATGACCGGCCGCCCCGTCTGATCGTCGGCCGACTCTGTTACAGGCGCGTCCATGGCCATTCTCATGCCTTGACCTTCTTGCGTGCGACCCATGGCCGTTTAGCCTCGAGCTTGTTCCACTCCCCGTCTTCAGCCTCTTCGACCTGTTGCAGCACGCCAAGCACATCGTCAACCATGCCGCCGATCCGTGCCTGCGCATCGCTCGACACCGTCATGTGCGCGTACGCCTGCGCGGCTTGAAGTGCCCGAAGCGCGGTCTCGAGCGACGCAGCGACACGGCCAACCCTGGCGCCGCGTGCGAACAAGCCCATGGCGGTAAGCCCGCGCCGCGTCATAACTGGTTCGGACACGCCTTCACGTGCCGCCCACCCCAGCAGCCGCAGCGGAAACATCGGTCTTCCGTCGACGGGCCCGCCTCGTCGGGGAAGAACTTTCGGTACTGCTTCCAGCCCGTGAACGGTCCGATACGCTGTCGACCCGAAACGGCCTGGCAAACGTGCTCGAACGGCGACAGGTGCAAGGGACCACCTTCGGACGCGGCTGCGATGAGCTTGTCATGCAACGCGACGTCTTCTCGCAGATCGCGGATACCGTGGTGCGTCAAGAAGCTGACGCGAGCACACCGACCAGTGGCGACTTTTTTGAGGATGTCGATCGGCTTGCCGAGCCTCGGGTCATCCACGTTCATGGCCATCGTGTAGACGTCGACATGGTCGTCCGGTCGAACGAACGGTAGATGCCAATCTCCTGGCATCATGTACACCGGCATGGACTCGTGAAACAGCTCCCACGTCTGTTTGGCCAACGCCTGGAAGCTGGGTTCGGCGTCCTTGTGATTGCGCAAATGAAAAAAGTTGGCCCAGTCGGTTGCGCTGACGACAACGGTGATCATCATCCACGGTTCGATGACACGGTTGACGACCTGCTTGTGTAGACCCAGCGCTTCGCCCTTCGCATGGTGCGCCGCCATGATGTCACGGCCCTCCAGCCACCAAGCCTCGGCCGCCGCGAGGTCATCAACTTCTCGATCAGCTTGCATCCCGCGCTGATTCTGACCCCAGCTGCCTGGGTACGCCGGCGAATCTTGTACCCGACGACGAAGCGTGACGGCCGGGATAGCGCGACTCGAAGCGCTGTTTCGACGCAGCATAGCATGCGTCATGACCTCGGAGTGGATCATCCGCGGGTAGGTCCACTCCATGGTCAAGAGCCGGCAGCCACCCTCGGTGATCGAATCGGCGATGACGTTGACGGTGATCGGTGCACGCCCCATCGTTCAAGGCCAGCCTTTCTCGGCGATGCAAACGACGACGCCGACACACGCACACACAAGTGCCCAAGCAATGTGCGCGGTGGGTCCGTGCTTGTCACCAGGTTGACCAAGTGCGAGCAGGGCGAAGCACGCCATGGCGAGGCCACCGAAGACCGTCACGACGCCGCACCCGACCGCATAACGCCGGTCCCGATGTGAGCAACGTTCGACGGAGCGCGGCGTTTGGTGCTAGCCCGCGTCGACACACGGTTGTGCCGCGCCACTGAATGGCTCGGCGATTTGTGACGAACCGGCGGCGTACTCCGCAGCACGTCGATGCGATGCCGCAGGTACCACGCGGCCTTTTCGAGGTCTTCGATGACCTTGCGCGGGTCTTTCTTGCCCGCACGCGCGATGTACTTGACCGTGTTCCCCAGGTCGAAACCCAGGTCCCACGCGGTGATGACCTTGATCACTTCGTACGGGTTGTCGACGCCACCGTAGTGCGCTGGGTTGGCAACCGCGTCCGACTTGCTTTGCTTCGGCTTGGACATGAAACCTCACATGCTCGCGATGCCTGTGTCACTCGGGTCCAGTGAGCAGTCAACGGCTACAGATCGCAGGTCTTCGAGGCCATTGGGGGCCCACAACTTCGGCGAGTCGAACCGCACGTAGAAGCCGATCGGGGGACAACGTGGACTGCGCTGTACACGGCGCGGCAGCCAAGGGTTCGCCAGAGCGACGATGCGGCGTATGGTGATCAAGTAGCGAAGCGCCCGACGAACAGACCGCGTCGTCACCGTCCCGTAGTCTTCAACGACCGCCCAGTACAGTTCCGTGAAGCTGGTCGGGACGTAAGACCCGACGTGGTTGTACACCACGTCGACGAGGACGTTGTTGCACCCGCTGTAGCTGTATCTGGGGCGCACACCGGCGCGGGGAGCCGATTCGCGGGCGTGACAGTATACGCAGCTGTCCGCGTCGAGAACCCACGGCGTGCCGCACTCGACACACGCCAAGGCAAGATCACGGTCATGCTTTGATGCCTTGACCGTCCTTGCGACGGCGCCGTGCGCAGCGTGTAATTCGACCCGGTCGCAATCCGGGTCGCGGCAGTAATCCAGCAAACTGAGATCGATTTGGTCAAGCATCCGCATCCGTGAGCCCCCCACTACACGGGTTGATGGTTGCAATTCGCCGTGGGCCCGGGGTTCGCACCCGGTCAAAAGGCGGCCTCTGCAGGCTGGCCCACGACCGCCGTCGGGATCAACTGCGGGCAGCCCGCCGTTGAGATCAGTTACGGCGGGGCGGCGCAGCG
>JACCDR010610539.1_pt1 | contig 20214 bp, 20 predicted proteins | sample 7446431 | NCBI WGS metagenome assembly JACCDR01 (sample SAMN15323443, study PRJNA562643) | freshwater metagenome | isolation source: river surface water | place: USA:Blue River Watershed | collected 2017-08-17 | reverse complement strand
CATATCCAGGGCGGGCCTACCAGGCATTACAAAAGCACGGGTTTAAGGAATTTGAAAGAAGCTTCTTGATTGATCTCAACGCAAATATGGGCTCAGTTTCCGCCCCATCTCCGCAGAAGTAGGGTCCCCGAGCGGGGTTCCGGTAAGCTCGGCCGGCTGCATCACATTTACGGTTCCGTCATCTCTATCGTCCAGCCCAAGACAATGCCCCAGCTCATGCACTAAAAGTTCGACATTGACAATGGGGATTCGTATGAAGCACACTGGCCCCGGTGTTGCATCTGCAAGTACGTTCTTTCTGAGAGGAACGGGCCATTTCGTAATCACAACATTTGTTTTACTCACGGACGGCGACCACTGAATCAATGGACTACGAACTGCGTAGTTCCAGTATCGCATCGCCCAATACACGTATAGCCTGTCATCTTGAGACATCCCGACGGCCGCGACATAATACGCCGGCTTCGGCGTGACCCAAGGCATCGACAGATACCCCGGCTGGGCAAAAGCCTCCCCACACAACCCAAAGAGAACGGCGGCTGAAAGCAACAGTTTGCGGATCATTTTGCCCCTTTGCGTCCTAAAAGATCCTTGAGATGCCGGATGCACTTGTGATCCAGATCGTGATTAGCAACCAGATTGTTTACGGTTTCTTCAGTGATTGGCCCCGGCGGAATTGGAAGATGCTCGTAGGGGCACGCATCAATTACAGACGCCGGGAGCGAGAGGTTCTTTTGCTTGTAGCAGGCAGGCGCGGTAAGGATCGAGAATGAAAACAGGATCCACAGCACGGCGGTTCGGAAGACGTATTTTAATCTGATCTTGGTGTTGTTGGATGATTTCGTCGGATTTGATGTCATTTGACGCGGCCTCCTCGATTCGGTCGATGGTCTGGGTGGCTTGTTCGCGCTGGTGGTCTTGCTCGCATTCTGCTTTGCTTTTAAACCATATATACAGGACGATCCCTGTCGCAACCAAAAGCACTGCGACGTAGGGCCATACTCGTTTAAACAACGCCCACGCTCCGCCGGCAAACAGCCCGCCTATTAATGGGATAGGCATTACTTGGTTTCCCTCTCGTATTTTCCGAGCTTGATAGTGAGGCTTATGATCTCAGTTCGTAACGTGTTAAGCTCAATCCGCATCTTTTCAAGTTTTTGGTCGCACGCGAGATCCTGTGCGATGGCTGCTTTTTCCAGTGCGTCGATGCGCCCCAGTAAAGCGTTGACCAAGGTCAAGTTCGTTTCAATTAATTTGGCGTCCGCACTCCGATTATCCCTATTTCGGGTCGCGAAGTAGCCGAGGATACCCCCCAGCCCGCCAGCTCCTAATACGGTTGACGCAAACCCAGTTATGCTTGAAGGATCCCAATTCATAGCTGCTCCAACATATCCTTTGCTTTAACTAAAACTTTTTCGGCATAAACGCCTTCAGAGCCCCCGCCGTGCAGCGCGGCGCCTTTGTCGTAGGGATTGGACGACTTGTACAGATGGCCCACGGAGAACGCCACCAGACCGCCATCTGGAAAAAATCGCTGGATAGAATCGACCAGGACCTTAGCCAGGCGGGATTGGCCCTCCTCGCTTCGAATTAAATCCGCCTCCTCGGGGTTGGAAGCAAACAAAGGCTCGACCAGGATCGCAGGCATAGCCGTATAGAGTAGATTTCCATTGCCACGGCCGTCGTATCCACCGACGATCACACCATCAGGGCCGCAAACGCGAGTGACTTCGGAAAATTCGGCGTTTATGGATTCGGCGTAGTGTTTCGCCCATGCTTTACTTTTCTTCGAGGCGTTTGTCGCAACGACAACACTTGAACAAGAAGCATCAGGATTGGAGCTAGAGTTGAAATGATGCTCCACGTAAGCCACTGCCTGGTCATAATTGGCCTGCTTTTGACGAGAAGAATAATCTCCTCGATAGAATTTAACTTGGTATTTATTCACTCGGTTTCCCGGCCTTTTTTCCCGCGTCAATACCCTTCGCGGTTTTAAGTTCAAGAAGTAATTGCATCTGCTTCCGAACCTCCGGAGTTATAAGTTTCTGCCCCGTGGGGGTTTTGGCAGTAGCCAATTCGTTCATAACTTGCTCCCGAAGTTCTGGACTATCCTTTTTGATTGTATCAAGAAAAGTTACAATCGCAGCAGCTCTCGATCCGTTGTCCACTCCGGCTTTTGACAGGACTCGCACGTAAGTTGGAGTGACGGTTTTGTATCGGAATTCATTGACGTATTTGCCAATGGCTGGGTCTTTAGCGCCAGTCTTAAACAGCGTCATCTTTTTCTCAGTAGGCAAGTCAGAATTTTTTATCATGTCCACCCAGACGGCAGCTTTGATTTCGTCAACTTGCTTTTTGTCCTCTAAAATGTTCTCAACCTTATTGGCGGCTTCGATGGCTTTGCCAGTCAGTTCATTTGCAGAGGTTTTGTAGAATCGTTGCTCCATGAACTGCCCAAGCTTCTCCGGCCCCGTAACAGCCCGACCAAATATCCCGAACGCCTCGGTTGCGAAATGTTCGATAAGCTCCGGACTGGTTTTGAACAACTTGCCAATGGCGATGGCGCCCTTCCCAGTCTTGCCGGGAATGTAATGCAATTCAGGGGAGAGATTTGTCTGGTATCCGAGGCCCCCACCTTCCACCATTCGGCCTGTTCGAAGCTCCTTGCCAGTCATGACCTCCGCCGTGGCTCGGGCTATCGGAGGCGATAGATTAGCAGCGAATTCCCGGGCGGACAGATCGCCTTTGGAATCGACCATGCTGACGGGAGAAAGCGTATCGAAAATTTTCTTGGCGATAGCTTCTACCGATTCCGGATCTCGGTCGTCCAAGAATTTTATGGCTTCACGTGCAACCTTTCCGAATATGCGCTGGTAGTCGCCCTTCGGAACGTCTATGATCTGAGGGTGTGGCTTTCCATTCTTGTCGGTGCCCTCTCCAACAATAAGCCGAAGGCTGTTGTCGCTACCGATCTCGCTCACCTGGTCAGCCCAGGCGGGGTACATCCGCGTGTTCCAGTAGTAAGCAGCAATCTCAGGTATAACCGCTCCAGACAGGATAACCGCCGCCGCGCGTGTAGGATTGCGCTTCATCGCGCCAAGGGTATTAATCGTACCTTGCAACCGGGCGTTGAAAAACGGCACGTAGATATTGAGAAGTCGTCCCTTCAGGCCAGCCTTGTAAAAATCAATTGTGGCGTTTCTGGCGTCCCAGGCTGAAGCCATCGGGTTTCCGGTGCGCTTTATCCCCTTCTCCATTACGCCAAGGCGCGGGGCCATCTCCACAAAAGAATTTAACGTCTCGACAAATTGCAAGTAGGTCTTGGGCTTGAAGGCCGCCTTAATCGCATTTTTGACAGTCCCCTCGTCCATTAATTTCTTCGATAGACCGCCAACTTCTAACTTCCCATCCTTGATGGTCGTGTATTTCGATAGCGTGTGGATGTCCTTCGATAGGGTGTTGAGCCCTGTGCCCACCCCGTATTTGCGGGCTTGATCGTACAGCTCGTCGCCAACAGTCGCACCCTTCACCGCTCGGTAGAATCCCTTCATCCAAGCCAGCGGGCCAATCGGGTTGTTGGCGTTCATGAGCTGGGTGCTGAAGTCTCGGGCTGTATTGGAAACCATGAACCCTGGGTTAAAAGAAGTCACACTGGCTTTGAAAATCTCGTTCCAGTTCTTGAGCATGTCGCCCATGAAATCGACCTGAGTCTTGGGGGCGGACGAAACTACATCGGCCATTTCCTTTGGCAAGTAGTAATCGACCTTATTGCCATTCTGCCATACCGGGATGATGCCGGTCTCCGGATGAACGGGCTCGGTGGATATTTGTTTGAACCGCTGAGCGTTGTCGAAGATTTCTTTTAATCCATCCGGCCCGACATTGCGGGCGGATTCCTGCAATTCAAAAAGCTTCGCCCGTCCACCAAGTGGGATTCGAGCAGTTTTTTGACCTTTGATCGACTCCGCCATTCCAGTTGGAAATTCGCGCTTGAGAAGGCGATCCACGGCCGCTATAAATCGCTCCGGCTTAGAGTATCGAAGCGCCCGCCGTGCAAGTGCTTCGTTTCCTTCTCCGACGATGTCAGTGAGCAAAGCTCCCTGCTCGACCGGGCGAATCAAGGTTCCGTATGTATCCGGAAGGAGTTTTCTGAAATTGACCGTTTGCTGGGCAATCTTGTTTTGTTCTAGCGCCACGAGTAGCTTCGGGATCCGCTGGAGCATCTGGTCCATCGGCAGGACGTAGGTGGCCTCTTGTGGCACGCCTTTGATGCGAGGGAATAAATCTTGGCTTCCGGCGTGGAATTTCCGTAAAGCCGTTCCGAATTGCTTCATGTATTGATCGGAGAAATCCACAAGCTTGGCCAGGGAAACGTAATTCGGCTGAGCCTCTTGCATGCGGCCAAGGGCCTCTTTTGACAAGAGCCCGCCTTCCACCATCAAATTGGAAACATCGTCGTACATTTTGGTGGCAGTGCCGGCCAGTTCTTGCATCTTCGGCGCCTTCTCCGGCCCCCAGTGAGTTTCAATATTTTTCATGGTTTCGGTAAGCGACCCGTCCGTGATACCACGTTTGGCTGCCGACTTCGCCCAATCCGGGTTGGCGGCGATTCGGTCCTTCATCGTACGAGCAGCCAGGTACATATTGAAATCGAAGTAATCCTTTTCACCCACAGCCTTTAAAACCGGCTTGACCTTACGCCGTAAGAAGTCTGTAATTTGGAACGGCATGCGATTAAACATCCGGGCTGTTGCATAAGGATCTTGCTCGATTGGAAGTGTGCGGCCCGTTTCTTTGAAGAAAGTTTTGCTTAGCTGTTGAAGCGGGTGAACGTCGTCAACCCAGTCGGTCCATGCCTTGTCGGCATACTTCTTCCAAGTGCTTTGAGTGGGGCTGTCAGGTGTGCCTGCGAACATGCGGTAAAGAGCGTTGTCAGACGGATTGGCGTTGTAATTATATTTCGGAGCGTGCCACTCCATCGTTTTATTTGCGATGGCTTTAGAGACGGCGCCTCCAACCGCCCTCAGTGGTATGCCAGCGGCGGGCATTAGGGTGGCGTTTACCAACATGGATTTCCAACCATCCTTGGCGCCGACCATTCCGCCCAGTATCATGTCTTCAAGAATAGGTTCCGCTGCTTTACCAAGTTTCTTCCACCCGCCTTCCGCGAGCTTGCGACCGGCCAGTGCAGGCACGCCGGTCGCACGTATGGCGCGGTTCAGAGGAGCGTATAAAAACATCAACTCACTGGCGAGTTGACCTACACCCTCGAATGCCTTACCTTTGGTTAAGTCGCCTTTTTCATCCTTAGCAGCAGATTTCAAAAATTGATAAAGAGGATTGAATTGCTGGTTGGAATCGTCGACTACCAAATCCGAATACTCCCCACGAGGGGAATCAGAAAGAGACTCAGCGGCGTGCGTTTTACCAAATGTCAAGGTATCGAGAAGCTCGGCCGGGCCGCGCACCAGGCCACGTGCCAAAGACTGCGCGTCCTCTCTCAACGCACCCATCATACCTGTTCGCTCCCGGACCTCCCTGGCGTGCTGGTCTGCGACTGCTTCGGCGCCCTTTGCTTTCTCTGCCGCCACTTGGGAGGCTCCCGCCTCGGCAACCGGGGTATCTGCAAAAATATTACCGGATTCTTGAATCTTGGACCAGGCCCCGCTGCCAGCAGGAATCACGCCGATAGACGGCTCGCCCTCTTGTAGCCGTTTTAAGAGCTGAGCCTTCGTAACGGCTTTATCGTATAGCTCCTGGTCTTTGGCTTTTAGATCCTCTACCGTTTTCAAACTTCCACTATTTTGTAGAGGTTTGTCTCCGTCGGTAAGCTTCTGGGCAGAACCTACAATTGCGCCTTCCATCTCCCGAAGGGCATCAATTCTATTTTGAATTTCTTTAGGGTCTAGGGCCATGCTGGTTAATCTTCGTTTGCTTCATTCACTTGTCTTAAAAATTCGATATTCTCATTAATGGAGTCGTCGCTTAATTTATCCAGGGATTGCTTCGCTCGGCCAATTGTGGCGTTACGCAGGACTTCCTTGGAGTCAATAACCTGCATGCGAGCCGCCGCATTTTTAGTAGCCAGATCGGCCATGCGCAATAGATCCTGGCCTTTCTTGCTCTTTTGATCTTCGGGCTTCAGCGCATTGTACTTCGCCATTGAAGTTTCGGCTGTATGCTGGTCTTTGGCAATGTTGGCCAGATCCGAAGAGAGCCCCTTGGTGCTAAATCCGCCGGCACCGCCAGAACCTCCCCCGCGCTTATGTAAATCCGCCACGCTGGCTTCGGCCTCTTTGAACATGGTGATGCCCTTGATGGCAGCCGTCAGCTTGGCCATTCCACTTTTTTTGAGCAACTCATTGCCGGTTCGTTCGTATTCCGTAAGGTCCACCAAACCTTGAGTTCCAAGTTCCTTGGCACTTTTGGGTATGCCGTCGCGAGTCACCAAGCCAATCACCGATCCGAAGGTAGTTTTACCCATACGTCGAATCAGATCTGATACCGGCTTCGCATTCTGAGGGGAGACGTTCGGGATGTTACCTTTTGAACCTTCCAGTTCAAAGTAATCCGCTGTGTCGTTGACCATCTTCTGCTCCGCAGTGGCCTCGCGCTGCTTCTGCTTTAGCTCGCCTAAATTGGCGAGGCTTTTGCTCAGGGTGTCCAGCCCATCTTGAAGAGGCTCCATCGCAGACGCGCCAGATCCCAATCTTTCTAATTCATATATGGAAGATGCCATTGTGTTACCCTTGATTTTTCAATCCTTGAAGCCCGAAGTATGTCGCAGCTCCGGAGGCGCCTAGACCCCCGAGTTGACCCAAGAAGCTTCCGATGTTAAACGGAACTTGAGTGGTTGTGGTCGGCTGGCCAAGTCTCTCTTGCAATCCCTGCTGAAGAAGGTTCTGAGGGATGGCGGAGATCCCCAGCACGTTTTGAAGATTCTGAGAATTAAGCGCCCCCTGCAACTGAGCGAATTGCATTCCAGCCCCGAACCCAGCAAGCGGCTGCGCGGCGTTAGAGAGCAGTCCCAATCTCGCTTGGCTCTCATTCTGCCGAACCTGCCCAATCGTGGAAGCCTGAGCCTGCCGTAGTGCGGCGATCTGCTGCGCAATCGCAGCGGCACCCGTTTTGGTGATGTCAGCCAGCGCGCCCTGTTCAAATTGCAAATCCGCCTGACGAAGATCTGTATCCGAGAAGGACCGCCCCAGCAACTCAGAATTTTGTTTTATCCGGTCCCGGTTCTCGCGCGCGGCATTGACTACTTGCTGCTGCCCGGCAGCCATGAGTCTGTCGGCAGCTTCGTTCACAGCATCCTCGGCACTTCCGAAATTTACTTGGAGTTCGTCGATGACTCGTTGGAAGTTGTCTCCAATCAAATCGTCAATCTGCTGCCGTTGTGTCTGGGTAATGGAGAAGTCACCCTTAGCCAGCTTGCCGGCGGCAGCAAACAAGTCGTTCTCTACCGCATCCGAAGCAGCCTGCCGTCTGTCAAACCTGGCTTGGGCTTCTGGCGACATCTTGTAGCTCGTAGTGATTTTGTTCTGGCCACCTTCTTCGCGAAGCTTGTTTTTCTGCTCAAGCAGTTCTCGGCGCTTCCCGTCGTCCAGGGATTCTGAAGCCAAGATCCGATCAATTTCGTCAATCTCAGCCTGCCGGTTGTAGACAAACGACTCAGTCGAGGATTTGACCCAACCTGCCAGCTCCATCTGGGAATCGACCACCGCATTGAGTTGCGCAATCTGGGCCAACTCTTCTGGGGTTTTTTCCGGGATGTCGGTTTCTTGTTTGTATTCTTTTCCCATAGCTTACGCGCCTAGCTCCATATTCGACCACTTCTCGGCCGCTGGCAGGCAGTAGATATTGTAGCCAACGATCTCTTGTCCGGCACCCGTATTGATCGCCCCGGCTTGGGTCGAAACCGAGATGGTGATCGAGGTCCCCAGCCCGCTCAGAGGGATTTCAATTTTACGCATCTTCCCGGGCGTAGTGACGGTGCCTTGGGCAATCGTCATAGATTTCGGCTGGTTCCCGTCGATTTGGTATGTGACGGTAAACGGCAGTGATCCGCGCGGGCGGTAGTAGATCGCCAATTGGTTGAAAGTAAACATCGGCCCCGGCGCGGCTGCGGGGAAAATTGGAGGGGTTTCAAAAGACGAAGCATACCCGTACCGCCCTGCGTCGAGGAAGGACACGTCCTCCGAAAAGGCCAATTGCCGTACATCGCCGTCCGCCATGCCGCAATAGACTGTTTGCCTGAATTCCGGCTGCTTGATGCCAGTCATGAAAAAGGTGATGTCACAATCTTCCCAATGGAAGAACTGCTGCTGAGCCACGTGGTATCCAAGCACGCTCCGACCGCCTACCACCTTATCCGGGTACGAAAGCAAGTAGCATCCATAGTCTTTGGAATAACAAGCGGAAAAGCCGTATGGGTTACTAAAATCCATCCGATTTTTCCAGATATCGTTGACAGCCCGGCTGATAAAGGCCTCTGCCAGATCGCCGTATTGCGCGGTGGTCGGAAGCGAATGCAGCCCGCTTTCAGACACAAAAAGTGCGTCAGAAGGCCCGACGGAGACAACGGTGTTGTGGAACAGCACCCCCTGGGTGGACGACATCGGTCGGAGAATGGGGGTGGTGACACTTGTGTCCAGCTCATACAGTGAATTGTATTTCCCCATGTAGAGTCGGCCTTGTATCTCCGGATACAGAGCTGTAAGGCCCTTGGCGTCTGAAGCCCCAAGGTCTATTTTAAATTGACGAGTGGTTCCCCCCACGAACCAATCCGTCGGATCCTCCGTTGCGGATTTATAAAGTTGCTCGGGGGACTCTGGAGATCCGATGGCGTATATAGATCCGCGATGTTTTCTTGGAATCCACGCCCCGTCCGGCTCGTTCGCCGGGTCCAGAATGGTGGGGGCGACGAGCTGGTTGTAGGTGTATAGCCCGAGGCCCTTCACGCCAATGACCGCTAAGCCGACCAAGGCGTCCCCAGCGTAAGCCCCCTCGTTAGCAGGGAAGGAAAACACAGGTTGGAAATTCCCATCCCCGGCGTCAGCCCACAAGGTGTCGCCGGCAATGGCCAAGATCTGCTGGGTCTTGACGCCGGCTATTGTTCGCCAAAAATCGAACATCCATTTGACTGGTGCCCCAAACGCCGGAACACTGCTGTACGGTATCAGAGCGGGCCTGGTCCGTCGAGACCCGTCGATGGTGTGAATTAAATTGTTGCTGGAGGCTAGGGCGTCAGGGGGTGCAAAGCCAGGCACAACTCCGCTGAATAGGCCGCCGGAGGCCGGCCATACTGAAACGATGACTCTCGTTCCGTCTTTGCTTGTGAAGCGTTGCACTGCCATAACATTATCGAATCAGCCACGGGTAGTACCGTCGGACTACAGAAGAAGACCCAATTCCATACTTCCTTCGTGTATGCGGAGAGAGCCGAGCCTTGGAATCAGACTTGTCGAAGTCTCCGATCATCTTGGCCAATTCTGTCTGTTTCTTTCCCTGGAAAAAAGACGCCATCTGCAAATTATTTACTTGTGTGGCGTACCACATCTCCAACGCCCCGTAAGATAGGATTACCCGCTTGTCCTTCGGGATAAGAGGTTGATCCGTCAATTCAATCAGCGGCTCGACTTTTTTCCCGTAATAGACGACAAGGGTGGACGTAGCCGGGGGCCAAAGCCAGAGGGCTTCCTCGTCTTGAATTGAGGGGTCGTTCATGAAGTCGTAGCGCATCACGAACTGCAAACCCATGTCGGGACCAAAGTATGCCTCTTTGCCAAAAATACTGGCCGCCACTGGCGCCGAGAATCCGATATCCGGTTGGCTCAGAATTTGTGGTATGAAATCCTGGGGGCTCATGATGTCCAGTTCTCTATCCCAAACAGGGTTGCCGTCACTCACAGGAACGATGTGGGCAATATCGGCGAAATCAGGCCACAGGCCATACTTGAGCCGGTACGTTCGGTGTGAGGCGGCTGCATCAGTAGTGCCACCGTACGCCGCCGAAAGCGCGCAGACCCGGGTGCCGGTATCCACGCCTACGATTTCGTAGTATTCGAGGTCGGATCCGATTCGGATAAACCGACCTTTGAAATCAGCAGTAACCGTCACGGCAACGCTGTAGGTGATGTTTCGATCCCCATTCGTGACCGACACTGTCCCAGTTTCAAGAACCGGGGTAGTCTTCAGCCATCGCTGCATGGAGCGCCAAGGCCAGATACGCGAGTACGATATGTTGTCATACTCGGTATTGATTAGCTGCTTCACCTTCGCCTGGGAGTCACTATCCAAAGACGCGAAGTTCGTCCCTATATTGGCCGACCGCGTGAAGTGATTCAGCAGATCTTCGAAAGATTTTACTTGCTCAGTCATTAATCCGCTACCCTGAACACACCCATCCCACAGTCGGAAGAGAGGGTCGTTTGATCGTTAAAAGCCACCGACGTATTGGCCCCGTTGGTGGTGGCTGTGCGGTACTGCAAAGTGATTGTCTTCGCGCCGCTGGAGGCAAAGGTGAAAACATGCACTAATGTAACTGGCACCGTTTGGTTACCACCTTCTTGAAATCGCCGTAGGGTGAGGATGGGGCCATTTGCCGTACCGTCAGTGAGCCGGAAAGAAACAGTCGGGGTGTCCGCGCCCGTGTCGGCCATGTTGACATTAAAAGTAAAATACACGAAGTATTTACCAGGGGCGGCTGCCGTAAAGGTTATGGCAGCGTTGGTGGCATCTACCGCGATGAAAGCCGCTTGGGCATCTCCTAAGGTTTCAGCTCCGGTATCTGTGTCACTCGTGAACCCGTCTTCTCGAAGCAAGGTCATGGTTCCGTGCTTTACAACCCCTGACCCCTTGGGCACCAACAAGACGTTGAGATTGGCATCGTCCCCGGTGGCTTCAAGGGAAGGAGAAACTCCCGTCGCCGAATTCCGGATTGTCAATTCATTTACGGCAGCGGCTGTCTGCGCGAATTTTAAATACTCGTTGCCATTCGCATCAACAAACCCGCGCCCGTCATTGAACCGCTGGTTCGCGCTGAAGATATTAATGGCGGAGAACGTGTTGACGCCACTGAATGTATTAGTCCCAGAAAAGACGTTGCTACCGCTGAACGTGACTGCGGCGGAAAATGTTACGGTGGCGCCGAAAGTTACCGCACCGTTAAACGAGGCTGTAGAGGAAACGGACAGCGGTTGAGTGGTGATTGCCACTCCGCCGGTAAATGTTATTAGATTGTCGAAGGTCCATGCTCCAGCAACCGCATCTGTCGTTGTCTTATCCGGCAGTGCCGCAAGCAAAGTCGAATTGATGTAGGATGCCAGATCGTCCGCAAAAGCGTCTGCCTTCACATCCGTCCACGGAGCGTCGTCACTCCAATTTTTAGTTGGTACGTAAGCGGCTACCATATTTAACCCGTGTAGGCCTCAAAATTAATTGTGCAGTGTGCAAACTTAGTTCCAGCAGCCGTGAACGTGCTACCGTTGGCGTCATCGTGGAACGTCATCGTAGTTCCAGCCGCAGAAGTGGTAACGGCCCCCACCACCCCTACACCGTTATCCACGACGGGACACACTGTTTTTAAAACACTCAAGGCCTTGACCGCAGCGGTGGCCGTGAAGGCGGCGTTGTTAGACGTCCCACCTCCAAGCTGCAATTCCTGGGTAATCAGCAGCCCAGTCTGGCACCATCGAGCCACTGACACGGTAGGATTGACAGAGAACCCAGTAAACGTTGGGTTCCAGGGCTGGAAAATGCCATCGGCGGACTTCCCGATGACTACAGATCCGATCCCACTTTGCACGGTGTAGATGTCTCCAGTGTCGTTGAAATCAACGAACACGTGGAACAGCTCAGTGAAAGGCCAAGTTCCAGAAGCGATAGCGCGACTGACCAAGACCCGCTCCGAGGCGTTCACAGACGTAGCGGTAGTGAAGCAAACCGTGTCCTTCACCGTTTCTCGACCCACCAACATCAACGCAAGAGCCGGCGTGGCGCCGCCGTCATTGATGAGCCCGCCACGCAGCACCATTCCGGTGACGTTGCCCGTTGTGCCGTACCCCCAGTGGGCTCCGCTGATCTTGAGGGTGATGTCCGCCGTGAGGGTGAAGTCAACCCTGCGGCCAAGTTGGCTGTGACTCGGCAGCGTCACACCAAGAATAGGACCAGAAGACGACAAAGCAGTGCCGTCCTCGGACGTAAGCTTTACCGAGTCGTTGGTGGTCGTTGTCGTGGTCGGCAGGACTCCCAATTGAGTATTTACATTGGGAATCCCAACCAGCAACGTGTCATTGATGTAGTCCTGCAACTGATCGACGAACGCATCCATCTTGGTATCCGTCCAAGGTGCGTCATCGGTCCAATTCTTTACCGCAGTGTATTCAACGATACCAGCCATAGGTCCTTCTTAATAAAGCGCATGGATTCCAGTCGCGGTAGTACCGGTCGAGAGGATTCGGCTTGCGCGAATCGGTAAATATTGGGAAGCCGCCACGGCCAATGTGACGTTGGTTCCGCCAGCTTCCGGCGTGAATACAATGTTACCCGCCACTCCGATAAACATGGCGATGCAAGTGCCTCTCGGCAAATCGGCGTTGTCATTGGGTGTGACGGCCCGGACGTCATGCGCCGTCCACGTTCCAAAAGGGTTGGGGGCTTTTCCTGCCATACAATTCTCCTAAATAAAAAGCGGGAGCAGGCTTTTGGCCCACGCCCGCTTCATCACACTGTCTGCTTAAAACTTGAGTTACCGTTCCATGATGCAATGGATGTAATCAACAGTAAGTGTTTTAGCAACGGCTTCGCCATTGGTCAAGCTCAAGGTAACTCGAAGATCCTCGTCATTTGGCAAATTGGTCGTACCTGGGGTAACGGTTGTTTTCTTGGCTCCGTTTACGAAAACGTGCATGTCCTTGCCGTCGTAGTACACGCCCAACTTTGTGTTGGTGGCAGCCACGAGAGTGGCAATGTTGGTTGCTGTGCCTCCGGTGGACGAATCCTTGGTCGAAACGAAGTCAATCTGAGCGTCCCCGTCATCCTTTCGGAAGAACACACCGTCCGTCACACCCGCCACCGGGTTCACGTTGGTGATGAGCAACCCTAGGAACAAATCCGACTGAGTCGCGTCTGAGACTTGGAACCGAACCTCCATCCAGAATCGCTTGCCGGCTGTGAAGCGAAAAGCTTCATCAACTTTTTGAAGCTGGTTGACGTCGTTGTCGGCAGCCGAGTTCGTCAGAAGAATCAGACCGCCAGCGCCTTGAGCAAGAGCCTGAGTGGCGCCCGCCTGGGTTTCCGTAACCACCCAATCTTGGGCGTCGTAGGTAGTGAAGTCTTCGTAAAATTCGATCAGCTCAGTCGGGTCTGGAACGGGAGCGTCTTTAAAAACGCCGCTCCGCGCCGTGCTGATGCCTGAAGGAAAATGAGTCGGCTTGGATGCCATGATTGAAACCTCTAGTAGCTTTTACGCCGTTTCCGGCCTTTCTTAGTCTTTCGCTTCATAGTTCGGGCCTTGGATTTTCGACTGCCACCAAGTGGCCGTAACGTGGTGCTTAACACCTTACGCCCCGGCGTTACCGAACACTCCGCGCCAATCGTTGAACCCGCGCGAATACTTCATGTAGCCGTACACCGCGTGACCCTGAACCGAAGGCTTAGGGTAATTCTCGACCGAGAACGAGTACCGATCATACCAATGGATGTCGGTAGTCGAACCGATGATGAACCAAGCATCCGGATCGGTAAGATACCGCCACACAATCGGGCTGAGACCGATATCGACCAGCGAGTTTACGTCGTTGTCAGCCGTTCCCGGAAGGCCCGAGGATTTCAAAAGCTGATAGGCATTGAATCGCTCTTCCTTCGGAACGAGCAGGTACTTCGGCTGCAAGAAGACCAGCAAACCTTGTTCGTCGGTTGTGGCTTCAAGCTCAATGGTCGCTTGCTGCAAGGACGTAGGATCCAGGTCGGCCGGCGTAGAAGCCAGGTTCGAAGAGGTTCCAGCTAGGGTCGGGTGCGAAGCACTGCACAGAGCCAAGCCGTCACCACCCACGAAGGAGGCGCCAGTGAAGGCATCGTTGTACAGTTCAGCGCCATGAGTCTCTTGGGTATCGAAAGCCGATTTACCAAGAGCCTTGCTCATGTGACTCACCAGGCCATACTCGTCGTCATCCACCAGCTCCTTGGTGTAAAAATAACCAAGGGTGAACTTACTCGGGACGTAAGTCTTATCGAACCGTTGAATGAAGACATCAGTCGCATGCTCTTCACCTTCATCGGTTTCGACAAACCGGCCCAAGCCGCTCACGCCGGTAGACTGTTCAATCGAGCGAGAAGTGGTATCCCGATTGAAGACCATGCCGATCACGGACTTGTACTGCTGATACTCGTTGTAGATGATATCCCGAATCGCAGGCAGAGCATCTGCCAGGTATAGATCAGGAAAATTGCCACGATTTTGCATAGTCTACGTTCCTTTATTAGATACCAGTCGCCCCGTTACCCTTCAGGACCGAGGGATTCAACACTACCAAAAGACGATTAAATTGGCCGAAGGAATTGCCAACCACTTTGTGCAGTCCGACAATCTTAAACGGCAGAGTCGCAGCCACGGCGGAAGTGCTTTCATCCAACTCCATGTTGGAGTGGCCACCGGAGCCGGCAGTCGCGATAATGTCGATGTTGTTGCCAATACAGGTCTGCGCAGTGGCTGTGCCAGTCGTGTCGTCGGTTTGGGCTTCAAACACGATATCTGGGTCATCCCAGACTTTGATGGTGCCACCGGCGCTGGCCGCTTTATCTTCGGCAGCAACGCCGAGCAAGGTGCCGGCCGCAGGAGCAGCCGCGCCGCGATCCACGAACCCAGCCGCCGTCAAAACCACGACATCGCCCATAAAGATGGCCGAATTAGCCGCAGCTAAGGCATACGGAGCCAGAGGCGGGGGGCAAGTCCCGCCTTTTGTTCGAACAGGTAGAAATCCATGAGGTGCGTCACGATTAGCCATAATCCATTATCCTCTTTCAACAGATCCAAAAATCTTGATTTTCTTGCCGTTGCCTTGCGCTTGCTTCAAGTGCTTTTGAACGTCCACCTGGCTTCGAACCTGCATGTCGGCTTTCTTTTTAAAAGCCTCGTTGCGGGCAGCCGCAAGTTCCTTTGGCATACTGGCCAGAGCCAGGCCGTTTAAACGTCGAATAGAGCCAAGTGCTCTTGGAGAAAATTGGGATACTGACCCAGTTAAGGTCTCGTCATTACCATCGCCGCGTCTGTCCAGCTCCCACCCTCTTAGGTCAGTACCCCCAATAAAAGTACGGCCGTCGAGCTTGATCCAACGGTAGGCCTTGTTCGGATCTTTATCCGATACCGTCAGCGGAGCCGAGGGCGTGTAAGTAACTTGACGCGGGGCAGTAGGTTTGGTATTGACTAGACGAGATTGGGGTTGCTGATCCATGTTTACCTCCAAGATATAAAAACACAGGCTTCAGTTTTGTGCAACTAAAGCCTGTGAATGTCCACACGAATGGGTTATTTCGTAATGCGTTACTGACTGACTTTCGGCTGTGATTTCATGTCCTTAAGCTGCTTTATGTACCGCTCCACTGGAACATTGAAGGATTTCTGGAAATGGACCTGACTGGCGGTAAGGTCCTCTTCTTTTTCAGGAGTGCGACCTCCGCCCCCACCAGGAGGGACCATACCACCGTCATTGATCGCCAGCGTCCTACGAACTTCATCCGCGAATTCCTCTTGAACGATGTCGCCCCGGCGCACAAGGTTCGCGTAGGCGATGGCAGTGAGGTCGTAGACGGCCGACGGACGATTTAAAAAGTCCGGGTCCGACTGAACCTTCTGGGCCTTCACCTTCAGAAACTCTGCCTGAAGCGGGTGCGATGAATCCAGAACTTGCGGGTAGTCTTTGTAGAGCATGTTGTTGTAAACTTGCTCTTGCTTTTCGGTATTGATGCGCTTGTCGATCTTGCCTTCGAGACGCTTCTCCGCAGCTTCCGCTTCCTTCTTGGCTTCGGATTTGGCTGTGTGAGTGACGGCTCGGGCGAGCGATTCGTCGTAGTCCGCCCATTCACCGGAAGCCGTAGACTCCGGTTCTTTGGCAGCCGGGCCTTTACCAAGCTTCTCCAGAGCGGCCACGAAAAATTGACCTTGCTTCTCTTGAGCTTGAGAAAGCTTACCGATCTCTTGCGTAATCTTCTGCTGTGCTTCGAATAGTGCCTTGATTTCAGGCGATTGCTGTGTAGGGTTTTCCTCGGCCATTGGTAAGTCTCCTTAAGAGTTAAGTTTGTGGGCGCTTGAAGTTAAATACTTTCGGCGTTCTTCTTGCAATATTAGCATGGCTGCCACCTTGCCTTGGTAGTAGGCCACCGCATACGCCGGATCGGGAGCATTAAATCGAGGGGTGTTTGCCTCGCGCTGAAACAAGTCCAGCAAGGAAGATTCCAATTCCTCCTCGGCGAGCCAATTGTCATCAGACACTAAAATTCGAAGGCTATCCTTCATCTCTTGTTGGTCGATGGTCATTGCGTCGGCTCCTCTGAACTGGTTTGCCTCGCAGCCATGAGGGCTTGCGCAGGCTGGGCGGCTCCGGCGCCTTGTGGCCCGGCAGGTCCTCGATTATTTTGAAGAAGTTGGGGTATTTGTGAACCTGTGATATTTTGCAACTGCTGCGTCTGTTGTGCAACCATACTGGCTTTGGCCAGATGCTCGTTCATAACCAGTAAGGTGATGATCGGCGCCAATTGATGGATGTTCTGCTGCCGCAGTCCTTCCTGCACCTGTGGGCTCTTGATCCAGATATCCAACGCTTGGGCCTTCTCCTTGTGAGAATCGTTCAACGGGATCTCGGGGAAGAGGCCCTGCTTAATCATGTCGATCTCTTCTTGCAGTGAGAGCGGCTTGGCAGCCCCTTCCGGCTTATTAAGAATCTCGTCGATATTCATTTCCTCAAACGATTCGGCCAGGCGTTTCCCTAAATTGTACAAGGTTCGCTGGTCGGTAAGGCCGGTCGTAAGGAAAGCGGAATTCATGAACTGCTGCATCAAGATCATGCGGTTCTGCCGCTGCAAGCCTTTATTGGCCATAGCAGTGTTGGTTTGGATGTGGAAATGCACCCGGCCGGCCACCTCTTCTCGGACGTTGCTGTACTCGGCAATGAAGGGGGTGCCCTTCAGCGTGTCATAAACCGGCGCTCCGTTGTCTCCAATGACGGTGTGCTGGAATTTTCTCGGAAGGCGCTTGACACACATCTGGTGCATGTCCCCGTAGGCCAGGCTCACGGCTGCCTGTAGTCGCTTCAAAGACGGATCCAAAATGGAGCTTGTCTCGTTTAGGAGCGCAGCCACACCGCCTTGAGTTCGCAGCATCTCGGCGGAATTCGGCTGCCCAACATTGAGATCGCTGATCGCGCTGATCCGGTTGGCTATGTTGTACAGGCTCTCCTCTTCTTGAAAACCCCACGAGGTGCTGGATCGCATTTGAGGAAAAAGAATACCGCCAGTGTCGATGACGGGGGTTCCCTCTCCGGGTCGGATGCTGATCCGCTCATTCGGAAGCGTACTCAGGGAGTTGTAGAAAAAGAAGGGCATGTTGGTGATGGTGCCGTAGTCCACACGCTGATTGTGCATGGCATCCATCTCTTCATTGATCGGGTAAAGGATCTCGGCCAGCCCCATCGGGTATGCTCTACCGGGGCGGCGGATGAAGTCCGCTTTGTAAATAGGGCGGCGCTTGGTATCGACCATGCGGTCGAGATAAGTCCAACCCAGTATCAAATTCGTAGTGGGATGGTAATACATTACCACTTCTTCATCGTAGCCGTCGCTGTCGATATCAAGTGTCCCGTAGCAGATCAGAACGGTATGCTCGGTCGAATTCCCGGCCAGGTTGACCGCCATTGTGCCGGCGTGCTTGCTGTCCACACCCTGGGCGTCATCCTTGGCACGGTCCAATCCGAGGTGGTCGGACCACGCCATTCCTGGTTGGTCCGGCTGCGCCATCGCTTTGATCGTATTTTCTTGATTGAAGATGTTCGTAGCGGCGTAGTATTTTAACTGATGCGAGCTAAGCTTGGTTTCGATGCCAATGAGCGGAGCGGTTTGAACGTCCCCGTAACCCGGCATGAAGACCTTTTCCACCGGCACGTATTCAAGCACGGGTCCGTCAAATTTCGTGACCCACTCTTCTTTCTCCTCCATTTTGTATTTGACTTCGAGGACGTCTTTCTCCTCTTTTGTCATACGGCCAACTGGCTTCTCTTTTACAACGATAGCCTTCCGCACTTGCCGGTCCCAGCGAAGATGCAAAAAGCACCACCCGTCTGACACGAACGTCCAGGTGGCGTCGTCTAAAACCTGGTAGACCCCCTGGTAATAGTTTGCGTAGCGGGACAGGACCCACCGCATCAATTGATAAATTTTATAGAGACGTGTGACATCCATCCCTTCTTGAGGCTCTACAAAAAAGGGAGGGGAGCCAGTTGTCAACGCAGCAAGAAGCTTGGCGTGTGTTGCACGAATCTTTTCCAAAACGAGAGGGATGTGGAGCTGGGACGCCCCTTCGAAAGGTGGAGGTCCGGTATCGTAATCCACAAAATTCTCGATACAAGGCAGATAATCTTCCCGGCGTCGAATGAATTCGCTTCGGGCAGCCATGATGCCCTTGAGCTGTGTATCACAAAAATTCGCCATCGCTTTCAGATCGACCTTTTCAGACGGGATTCTGTCGATCAAATCGGCGAGAGCAAATTTCTTTTTTGCGGCTTTTGGCATTATCGGCGGCCTCCGTAGGATCCAAACCCGCCGGCATATCTAGCTGGTTGGATGGAGTAGTTAAAACGCGGCTCAGTGTCAATGATGTATCGGACGTTGTCCATGTAATCGTCTTTTACTTTTTTAGGCTTGCCAATTTCGTCCCAGACATAGCCAACGATCTCAGATACATGACCCTTGCAATTCTCGCGAAAATATAAAGAAGCATATTTATCGCCTTCGTGATCTTCACGGATTGACAAGGCCTCCTGGACTTTTTCTATTCCGGGATCAATTCTATCGTGCTTGGCGGGGAAGCGACACCGAATCCCGGCGTTCGCCAGCAACAGGAGCTGATCCTGCCGGTCCATCGCCTTGATGGAGGTGTCTACCAAGCGATCCACCACCCGGTATCGACCTTCTGACTCCCGCTTCTTTATCTCCTTGGCCAGGGTTTCAAAATTGCAGGCGAGCTTCATCTCGTCTAAAACGATCTTGGTGTCTTTCGGCGTGACACCGATCCACGTGACGGCGTGTGGTTTCTTTGGGTGCGGGTCGATGCACATCCACACCGGCCACTCCCGGGGCCATTCGAAATACTTAACTACATGAAATTGCCTATCAAATTGCGGGTAGACCAGGCCGACGAGGTGTTTAAACTTACCAAACAGCCGGGTTTTTAATGTATCCTCGTCGAACACTTCCTTCAGTTCTTCAATTTCGTCCTCAGAGATGTACGGATTACATTCCGTATATAAATCAAAGATGTCCGTCGATGTCAGCTTGCCCTCTACAGCCGGCAAGTAGAGGGTATGGTAGATCCAAGGCTGCCGGATAGGGGTCATCGTGAACAGCTCAGTTCCAGAGCGGTCGATTAAACCGCGCCGAACCGCCTCATAAATCTCCTGAGGCGGAGGTTCGTCGAACCAGGCGTGATCCGCATCGAACGATTCGAAGGTTTTTGGATCCTGCTCGTAGGTCATGAAATCGATGACAGAGCCGTTCACATTGACGAGCTGTGTTATTACCCCGCGCTCATTCTTACGAGACGAGGCCAAGCTTCCCGGGGGGATCAACTTCTGCATTTTAGGCCAGATCGTCTTGTGCAAGGTGTACATGAAGTTTTCACTGAACATCTTTATAATGCACGGCGTTCGGTTCTCTCGATACGGATGAGTCCCCATCCACAAGTGAACCGTATCCGCTGCACCGAGATCGCTTTTACCAGACCGATTGCCTCCAAAGACAAGGCGCCGTCGAGCTGTTGATTGAAAAACATTCATCTGTCCGGTGTGAATCCCTCCGTGCCGGCAGACCCACGGCTGCCAGTAATCGAGGGCGTGAGCTTCCCGGAGCTTTTGTTTCGCCCAGAGATTTTTTGCAATCTCTTTCTTGACATTGGGAGGGATCTTAGCCAGATCCGACAAATTCAATTTCATTTCATTCCTTACGGCT
>JACCDR011407070.1_pt1 | contig 20216 bp, 12 predicted proteins | sample 7446431 | NCBI WGS metagenome assembly JACCDR01 (sample SAMN15323443, study PRJNA562643) | freshwater metagenome | isolation source: river surface water | place: USA:Blue River Watershed | collected 2017-08-17 | reverse complement strand
TGGTGGATGGTACTGGGTTCGAACCAGTGACCCTCGCCTTGTAAGGGCGATGCTCTCCCAGCTGAGCTAACCATCCGTCGTAACGTACGCCGGTCATTATAGGGAGCAAAGTTAGAGTGTCAACATGATTTTCAACACGCATCGTTCGTATGCTGCAAAATTATGCACTTTTGCCAAAAAAACAGCGTTTATCCGTCTTTATTCATGTCGAACGACGTGATTCCGAGGGAACAAGGTGCACGAGCGTCGTTGCTTTTGTTACAATGCAGCTCATTTTCGCCAACGTTGTGGATGTATTTATGTCGATTGTTTCTCGTTTTGCCCCAAGCCCAACCGGTTATTTGCATGTTGGTGGTGCCCGAACTGCGTTATTTAGTTGGCTGTATGCCAAAAAGTTTGGCGGTACTTTTATCTTACGTATTGAAGATACCGATTTAGAGCGCTCGACGCAGGCCTCGGTGGACGCCATCCTCGATGGGATGAATTGGTTAGGACTTGATTGGGATCAAGGCCCATTTTATCAAACCAAACGCTTTGATCTGTATAAAGAAGTTGTGGCGCAGTTATTGGCAGAAGGCAAAGCTTATAAATGTTTCTGCACCGTCGAGGAACTCGATGCGATGCGTGAAGCGCAAATGGCGGCGGGCGAGAAGCCAAAATACAACGGCTTATGGCGCGACCGTACCGATCATCCAGCGGATAAGCCCTATGTGATCCGTTTTAAAAACCCACAAGAGGGTGTGGTGGTGATTGATGATCTGATCAAAGGTCGGATCGAAGTGGCCAACAGCGAATTGGATGATTTGATTATTGCCCGCAGTGACGGCACCCCCACCTATAACCTAACAGTGGTGGTGGATGATTGGAAAATGGGCGTCACTCATGTGATCCGTGGTGATGACCACGTCAACAACACGCCGCGGCAGATGAACATCCTCGCGGCATTAGGTGCTACGTTACCGCTGTACGCGCATGTGCCGATGATTTTAGGTGATGATGGTAAACGTTTATCAAAACGTCATGGCGCTGTGGGTGTGATGCAATATCGTGATGAGGGTTACCTGCCGGAAGCCTTGTTAAATTACCTGGTTCGACTTGGCTGGTCTCATGGCGATCAAGAAATATTCAGCATCGATGAACTGATTCAGATTTTTGATCTAAAAGACTGTAACCGTGCGCCTTCAGCGTTCAACACCGAAAAACTACAGTGGTTAAATCAGCACTATATGCGTCACTCGGCGCCAGCACATGTCGCCAAGCATTTGGCATGGCATGTGGCGGAGCAGGGGCTCGATATTAGTCAAGGCCCAGCGTTGGAAGACCTGATTGCGGTGCAAGCCGAGCGGGTGAAAACCTTGAAAGAAATGGTCGCCGTTAGTCGCTATTTTTATGAAGATTTTGCCGAGTTTGACGATGCCAGTGCCAAAAAACACCTGCGCCCGGTCGCGGCCGAGCCGTTAACTGCGGTGCAAAACGCCTTGGCGGCTTTGGATGATTGGCAAGCACCGGCGATCCATCAGGTGATCAACGCCACCGCCGAACAATTAGGCCTAGGTATGGGTAAAATTGGCATGCCGCTGCGTGTTGCTGTGACAGGTTCTGGCAATTCGCCAGCGCTCGATATCACCCTAGCATTGATTGGCAAAGCTAGGGTGCTGGCCAGAATTAGCCAAGCCTTGGTGTATATTGCCAAGCGTGCAGCCGACGAATAAAAGGTTGCCACGACGGGATTAAGCATGCGGGTTGTCACCCACAGTGATGACTCGTATTGCCAGTCACGGTGGACGGCAGCGCATGTTTTAAGCGCTAGCACTATCTATAGGGCAGCGCTTACTGCAGCGCTTCCTATAGTGCAGCGCCACATATATCAGCGGTACGCGATGTCGTAACGCTGCGCAGTTTTGTGATGCTTCGCACCCATATTCAGCGCTTGGTGTTGGCCTTATGGCAAGCATTTTGTGTAAAACGTACTGATAAAATAGTTGAGCGATTGATGTTAAAATCGAAGTTGTTATCAAAGATCTCCTTGTCCTGCAGCGGTACTAAGTTTATGACGCTGTCCACGACCATGTTCACTTTAGTGTTCAGCACGTTATCGCCATCGGCGATGGCTTCAGCCGCAAATCAAGCATCGGCCAGCACGGGTGTACCTGTTGCGATAACGCAAACGGCCATGCTGCAATCGACCGTGCAAGCGTTACCCATGCAGCGCACCCCTTTACCTGATGAACAGCCACTATCAAGCCAGCAAGGCGCACCGACCTATGATGTGGAGCGACAAGATCCTTATGCCCTGCAGGCTGAGCCGGACGCCAATGCCACCCCCAAAATCTGGGGCGGTGACATCGAGCTTGGATTTGTCTTTAACCGTGGCAATACCGATGCGACGGCGATCCGTACCAATTTAGACTTAATGCACGAGTATAATGACTATCGGAACAAGTATTTAGTCCAGTCGCTGTATCAACGCAGTGGCACCATTGACGATGAAACGGGTGAAAAGAACCCCAAAACCTCAGCGCAGAAGATTTATTTAGTGGGCCAAACCAACTATAAATTTTATCGCAGCGAACACAGTATGTTTGGTCGCGCCTCTTACCTAAACGATCGGTTTGGTGCTTTCCGCGAGCAAGCGTCTTTTGCGACCGGTTATGCCAATCGTTTATACCGCAATGGCGATAGTTATTGGGATTTCGAAACCGGTCCAGGTGTGGCGTACCAAGAAACTGCCGCCGGCGAAAATAGCTCAGGTATTATCTGGTTTGCTGCCACCACCTTTAATGTCGCCTTTAACGAACGCAACAGCTTTAAGCAAGCCTTTGAGTGGGGCGCATCCTTGGATGGTAAAAACTCGACGTGGCAAAGCCGCAGTAATTTAACGTCGCACTTAAATGGGCAGTGGTCGATGCGGTTAAGCCTGATTGTAAAATTCGACTCAGATCCAGGCCCATTCCGCGTGAAAAAAGACACTGAAACTGCTGCCACTATTGTGTATTCGTTTTAATAGAAGGCAGCGTTTTTAGCATGGACACTGTGCGGCACAGCTATGCCGCATTCAGCTGTGCCGCGCTAAGCTATGCCGCGCAATCGCACATTAAAGCAGGTCAATGCAGGATCCGTGCTTTTAGTGTGCCAGGGATCGCCTTTAGCTCTTGCAACGCCAACTCGTGGTCATCGCTGTCAATATCAATCACCACATAGCCAATTTCGGCATTGGTTTGTAAATATTGGCCGGAAATATTGATATTGTGCCGGGCAAAAGCATCGTTGATTTTGGTCAACATCCCTGGTTGGTTCTTGTGGATATGTAACAGCCGTGAACGGCCCTTATGCTCCGGCAATGAAACTTCTGGGAAGTTGACCGCCGATAGTGTTGAGCCATTATCGGAGTATTTCACCAGCTTACCGGCCACTTCATAACCGATATTTTCTTGCGCTTCTTGCGTCGAGCCACCAATGTGTGGTGTTAAAATCACATTGTCAAAAGCGCGTAGCGGCGAAATAAACTCTTCGTCATTGCCGGTGGGTTCAACGGGGAATACATCGATGGCGGCACCGGCTAATTTTTGGCTGCCAAGAGCGCTGGCCAGCGCGTCAATATCCACCACAGTCCCACGGGATGCGTTAATTAAAATACTGCCAGATTTCATTACATCCAATTCAGCTTCGCCAATCATATTTTTGGTTTGTGGCGTTTCCGGCACATGCAAACTGACGATATCAGAGGTTTTTAGCAAGGTGGCCATATCTACTTGCACGGCGTTGCCTAAGACTAATTTATCTTCAATATCGTAGAATTGTACGCGCATACCGATATTTTCAGCCATGATGCCAAGCTGGGTACCGATGTGGCCATACCCAATGATACCTAAGGTTTTCCCGCGCGCTTCGAACGAGTGGGTGGCGGTTTTTTGCCACTCACCACGATGTGCGGCGGCATTACGTTGTGGGATGCCGCGCAGCAGCATAATGATTTCACCCAAGACCAATTCAGCAACCGAGCGCGTATTGGAAAAGGGCGCATTAAACACTGGGATGGCACGGGTTAACGCCGCGTCGAGATCAACTTGGTTGGTTCCGATACAAAAACAACCAATGGCGGCTAGTTTTGGGGCGGCGTCCAGTACGGCGGCAGTTAATTGAGTACGAGAACGAATACCGATAAAGTGCACATCTTTGATTTTTTCAATAAGCTCAGCTTCGGAAAGCGAGGTTTTTAGGTATTCGATATTGCTATAGCCTTGATTTTTAAACGTTTGCACTGCACTTTGGTGCAGGCCTTCCAACAGCAGGATTTTAATTTTATCCTTGGGTAACGAGTACTTTTCCATCATGTCGTCTCTTAAAGTTGCAAAATAAAAAATCTGCGGCCGCCAGTGTTGATATTGTTTTAGCGAGCGGCGTGCCGGGTTTGAGTGCCGTCTGGGTGACCCACCAACACCACATCAGCCGCGCGCATGGCAAACAGGCCGTTGGTGACCACACCGGTGATCTGATTAATCTGTTGTTCTAGTGCAATCGCATCGCTGATCTGTAAGCCATGGACATCTAAAATGTCATTGCCGTTGTCAGTCACCACGCCAACGCGATGTTGCACAGTGCCGCCCAATTTACGTAGTTCACGAGCCACATAGTTGCGCGCCATGGGGATCACTTCCACCGGTAGCGGAAAACGACCTAGCGTGCTGACTTCTTTGCTGGCATCGACGATACAAACGAAGGTATCGGCGACAGCTGCCACGATTTTCTCGCGGGTTAACGCTGCACCACCGCCTTTAATCATGTGGCATTGTGGGTTAATTTCATCGGCGCCATCGACGTAGACAGCAAACTGTTCGATGTCGTTGAGATCAAAGACAGGGATCCCTAGCGCTTGCATTTTTTGGGTGGAGGCTATTGAGCTGGAGACGGCGCCTTTGATCTCGTGTTTGATGGTGGCTAGCGCATCGATAAAATGATTGACGGTGGAGCCTGTACCTACCCCAACAATACTGTGCTTTGGTACGTAAGCCAATGCGGCCCAAGCGGCGTTCTTTTTTAATTCGTCTTGCGTCATGTCCATCCCCAACAACAAAAATAATTAGCCATTCAGATGGATATTACCTTGAAAGCAGGCAGTGGCAAAAGTGCTATTTAGCACCAATTTACGCACAGTTCGAACTTAGTAACAAAAACAGCGCCAAAAGGCGCTGTTTGCAGGAATATCGCCGCGAAAAGCGGCGATATTAGAAGGTTGTCTTAGGTGTTCTTTGCCTGACGGCGCTGTTGTAAATCGCGCCCGAGCGAAAATAGGACATACACCACCAGCACGGGCAGCAAACCATACACAATACCTTGCTGTAAATCGGCCAGGTAGCTGTGTTTTAACGTCAGGGCGATCAGGTACCACGTGTACGCGACGTAACAAGCCAAGAATAACGCACCTTCGATGCGATTGAGGATGGAACCGGCGAAGAAGAACGGTACACAAAGTAAAGCGACACCCACCATGACTGGAATATCCAGGTTCGCCAATTGTTCGCCTGCCAGTAACGGCGTGGGAGAAATTAAACCCGACAGACCCAATACGCACAAAATGTTGAAAATATTACTACCTACGACGTTACCCACGGCGATATCACGTTCACCGCGAATCGTAGCGACGACCGAGGTTACAACTTCAGGTAATGAGGTACCGATGGCTACGATGGTTAAGCCGATGACGGCTTCATTCACACCCCACGCAGTGGCGAGTGCGACCGCACTTTCCACCAACCAGCGTGCGCCTATCACTAACATCACAAGACCAACGATAAAGAACAACAGGTTTTGCCACAGAGGATGTGATGTCTTTAACATCTCTTCCACTTCTTCATCGACATTGTCTTGGCCTTGTTTTTTACCTTGCCAGAACAAGAAGACTGTATACGCAATTAAACCAGCAAACAGCAACGCTGCTTCAAAACGCTGTAATTGATAATCTTGAATCATCCAAACCAGCAGCAATGAGACACCGACCATGATAGGCACATCTTGACGGATCAATTGTTTAGAAATAATCAGCGGCATAATGAGAGCGGCAACACCCAGAATAAACAAGACATTAAAAATGTTGCTACCAATCACGTTGGCAATAGCCAACTCGGCTTCTCCAGTGAACGCTGCTTTGACACTGACTGCCAATTCTGGTGCACTGGTACCAAAAGCCACCACGGTCAAACCAATCACAAGACTTGGGATGCCAAAACTTGCTGCCAACCGTGCGGCGCCTTTAATCAGCGTATCCGCACCCACCACCAGCAGGACGAGTCCTGCGGCTAACATTAACCATGTCATCATTTCCGAAATCTCCCAAACAAAATTGCCGCCAGACTAAAGAGAACCGCGTCTCAACTCAATCAGTTAATACCTGATTATCTAGTAAATTTTTACGAATATCTGCCCCATTTCGATTTTTTTCAATACCATTTCGGCGAGATGGCACCACGCTCTACCGTTTTCATCACGCGTTTTCATCAGGTGTTGTCAGTGGTTGGCTGATGACTTTGCTGGCGCCACATGGCGGCATAACGCCCTTGTTGTGCCAATAAGGAGTGATGCGTCCCTTGTTCCACCACCTGGCCATCATCCAATACCACAATTTGATCGGCATCGACCACGGTGGAGAGGCGGTGCGCAATCACCACACAGGTGCGATCTTGGGCGATACGCGCCAAGGCCGCCAAAATATGCTGCTCATTGGTGGAATCCAGCGCCGAGGTGGCTTCGTCCAAAATCACAATAGGTGCATTTTTTAGCAATACCCGTGCAATGGCGACCCGTTGTTTCTCACCACCAGATAATTTTAAACCGCGCTCACCGACCACAGTGGCGTCACCATCGGGCAGCTGGCGAATAAAATCACCAAGCTGAGCCTGTTCGATGGCAGCGTCAATCTCGGCGGCTGAGGCATCAGGCCGGCCATAGGCAATGTTGTCGCGGATACTGCTGTTAAATAGCACCGTATCTTGCGGCACCACACCAATCAGCTGCCGCACACTTTGCAGTCGATACTGCTGCATATCCACACCATTGAGTAAAATCTGGCCTTGCTGTGGCTGGTAAAAGCGGTATAGCAGGCGACTTAGGGTACTTTTGCCCGCGCCAGAGCTGCCCACCACCGCGATTTTTTGCCCTGCCGGTATGTTGAGGTTTAAGTCTTTTAATATGGGGCGTTCAGGCTGATAGGCAAAATGGACAGCGCGAAATTCCAGCGACATTGCGCGTGTTGCCACTATCGGTGCTGGCACATCGATAGCGCCCGGCGCATCAACCACCTGTGGTGGACGCTGTAATAAGCCCAACATATTTTCCAAGTCCGTTAGCGCGCGACGAATTTCGCGATACACAAACCCCAAGAAATTCAGTGGTAAAAATAGCTGGATGAGATACGCATTGAGCATGGTAATGTCACCGACCGTGAGTTGCTGCAGTTGTACTTGGCGACTGGCCATCCATAACAACAGGGTCATGGTGAGTGCGATGATAAAGGCCTGCCCCGCGTTTAAGGCAAACAATGACATCCGATTACTGAGTTTGGCGCGCTCCCATCCGGCCAATTGCTGGTCGTAGGCCTGTGCTTCATAGGTTTCATTATTAAAATATTTCACCGTTTCATAGTTTAACAAGCTATCCAAGGCGCGGGTGTGGGTGGCGGAATCGGCCTGATTGGCCTCCCGAATAAAGCGATTACGCCACTCGGTCACCTTGACGGTAAATCCGATATAAACCCCAACCGCAATCGCGGTGACCAGCGCGTAATGCCACGAAAACAGCGCCCAAAACAGCACGGCAACTAGCGCAATTTCCAGCAAGGTTGGCACTATATTGAACATTAAAAACCGCATTAAAAATGCGAGACCGTTGCTTCCGCGCTCAATGTCGCGGCCAACTCCGCCGGTGGCGCGATCTAAATGAAATGCCAATTCCAATTGATGTAAATGCTTAAACACCCGCAAGTTGATACTGCGCATGGCGTGCTCTGTAATGCGGCCAAATAGCGCATCACGCAGTTCCGCAAAAAACACACTGGCAAAGCGCATCAGGCCATAAAACAGCACCAACAGTAGCGGGCTTAACCACAATACGGTGCTTTGATGTTCAGGCGTGTTGAGGCCATCGACCAATAACTTCAATTGATACGGCATCACTAGGGTGGCGGCTTTGGCCAAGATCAGTGCCAAGATCGCCAAACTTAGCCGCCCCTTAAAACCAGCAAACAGTGGCCACAATATAGCCAAGGTTTGCGATACATTGAGTGCATAGCTATGACGAGGTTGATCTTGGCGTTTGGCGTGACTTCGCATTCCGCGCATCGGTTTTCCTTCCGGGTTATGGCTGTGACAAGGTGAGTAGGCGTAGCGTAACCTGCACTGAGCCGCCATGACACAGCTATTTGAGACACTGCTATTGTAGTTACCGTAATTTTACAGCAATTGCGCAGACTCAAGGTACGGATATGACTTTACAACATGAGTTAACGGCGCTGCTGAGCTAACACCAAGCGGCGAAAAAAAACCAGCGCGGTCTGCGCTGGTTTGTGATAAACCCATGGGAAGCGGGCCGAAGCGAGGTTTTATACCGTCACGCAGTCGACGTAGTAAATTTTCTCACCGTTCACCTGCATGGTGGCTAAACCATGAATATAGGTTTCAAACCCTGGGAATTGCTGGTTAAAGGCGCGAGCAAATTTAAGGTAGCTAACGATCGTCTCGTTAAATACCTCACCGGGCACCAATAATGGGATCCCTGGCGGATAAGGCGTTAACATCACCGCGGTAACGCGGCCTGTCAACTCATCCAGTGGTACCCGTTCAATCTCCTTATGTGCCATTTTGGCAAAGGCATCGGCCGGTTTCATCGCGGGCACTAAATCGGACAGGTACATTTCCGTGGTGAGCTTAGCGACATTGTTGGCTTTGTAGATGGCATGAATTTGATCACACAGATCTTTTAAACCAATGCGCTCATACTGCGGATAGGCTTGGATAAATTCAGGCAAGACGCGCCAGAGCGGGGCGTTTTTATCGTAGTCATCTTTAAACTGCTGCAGCGCTGTGACCATGGTGTTCCAACGGCCCTTGGTAATGCCGATGGTAAACATGATAAAGAACGAATACAGCCCCGTTTTCTCGATCACCACGCCATGTTCAGATAGGTATTTGGCCACAATCGCCGCTGGGATCCCTTGCTCGGCAAAATCACCGTCGACATTCAGGCCTGGCGTTAAAATCGTCGCTTTGATCGGATCGAGCAGGTTAAAACCCGGTGCGATGCCACCAAAACCGTGCCAGCTCTCATCAGCATGCAGCATCCAGGCATCACGGTGATCTAAACCTTCGTCGGTCAAATCATCCGGTCCCCACACTTTAAACCACCAATCGTTGCCATATTCGTCGTCCACTTTTCGCATGGCACGACGGAATTCTAACGCCTCATCCAGTGATTCTTCCACCAAGGCAGTACCGCCAGGGGCTTCCATCATGGCCGCCGCGACATCACAAGAGGCGATGATGGCATACTGCGGGCTGGTGGAGGTATGCATTAAATAGGCTTCGTTGAATAAATGTGTATCTAATTGATTTGATTTGGCATCTTGCACCAAAATTTGCGACGCTTGTGATAAACCAGCCAGTAATTTGTGGGTGGATTGGGTCGAGAATACCAGCGAGGTTTCACAGCGCGGCCGACCCTCACCAATGGCATGATAATCACCATAAAAATCATGGAAAGCCGCATGCGGTAACCAAGCCTCATCAAAGTGCAGCGTTTCAATTTCACCATCGAGCAACGACTTGATTTCTTCGACGTTATACAAAATACCGTCATAGGTGGATTGCGTGATGGTTAACACCCGTGGCTTGAGGTTTGGATTTTTTTCCAGCAAGGCGCGCGCAAAGGGGTTGGCGAGCATCTTTTTGCGAATGGTTTCGGGTTCAAATTCGCTACGCGGAATAGGGCCGATAATACCGTAGTGATTGCGTGTGGGCATCAAAAACACCGGCACGGCACCTGTCATCATAATGGCATGTAGAATAGATTTATGGCAGTTGCGGTCTACCACCACAATGTCGCCCGGGGCGACGGTGCTGTGCCAGACAATTTTATTCGAGGTCGAGGTGCCGTTAGTAACAAAAAACAGATGGTCACAGTTAAAAATCCGCGCGGCATTGCGCTCAGATGCTGCGACAGGCCCAGTGTGATCCAGTAGCTGCCCCAGTTCATCCACCGCATTACAAACGTCGGCACGCAGCATATTCTCACCAAAGAACTGGTGGAACATCTGGCCGACCGGTGATTTTAAAAATGCGACGCCACCGGAGTGCCCCGGGCAATGCCAAGAGTAAGAACCATCTTGCGCGTAGTGGGTGAGGGCGCGGAAGAATGGCGGCGCTAACGAGTCAAGATAACTTTTGGCTTCGCGAATAATATGGCGGGCGACAAACTCAGGTGTATCTTCGTGCATATGGATAAAACCATGCAGCTCGCGCAGCACGGCATTGGGAATATGCCGTGCAGTACGCGTTTCACCATACAGATAAATAGGAATATCAGCATTGCGACGACGGATTTGCTCAACAAAACTGCGCAGTTGTTGCAGTGCTTGTTGTGTGTCTTCCGCAGAACCACTGCCAAACTCCTCGTCGTCAATCGACAAAATAAAACCTGCGGCACGGCTTTGCTGCTGGGCAAATGCCGTTAAATCGCCATAGCTGGTGTATCCCACCACGTCCATCCCAGCCGTTTCGATGGCGGACGCTAATTCACGGATCCCCGAACCTGAGGTGTTCTCAGTCCGAAAATCTTCATCGATGATTACAATAGGAAAATAAAACCGCATGGGCTGGCCTCCTTCGATGGCACTACGCTGGTGGGCTGTTATAGGTTGCTGTTGGTTGCGAACACTGGCGCTACAGGCTGTCTTGTGAGCCATCGAACGCATGGCACTAACATGGCACTGACGGCACTAACATGGCACTGACGGCACTAACATGGCACTGACATTGCACTGACATGGCACTGAAAAGCATAGCCGTGAAACATATCTCTGCATGACGCCATGTCCATTGCAAATCATCGCTATTGCGCAGTCATATCCTACGCAATGAAACATGACGGCTTGAACTCACTGAGATCCCCGCCAAGCTCGCCGCTTGATGATGTGCGCGATAACAGACACTCCGGTGGCGTCAGTCAACTACATTGCATAATTTGTCAATTCAGCGCTGTCAGCATCACCTGTGTATTCATACCGATTGAGCAACAGCAAACACGAAAAAACACGATATTGTTACGCGTGCTCATTCTGGTATAGAACGAAAAAATCAAGTTGCGCACAATACCTGAAATCTAGAAATTTTCCAGTAAAAATGCATTTAAAACCGAGGTTGATGCAAATATGCTATGGGCGGGGTGGAAAATTGGCCTTTGCAACCCATTGAGAAAATGATGCCAGTCGATGGCATGGCATCAGCGAGGTCGATGCAAGTATCGGCTATAGCGTTTCACTTATAGATATGGCTGTTTATTTTGTTTTGCTGCGTATTCATTCAGCTTATGTATCCATCGTCTGTGAACCCATATCATGGCATCACACATCCAGCGTCGCAGTCACAGTGTGGAACCCGTAGCCATCTTAGCACATGGTATTTTAGTTAATGTTTGCTATTAACATCGGCCATTAATTTTTGCAAAAAGGTAACTGTCTGTCGCTCCACCCAGTCGCGCCAGTCGTCGCGGGCAAAGGTATGGTTGGCATCGACCAATGTGTGCAGCTCGGTCTGACGTAATAGGGCGTGCCACCTTGGCTGTTGTTCGCAGTACAGCAAAAATTCTTGCGCGGTAAAATCGGCACCACTGCATAGCACGAGCGTTGTACCAGAAAAACTATGCCACCCCTCGTACATCACCTGCACGTAATTGTCGGCCGTGATCGGCGGTTTATTGACATGTTTAGCTGCCGCATGGACAGATGCGCGGCTAGGTGTGCGGCTTCGCCACCAAGTGAGCATCACTTCTCGGACACTTTGGCGAATGTGAACCTGACCACGCAACAGTTTTAGCCACCACTGCCGATCGGTCAGCTTTTGCCCATAATAGTTTTGCAGCATCACTTGGGCTTGTTGCTGCGGCTGGCGCAGCCAAGGATTAAGTAGCACCAAGCCGACCACGCGCGCATCTTGATAACTGCGCTGATAAATTAGTGCGCTACTGGCAGCATCGCACAGCCCCCAGATCACGAAATGTTGCAGTTGGGGTTGCTGTTGTTGCCAGCGATCGAGTGCGGTTTTGATATAGCTATCATGCTGATAAAACTCAGCAAGCTGTCCCGGATTGTCGCCCATGCCTGGCACATCTAAGCGCAGACTACAAAAACCATGCTGTGCCAAACGGCGGCTAAGCAGGGTAAATTGGCGATGTGCGCCGACGCGATACTGATGGCCGCCCACCAGAATGAGCACGCCCAGCGTGGCGTTTTTCGGCGTAACATTAGTAAGCGTAATGTCAGTTGGCGTGACCTCAGTTGGCGGCCGTGTGTCTATCGGTTGAGGGAAGCTGCGGTGGTCCACCGGCGCTGTATACAGTGCCAACAGGCTTTCCTTGCCGCGCTTGTTAGCAGCGTTGGTGTGACCTGCCGCCGTGTCCGTGGTATTGCCAGCCGTATCGCTAGGCGCCACGTCGAATGTCCATAGCTGCTGTTGATAGCCCCTTGGCGGCTTGTTGGGGTATACCGAACATCGGTCAGTCGCCGCAAAACCCAACGCTGCCATATGATCTATCTGGTTCGATGGCGAAGTGTCTGCATTCGACCAAGGCCGAGCACTGTCGATTTTGGTTTGCTGTGGCATGGCTGGCCGGTAGGTCTGGAGCAGTTGCGCACTCAGCGCGACTAAAGCGGAAATATCAACCCGCTCTGATTGCATCCAATAAGGGGCTCCGCTGATCACATGACTAGTGACTGGGGTGGCAAGATACGCATTTAAGTCTGCTAAAGGGGCGGCCAATGCCGCAGGCAGTTCGTGAGCACCTAAGGTGTTATCCGCGCTCGGGGCTAAAGAAGCGCTACGTCCATGAGGTGACTCGGTACGGGCTGGATCTAATGGATGCACAAAAGACCTGTGCTGATGTTCGTTTTCACGTGCGCGGCTTGACGATGGCGCTGTTATGTTTGCTTTTAGCGCCGCCGCTTGTGGTGGCTGAGTATAAATACAATCAAACCGCAATGCGCGAAAGCAGGGGGCCAAGCGTGGTTGCAGCTGAGTAAGCTCTTGATAAAACGCCGGTGTTAAGGCATACCCGGCAATATCAATCGCCAAGCCTTGCTCTAACTGCGCCCGCAATGCTTTTGGGCTATCGGTGGTTGGATGGCTGTTGAGATTGGCCTGTTTTAATCGCAGCCACTGCGTTAAAAAGGCGTGGCTCTGCAGCTGCGGTTGCCACAACAGCACCTGGCTAACAGGTAACGGCAAAGGGCCAAAACTTAGCAGATCTAGCAGTTGTAACGCGCCAAAGCGAACCGCTAAAAAGCGCAATTCTCGGTAACCAAGTTGCTGTAATTGTTGAATAAAGAGAAGTAAATGTGTGCGCCAGCGGCTGATGCTAGCTTCAGAAAAATCACCGGCGCTATCACCACAGCCCCATCCATCGAGCACAAAAGTATCTATATCGCCAAGTTGTGACGCCAATTGCGGCCACATAAAACGGCAGCGGTTACTTTCTTCGGCAAAAGGCTGCAATACCAGCAAAGCTTTGCCACTGGCCGCGGCTGGGATGATGGATCGACAAAGATCATCGGCAGTGCCAGTTGGCATGGATGACTGAGCTTTGTTGTCCGTTGCACGGCTGTATTGATGGCTATACAGCGTTAGCGCACCGTCAGGGGTATGAAAAAAATGCAGAGCCATGCCAGAGGCTATCCTTGCGCGAATGAAACCGGCACAGTGTACCAGCGGCAAGCTTGCCTTCACAACCAACCTCAACAGTGTTGACGCGTTGTGAGTGATGGCAAGGTACCAAGATACAGTGTTTGAATGTCATTTTTTGATTACGCATTAGAAAAAACGCAATTACATCAGCTGCATAGCCAGTACCATGCTGTGCAATTTTAACCACATCAAAACGTCACACCAGCGTCACAATCGCCACTTAGTATGGCGACGGTTTTAATCTTGTTATGGATCCCTGCATAGGACACTCAATCAATTCATGGACATCCTGAGATGCGTTTACCTCAGGTCGATTGGGCGGGAGTTTCGTGATTACACGCATTGTTTATATGCATTTTTGTAGGCACTGTTTGCTGCTGTAGGAATTTGTCATGTCACACCAAGAACGTCATTCACCTTCACCTGAGCTGTTGTCCAACGCCAACCATAGCGCAACCGAGTTCGAGCCTCGTGCAGGCGTGCGTGCAGAAGCTTCTCAAGCGTTACCAAGCATGCTAAATCAAGCATCAGTGCGACTCGACGCAGACCATCAGCCAACATCGGCGGCGCAGATACCACATCAAGGCGATGCTCTCGACAAAGATCTAAGCACGGTAGACGCTAACGATATGACTGCGCAGCTAGCACCAGCCCACCCCGAGCCAGACGATAACATGCCACCTGTGACGACTGCGGCTGCGTCTGCGCACAACGCTATACCAAATTCTACAGTCAATCCTACCGCCAATCCTACAACCAATCCGGTGCAGGGCATCATCACCGCCACAGCAAGCCAGAGTGTAAAACCCCAAGAGCGCCATCCGATGAACTCAAGTGCCAAACCCGATGCCACCCCACACAGCCCAGCATGGCAAGCCGAATTGATGAACTGCTGTCAACAATTGGCACAATGTGCAGTGCAAGAGCTAACACTGCCCGTCTCAGCGCAAAAGCTGTATCAAGATGTCACTTATCGTCAGCAGGTGTCGGTCGAATTATTACCTCTGAAGCACCCAACACTGACGGCCTTGATCCATCGCATGAATGCTTTAAGTGCGCCACTGCTAACGCCAGAGGCAAGTTTAGAGGGGGCAAAACATTCCACAGTGACAGCGGCGCATAGTGTGACACCGGCAGCTGACATGACCCATGCCGCCCTATCGCCACAGGCCGCGCCAAGCTCATTTTCAAATAGCGCAGTATCAAACCGCGCCGCACTAAACAACGAATCGTCACCATCTGCGCCTGCTATACCTGCAGCTACCATATCAGCAACTGCATCGCCCGCTACTGCAACGCCTGCCACCGCAACCTCGAAACGACCGGCATTTATTTTAGGTGTGGCGGCCGTATTGGCGATCGCACTTGGCATCGGGGGCTATCATGGCGGATTTTTTGCAGGTGATAGCCGCCCAAGTAGCGCTATGACCGGCGGTGCCAATCCGACCGCATTATCCGATATGGGCGCATCGCAAACTGCAGCGCCGCCGCTCGCTCAGCAGCCGATCGCCTTTCGTTTGCATGGTTCCAATACGATTGGCGAAACCTTAGCACCAGCGTTGTTGGAAGCCTTTTTACGCCAGCAAAAGGCGACGCATTTGGAATGGGTGTCTGGCAACAATGCGCAGGAGCGGCAATTGCAATTTCGCTTGCCGGATGGTCGTTATCGTATCGAGCTTGCCGCGCATGGCTCGGGTACCGCGTTTGCCGGATTGTTACAAGGCAGCGCCGATATCGGCATGTCATCGCGGCCGATTCATGCCGAAGAGCTTGATCAGTTGCAGGCGGTGGCAGGTGATATGAGTAAAATTGGCAATGAACACATTATCGCGCTAGATGGCCTTGCCATTATTGTGAATCAAAACAACCCTGTGGAGCAGCTCAGTACCGCTCAGTTGGCACAAATATTTGCCGGGACCTTACGTAATTGGCAGCAGTTGGGCGGGCCAAACCAGCCTATTCGCGTGATGGCGCGGGATGAGCAGTCTGGGACCTTTGATACCTTTAGTCAGTTGGTACTAAAAAAACACAGCGCGACGCTAGATAAAGCCGCCCAGCGTTTTGAATCCAGCCGCGAATTATCCAATGCGGTGTCACAGCACGAGGGTGCCATTGGATTTATTGGCTTGAACTATGTGCAGCATAACAAAGCGTTGGCGATTTACGATGCCTATGCGGCCAGTGCTAATAGTGAGGATGGAGCTGTGGCTTCCACGACCGCAGTTCCTGCGATAGTGCCCACGCGCTTTACCATTGGCACCGAAGATTACGCGTTGACGCGCCGCTTATTCTTATACACGCCAACACAAGCTTCACAGTTGGTCAAAGACTTTGCCGCTTTCGCCATCTCAGATGCGGGTCAAACCATTGTGGCGCAGCATGGCCTAGTGGCGCTAAAAATAGAATCATCCAAGGTACAAGCGCCGGCGCAAGCACCAGCCTTGTATCGGCAATATGCGCAAAGTGCGCAGCGCTTGTCGATTAACTTCCGCTTTAAACAAGGCGATGAAGAATTGGACAATAAAGGCAAACGCGATCTGGAACGTTTGGTACGTTATTTAGAAGCGCATCCAGAGCAGCAACTGGTACTGATGGGGTTTTCGGATAGCGTTGGTGACGACGCCACCAATCTCGCGTTATCGCGTAAACGTGTTGCCGCTGTCGCCGCAGCGCTGCAACGCCGTGGCGTGCCCATTGCGGCAGAGGAAGCCTTTGGCGAATTATTGCCTGTAGCAAGTAATCACAGTACCGCGGGGCAACAGCGCAATCGACGGGTGGAAGTGTGGTTGCAATAGTGATGCCTCTTTGTCTGGGCTAGCCATCATGTCACGGCCATGCGGAAAACCTCCGTGTGGCCGCGAACCTTTGTGCGACCGGTGACGCAGGTGCGAGATCGGATGCTGTGGAGACAGTCATCGTGGTGAAAAAAATGACGAGGCGCAAATGCAATTTTTAAGTGATGATATTATTTTAACCGCCGTGTTTGGTAGTTATACCGTCGCTGAGGCGTTGCAAGTGCAGCAAAATATTACGCACGCCTTACCCAAACTGCCGTTGCCGTCGGCGGATTTGTTAGCGCACATTGAAGCGGAAGGACTCAGTTTGACCGACTTTGATATGCCAAAACCACGCAGTGGCCTGATGCTGGCGGATCCGAGTGTGGTGAAACGGCATTTAAAGCAGTTATTTTTGCAGCCTGATCGCTTGCAAGCGAGTTTGGCAGATGTCGCGGTGTCAGAGGCACAAGCCGTAGCCAGTGCCATTGGCAAAGCTCAAACCGCGCTGCGATTACCCTCTGCAGCACTCTTGGCCAAAATGGCGGCTGAAGGCTTGGATGTCCGTCGATTTGGCATTACACCCGTGAATAACGCTGAGGTGCGGCCTGATCCCGCGGCGGGATCTCAGTCCTTGGCGTGGCCACCCGCCGCCGCTGCGACGGCCCCCAACAATGCTGACACCCATGCGAACACCCATGCGGACACCGACATACAACAGCTTCGCGCGCGCCTTGCGGCTATGCTTCCAACCGCTGTTGTGACAGACGCGCTCGCAGCATCGCAGCCCACATCGCTGCCACATCCCTTATCGCAGCCACATACCTTATCGCCGCAACAGCACGCTTCGCCGCCAGAGTACGCTGCCGCGGCATCATCCACCCAGAGTGATGCTGATTTGGCCTTACTGCGCGCCAAGTTAAAACTGATGATGTTAAATAGCGACTAAGTGGCCTGTTGCGCGGCAACATCATTGGTAACCATGAACCCTGTCTACGAGATGCATGGCTAAACGCCATGCATCACTGTGCTGCCGCGCGTTTACCATGCAGGCATGGGCACTATCACTATATCGATAAACGTAGCCATGAACGTCCCCATGAAGGTAAAAATGCTTATGGCTGCAGCAGCCAGACTTGCGCTTGCCACGGGCCCAATTGCACGGCGCGCTGATCTGAGTTTTCGCGCTGTTGCTTGGTAAATAGCTCCTGCCATTGGCCTGACATGGCGCCCGTTCGCGCCGATGTTTGCTGCGACGCTGAATGTGAAGCCCCCAGTTGGCTTGTTGTCAGCCGCCCCTGTTGCTGCAACCATGCCATCGGCCATGGCATGAGTTGCTCGCGGTCGGAGAAATTCGCCACGACGACCATGATGGGGTGATGTGCCGCCGATGGGGCTGCCGCTTGAGGTGCCGGCAGAACACGCGCAAACGCCAGCAGTTGTGGCGATTGGCAATCTGTTGCGGCCGAGGTGTTATCACAGGCGCGCGTGGGCAGCGGGATATACTGCCCCAAACGGACCAGCGGGTGCTGGCTAAAGTTCAGCAACAACTGATACGCGCGTCGTAGCTGGCGTTGTTCGGACGATAAAGCACCGCCATCGAATTTCCCTTGATTCATCCAAGCTTGATGCGCGGGTACGCCAATATAATCAAAGATACTGGTGCGACTTGGCTGGCCAAAACCTGCGATTTCGCTGCCATCTTCCCCGACCTCTTGCGCAAAATAGACCAATGTCGGCGCTGGACTGATCAAGGTGCTAATCACCATGGCCGGCACGCCTTTGCGTGGATCTTTGGCAAATTCAGGACTTGCGATACGCTGCTCGTCATGATTTTCCAGAAAATGCAACATATGCTGCTTAATATCTTGCACCTGTTCATGCGCGGCTAATACCGCATGACTCTGGCCTTGCCCCGTCATTAATGCGCGTAAACTGTCGTAAAATCCCACTTTGTCGTACAGATAATCCATCAATCCCAGCTGGATATAATCGCGATATAACGCCGGTTGATAGACCTCTGCCAGCAACACCGCCGCAGGTTTGGTGGCTTTGATATGGCTATTGAGATAACTCCAAAATTCGACGGGCACCATTTCGGCCATATCGTAGCGAAAGCCATCGACGCCCTGCGCTAACCAAAACTGGGTGATGTCGCGAAATTTTTGCCATGACTGAGGCACATCTTTGCCGTGCCAAAATGCCAGATGGGCCTGAGCGGTTTGCTGACGTAGATCCGCTGGCAGCCTTGGAAAATCATAACTGCCGTCCGGTTTGACACCATAATTGATTTTGACCGTTTCATACCAGTCGTTAAAATCGGGTTTGGCCTTGGCCGCGCCATTGCCCGTCCAGCGGGCCGGGTATTCGGCAAATTTACCATCGGCCAGCGGGTGTGCTTCGCCGCCGAGCGGTTGGTAATGCGCTGGAAAATCAGGCACCTCGAAGGCGTGGCCTGGAATATAGTAAAAATCGTTATCACGATGATAGGCAAGGGTGGTGTTGTCATCAGCGCCAAAATCACGCAGACCGGCGGGTTTGCCGGTGGATTCATAGCGGCGCGCCACATGATTGGGCACAATGTCGATCATCACTTTCAGACCATGCCGCTGTGCGCGCGCGACCAATTGGCGGAATTCATCCATGCGTTTGGCCGGATTTTTGGCCAAGTCTGGATTTACGCTGTAATAATCCTTCACCGCATAGGGTGAGCCGGCGCGACCTTTAACCACATCCGGATCATCATCGCTAATGCCATAGGCTTTATAATCGGCAATTAACGCATGATGGGGCACTCCGGTTAACCATAAATGAGTGATACCAAGCTCTACCATGCTACGCAGCGCCGCATCGTTGATATCTTCAAACGTACCGACACCATTTTGCGCTTTACTGCCATAGGGCGTATTCGCGGTTTTGCCATTGCCAAATAGTCGAGTAAACACTTGGTAAATGACCACTTTTTGCGAGTTTTGTGCTGGCGTCGACGCCGCTGTTGTCGCCTGTGATGATGCATTTGCTGGTGCAGCTTGCGTGATGAGTTGGTCACTGGCGTATACGGTTGGCAAAAACAGCGCCAGCGCGATCACGCTGTGGCGACGAAGAGCTGCAAAGTGATGTGACAACTCAGGATACATCGGGCGGAGTAACGAGCGGATATGAATCATCGGCAATATGCCTATCTAAAAATGATGGATACCTGATGCTAACACAGCTCGCTTTGGCAATTTTGCGTGCATACGTTTGCAGCCGCACGGCGAGTGCTAAAACATCAGCTGGATGCTCAACGGGAGCAATCATGCTATGGCATGATGCCCATTTGGCGGCGTTGTTGGTTTTAATCTCATTATTTGCCTTGGCGGTAAGATCACACTGCAAAGCTTTCGCCCTTTGGGGCGAGATACTTTCTTTTGCCTTGCCAAAAGAAAGTATCCAAAGAAAAGGCAACCCCGGGATCGTTCGACAGCGCTTGCGCTGAACAGCTTTAGCTGGTCCGAAG
>JACCDR010783905.1_pt1 | contig 20229 bp, 29 predicted proteins | sample 7446431 | NCBI WGS metagenome assembly JACCDR01 (sample SAMN15323443, study PRJNA562643) | freshwater metagenome | isolation source: river surface water | place: USA:Blue River Watershed | collected 2017-08-17 | reverse complement strand
TTCGCTTGAACACTTGGACTGTCGTCACTCCGCATCCGATCTCATACGCAACCGACTCGCATGTGTAACCGGATTTCAGGAGTCGCGTCACTCGCCGCTTTGGAAGTGCGTTACTGTGAGGCTTGTCTGCATCATCAAGCATAGCCTCGCGAATAACACCCGCCTTCATGTGTTGCGAGTACCACCGCAACCGATCCCGCAAATATCCGATAAGTTTCGCGTTGCTCATGTTATCCCCTTGTTACAGACGCCGATTCCGCACGTTAGGGAGATGGCTCGGCACGCCATCCGAAGTAGTGTTATGACTCACTCACCCGCAGCACGTGCGATTCACCGCAGCATTGGCACTAAGGCCGGTCAATCTGGTGACTTTATTTTGCCCGCTGGTTGCCACGTTTTGCCGCCGTCTTTTGAGAGCAGGAAATCACGAAGCAGCTCTTTCGCGTTGTAAATTCCTTCATGGTCGTGAACAACAATCTGATCACGAGACCATGTGGTAGGAACAATTACCCAATGCCCGACTTCTTTATTAGTGCTAACCATCCAGCCGAACTGCCACTCATTGAGCAGATTGTCGAACGGCACGTACTGCGGAGCGACGTACTCGATCAGGTCGTAACTGCTTTCCTTCAGTCTGGCGGAGTAGTGGCCGTCTTTCGTGAAAACCGACACTGACCCTTCGCGAGATGCCACAACTACGTAAAGATCATCATCCAAGTCGACCGCCAAAATCCGCCACGGATTAGCCCCCGCTTTCGGCTCGCCGTTTACCATATCCGACCTGCTGTAATAAATGCCGTCCATTCTGATATCAGCCATTTTGATCCCCTTTTAGCTTAGTTGCCGAAATTGAACGTGGCGGGAGTCGAACCCGCTAAGGATCTGCGGCACACCGCAAAGTCCGTCGATCTAGTTCACCGTTTTCCGATGAGAGCTATCCTGCATAACTGCCGCGTGTCACCGTGCACGCCCCACGCTCACTGAATCCATTCAGGGAATTCATTTCCCAGAGTCACTCGTTGACTCGTCCTCGCAACCTCCGTAGATCAGACTCCTTTATCCTGCCGCCGCGTCCTACGATGATCGGCCTCGCCTTCAACAACCCGCGTTGAATCAGCCGGTAAACAGTCCCGCGATGTACGCCGAGATACGCAGCGGCCTCGATTACGGTCAAAAGTTTCATTGCTGCACTCGCTCCATTGACGACATCACATATTGATAGTCACCGCATGTGAACATCACCTTGCCTTCGCTTCCGTTTAGTCCGATATTGATTGCCGTTCCTGCATCAACCGCTTTCAGGAAGTCTGCGATGTATTTCGGATCGAGGCGTATCGGAACTTCCGGCCCGTCGTAGTCAATCGGCAACTTGATCTTGCTGTTTCCGATGCTTGCTGCTTGCGAACTCATTCGAAGCTCACCACGGTCGAACACGAACTCAACTGCCCGCGATTCCTCTGTAGTGACAATCATTGCCTGCTTTACGGCAGCAGCTAGCGGAGCAGCAACGGAAACGGCATTTGACAGACAACTTGGCGGAATAATCTTCCGCCAATTCGGGAACCTGCCTTGAATCGATTGGCTTGTGATCGTCACGCCTTCGATGCGAAACGCTACCGATGAACTGCCAATCTCGATTTCGACCGGCGAATCCGTGTCGTCTAGACATCGGTCCAACAACTGTAACGCCTTAACCCTGACGAGCGTACTGTCGGCTTCGCGTTCGTGCTTGCAGTCTGACCTAACAACCGCCATTCGGTTTGCGTCGGTCGCAATGAACGTAGCTGCATTGTTGGCTAGTTCCATTTGCACGCCAGCAAGAGCGTATTTCGTCGAGTTCTGATCGGTTGCAAATATCGTCTGCCGAATCAGCTTTCGGATTGCTGACGAGGTGATTTTTGACGGTTCGTTGAACTCAGCGGAAGCAACTTCTGGGAAGTCTTCGGCGGGAGTTGTCGACAGTGCGAAGTCGCTGTAACCGCAATTGATTGCGATGCCGCGTTCGTCAATCTCCAGCGTCACGATTTCGTCAACGAGCGTGTTGAGGATCGACAATATGCGAGCCGTTGGCAGTAACGCTTGCCCGTCTTGGTCGGCCTCAAGCTCAACACTGCAACGCATGCCGATCTCGGAATCAGAGCCGATCAGCGTGCATTTGCCGCTTGAGACTTGCAGCTTGATGTTTTTCAGCACGTCCTTCGTAGTCTTCGATGGAACGACGCCAGAGACGAGTTGAACCGCGTTTGTGAGCGTGGTTCTCTTACATGTTAGCTTCAATTTGCTTCCCCTTGTGTCTTATTTAGCAATCCAAACATAAACTCCAAGACTCTTTCCGCTGTTTCTCTGTCAACTTTGCTTTGGATCGTCATTCCGCACGCCGACAGTGTAATTAGTTCTTTCCCCTCACGTTTTGCTGACTCAATCATTTGGCGTGGGTAAAATATTCTTATTTCATTCAATTTGTTTCCCCTAATTCCCAGATTCCATAAAGCGACGAAATGCCAATCGTCTCGCTTTCCCTTTTGTGCTTGTAACAACGAGCGTAAATGATTTCCGCTGGCGTGTACTCCAGCCGACCGCCGCCGACATCTAGCCGGTACGCATCGCGAGTGAAGCACGTTGCCGGTTTGCCGCAGATTTCGCAGCGTGGTTGCGTGTTGTTCACTCGACCACCTCCTTGCCGCATGGGAGCCAGATGAGATTGCTGTGCTTGTCGCATGGGGCGGCGTGTTCGTGCTCGTCATGCAGATCGCGAAGCGACACGATTCGATCACCAACCCTCAGCGGAACTGCGGTACTGACCGAATCAATTGACTCAACTCGGAGCAATCGAAGCGTGCCCTTCTGTCGAAACCAGTGCGTCAACGGCACCTCATCTAGCGATGACCACGGCACGAGCTTCGGCTGCGGCTTGAGGCGAGCACGGTAGAAGCGTGCGTCAAAATGCGGCATCCAGTCGCATCTAGCCCAATAGTCACCACCAATGTTATCCGTAGTTTCGATAACACAGTTTTCGAAACCATGCTTATCAACCAGATCAATCGCCTCAACCGTCTGCCGATGCAGCTTAATGTAATCGTCGCGTGTCATGTGATTCCCCTTGTTCGTGTCGCATTTGTTGCAAGTGTCGCATCCTATCGACAAAAAAATAGGATGCAAGCGTTGTTCTCAAAATCTTTCTAGCAAGAACTCTACTTCAACCTCTGGCCGTCCCATCGGCTTGTAATTCGGATACAAGTCCGGTGCTATGCGACAAGCGTAGCCCGGATCGGCGAATTCGTAGCTTTTCAGTACTCTCGGTTCGCCGATGTATTCGGAGTGGCACGACGACACTCGACCAGACAATATACTTGCATTCTGTAGTCGCCTTGCAACGCGAGCAACTCGCCGAGTCCACGATGTTGCTTTTGTTGTCATCGGCACGCCTGCGTGTTTCGCAACTGCGTCTAAGAAATCGCTGTCGTAGTCGTAGAAGTACGAACAACAGAAACTGCCTTGTTCGTGTCTCGCCAAGCAAAACAAGATTGATTCAGCGACTTTCCGATCTGATATTCTTTTCACGAATTATTCCACTCAGAAATAGCCAGATAAAACAGAGAGCTAACTTCGCGAACAGTCCGGCAATAGTATCCGTGTTTTCTTGCGTACAGCCTTACTGCCTGAGTGATTTGTTTTTTGCTAAGCTTCATTTGGTTTCCCCTTTGTTTGTGTTGTGTTACTTAGCCGCCATCCGCAACGCCTTGGAAACAGCCCCGAGATGCGTACGGCAACCAGAAACAACAAACTTACCTGAGCAGCATTCGTTTTTGAGCCAGACGATGATAGAACCGTCAACAGTTGCGAGAGTTTCGAATCGTGTGCTCGTTGCGATGTCGTAACCGTTTGTTGATTTCATTTTCGTTTCCCCTAGTTCGCGTTGCGTTCGTCACGTCAGGGATTCTATCGGCTAGTCGCTTGGCGTCAATCCATGCTTTCCAAATATTTTCAGATTTCAGGTTAGCGGGAACATCTCATTGAGCTTTTTCCGCCGTGCGTTGCAGCCGCAGTCCTTTTTTCCAAGCGATTTGGCCACAGAATCAGCTATTTTGTCGAGTCCGGTGGCGTGTGCGATTGCATGAACAACGTCGCCTAGGCCAGTGATCTGATTTGTTGGTTGTTGCGTTGGCTCGTATGATGGATCGAGCATTTTCCGGTACGCATCGCACTTTTCCACCGGCAATGGCTTGCCGTCGATTGTTTCACACCGCTTCCACTCGTCAGGCGTCGGCATTTTGCAACTCCATTGTATATCCAAATCTATCGCAGTCCTGAGACGCCCACTCTCTTACGGCTTCAATCGTAGACTGATCGTAATACAACACCCATTCGCGGCGATAGCTTTCGTTCGACTTTGCTACTTTTGCGAATACGCCGATTTCTTCGAGGTCACTGTCAATTGATTCTGTCCTGATGACGCGAAACGATCCAGATTGAATCTGTTCGATGTGCTTGGATATCGACCATTGATAGAACTTATCAACCGGATGCCCAGTCACGGGGACGTTCCTTCCAACGCGGTTTGCAAACTCCCAAAAAGCCATTGAGTACCGACCATAATACGAAGACTCAAGCCGTGAGTAGTGGCAATACAGGGACACCAGTCTGTCTAGTGGATGCCTCACGACAACAACACGAAGATATCCTTCGGCCTCGTTTGGTATCTGGCACACATGCTTATCGATATTGCCATCGTACATCGACGGCCCGATCACTAGCTTGCCGTCAATCGGGCTTTTGCAAAGTGCGTCATGCAACGCAGAGCTGGCCGTTTTTGGTGGAGTAACGATTACGATTCTCTGTTTGTCTAGAAGGATCATTAGTCTCACCCATTAAAGCATCTTGCGGCACTCGGGCACACAACAAGCCCATTGCTAATTCTTGCGATCTCTCTAGCTTGAACCGCATCAGACTCTACAAACAGCGGCGGCTCAACTGCGACACGGCTATTGGAGAATTCAACGAAATGACTTGCCTTGAATCGCGAAATATTGGCCATCGACCTTTCTCGATTGCTGCCCCATGGCCCCATTTCAATTCTCTTGGCGTGAATCCCGTTTTTCACCAACCATGCTTCGGTTTGGCTTCTGTACTTTTCGAGCCTAGCCGTAACGATTAGCGGTATCGGCCTGTTTCTTATTGGGTAAAGTGGCTTCACGCTGTCCATCCATCCGCGATATTTTGGACCATCGTCGTCGCATTCTGGCGGGCAGTCGTGACACAAGATTCCATCAAAGTCAACTGCCATACTCGGAGTGAACACGGAGTTAAACAAGTTCCATTCCAGCAAGTGTGGCCAAGGTAGGTGTTCAACGAACAAGTCTGGATGCCATGTTGTTGCTGGATTAACGTAGCACGCCGCAGTTATCACATTTTTGAACAGTGAATAAGCTATCGGTAGATTCTTCTGAAATGAAGATCCTGTCATTACAGTGTCGTCAATCAGAACTGCATTGGCTCCAGCGGCCTGATTCGCCAGCCGCCAACCGTGGCCGGAATCGATGATATCACAGAATGACTGCCTCAGTATGAATAGTGGCTTGTGCGTTACCATTGCGACGATTGACGCAACAGAAACGCCTGACCTTGCAACGCCAATAATGCAATCAACACATGGCGGAATCATGCTCGCCAATCTGAGCGAATCTCTCCCAAGATCGGAGAGTCCAACAAATCTCGGAGTGACTCCAGAATAATCCATTGGCTTGCCGATATGATTTTTGTTGCAAATCGGTTCCAGATTGTGAATGATCCGATAGGCGTTTACTTTCGTTGTATCCAACTGTCGGCCATGTTTGTCTACACCATCGAGCCATTCTTTAAGCGAGGGCATTATGAGACACGTCCTGATAACCATGTGTGTTGGCGTTTTCTTGCTGATGATTATCAACACACTTACGAAGCCATCAAGTGAGGGGATTTCTGATCGCTGGAAGTCTCAAGTCCTGAGTGACGACTGCGATATTGGTTACGCAGTCACAGACCAATCACCGGAAGAGGATCGGCAGCGATCTCTACATAATCCCGAATCGTTCATTCGGTGATTATTACCTTATCGACACCACAGAAGCCAGATCCGATTGCTGTAGACTCCCAATAGAACGGCTCGCAAACCTGATTGAGTTGAGTTAAAGACAGTCCGCCGCTACCGCAATCAATACTTACGACATACGCACAACTTCCGCCGCCGAAGTCTTGGCATCTCATCTGCGTTTCTACTGTGTATGATCCGCACGTCGCAGACCCGGACCATGTGTCTCCAACCTTGATGATTGGATAGCTACACAATTGCACATTCGATGAATCATAGAGCGTTGCGGTCAGTGATGTCGGAACAATATACGTCGGGCAGCAACAGTCTGGTTCCTCACATTCTGGACACGTTGACGTATCCCCAGCACAACCGCACCCAGAGCAGTAAACACAGCTAAGTGGAAACGCAAACGAGAACCTGAGCGGGCAGCACGTATGATTCGAGACGGTTCCCGGACCTTCGTACGATCCATCGCAGTAGGAATCGAGTTGCCACGCCGTTCCATCGCAGTAGAACACCAAGCATATTTCATGGCCATCGTGAGTGAAACAGAATTCGCGTGAGACACCAGCAGGAGAGTTGACTCCAGTCCGCCCGCCCGGTTCTGCAAGCCCGCTGTACGAATAGCGAGTTCCGGCACACGTCAAGACAACACTTACCGGCAAGCCATCGCAGCAGTTATCGCAACAATTGCATCTGTCCTCTGCTGACTCGTATTCGCACGGAATATTTTCGTCGCATGGCTTCGTAATCCAGTACTTTTCTCCGGTACTAGAACATCGACATGGTGTCTCGTAGCCAGTGGATGTCGGTCCGTATGTATCGAAATCTGCTGGAATTAACGGAGTTGAGCACGCCGCATCACCATCGCATCCAGACGAGCGAACAACCCATGAATTCCCGAACTCTGGGGAGTTTTGCACCTCCCATATGCACGTTCCGGTAGCGGCGTCAGAACAAGGACACTTCCAATAGGCTTCGCGAAACTCATCTTCAGTGGTCCATCTATCGTCGATGTCATTCCATGCAGTCGGCAATGTGTTGCTTCCCCAGAATGGAGTCACGCACACAGACCTTGGCAGATATGTTTGGCCAGAAGTGCGCGTTAGCGTATTGGCTCCGCTGCAATTAAATGAGTCTACAGAGTAAACGATATCAAGATATGTCAGCGTCGCACCTCCTCCACTGAGAATGAGAGACCATGACCATCCGAATTCGTTCGTCAGTATGGCACCGTCTTGACTTGAGTGATTGCCGCCAACAAGAAGAACGGCAGATGTCCCCTTCCTTTGTATTTCCGTAGAACTCCATGTACATCCGTGCGTAACGAAATCGAACCCATTATTAGATGCCGTGTTCAGCGGATCTATAAACATGTCTCCGCCGCAAGATCCGCCAGCGTCAAACCCGAGAGCCTTCCATTCGCAGCATGTGTTGTCACACGAGAAATCGCATTCCTTTTTGAGAATGTCGCTGTACCGTGCGATACACTGATTCTCATGGATTATGTCGCACCCAAAGTGAACCACATACCAGCATGGCACATGAAAGTCAGTGCATTCAGAGCAGCAGACAGATGTAATCTGCTCAATGTCACCAGAGCAATTATCGTCGCGGCATTCGCAGCCACATCGCCGATGTCTCCGCATTATGGGCACCCTATTTCGGAAATTCGGAATCGCGATGTTCCATCGACGACGGATGGCCCAAATAGAAACTGCACAACAACCGACGATCCAGACTGAGCAGTCAATCCGATGAAGTCGTTTATTGCGGTAACATCGGCTGTTTGATTTGCCCCGAAATGATCGACGTATGAGAGGCTAACCATGCCGCTTGATCCGGGAGATATGTCTTCGGTGGCAGTTCCGCTGAAGACGTGACCACCCTCGGCGGTTCTCATGTAGAGAGTTGAGTCAATATTCATCGCCCAACAGAGGCATCCGGTGAAAGTGACTCCATTCGTAATTGACGGAATCACGTCAACATCATCATCGGTCGGATCGGCGTCAGTTGCACCATCAGCAATCTTGCAGGTCACGGATGATGGAGTTTGCGGACCATAGATCGCAATGTTTGCTGGTGGAGAACCGTCACTCTTCTGCGTGATGATGTACGGCTTTTCGCGTTTACCGCCGCCTCGATGCCTCGTGATGAAACGACGATCAGCCGGAACATTGACCATTGACCGCAGCAATTCATGGTCACTGCGAATCTGTTCAACGCCAGCCGCGTCTAATCCGTAAACCTCTTCGTCCATTTCCGTCTCCTAGACTGGCGAGACAGAAAGAACGCCAGCCCATGCAATCGGATTCGTGAAAGTCACACGGTCGGATCTGTCGCTGATTCGCGACGAACCGCCCATTGTGCAGTTCGTGACTGTACACGCCTGATTGTTTCCGTCAAACGACATTTGAGACGAGTTGCTAAGCGTCAACGTCGTGATTGTTCCGGTTCCGTTGTATTGCCCGGTTCCGTTTGTGATCGTCAACGTCGTGACGTTTCCGGCGTCAATCACAATTCCGCCGCCTTCATTCGTGACGGTTGTTGTTGAACCGTAGATCGTCATCGACCCAGCCAACTTGTCGACGGTTGTTGCTGTTGCCGTGTTCGCAATCGTGGATGTTCCGCCAGTTTGACGCAGAGTTGTGATCGTTCCACTTCCAGACTCAGTGAATGCTCCGCCGTTCATTACTGACGTGACGTTGCCAGATGTATGCGTCATTGTTCCGTCATAGTTGTTCAGCGTTGTTGCGGCACATGCAATCGTCGCGGTTCCAGACAGCTTATTGACGGTTGTTAGCGTGACGTTTTTGCCAACGGCGACCGTCCCAGCCTCTTGCCGCAATGTGGCAACGGTTGCCGTTTCATCGGATGCACCAATTCCAACATCACCGCCATAGACGTTGATGACATTGCTGGCGTGAGTCCCGCGAATCTGCAACGCTGGTCGACCAGTCTCAACACTTGTGCCAGTGCTGTAGACGTTGCACGTTGTTTGATTCGTGCCGACATTGAGCTTGATCAAGCCAGAAGAACCACGGCAGTTGATCGTCGTCGCACTAATGGCCAATTCAGTCGCTCGATATTCTTCGTAGCCGACAGCGTTTCTCTTCAGAAGTCCAACGTAGGCCGATGATGTAAATCGCTCAGTAAATGTCAGGCTAGTTAGTGTCACCGCCGACTGAGCAAGTCCATATAGAATCGACACCGGACGATCTACAGTCACATCATCTGTCGACGAAGGAACAGCACCGCCAGACCAGTTGTCAACATTGTCCCAGAAGTTCGGACCAGTCGCGACAACTGTATTCGATATTGAGAGCGTGCCGCTACCGGCGGTCGACTCACTGACGCTGATTGTGTGCGGAATTCCAGCCGTATCAGCCAGAAGAATGACGGTTGACCCGCTAACTGTTGCCGTCAAAAGCGACATCTCTGGAATCGACGTTCCACCACCTTGCGGGATGCAAGAGGCAGTTGTGTCGGTGAATGTATTCGACTCCCAAGCCTCTTTAATTGTCGTCGCCACTTGAGCCGTTGTGACATTGGCCCCGATTGTTACGACAAGATCCTTGCCGTTTATAGTGATCGTTGCCGTGTCATTGGTTGCCCATGTATTAGCAACTGTAATCACCCATTTATCTTTTACGGCAACGGCATTGCCGAGCCATGATGTCGATGCCATTGTCGATGTCCTATGTTAGCGGCAAAACCGAGAAATCCTTACGACTATACGGAGCAACGAGGCTCCACCACATATCTGATTCTTTAATCTTCCCGTTCGCGTCTCCGGGAATGACAGGATTATGTAAATACCCGTCATCGGCGAACCATCTAAACGGAACGGGCAACGCTGCTGGAAGTTCCGTCAATGGATCAACGACATCCTTCCAGAACACAGTGCGATTTGGATCATACGCCGGATCGGATTGACTGAGCGTTGTTGCTCCTTGTGCCAGATACCGCGTTCCAACATTAAGAATCTCATCATCCCAAGGTTCAGGAGCTTCAGTTTCACCGTCTCGCAAGTCGCGTTTTTCGCGAATGTGAATGACCATGCTTAGCTGCAAGTAGTCGTAACCGTTTTCAGCCTTTGCTACTGGAATCTTGATGTCAGAGACTTTCGCACATCCCTTTTTGATCGTCACTTGCGAACCGTAATAGTCGATTTGGAAGTCGGCATTGTTGACAGCATCTTCGTAAGTCAAGATCCAATCTTGCATACCAAGACCGACGTTCTTGCGAATCGTTGCCACTCGCTCGCTACACGGATATTGCAGAGTAGGCTCGAACGGATCGCCGACAGAGTTCGTTGCTGATTTGATGCTGAATGTATTCTCAATCGAAGCCGTGTATTGCTTGTAGTAATCGCTTCGCTTGATCATGCGAAACGACCGCATTTCCTTTTTAGTGTCCCAGCTAATGACCGCTTTTCTGTCAATTGGATTCGGATGCTCAAGCTTATCTCGTTGATCCTGCGAGACATTCTGAGAATATGAAAGATCGACGATCCATTCTTCGCGAGTGCCAGCCGTGCGGTTAGGAATACGCTCCATCAGATAGCAATTGCTGGTTCCGGGAAATGTGCTAGGGAATTGCGGCAAGCGAGAGTCGGCCAATACAGTACTCGGCAATTCGTTTGGGTTATCAGAAATAACCTGAAATTGCCGAGTGCCGGACAGCCCGTTTTGTAGCGTCTCAGTCAACTGCATCGCTTCCCATTTTTCACCGACATGGACAATGCCCATCGATTAAGCTCCTTGTCCAATGTTTGCGATGCCGAGACGGTTAGACCGCTTCATTTCACGAAGCTCTTTCAGTTGCTTCTGCTGAACATCAAGCGACTTCTTGAGCGTATCCTCTTGAGTTCGCGAACCAGCCATCGCTCGATTCAATATCGCGTCGGCTTGCTGCGTTCCTGCGATGAGTGCTGACGATGACGTATTGCGAGACTGGCTACCTTGCATCAATTCACGAGTTGATTGCAGTTTTTGTTCCGCCTCAAATATCTGACGATCAATTTCGCGCTCTTGATCCTTAGCGACTTTCTCCGTTGCCTTTTTGTTCTCTTCGGCCATTAGCTCATCCATGCGAGTTGCATAAAGATTGCGATTCTGAAGATAAAGCTCTTCCTTTTTCTTCTTGTCTTCAAGAGCCATTTCATTGATCTGAGCCACGTTTTCGTTGTACTCATGTTCGTACTGAAGCCGCTTTTCGTTGGTTGCACGTACAGTCTCGTCCATCATTTGAGACAAGAACTTCTGGCTCATTGATTCAGCCTTGACTGCATCTTTGTCTCTCTTTTTTCTATCCTCTTCGTCCTTTGCTGCCTTTTCTCTAGCCAACACATCAGCCTCATGTGTCTTGGCTCTTTCGAGAGCAATACGCTTATCTTGGATATCTTTTCCAGACTTGATAACGCTGTCTTCTGCTGCTTTCAGGTTCTTTTCAAGCTCAGCGGTTGAGGATGTCGACGCCCATGTTTTTGCAAGCATTGGCAGACGCATGATCATTGACATTGGATCTGCTGCGGCAGAGGCAAGGATAGAACCCGTGCCAATACCCTCACGAATCTTCTTTGCGTTTTCAGCGACAATCCATTGACGTTCTCTACGAGACACCTTTGCAGCTTCTTCGGCAGCAGTAAGCTCAGCTTCAGCAACTGCAACATCAGTTTTTCTTCGCTCAACTTCTTTTTTGAAGTCTTCTCCAGACTTCATTTGACCGAACGAAGATATGTCTGAAACACCTTCACCCGCACGCTTCTTAGTTCTATCTAGCCATTCTTCGTATTGCTTGACGTTCTTGTCGATCTGATCAGTAGCCGTTGCCCACTCAACAACCTTAGGAACAATAATCGCACCGAGAGACGCTCCAATTGCAGCAAACGCACCAACCATCGGACCAGCATATGATGCCATTTGAGCGATGTTGTTGGCAGAACCGCGAAGACCTAGAGCGAGTCCATCAGCGGCAGTAGAACCCATAGACATACCGACGATGAAGTCTTCCATGCCTCGCCCGACTTCCTGCATCACTCCGCCCATGCGAGCGAATTGACCAGAAGCCTTTGCGGCAGCGTTGATCTTCTCCTGCTGAATCACATCGGCATACTTCGTCATTGCCATCTGACGAGTAATCTCGGATTGCCGAATCAACTCACGAGTCTGCTCCTCAGTGAGATTCGCTTCCTGCATGATCAACCGAACACGTCTTTCATGTTCTGTGTTGATTCTGTCTTCTGTATTCATCACTCGCATTCGCTGCGAGATGATATGATCGTTCAGTCGATTATTTGCCGCAGTTCTCTGGTTTTCTAGCTGTACCTCAGCGGCCCTTTGCTCACGAAGATCCTTGAGGTATGCGTTTGCGTTGTCTAGGTCTTTTTGCCTTTTGAGTGCAGCCTCTTCGTTGAGTCGTCGCGTAGCTGCATCGAACTCCTGCTCTCTAACAGTCTGGATAATTGATGATGTTCTGCGTGCAGACTCTTCCGTTTGTTTTGCAAACTCAGCGGAAGACGCGGACATGCCAGCGATCATGAGTGATGACGGAGACTTCAGTTTCTCTTCAACCGAACGCCTAGCATCTTCAGCCCATTGGCTCAATTGGCTGATCATGTCTGGTTCGGCGGCAACATGAAGATTGAGGTTTGCCGACAGATTGCTGATTTTTGCAGTTTCCGCCATTTGCCACGCCTCACTTCTCAATATTGCCGTGAACCATAACCGCCGAGATAAAACTATTCAGAACGCTTTCAGAATCCTTCTTGCGTTCCGCTCGTGGTATTAGCTTTTCAACCGGAATCACATTCTTGTACCCGCTAGCCGATGACACGCTGGCAATCGTTGCCGCTTGAAGCCAGTCATCGCCGAATGGAAACAGATTCCGAAATGCCATCCATTCAGATAGCTGTTGACTTGTCATTGACCTGCCAAGAGCACGCCAATCCAATCCGAAGCCAGTGTTGACCCGCGAACACAACCACATCAGGCATTGTTGTTCGGGGTCGCCTTCGAGTTTTTTTCGAGTTCCTCTTGCGATGCTTTCGTCATTGCAGAAAGTTTCCAAATCGCATCAGAGATTCGCGTCACAAGAGCGGGATGCTTTCGTCCTATTGCTTCAGAATCCGCCTCTGAAAACAGCGGGATTCCTTTTTCATCGACCATGGCCATTGCACACGCCAGAGAGTCTTCACCGCCCGGAATAGGCAGCATCTTACCTTCATTGACCGCACGCATCCTTGCCAGCAATCGCTGTCTCTGATCGGCAGTCAATGACCGAATACGAATCTCTGCTCCTTCTCCGAATTCAGGAACTTTAACCGTTGAATAATTCGCGTCATCAAGCATCGCGAATTGAGTCTTATCCACGATCATCGAGAACCCCGCCACATCCGCAATCTTCAACCGCTACGTCAGTTTGCGATTCGTCAACGTAGGGAACGCAGAACCAATCTTCTGCGTCAATAGAGTCCGCTGGTACGGCATCGTTCTTGCCGTACACAACGGACGGATTCGATTCACGAGCAATTTGCATTCGTGCAAGTGCCCTTGCGTGTACAAGAATCATGATCAACCTCAGACAACAGCAGGAGTGATTGTCAAAGCTCCGTTGACGCGATACTTCATTTCACACTTCATAACTTCTGTCGTTGACCATGTTGGTTTGATACTCATCAAAACAACTCCAGCCGCAATCGAAGCGGCAGTTGTCGGAAGCGATGCCCCGCAAGTTGTCGCTCGCTTTGCGAATGTAATTGTGAGTGTGTCACATTTCCCTGTGCTGGAAAAAAGCGTGTCGTACGCCAATTGCGTCGAGTATTTTCCGGTGATTGTGATCTCACCGAAATCGAGGATGTCGCCGGGAATGAACGTCTTGATGCCAGTTGTTGACCCGAGATGAGTCGTTTCGATTGCCTCGCGACTCATGCCGGTCCAGTCCGTCATCTCGACTTCAGTCAGCAGCGTCGAAGCAGTCGTCAACGCAACTGTCGCACCGTAAAAAGTACCGGGAGCAAAAGCCTGATTGGCCATGTGAGGTTCCTTTCTCGAACCTCTGTCACGAATAAGTTTTGTTAAACTCAGCCACGAGCACGGGGCAGGAGCGACCTGTTTACCCCCGTCTCTCGTGACAGAGACTCATCAACAAATGTGGTACAAATCAACTAGAATCACTTCGCATGGAAATCCGATCTCATCAGCCTCAACTGGATTTTCGCTCACGTCGTATGCGTCTGTAACATCGCAATGATCGACCGAAACAGTCCCCCACGTCTGGGACGAAGTAACCGCCGTCGTCGGATCTAATGCTTCAATCACAGCGTCAGCTACGTTGGTTGCACTGTTGACCACTTTTCTGTCACCTGCACAGTAAATTGCCAGCGGTGTTTTCCTGAAAGAATCCCGTTTGTTTATCTGCTGATTTCGCGTGTCGCCCTGTGGCCTTCGAACGACGATATATGGCTCCTCAACTCCCTGACCGGCATCTCCGGGATAGATGCGATTGGACACAAGAGCAGTCACAGCCGCCGTTGACTTCAGCTTTGCGATGACTGCGTTTGATGCCGCTGCAACTCCCATTTCATTCCTTCGCGATACGCTCTAGCCCGGCCTTGATTTCCGCCTCGATGATTTTTAGCGAGCTTGGGCCGACTTCATTGACTGCTCTTGTGAGCGGATGAAATGGCGGCATGTTCCCGCGACTAATGGACGGACCAACCGCATTCAGCTTTCTCTTGCTCTTAGTTTGCCTCTTTACGATTCGCTCTTGTTTTTCCCATACCGTCCTGATCGCACCGCTTTTTGTTGTTTCGAGCCTTCTTTTTTTCAAAAACCCTTCGCGAACCTTAACGTAAACCGGAGCAGTTTTTGTCATTCGAGGTCTAGTCTTAGGATTGCCGAACTCGACCAAATGGCCGTGCGGTGCAGTACTGCTCTGGTATCCAATCACCATCAGCGTGTTACCGCTCTTTCGGTAGATCCTCTGTGCAAACGTGTGCTTGTCTCGAATATGCCACGGCTTTACGTTTCTTTTTGGAGACGGTCCGGCCGCTAGTGCTCGATCTTTTCTTTTGTCTTTCGGCGTCAGCTGTTTTGCTCTATCTGAAATCAGTTTTGCTGCTTTTCTTCCAGCAGCCCTGAATATTCTATTCTGAACCTTTGACGGAAATTCGTTGAGCCAGTCCTTGATGCTGTCCATCCCCTTCAATCCAACTGTCACTTTGAAGAGAGATGCCATATCAGCTTTCCACTTCTTCGATGCACCACAAGACTATCTTTTCGTGCGTTCCGCCTTCGTCCCACACTCCAGCGAAATTCAAGACACGTCCATCAATTCGCAATCTCATTTTCGGAGTAATCAACTTTGTTCGTTCGTCATACGGCAGTTTGAGTATGCCCTGCAAAATCGGCTGAACAGAAAACGCCGCCATAAATTCGCGGCCCGATGTAATCATCTCTTCCGCATATCGCTCACAAAACACATTCCACTGCCTTGCAATCTCTCCGGTTGTTGAGTCTGCAAGCTCCGTCAGGTACTCAATCGTTGCTATCGACGATCTTGAACCCGCTCCGTTATAGACATTGCTTTTCAGCATCGTAAGCTCGTGTAGAGACATGGAGTCAGAGAGTAAACATAACTCTCTTCGCATTTCGCAGCGGATTCACTTCCTTCACGATCAGCGAATTCAACGGCAATTCGTTTCCTCATGGCAGTCACAATCGCCGGAGAGCATTCACCGAGATAATGTAGACCACCTCCCTTACTGGTAATGTCAATGGCCGAACCGCCAGATGTTGCTGACAACTTGCACGTCGTTCCGCTTGCGTTGACAACGTAATAAGTCCGCTTTTCTTGCAGTCCGCCCGGCAATTCACCGCCGCTATTTGTCAGCCGAAATGAATCGCCGTTTGTTGGTGAGTAATCCGTAAACGTCAACAGATCAGTCGTACTGTCTGCTGTAAACGGAATGAGATATCCGCATGTAAACGTGATTTCGATTGAGCCTATTTCAGACAACACAATTGGCCATTGTTGGTCAGCGGCCAGTTGTATTCGGCAAGGCTCCGTGTAGCTCACCTTGTAGACCGACGACGCCAGCGTTTGTTGAACGTCATTCGAGTCCTGATATTTAATCGAATCGACAGTCAAGACCGGGCACTTGTAGATGTCGATTACGTCTGGAAATTGATCAAGTGTTAGTTTCCACCTCTGCCAGCAGATGGCCCGCGATGTATCGGATTCAACTTTCTCACGAGCGGATTCGATATATCGCTTTAGTAGTGCGTCCTCTGAAGTAATGTCCTTGCCGCGACGAAGATGATCCTTCGCGTCATTGACGTGCATAGGCTCTGCGGACGGTCCATTGACCATCCGCAGTTCCCACTTCAGGCTTCGCATTGTTGGCCTGCCGCTAGCAGTGTGCATCTCACGCCTTCTCGATGACGTACGTGAAGTTGATATCGATATGCGATGCCGTTGTTACAGACGATCCTGTCTTACCGACAGTAATCGCCGTGTTGGCATCATTGGCAACGTAGCTGGCACCATCAGCCAGAACAGCCGCACCAGTCCCGCCATCCCTGAGGACAGCAGACTGTGTGAGGTTTGCCTGAGCATATGCCACCAGCTTGACGCTCGATGTTGATTGCGTTGCGAGCACATCAACAGTTGTCACGGCACCGGCGGCACCACCAACCGAGATTGCCGCGCAACCAACCATTCGGTATTTGTGACCGGGAATCGCAGCGAGGAGTGTTGCCCCAGCATTGACTTCGGCGATAGTGAATCTCTGGCGAATATTCTGCGTTGCTTGCGATCTGTCGAAGATTTCATTCCCAACAAGATCGTTCAGAATGAAGTCGCCATCGGTTTTCGTGGCTCCAACAAAACTCTGCATGAGTATCTCCTTGTCTGTTTTGGTTGCCCGTCAACAGACGGAATCAGGAAATCGCAGTTGCTGGAACGTCTTGGCACTGCTTCGGATCGTGGCCAATCCACAAGATACCGCCAAGAACTGGACTGTCGACAACTTCCGTTGCCGTCAGTTCGACGTATCCATATCCGGTATCGCCGAGTTCATCGCCGTCAACGATGATCTCGTACATGTGGTTGCTTCCGGCAGTCGTCGTGAATCCGGCGGTTGTCGCGACGGTTACGGCACCCCAAGTATCAGACGATGTATTCGCTCGATACTTGAACGGAATCGCCGTCCGATTGCTTGGAGTTGTGTTGTCACAAGCGTTGACAGTGATTGTTGATGTTCCGGTTGTGCCAACACCCTTGTAAATCAGGAACGTGCAACCATTGTAGTTCTTCATGTTGAACACGTCGCTTCGGACTGTTCCGCTGAATGCGTCTGCAACAGGAGCCAGCCCGTGAACAATGTGGCCAGCTTGTGTGATGATTGGTCGAGCCATCTGAAAACTCCATCAAGTGGATTGAAGATATTGTCAAAAAGCCGGTTGAGCCACGTCAACCGGCCATTGTTTGCGAACGATCAGGCGCGAGTTGCGAGAGCAACAAATGGAGACAGCGTATTTGAACCCTTCGCTGGAGTAAGAGCACTGTTCCACAACGGACGGCCATCAACGCGGTACAGCCATCGGAATGTTCGTTCATTGTTGATGAATCGAACGTGGATGCTGCTGTCTGACTGAATCCCGCCCTTGTCGACAACAAGGTACTGAGACAAGTCAACCAGCATGATGTCGCCAACGGTTCCGAGAGTTGGATTGAACTCTGTTGGAATCACCGGGGCACCCTTGAGGCTCGCAAAACGAGTTTGCGACAACCCGCCCGGAGGCAGGTACGCCGGAATGCCGCCGGTTCCAACTGGAGCAGCCATTCCATCAAGAGCAGGTTCGCAATCTTGATTGATGAGCCACACCGCGTTTCCGCGACTTCGCGACCACATTCTTGACCACATCTTATTGATGTTTTCGAAGACGATGGTGTTTGCCGCCTGATTCGTTTCCTTTGCGACGGAAACGAGGGCACCAGCGTTGAGGATGCCAGTCAACTGACCTCCGCCAGTTCCGTTGATAACTCCGTCAGCGACGAAGAATCGCATTTCACTAGCGAACGCTTCAGAGAATACAGATCCAAGAGCGGACGCATCTGCAAGCAACCGATCAGTCGCATACATCAGGCCGATCACGTCCTTGAGTTCCCATTTCTCTTGACGGAACTTCGGCTTCTTGGCCGTAGCCGAGTCAGCTTCTGCTCCGTAATAGACCTGAACACCGCCCCAGCGGCTTCCGACAACTCGACTCGTTTCATCAATGAGATTCATCGTCAAGCCATCGCTGTTTGCGGAGCAACCGAATCGACGGACGCGAGACAGAACCTCGTCGCCGCCGAAACTCTTGTCCATCAGGTCGGTCATGATGTCTTTTTGGATCAGATACCCGCCGTCGACGGGAGAGCCTGCACCTGCACCGCTAACAGCGGCACTTGGTGTCACCGTGCTGTAGCTCAAGCGAGGGTCGACGGTTCGGCTATTGCTGGATTCAGCGACAGCGATGGCCAAGAGTTGCTCCGACAGCGTTTTGAATCCGCCGTTGTCGGCCTTGAGCACATACGGCTTTCGCTCTTCTGGCAACGCCGAGATTTGATCGGCACTCATGTACTCGTGAGTGATGCGGACATGGCCACCTGCCTTGCTTGTGTCGACAGCCCCCTGAGTTTCAGGAGCAGCCCGACGAGGAGCAGGAGCAACCTTGCCCTTTTCGAACGCGGCCTTGCGAGCGGCTTCAGCGGCAATCTGCTGTTCAACGGCGGCGATCTTCGCGGGAATTGCATCACGTTCTGCGAGCATTTCGTCGAAAGATTTGCCTTCGTCTTCGGTCATTGTGGCCTTTGCCAGCAACGCTTCCATCGACGCATTGAGTTCAGAGTGACGGTCATTCAACGCCTTGATTCGTGGGTCCATTCTGCGATTCCTTGTTCTAGTACCGGAATCCAGAAGGCTGAAGATGAGCCGTTAAAGGTTCCCGGCACAACCAGATGAAGAGTTGTGTCTCGGAAGAACCTGCATGAGCAACGGCCCGCAGAGAACTTCGCCCGCTGTTCAGTCCCCGCAATGGCGTGACACAAACAACGTCAATCGAATTGGGAGCAATCTAGAAACAGAACTATGCCGCGTAAACGTGACTTGACGGCTTAGTGAGATGTTTGCACTATTTGAGATGATTGAGATTTCAATTTACTTGCGTTTACGGAGCATCAATTGACGCATCAATTCATGACGGCAAAGGAAATCGCCGCAGTGTGCCCGAGCAGTCCGACAATCCAGACTGTGATTCGATGGGCGATTGTTGGGGTCAAATTACGCGACGGGACAACCGTTAAGCTGGATAGCTCCAAGATCGGCGGGAGACGGTTGTTTTCGCCGGATGCGTTGCGGGAATTTATGGAGAAGACGAAATGAGCGGATACGAAAAAGTAACATTGCACAGATTTAGTGTTCTTGGGGATGTGTTCGATATCGTCGAATGGGACGAAAGCTACATATGCATTGAAGAACACCGAAAAAACGGTCAGGAAGACACGCATCAAAGCGGAGCAATCGTCAAGGGTGATGACGGTGAAATCAGATGGGAAGACGAAGGAGATGAAATGTTCATCGAGTATGGAGGGCAAGATTTAGCTGATGCAATTCTTGAGTATGTCAAGCAGAACGGGTTTCCAGAGGGGAACAGTTAAATGAGCAATTGGCATGAATCAAACGGAATTATTCTTCCGGTTGAGAAGCCGACAAAGCCAACGCAAAAACATATAGGCGATATGTACGAACAGATGCACCGCTACTGCCCGTCATGCGGAAGCAGCAATATCGAAATGACGTGCATCGGCTATTTGTTCACTGACATCGAAACGGCGGTTGACAGAAATAAAGCGATATGCGGTTGCGGATGGAGCGGCATCGTGCATCAATTGGTTGGTAGCGTCCTAGCTAGGAACACGAAGTGAATCAACCCGATTTGCAATTCTCCGATTTTTGCGTTGAGTGCGGAATCGAAGTGGACCGGAAACTTTGGGGCGGAACGTGCCGGTGTGGAAAAACTGCTGTCCATCAAGTTCCGTGCGATAAGTGCGGACGGATATGCGGCGTGATTATTGACGACGACTATTGTAGCACTGACGTGATGGTGTGC
>JACCDR010437561.1_pt1 | contig 20231 bp, 21 predicted proteins | sample 7446431 | NCBI WGS metagenome assembly JACCDR01 (sample SAMN15323443, study PRJNA562643) | freshwater metagenome | isolation source: river surface water | place: USA:Blue River Watershed | collected 2017-08-17 | reverse complement strand
GGTGGGCGGGGTGGTCAGCGGCATTTAGATGAGTCCTTCAGCTTCCAGGCGCAGGCGCGACCACAGCGGGCTGGGATCCTCCAGCGAGATCTCCCAGTCGGTGACGAGCCCACGCACCACCAGCGAGGCATAGACATTGCCGGCGCCGATGAGCACCAGCGGGCGCGCGCGGTACGCGGTGAGCACGGCAGCGACGGCGTCGACATCGGTCGATGCCACGCGGACGTCGGCGCGAATCTTCTTGGTGTAGTCACGCTCGACGATGTCGAGCGTGCCGAAGTCCGGGTCCCGGTCGATGGAGGAGTAGTCCTTGATGCCGGCCTGGGCGCCCGGGTAGGTTTCGCCCAGCTCGAAGCCGGTGCCCACCACCAGCGCGCCGATGCTGACCGAGCCGCCCGTGCGGGTGAGCTTGACGGTGAGCACGCCCGCGGCATAGGCGGGCAGGGTCAGCAGCGCCGCGTCGACAATGTCGGTGACGGCCACCTCGCCGAGCTGCAGCACGGGCTCACGGAAGTACGCGTACCAGTCACCGACGGTCGTGTTGTTGGCCAGGTCGATGCTGTAGGTCCAGACGACCTGGCCGCACTTGATGGTGCCGGTGCCGGCGGTGGTGAGGTTGATGGCGCTGCCGCCCTCGGTGGCGGCCACCTGGAAGTCGTTGGTGGCCGTGCTGACCACGTAGTAGACGGTGCCCTCCACCAGCGGCGCGGGCAGCACGTCGCTGTCGCTGTTGGGCCAGAAGGCCACCTGCGTGCCATTGGCGAAACCGTGCGCGGTGTAGGTGACCTTGTCGGTGCCGGCGTCGGCGGTGACGGTGCCCCAGTTGATCTGCAGCCAGGCCTGCAGGTCGTTGGCGTCGGCCTCATGGACCGAGATGGCGTCGAAGCTGCCGGGCTGCAGCGTGACGCGCAGGCTTTCCGCGTTGGACGTGCTGCTGCCGTTGACCTCGTCGAACATGGCCCACCTGTTGGTGGCGAAGGTGGGGACCCACTCGTCGGGGTTTTGCAGCGGTGGCAGGTTGTAGTTGACGGCCAGCGCGCCAGACCCAGCGGTGTGCGTGCCGCTCTGGCTGCCGCTGGTGTTGATGGCGCTGCCACCCGCAGTGGCCGACACCTGGAACGTGTCCGTGCCAGGGCTCTTGACGTAGTAGGTCGTGCCGGCCGTCAGACCAGTCGGCAGCGCGCCCGTGGTGGTGAACACCACCGGCTGGTCGGCCGACAGGCCGTGGGCCGTCCAGGTGACCACGCACGGGCTGGCAATGGTCAGCGTCACCGTGGAACGCGAGCCCAGCGCCGATTGGAAGATCTGGTGCACCTTGGCGGTGGCGGTGTGCGTGCCGCTGCCGGCGCTGCTGGTGCGCACCTGCCGGCCGCCTTTGGTGGCCGAGATGGTGAAGGTGCTGGCCGTGAGGCGCGAGCGCACGAAGTAGGTGGCGCCGGCCGTGATGCCGTCGGGCAGCGAGCCGGTGGTGCTGAAGACCACCTCGGTGTCCTCAGCGAGCACGTGGCCCGACCAGGTGACAACGGCCGGGTTCGCGTTGCTGATAGTGACGGTGGCCGACGGCGCGCCGATGAAGCGTTCGTCGCCGTCGGCGTTGATCTCGGTGGCCGACCACGCGGTCTCGCCGCTGACGGTGTCGGGCTCGGACACGCTGCTGTACAGCAGCATGGCCTCGGTGATGGCGTTGGGCCGGATGATCTTCACGTGCTGCGCTCCGGGGGAAGGCCGCGTTTCTGCCAGTCTTCGAACACGGTGACCGTGCGGCGGTGCAGCTCTTGCATGACCTTGTTGTCCTTGGCCTGCTGCTCGCGCAGGCGCTTGTTCTCGTCACGCAGCGAGCGCACCTCGGTAACCACCGGGTCAGCCATGGCGCGGGCGAATTGCGCGGTGAGTTCCAGCGTGCTGGCTGCACGGGCACGCGCCAGGCGCGCGTCGGACAGCGACGTGGCGCGGGCGGCGCCGGCAGCCGCTGCGGCCTGCCCCAGCTCGGGCAGCAGCGCCATGGCGGTGCGATCGCCAGCCTGGGCGCGGGCGGCCATGACGGCGAACTCGGCCTGCACCTGGGCGGCGGTGCGGTCCTGCCCACGGATGGCGCGGGCGGCGTCCAGCATGTTGTCGGCCAGCGCGCCCAGTTCCTGCCGAAGCTGGCGGGCGGCTTCGGCCGCCTTGCGCAGGGACTCCTGGCGCTGGTTCTCGGCTGCGATGGCGTCCTCGAGCGCGAAGATCTGCTCGAGCAGCGACCGGTTGGCGGCATCCACCTGCGACAGCTCGCGCTCGCGCAGGGCTTGCGTGTCGCCCTGCAGCTCCAGCAGCCTGGTCTCGAGGCCGTAACGCTCCGACGCAACCCGGTCGATCTGGGCCTGCACGCCCTCGACCAGGGTCTGAAACGCTGGTGCCAGGTCGATCATCGCCTCGATGGCGGCCTGGTTGCCCTGCGCGACGAACTCTTCGAAGTACTTGCGATAGTCCTCTGCCGTGAGCCCAAGCACGAAATCGGGCGTGATGTTGGCACCCGTCGCTAGGTTGAAGGTACCTGCGATTTCGGTGGCCGTCATCTGCTTCACTTCCTGGTCGGTCATGAAGAATGGGCGCACCGCCCGCAGGCGGCCCAGCAGGTCCTCGGCAGCCTGCGCGGCAGCCGCGGCCGCCTGCTTTTGCGCGTCTGCGAGTTGCTCTTGCGCGGCGGCGGCCTGCGCGGCGGCGGCCTTCAGGTCTTCCTGGGTGAAGATCTGCTCCAGCAGCGCAAGGTTCGTTTCGTCGATGGCTGCGCGCTCTTTGTCGCGGGCACGCGCCAGTTGCTCGGCGTCCGTCGCCGTGAGCGCGAAGAGGCGGTCTTCCAGCGCCTGCTTTTCGGCCAGGGCTTTGTCGATGCGGCCGACGGCGCTGGCCAACGCCTCGCCGGTGAGCAGCGAGATGTCGCCCAGGCTGCGCACCCAGTCAGCCAGCGGGCCGACAGCGTCGGATGCCTGGATGGCCTCGAGCTTGGTCTGCGCCAGCTCCTCCTGAAACGCCGCAAGCGCCTCCTCGGCCGTCATGCTGCCGCGGCGGTTCTGGTCGCCGCCGAAGACCCCCTGGCCGAAGATGGCGCCGTTGTTGAGCGACCCGCCGGCGTAGGCGAAGCCCTTGCCCTTGGTCGATTGCTCGAGCCCGGACACGTAGTTGGTGACCGTGTTACTGCTGCCCAGCGCCGCCAGCAGGGAGTTGATGCTGGCGATGTTGCCGCCGATGAGGGACTGCGCGCCGTTGATCTGGCCGCCCGAGGGACCGTCGACCAGCGTCGTGCCGCGGTACTGGCCACCGACACGGGTCTCGCCGCCCTTGGCCAGTGAGGCGAGCAGCATGACGCCCATGGCGATGGGACCCAGCGCGCCGGCCAGCGTGCCCAGGCCGCTGGCGATCGCACCTTCACCCAGCGCCGCAAACCCGCCCGTGAGCGCCTCGCCGAAGCCCAGCGTGGAGAGTTCACCCGCACCGAGGAACACGCCCTGCGCGACCCCGGACGCTGCCGAGCCGAACGTGCCCAAGGCGCTGCCGGCGCCCAACAGGCCGGTGAGCGAGCCCAGGCCACCACCACCCGCGCCGCCACCCCCGAGGGCCGATGCCGCCATGGACGCACCTGGCACGCCCAGGCTCGCGCCAATGCTGATGATCCACTTGCGCACCGTCATCTGGTACAGCAAGTCGAGCAGCGAGGCCTTGAGGGTCTGCCCCAACCGCTTGAAGACGTTGCTGCCGCCTTCCCACATGTTGGTCCAGACGTCGTGCGCGGTCTGGTCGATGGAACGCCACAGCTCGGTGTGACGGTCGAATTCAGCCTTGCGCGACAGCAGGCCCAGCAGCTCGGTGCGCTTGTCGATTTCCTTCTGGACGTCTTCCCACGCCTGGCCGCCTTCGACCATGCGCTCTTGCCGCTCGCGCAGGCGAGCGATGGCCACCATTTCCACGGCCTCGGCCAGGCTGATGTTGAGGCGCGCCGACAGCTCGGTGGCTTCGTTGTCGTCGCGCAGGGACTCCACGCGCCCTTCCAGCGCCCGCAGCTTGGCGGCGGATTCGGCGCTGATGTCGCGGATGGCCTGCAGCGAGTCGGCGTGGTCCTTGTTGCGCCAGGCCTGGATTTCCTTGGCCTGGTCCATGGTGGCGCGGAAGGATGCGTCGCGCAGGTTGTTGGCGCGGATCTGATCGGCCACCTCGGTGACCCGGGCGCGCAGGCGCGCCTGCTCGGTGACCAACAGCTCGGAGGTCTTGGCCGTGATCTTGGCAAGGGTCTCGACCTCGAAGCGCCGCACCTCGTCGAGCTTGCCGCCCCACTCCCACTCGGCCTGCTGCAACTGCAGGGTGCGGGTGAGCTCGGCGTTGAGCTTCTCGTATTCGCTCTGCGCCTCTTTCGCGCCCTTGCCGCCGACAATAGGAGCGGCGGTGCGGTTGCTGCTGGCACGATCGGCCAGGCGGCGCGCTTCGAACTCGCTATAGCTGGTGTCGGCGGCCGGCGTGGGCGACGCCTTCAGCAGGGCCAGCAGGAAGCGCTCGCGCTCGCCGCCCTTGCCGGATTCGATCAGCTTGTTGAGCCGGTCGATTTCGGCATTCATGGCGCGCAGGCTGCGCGTGGAGGCCGTGAGGTCGATGCCGGTGATGTTCTTGAGGATCTCGGCGTCGGCGTCGAGCAGGCTTTTCCACACCTCGCGCCAGTTGCCCGTCTTGGCGCCGTCGACCAGCTTGCTGGTGATGGCGTTGAGCGAGGGCAGGAGCTGCGAGGCCAGGGCCCGCGCCAGGCCACCGGCGGCCGTCTGCAAGCGGGTGAGGTTGTCGTTGAACTGCTCGGCGGCCTTGACCGTTTCGTCGCTGAGCACGCCGCGCAGCTGCCGGAACTCGCCACGCAGGTCTTCCAGCCCGCGCTTGCCGCCATTGAGCAGGGGAATCAGCTCCTTGCCGGCCTTGCCGAAGAGATCCAGCGCCAGCGCGCTCTTCTCCGGGCCGTCCTTCCAGCTTGCAAAGGCTGCAGCCAGGTCGGTGAGCACCTCCTCAGTGGCGCGCAGCTGCCCCGAAGCATCCTTGACCGACACGCCCAACGCGGCGAAGAGGCGCTGCGCCTCCTTGTTGCCGCCTGCGGCGTCGGCCATCTTGGCCGAGAGCTTGCCAATGGCGGTTTCGAGGCCAGCCGTGCCCACGCCGGCCAGCTTGGCCGCGTACTCGAATTCGGCCATGGCCTGGGCCGACTGGAAGCCTGCACGCTGCGCCGCCTTGCCCAGCTCGTCCCACTCGGTGAGGGTGGAGCGCACGCCCGCGATGAGGCTGGCCGCCCAGGCGGTGACGCCCAGCCCGGCCAGCGCTCCGGTGACGGCCACGGCCTGCGTCTGCAGGCCGGCCAGCCCCGACTTGACGGATTCGATGGCCGCCTTGGTCTGGTCGACCGCGGTGAGTGTGATGCGCGCTTCGCTCATGCCTTACCCCCTGCTCTGCTGCTCGGCGAGCTGCTTGGCCCACACTTCCAGACAGGCGGTTTCCATGGCCTGGACTTCGGCAAAGCGCCGGGCACGTAGCCGACGACGCACGCCGGTGCGCTGCATGACGATTTCGACGCCCTGGTAGTCCAGGCCCTCGCGGCGCATGCCGTTGCCGCGCCACTGCGTGGAGCAGCGCAGGAAGAGCGTCCAGGCGTCCACGTTTTCCGGCCAGAGGTAGAACTCCTGGTCGGGCGGCTCTTCGTCCACCAGTTGCGCGCCGGTGACGCCTGCCACGCCGAGCATTGCCAGCTGTTCGTCGAGGTGTGACTTGCGGTCGGTGTCATCGCCTTCGGCATCCAGTTGCAGCTGGCCGCTCGCCCACAGGCGGGCGGCCTCGGCTAGTTTTTTGCGGTGGCCACCACCTGCGACAGGTACGCCTGCCAGCACACCGCCGACAGCCCGCTGATGGTGAACAGGCACTGCAGCGCCTCGAGGCTGAAGGGCGCCGGGTTGCCGTCAGCGTCGAGCACCAGGCGCTGGTCGCGCCAGCCGTGAGCGTGGTCTCGGAAAAAGTCCATGCTGGTGGCGCTCTTGTCCGCGATCAGATCGCGCAGGCGGTCCTGCGGGAGCCGATCGCAGACCAGGACGAACCGGAATCGCTTTTCGACGCCGTCTTCGTCGACGGTGGAGCCTTCGACCTTGACGCCGACCTTGTCGGAGATGGCAAGCCGATATGCCATCAGAAGACCACCAGGCGGAAGTCGTCGTTGCCGGTGCTGTAGACGCCCCGGCCATCCACCGCCAGCAGGCGGCGGCCGGCTTGCTCGTCCTTGCGCGGGTTGATGCGCTGGTGGTTGGGCAGCCACAGCAGCGTCTTGTTGCCCGAGGCGGTGCCGTGGATGATGCCCAGCGAGGCGAGGCTACCGGCCGCAATGGCCGCCATGAAGGTGACCTCCTGCGCAGCGGTGAGGTCGGCCTTGTAGTTGCAGGTGACGGCGCGCTGGGTGAGCTCGATGGTCTCGCCGCCGAGCATGGGCATGTGCTCGACGGTGTTGTTGAGCGCCACCTCCACGCCGTACGAGGGGATGGCGGTGCCGCTGCTGATGGACGGCGTGCTGGTGCTGGCGCTGTTGTGGGTGCCGCCGATCGTGAGGTCGGCGGTGTTGGCTTCCTGCACGGCCAGCGGCTGCGTGAAGCCACTGAGCGTGGGCGACGCGTTGCTCGTGGCGGTGGGCGCGGCGTACAGGCCCTTGAGCACGAAGCTCATGACCGGGATGCCGCCGGCCGTGTTCTTGAAGGTGACGGTGCCACGCGCGCCCAGCACCTTGTGCAGCAGGCCGTCGTCGTACCAGTAGATGGCCACGCTGCTGAAGCTGCTCGACACCGGCGTGTAGTCGACGCGGACGCCCGCGCTGGCGGTTTCGGCCAGGCCACAGGCAAGCAGCAGCGGCGCATAGGCCGGCGCCGTGCCGGCGGTGCCGCTGCCGGCCAGCTCGACGTCGAACGCACATTCCGCGTACATGGCGCCGGCCAGCTGCTCGGAGCCGCCCAGGTAGCCGCGGATGACGTCACGGTCGATGAACTGCGCCTGCATGGGCGTGATGACCGGCTTGCTGGTGAGCATGGCATTGCTGCCGCCGGTGGGCGTGGGGTCGGTGCCGTACGTGCTCTCGGTCTTGGCGAGGATGACGGTGTTGCGGGTGTAGCGTGCCATGGTTCAGGCCTCCTTCGATTCGGTCTGCACACCGCCGGGCTGCACCCGGCGACCATGGGCCGGCGCGGTTGCGCCGACCTGCGTGAGCACGCCATCCAGCCAGACGTACTGGCCGCCGGCGTGCGGTTGCTGGGCCGGCGCTTCGGGCACCGGGGCGGCGGGGGTGTCGTCCATGGCGGGCTTCCTTTTGGTCATGGTCAGGCGGCAATGCTGGTAAGGGTGGTGCGGTGGCGGCACGTGAAGTGCCACTCGAGCAGCACGACGTCGGTGTCGGCTTCGTCGCGCTGCGGCTCCTCGAGCGGGCCGGGCTGAAGGTCCCACACCAGGGCGGCGAGTGTGCTGTCGGCCATGACGCGCGCGTAGACGTCGGTCCAGATGCCATCGGCCACTTTCTCGGCCGAGTTGCTGCCGCTGCGCCGGGCCTTGATGAGGAAGCGCACGTCGGTGGTCCAGTCGACTGGCGCGCCCATGATTTCGCCGGCCGTGGGCAGGCTGGCGCCCTTCCACACCAGGATCTGGCTGTCGACGCCCACGGGCATGGTGCGGTCGCGCCCTTCGTAGACGCGCCCGCCCACCAGGGGCGTGCCGGCCAGCAAGGCAGCCTCAGCGGCGTCGACAATGGCCTGGTGCTTGGTGTTGGCCATGGTTACGCGTTCTCCAGCTCGATGAGCGTGAGGCCGGTGCCGTCGGGCTTGACGTCGCGCACCTTGTAGGAGGTGCCATTGACCGTGATGGCGGTGTCCTGCGCGGGCGTGCCAACGTCGGACGCCTTGCACAGCACCGCCGGGCCGGTGGCTCCGATCTCGGCGGCCAGCAGCGCAATGTGCTGCTTGTCGTGCAGGCCCTTGAAGGTGCTGCCCGACAGCGTGACGTCCACGCCGAAGTCGACGAAGTACGGGTCGAGGTCTTCGGTGAAGGCCATGCTAGGCGGCCTCCCGCAGCGTGATGCGCTGCAGTACGAAGTCGGCCACCTGGTCGGGGCCGTAGGAGGACATGCAGGCCGAGCGGCCGGTGGTGCGCTCCTTGGTGCAGAAGGTCATGTCCGCATGGATGCGGTGGCACGGGTGGCAGGCCACCGGCGCCTCAAGCGCGGCGACGTTGACCCAGTGCTTGGTGAGGTTTTCGTGCGAGCTGTGCGACAGCAGCGCCACCTTCAGCATGGGCAGGCTAGCCACGCTGTTGAGGATCATGGACTCGGTGCCGACGACGGCGTCGGCCAGCTGCGCCACCGTGAGCGCAATGCGCACCGGCCAGTCGTTGCCGACAATGCCGACGTAGGGCGCCAGCTCCTCGAGCTGCAGGTCGCGCAGGTCGCCCAGGACGATGGTGGCGACCTTGGCGTCGGCCATGCGCTGCAGGAACGCCTGCAGGTGCGGCCAGGTCTTGGCCGGCCCGCTGCCACAGGCGTTGACCACCACCAGCGGGCCCGCGGGCAGGATGTTGCGCAACGTGTGCGCCATGTCCAGCTCGGCCGCCGTGGGGTAGAACTGCTGGTGGAACACGTGCGGCACGCCCGCGTAGTCGTGCACCATCTCCAGGTAGTTGACGTTGCCGAAGCGGTGCCGCAGCGGCTGCGGCAGGTAGAACTCGTTGCTGCTCTGGTGGTACAGCAGGCGCTGCTCGACGCTGCCGACCAGGTTGACCCACCGGTCGTACTTGCCGGCTTCGTGCAGCCAGTAGGCGGTGAGCTCGTCGTCGGTCAGCGTGCCATTGGGCAGCATGACCAGGCGGTCGATGTGCGGGTCATGCCGCAGGACCTCTTCGCCGGTGTGCGCCACGTACAGCGTGACGTGCCAGCCGTCTTCCTTAAGGAGCTTGGCCGGCGAGCTGGCCCACAGGGCATCGCCCTTGGCGCCGATGCGCACGATGGCGGCGCGCTTTTCGGGGCGCGGCGCGCGGCAGGGGTAGGCGTGGCCGGTGCCCGCCGCTTCCTTGCGGTACACCATCAAGAAGCTGTACTCGTTGCGCTGGTTGCGCGCCTGGTCTTCCATGAGCGACCAGTCGGCGCCGATCTCGCGCATGGCCTGCTCGATGTCGGCCGGCAGAAAGTCGTGCTTGTGATCGGGATTCGCGCCCGGCTGGCCGACGTTGGGGTAGAAGTCCTTGTGGGGCAGGTACAGCACCAGGTGCCCGCCCGGCTTGACGAGGCGCCACCACTCGGCCAGCGCCATCTGCCACTGCTGGATGTGCTCGAGCGTGTGGCTGGAGAAGACGGCCTCCATGGACTCGGAGGCGAACATGGGCAGGCGCTCAGCCGTCGGCACCGCCATGTCCGGCTTCATCGCAATGCCGAAGAGTTCGGTGTCCTTGAGCGAGTCAATGCCGACCAGGTGCGGCCAGACCTTGCGCGGGCCGCAGCCGATGTCGAGCCCACCGAGCGCGAGGTACGGCAGCACCTCGAAGCGGATCTTGTCCGATTCGAAGCCACAGGAGGTGCGAGGGTCCCAGGTCATGCAGGCCACCCCCACCAGGGGAAGACCGGCGCCGCCGACCTGCGGGGCTGCGGGGGCGGCGGCGGTGCTTTCGCTGCCGCCGCCCCGTCTGCCACACGCTCGCAGGAGGTATGGGGCGCGGCCCTCTTGGCGGGGGCCTTGGTCATCAGTTGGACAGCAGGTCGGAGCGCGCCGCCACAGCCGCCGGCTGGCGGTGCTGCATGTCGGCGAACTGGTTGAGGGTGATCTTCACCTGGCCGGTGTCGGCCTTGGTGAAGGGGTCCACCGTGATGTCCGGCGCGCCGAACAGGCCGATGGTGGTCATGGGCCAGTCAGCCGAGAAGATGGCCGCGCTGGCCACCGTGGTGCTGGTGCCCTTGGTGAGGTTGGACGGCACGTGGTTGGTGACGCCGACGCGGTAGCCGTTGACCGGCTGGTCGCCGTTCTGCCAGATGAACGGCAGGTTGGTGCCCATCTGGGTCTGCTTGGCCTTGCCGCGCGTCTTGGTGTTGATGAGGTAGCCTGCGCGGGTGTCGGGCTCGGCGTTGCTGTTGGCGCACACCGTCTCGAGGTCGACGAACGTGGCCCAGCTCGGCGCCGCGCCGTTGCTGGACTCGCTGACCGTGCCGATGCCGGTGACGTTGCGCAGGCCGCGGATCTCGGCGCCGGTGCCGGCGCCGTTGATGACCTGGTCCTGCAGCTTGTCGGCGGCGCCCATCAGCAGGTCGTCGCGGATCATGTTCTCCAGCGACATGGCGGCCTGGATGAGGGCCTGCTTGGACACCTCGGTGTAGGCGCTGATGCGCTTGGGCGACAGCGTGGCCTTGGTCGTGGTGAAGGCGGTCTCGCTGGCGCTACCGATTTCCGTCGTCATGCCCACGCTGCCCGCGGCGCTCTTGCGCGGCAGGTCGACGTTGCCGGTGAGGCCGGGCAGGATGGTGACGCCCAGGCGGCCCAGCACCAGCGCGTTGCGCAGGGCATCGGTGAACATGTCGCTGCGCAGGTCGGTGGCGACCAGGTTGCCGGCTTCGCTGGCGGTGCCGACGTTCAGGTCACGACGCCACATGTCGGGCGGCACGAAGAAGCCCTCGGGCTCGCGGCCCAGGACTTTGGCCACGGCCAGCGAGCACTCGCGCTCCAGGCCGGCACGCGACCAGTCGCTGGTGATGGCGGCCACCAGGGCGCGGCCCAGGCTGTAGCGCTTGCGCTCGGACTGCGACATGCCGATCTGCACGTCGCTGGTGTCGGTGTGCCGCGTCATCAGACGCTGCATGATGAGGTCCTTGAAGCCTTCGAGCGGCAGGCCGTTGCGGATGGCGTCGACCGCGTCGTTGGGCTTGAGGTAGGTCTTGTACTGCTCGGCCAGCGCGGCGATGGCGTCGCGGCGCTCCAGCTCGAGCTCGGCAGGGGTCTTGGTGATTTCGGGCATGTTGCGTTGCTCCACGATGACGAGGGGTTGGTGCTGGGCCGGCTTCGGAGCGGACGCTGCGGCGCCAGCCGCGGCGCGCCCGATCCCTACGGTCACATCTGCCGGCACCGGCACGAGCGAGGCCTCGAACGGCACCCAGCGCGTGACGATGTAGACAGGTGGCTCGGCGCCGGTCTTGCGTGCGGCCGCCGGGCCGGCACGATAGAAGTCAGCGCCATGCTCTTGTTCCATGGCGCGGCGGAACTCGTCGCCGGTCATGGTGCGCACGACGGTGTACGTGCCGTCGGCTTCTTTCTTCGATTCTTCGATTTCTTCGATGTAGTAGCCGACGCTGACCAGCGTGCGGATCTCGTCTTCCACATCGGCGCGGATGTCCTGCGCGTACTGCGCACGGGAGAAACGGGCGGACACGCGGACCTTCTTGGCGTCGGCATCCAGCCATGCCTTTTTCAGCACGCCCACCTGCCGCTCGGTGTCGTGGCCCACCAGCAGCGGGTGGCGGCCGTCGGCCAGGCGCGTAAGGTCGACCGCGTCGGGCGAGTGGCTCAGGATTTCGATGCCGAACCAGCGCTCGTACGGAGCCTCGGAGCTGATGGACATTTCGACCAGGCCGGTGTCGTCTTCGGCCTTGCGCACATCGGCACCGATCGAGCGCTGGAAGCTGGCAGCTTGCGCCAGGCCGGCGTCACGCAGGTACGGCAGGCGATGGGTCGAGCGGGCTTTGGTCATGCCCGCCAGAATGCAGCAGGCGTGCGGACATTGTTAAGGCAAAAAATGTCCGCTTTTCAGAGCAGTGCGACCAGCTCTTCGTCGCGCTTGCGGCGCGGACGGCGCCGTGGCAGCGGGCGGTGGAACTGCGAAAAGCCACCCGCGGATGCCTCGGGCTCCGGTGCGGGCGTGTCGCCGATGATGGGGCTGCCGAAAGCCTCGGCACTGGCAATGCCAACGGCCTCGACGCCGGCTGCTATGGCGGGCTGGCCAAACGCTTCTGCGGTGGCAATGCCTGCGGCGTCGAGCACCGCGCCGATGACCGGCGAGCCGAATGCTTCGGCGGTGGCGATCTGGCCGGCGCCAGTGATGGCGGCAGCGCCCGCGCCAACCTGCGGAAATCCGCCCGGGTACGCCTGACCGAAGTAGCCGCCACCGAACATGGCTAGTTCCTGTACTCGGTTGGCAGGTACTGCTTCAGCCGCTCGCGCTCGAATGCTCGGTGGCAGTGCGATGTGATGGGGCGACCCATCCCGTCCGTGATCGCGGGGTCTGCCGGCTGCCACGCAAACATGGCGTCGATCAGCACCCGCATGACCCGCGCCGCCAGCTTGCCGTCAACCGCCGCCCGGTGCGCGTATGCGCTCAGGGTTTCGTCGCTCCAGCCTCGCGTGCCGGTCAACACTGCCACCAGCATCCGTGCAAGTTGGTCGAGGCTGATGGCTAGGTGCATCAGGTTGTGGCGCTGAATCTGCCAGTAAGTCACATCAGCCTCCAAGGCCAAGTTGCTGTCGCACCGCTGCGGCAAATCCGCCCCATGCCGCGAGCGCGGTGTCCAAGGCTGCGCTGTCGGCTGCGCTGCGAACCTGCTCTTTTCGCAGCAGTCGCTGGGCCCGGATCGCGGCTTGTGCGCCACGCCATGCAGCCGCTGTTGCTGCGATGTCGTCCGCTGCCTGCTGTGCTGTCCACCCCTTCGCCGTAGCCCACCCAGCCACGCTTGGGGGCGCGTCTCCTGTATAGCCACCAGCGATGAACGCCGATGCCTCCGATTCGGCGGTGCGGTATTCCTCGCCACGATTGCCGATGACAGCGCCGTAGATCGCGTCTGCGTCAGCGTCGATGCGCAGGACGGCGGTGGTCTGAAGCTCTGGAAGCGCGATCGCCTCCACAGTGACGATGCGAACTGCACCACCATCCAGCACGGGCGCGATTGATGCAAGGCGGTGCGTTGCTGGGTCGTGCGGCAGCGTGTCGATTACCAGCAGGGCTCCGCGCTCCGCGATGAACTCGGCACTCGGCCCGCTGTCAGGGAACGACGTGTTCGGGAACAGGTCGGTGTGCTCTCCAACCGTTATCTGACCGTCGACGATTCGTGCGATTTTCATGGTGCGTCAGTGCAAAGGGAAAGGCCGAGCAGACGGAGTGAACGCTGCGGTGTACCGTGCGACACCCTTGGTCAATCGAATCTGCTGCGTGTAGCCGGGCCACCACTGCGCGGTGCCAGCGCGATCTGCGCCGATGATCAGGGAGTCAGTCTGGTTGTAGTTGCTGGCGTCTGTGAAGGTCCGCTCCACGGCACCATCTAAAAAGAGATACGACTGATTGGTACCAGTCCCGGCGCGACACCATGCGACGTGATGCCACGCACCTGTGGTAACGGTCGTCACGCCGTTGAACGTGCCAGCGGCACAGATCAGCGTGAAAACCGGCGTGCTATTCACACGCATGAACCACCCGCCAGTGACACCCTTGCCGATAATGCCCCGACTGGTCCCGGACGACAAGTAGATCCACGCTTCGACCGTCAGTGCTCCAGTGCCGAATTGAAGCGACGCCGCATCCGGGACGGTCAGCTTTGAGTTGGTCCCGTCGAATGAGGCCGACGCGCTCAAGAACTTCTTCTGCGCCGTGCTCGTCTGCGCGTTCCCTGCGGGCGTGACGGTACTGCCCACTTTCGATAGGTCCGGGAAATTCGTCCCCGCGTTCGCCCCGTCGCCGGACAGCATGAGGGACACGCTGGGCCAGTACGGATCGCCTGGGTCCATGCGCGTGCGGCGGGCGAACGTCATGCCGTGTACCCAATCAACGAGCCGTAGATCGTGGACCCAATCTTCACGAGGTTGATCCACGTGTAGCCACTGGTGGCCAGCGTTGGAGTCACGCCGCCCACCCACGTGATCGAAAACCACGTGATCGTGTACGCGGTTCCGTCGTCGATCATCAGCGTGATTGACTGACCGGCAGCCCATGTTCCCGCCGTTGGCGTGCTGTTACCACTCAGCGTCCATGTCTGGATGGTGCCGTTGTCCGGCGAGATTGCAGGCGTTGTCCCACTGACTGCGTAGACCGTTTCGTTGCCCAACTCGACATCCGTCAGCGTTTTCTTCGTGATCGTGGCCGCGATCTTGTCGCCCACCACGACAGTCCTTGCGCTCGTGCCTTCCTGCGCCCGCGTGATGGTGAGCGTGTCCGTGCTGATTGCTGTGACGCGCACGATTTCGGCATTGGATGGGTCCGGGTCCGACCCCGACGGCCAGATCGTCGCGTTGAACGGCACGGCCGGAAACCGCGTGCCGTGTCCGGCCGTCACCACCAACGATGTACCAGACGATGCTGGCGACGGCGCTGTGGCGACAGCACTGATGGCGAAGTTCGCGTGAGCGTCGGGCATTGCAGCTACAGCTTGAAGATCTTGCTGGCCCCGTTGTCCCAGGCAATCGAGACCGTCTGCCCCGCCGCCGGCGTGAACGGCAGCCCGCTCGTCGGCGAGTCGATGTACGCGATCAGGCGCGCGGTGGCATCGTTGCCGGTGTGCTGGAAGATGATCAGCGCATTGGACGCCGCCGCAGCGGTCGCCGTCAGCGTGGTGTCCGACGCATCGAACACGCCGCCGGTGTACGTCTTGCTCGTCAGCGCCGCACTGCGCCCGTTGTCGACGCTGCCCAGGTCGGACAGGTAGACGTCGGTGTCGTCGAAGACGTAGGTGGACTTGACCAGCATGGCGCGCACGTCGCCGGTCATGTCGATGGTGCCGTCAAGGATGCCTTCGCGGCCCTTGCTGAATAGCTGGTTGGCCATGGTCAGGGTGCCTTCACGAACTGGGTGACCGTGCGCGTGATTTCGTCGTTGTCGTCGCGCTCCACGGTCTGGATGGCCACGGCCGGGTGGTTGTCGACCACCGTGACGTCGGCCGGCTGCACGGTAACGTTGACCACCGGCGCAGGCATGGCCTCGCGCTCGGTGGTGATGTGCGCCTCCACCACGATCTGCGGCTCGGGCACCTGGTTGATGACCTGCACCGGTGTGGGGTGGACGTCGATGCGGATCTCGGGCTGACGTTCGGGCTTGTGGATGTGCACGTGCACGGGCGGCTCCTCGGACACGACAGGCGCCTGCGAGCGCGCATCGAGCAGCTGCCGCTGCAGGATGGCCACTTGCTGGCGCAGGTGCTCGGCTTCGTCGGTGACCACGGTGACCGAGCGCGACGGATCGGCCGGCGCTGGTGTCGGCGCTGGGGTTGGCGTGGGCGCAGCGGGCCGCAGCTTGGCCATCTGGTCCTGCTCCTGCAGCAGCTCGTCGATGATGTCGGCCAGCTCTTCGCCCTGCTCGGCGGCCAGCCGGGTGCGGCTGGTGATGCCGAGGTCGACCGCTTCCTTGGCGGCGGTGATCTCCTTCTGCGGATCCACCCAGCGCCAGCGCCGGCCCTGGAACCGGGCGGCGTCGCGGAACTTCGACAGCTTTTCGGCGGGCAGCTTCTTGCCGCTTTGCTCGAAAGTGATGTCGCCACGCAGCAGAGCGATGGCCAGCCATTCCTGGAAGACCGGCTCGACCAGTGACCGAATGAACCACGACTGCAGCGACAGCCACAGCTCGCGCTCGGCCAGCTCGGCGATGCGGGCGCTGCTGTAGTTGACGTCGGTCATGTCGCCCGTCAGGTTGTGCGCTGCCACGTCGACGCCGGCCGCAATGCCGCGGTTGGCTGCCTTGACGAAGGACTCGAAGTTCGCGTGCGGATATTCAGGGTTCCACGAATTGAGCGTGTAGCCGGGCGGCAGGTCCAGGATTTCGCCGGCCTCCACCGAGATCTGCGTGATGCCGCTGGCCGGGTGGTTGGGGTCGGACGTGCTGTCGGCCAGCGTGGGCACCAGGTCGGGCCCTTCGGCGCGCTGCAGCGCCGCGACCTTGCTGGCGCCGATGCGCGCGGCGATGACGGCGGCCTCGTTGAACTGGTGCAGCTGGTGCTGGCGCAGGATGATGGCGTGGAACCAGGTGTAGCCACGCACCTGCTCGGCGCGCTCGGGCAGGAACACGTGCCGGATGTTTTCCGCGGGCACGCGCTCCAGTTCGTACCGGGAGCCGCCGAAGCGCTCACCCGGGTGCGTGGTCTTGATGTAGTAGGCGATCGGGCGACCGGCCGTGTCCAGCTCGATGCCCTGGCGGATGACGCCACCGCCGGGCAAGGTTGCGTTGTACGTTTCGTCGAGCCGGTCGGCCTCGAGCAGCTGCAGGGCGATGCCGTAGGCCAGCTTCGGCTGGCGCACGATGCGCACCAGCGCCTCGCCGTCGCGGGCCACCGACTTGACCGTGGTGCGGCACAGGTGGGCAAAGTCCATGCGGCCGGTGATGTCGGCCGCCTTGCACCACCTGGCCCAGTGGATTTCCACCGCGTCGTTCGCCGCCTTGTCCAGCGGCGCCACGCCGTCGGTCATTTGCGACGCCATGCGGGCGCGCACTTGCAGCATGGGCCCCACCGGCCCGACGATGTTGGACGCGCACAGGGTGAGGTAGCGCTTGCCGTGCTCGTTGTTGGCCGCCAGCTGCCGGCCACGCGCGCGCAGGATGGTGAGCGATGCGTCGAGGTCGAGGTTGACCGCGCCTGACCAGGTGGCCAGGCTGGCCGTCAGCCGCGACACGGATCCGCCAGCGAAACCGGCGCCTGATCCATTGCCGAATGTGCCCGAGAACGCCGAGTCGGACGTGCGCTTGCCGTGCCAGGGCAGCATAGATCGAAGTGTCTGGAGCCAGCCCATGCGTCACATCCTGAATTGAATGCGCCGGCCGGCGCCTTCGCCGCGCCGGAGGGCAGCGGCGGCATCTTCGGCCTGCACCTCGCGCTGGTACATCTGCCGCAGCTTGATCAGCTCGGGAATCGGGATGTACCGCATGCGTCGGCCGGCGATCTCGTACTCGGCCACGGCCACGTCGCGGGCTTCGATCCACGCCTCGATGGCGTCCAGCGTCTTGCGGGCGTGGCTGCGGTCGTCGAGCGTGGCTGATTCGGTGCCGCGGTATTCCGGCAGGATCTCGAGCACGCCCTCGTCCACCGTGTACTTCTCGCTGCTGCCGCCTTCCACCCACGCGATCCAGCTGTAGCGGCCGGCGGTCTTGCCGGTGGTGGTGGTCGCTGCCACGGTGACGCTGTAGTCCGTGCCCGAGGCCGTGGCGACAACTTCGAAGCCCGCGGCGGTGGGGTGCTTGAACCTGTACTTCAGCGTCCAGCTGTCGGCCGGGTAGTCCGACAGCGTGCGCGTCCACTTCCAGGTGTCGCCGGCACGCGCTCGCGTCGGCTCGTTGGTGGGGATATCAGCGGCCTTTTGGGGCCGCAGCTTGCGCCCGGGGTGCGGACATTGTTAAGGCAAAAAATGTCCGCATCAGCGCCCGCGGGTCAGCCGGCGCACCTGGCGCACGCTCAGGCCGGCGGCCAACGCGACGTGCACCTGCTTGGCGTTTTCCACGCGCGAGGCCTTGGCCACCCGGGCGGCGCCCTGCAGCTTGGGCAGCTTGGGCACGTACACCCGCTCGCCGCCGAAGCCCTCGCACACGGCCACCTTGACGTCCTGGCGTACATGGTCGGGGATGTCGACGCCGTGGGCGCGCAGCTGCTGCAGGATGTAGTCGATCATGGTCTCTGCCTCCGTCATGTCAGGGCACTCCCCAGCCGGCCGATGCGGTTGATGCGCCGAGGAGCGGTGGGCAATGTGGGCGCTGGTGCGGCGGCCGGCGGCGCGTCGTCGCCAGCGGCGGCGAACAGGTCAGGCTGCAGTGCCTGCTCGAGGCGCTCCCACATGGCGTCGGTGTAGAGGTGCAGGCCAAGCTGGTGCGTGCACCAGATGGCGTAGACCGTGCAGTCCAGCACCTCGTTGCGCGCGCGCTTCGGGTTGACCCACCGGTAGTCGGTGCCGCGGGCGGTGCGCACAGGCATGCGCGCCTCGGCGGTGAGCTGCGAAAAGAACTCGGCAGGCAGCGCCTTGCTGAAGTGCACGTAGCCGGGCCCGGGGTGCGTGACCATCAGCCGGCCATAGATCAGGTCCTTGGCGCTGTCGGTGCCCACATACCAGAGCCGCACGCCGCGCTTGAGCACCTTGCCGCGGAAGTTCACGTCCTGGATCGTGGCCTTGCCCTTGATCATCTTCGAAGGCTGGGGGTCGCCGCGCACGGCGAACACCCGGCGCCGCTCGCGCAGGCGGGCGTAGTTGTAAGCCTGGTGGGTGAAGTGGCCGCCGGTGTCGATCGCAGTGGCCTCGATCTTCAGAGCCTTGCCCGACGCGTGCTGGAAGGCGGTCTCGAAAAGGTAAGGGTCGAGCTTCTCTTCCCACTCGCGCTCGTCGGCCGGGTTGCCGTAGATGACCTGGTAATCCACAGCCCACATTTCCTCGCCGCGCCCGACGGCCCAGACGACCACCTCCCAGCGGTTGTCCTGGACGTCGATGCCAGCCACCAGCAGCAGGCCGCCCTGCGGCACGTGCCGCAGCGGCCAGTGCTCGGCACGCTGCGCCAGCGCGTGCTGGTCGGCGCTGTCCATCTGCACCTTCCAGTACTGCGCCAGCGTTTCGTTCACGAAGGTTTCCAGCGGGCCGGTGTCGCCCTGCTCTGCCTTTGCATCAGCGGCGATGAACTCGCGCACGATGTCGGGCCAGTCGCGCTGCGGCGAGTAGGCGGTCCAGACGTCGGCAAAAGCGACATGCCGCGGCGGCCGGGTCGGCTGGCCGGCGGCATCCAGCCACTGGCCGGCGTGGTGGTCATACCGCCAGCGGCCGCACTCGGAGATCCACGCGCCACCATCCCACACGCGCAGGTAGTCGGCCTGGCGGATCGGCTGGCGGCAGTGCGGGCACAGGTGCCGCACGCTGTCCGGGTCGCCGGCATCCCACTTGAAGCCGTGCGCCACCTTCTTGCCGCCCCACAGCAGCGGGTGCTCGAGGTGGCAGTGCGGGCATTCGATGTGATACCGCACGATCGCTTCGGCGCGGCTCTCCCGGTGCTGAATGTGGCTCACGCCATCCACCCGCACCGTCGAGCCCGTGATGAACTTGGGGAAGGCGGCACCCTCCAGCCGGCCTTGCGCGGCGGCCATCGGATCCACGGCGCGCTCGACCTTCTGGTCGAAGGCGTCGGCCTCGTCGACCATGGCAACGGCCACCGTGATGCGCCGGAACGCACGGGCGGCCTTGCCGCCCAACAGGTGCAGCAGCGAGCCCAGGAAGGTCTTGAGCTTGATGGTGTCCTCTTTGCCGGCCACCTGCACGGCCTGGACGGACTCCACGTCGCGCAGCATGGGCTCGATCTCCGTCTTCACGAAGCTGTCGCGGTCGTCGTCCGTCGGCTGCCACAGCGCCTGGTTGCGGCGGCGGTGCGCCGCGTTGTAGCCAATGAACGCCAGCAGCGTCTTCGTGTAGCCCACGCGCTTGGCCTTGCGAACGGTCACTTCCTCAATGTCGTCGTTGCTGAATGCGTCCATCCAGCCGATCTGGAAAGGCCAGGCTGTCCACGCGCCGCTGGTGTGGCTGGACTCCGCACTCTGGCGGTAGTGCTCGGCTGCCCACACGCTCAAGCGCACCGGCGGCTCAGCGCGCAGGGGCGCCAGGCCGGCGCCGATGGCGGCGGCAATCGCGTGCAGTGTCAGCGGGGGCGGCATCTTGCTCATGCCTCGGCGGCCTCCTCTTCGGGCTCGTCTGTGGCGGCGGCTGTCAGCTGGTCGGTCAGCAGCTGCTGAGTTCGCGCCACCCACTCGTTGCGCGCGGCGGCGATGGTGGCCATGACCTGGTCGCGCGCTTCCTGCGGCAGGTCGGGGCAGGCGCGGCGCAGCGCGCCGGGCAGCTGCTCGAAGCGCTCGACCACCGCCTGGCTGGCGCTGGCCAGCGTCTGCGCCAGCAGCGGGATCGGCGCGTAGGTGCGCCGCGCCACCTCGTTCTTGATCTCGTGGCCGATGCGCTGCTCGCGGGCCAGCGCTGCTCGCTCCTGCACCAGGTCGAGCCCGTTGCCGTCGGCGCTGGCGCGGCCGGCCGCCACTTCGCGCAGGCGCTCGCAGTACGCGCGCAGCGTGTCAGCGGCCGACACACCAGGCCCCAGCGCCGCCACCTTGTAAAACTCGCTCACGGCCTGCTGCGAAATGCCGACCAGCGCACCGAACTGCGCCTGTGTGATCGGCTTGGACAGGTCCAGCTTGGTCACGAGACAACCCCCTTAGCGACTCCATGAAACAGTCCGCTTTCGCGCTCGTTTCGACC
>JACCDR012312364.1_pt1 | contig 20232 bp, 14 predicted proteins | sample 7446431 | NCBI WGS metagenome assembly JACCDR01 (sample SAMN15323443, study PRJNA562643) | freshwater metagenome | isolation source: river surface water | place: USA:Blue River Watershed | collected 2017-08-17 | reverse complement strand
GTATTTTTGAAAATGATTTATTTCTAAAAAAGTTTAAATTAAATTCTGATTTATTTACTTGGAAGACATTTGATAATTAATTGGTTTTTGTATAAACATGTGATAATTATAGGAATTAAATAAATGGATAAAGTATATGTAATAGTTTGTTTTTATAACTCATGTGATATCTTTCTCATAGGTCCGTATACAACAAAAGAAGAAGCTAAAATTACAATAGAGACTAATAATAGATTAGGTTTTTGTAAAATAGCAGAAATTAGTCTAGATGAAAATAACAATAAAATAAAAGATATTTCAAATAAAGAAAACAAATTCCATACAATATTAATAGACGATGAAATAGATATTAATAATTTTAAATTAATTGGATTATTCAATACACGACAAGAATTAATTGAATATTTAAAACAAGCAGAGCATATACCAGTTGAAAAATTCATATGTTCCAATAACGTAATAACTTTAAAAGAATATTTAGAAAGACTAAAAACTAGTTTATTTGATTATGCATATGATGAAATTAGAGAAACTGTTAAAGAACACAGAGAGTTTAATGCAGAAGCTGTAATAGAAAAAATAAAGAAACAAAACAATGTTTGATTCAATTATTCTTAATAAAAGAAAATTAGTTGAAAATAAAATACCAGCTTTTACTGAATGTTTTTTTAAACACAGATGTGAGAATGTAAGTAATGGTACGTGTCCACATAAAGGTATTGAACATAGTGAACAATTCTTATGTCAAGCAGCTATTACATTTCAAGTTATGGATGATTTAATTAATCCATCTGGTAATCCCACAGTACAATTTAAAAACTTAACTTAAAGAAAAAAATATGAAAAACATCAAATCAACCATCACATTCAAAATTAATAATACGGATAGTGACTTCTATTATGAAATTAAAGATAAATATGGCATAGAAGATGAAATAACACTGAGTGATGTTTTCTTCATTGCTGCTAATGAAATGTTGTATAAAGACATGTGCGAAGATACCATAAGTATGTTTCTAGATAAAAACGATTCTGTTTGGATAGGTCATCTAAATATAACTGCTTTACAATCAGTTCAATATCTATTTAGTTTATTAAATATTGATAATAGTGATGCAATTTCTATTTTAAACAATTATTTTTCAGATTATTATTTACCTTCATTAACAGATCCCTTACAACATGAAGGAATTGATTATTTAGATATGTTAAATCTATTATTAGTTTCTGATTATAATCTTAATAAATATGGATTTAGAATAACTGTAAACAAAAGAATGAAGAAATGGTTTCTAGATCTATATAAACCACACCTTACAGCAGTAAATGATTTTCTTTTAGATACTGTAAAAAAGAAGATTGTAGAACAACATAAGTCATCATATATGCATCTGATGTTTCTATATGAATCTGAAAAATAATTAATTGTATCATTACGTCATACTACAGTAAATGGATTAATCCATTTACTGTAGTATCTGACTGTTTATTTTTTTATACCATATTTCTTCTCATAGATACACCAGGATCTGGCGATGTATAAGGTTTAGGATTATTAGGTGGTTTTATTTCATTTGTTGATTCTTGCTTTTTAATAGGTTTATTAGATACTACATTTAAAATATCACCTAATGTTTTAAGCATCTTAGTTTGTACTTCTACAGATTGACCTAATAGTTCTTCAGTATTTTTCATTAACTCTTGATTAATTTGAGATTGTTCTATTGGTTTAAAACCATCTCTTTTGGATACTGGAGTTAAAGGTGTTAGTTTAGTTTCATTTATAATCTCACTGATAGTGGGTTTATTTGCAGAATCTAAAATAGACCTTGTATTAGGTGCAGAAATATCTTTATTTGTTTTATATACAACCATCTGTATATTTGGATTATCTAATACTGGATCAAGACCAAATTGTTTTATTTTGTTATTTAATTTGTCATCTAAATTAGTATAAATCTCTTTTAATGTTCTAGGTTTAATAGTATCACCCATATAGAACAATTGAGGATTTGTTCTAGCTGCATTAGGTACTACAGTAGATCCATATTGATTTGGATTTTCTTTCATAGCTGTAATGAACTTATTAGCACCAGTAGGACCTAATAAGTGTGATAGATACACATCAGTAGTACTAACATCACCACCATTTATACTAGATACTTTAGCTTTATTTTCTTTTATATAATGGGCTGCCATTAAAGAATTAGCTTTAGGATCTAATACGTCAGTATTCATATCTAAACCATATTGACTACCATGTTTAGTTAACATGTCTTTCCATGTAGCTTTAGTAAATTGGAATAAACCACTAGCACTACTAGAATTAGATTTTGCATTAATATTGAAACTAGATTCCACTGCTGCTATTTTCATCATATCTTGCGGATCTACACCTACTGTTTTTGCAGAAGCTACGATTGTGTCTTTCACTCCTAAATATCCATTTCCTGTAGGAGATGGTATTTTCACAGTAGGATCAGCAGGTAGATCTACTCCATTAGAAGCAAATCTATTTATACTATTATTTTTATTATCTAGTATTTGAGCATCTGCCATCATGATAGACTTAGATAGTTCTAGGTTCCTAGAATACTTAGGTGCATCTGGCATAATACCAAATCCACCACCACCTCTACCTATACCAGCAGAGATAGCTTCATTAGCCGCAGCAGGATCGCGTTTAAAGCGATTTAAGTCTAATTGTATACCAATGGGTTCCACATGCCAGTCCTCGGCTCCTACAGGTCTTGTAAACCCATATTTACGCATCAGTCCTAGTTTTTCCATTTCATCTAATCCTTTAGGATCAGCATCTAGTGCTAAACCAAATTCATGTAAGGAATTACCAGGCTTAGCAGCTTTACCACCAGGACCATATTTAGCATATAGTTTTTCTTGTTGTTCTCTATCTCTATGTGCAGAAGTAACTGATAATTTCTTACCAGTTAAAGTACCGTATTCTTCCACCATACCGTAGAATTGTTTTAATAGTTGTGGATTTAGATTACCTAAGTTTACTCCTTGTCCTACACTTAAAAACGATTGAGCGTTTCTACCTGTATATAGATCACCAGGAGCTACTACTAGTTTACCAGCTTTAGCATCAGGTAAAGGAGATACTGTAGTAGATTTAGGTTCATGTTCGCCATCTACTAAACTATTAAAATCTAATTTGTTTTTACTTTGATCTAATATCTTTTTATTTAATCTATCAAATCTATCCATATTCTCTATAGGAGTTTGTGGGGATAAATCTTCTTTATTGTTATAGATAATAGGTTTAGGTAGAGGTGTTGCTTGTAATAATATTTTATTTATTTTAGAATATTCATTATAAACATCATCAGCTGTAGTGGGTATTAATCGACTATCTAATATAGGTAATCTATTATAATCATAAGGACCTTCAGAGAACATTACTAAATCTAAATACTGTTTTAATTGTACTTTATCTAATTTATATATTTCTGAAAAATCTGACTTACCTATTATTTTCTTAGCAGCTTCTAAATGTTTAAAGAATACTGGTTTAAAACGTTTCTGATACCAATCTAAGAACAATACTAAATGATCTTGTCGTGTGGGATTTAAACCAAATAAACTTAATATTTCTTTAATATTTAAATTCTCTTCATTTATTTCATTATCTGAAGTAACTAAAGGAAATAGATATTTTTCTAATGTTAATAACTTAACGTTATATTCTTTATAATTACTTTGAAAACCATATTGAGTAAATCTTAAAGAATTTATTATATTCTTTTCTTTATCGTAATTATTTAAAATATCAAAAGAGATTGAAGATAAAGATTTTTTAATCCTATCTAAAATAGATGCAGAAGTATCTAATTTATTTAAATTTTTATTTAAATAATCAGTTTCAGTTTTTATTCTTTCTGATTTAGCTTGATTAGCAAAATTATCTAAGAATAAGAAAGAACTTATTTTCTCTATACCTCTACTGATACCAGATTCTGTTTTTTGTAGAATAGACATGTTATTCCAATTCTTATCGTCTTGGTCTTCATCTATTTTAATATCGTTACCCTGAGCATCTTTACCGACTCCTAACTTACCAGCAGCAAAATCAGTAGCAAAACCAGCAGCGCCCATTAAGGCAGCACCTTTTGCTAACTTACCTAATTTACCGCCACCTAAAGAGTCTAATACACTACCAGCACCTTTTTTAGCTACTGCCCATAGAGCAGGTATTACTGGAGCTATTACTCCAGCTAACTTACTCACTACTCCAATAGCACTAGTACTAAATAGTTTTATAAAACCAGTAAAGTTAGTGACTAAAGAAGCTCCAGTAGCTCCTAGTATACCGATTAGTTTAGTAAAGAAACTTGATTTTTCATCTTCTTTTTTAATAGGGTCTTTTGATTTAGTGTTTGTAGTAGTATTGCCTTCTTTCTTTTTTCTCATTTTGTCTAAGAAAGAATTCTCTACATCACCATCACCATCAGTATCTCCTACTAATTTATTTTTATTAAATGTTTTATTAATAATGGAATTAATATTTTCTAATACAGATAATGATTTACTACTTATAAAATCAGATCTAGACATTCCTTGCTTACTAGCATCTGATTCATTTTTAGGTAATGATTTTACTGGATTAAATTTAGATCTATAAGAAAACAGTTTATCTAATTTCTTAAATGCTTTACCTATTCCAGTAAAGATATTTGATTTTAATTTTTTACCAGATATATCATACAAACCACTTAAGGCTTCATCTTCTGTTAATATAGTAGTACCGTTTTCATCTACAATTTCTCCATCAATATCAGTATGATGAAATAATTGCTTACCTGTCTTTTTAGAATAATACTTACCTTCTTTTAAATCTTTAGCATATATAACAGGATCTTTTTTATCACTAATATATACATCTACTGGTTTAGTTAAATACCTAATACCAATTTTAGTTAAACTACCTAAAGCTCTGAGATTTGCTTTCGCTAGATCTACACCAAACTTAAAAGTTTTCTTAGCTAAATATGTAGTAGCTTTTGTCAATCCTTTAATAGCCATTGCACCTAGTTTAAATGGATTAATCCATTGGAATATAGATTCATAGACTCTTAAGTTTTCTAGTTCATCATACGCTATTACTGTATTTCCGTATTGATCTACAATAGCGTCTGTAATATGATTTTGATGAGTAATTACTTTCCCATTTGATTTTAGAAAGTATTCACCATTTTTTATTCTAGCAGCGTATAATCTAGGTTCTTTTTCATCACCTACATATACGTCTTTTACACGTCCTCTTACTAATGCTAGACCTACATCTTTAGTAAAATTAAGTGCTTTACCTAATTGTTTAAAATTCCATTTAGTCCAAGCTGGAGCTATAACGGTTTGATAATACCATAATTTATTACCTACATATTTTAAAGCTTTACCTAATTGTCTAATAGGCATAAATGTTTTAAAGGCTGGTTCATAGGCTACTAATTTTTCTATTTCATCTTTAGAAATTACTGTATTATTATTTTCGTCTACTACATCACCTTCTAAATATCTAGCATCTGTAATCACATTTCCTGTTTCTTTATCTCTGTAAAGACCAGCTTTTATTTTAGCTGCTGTCAGTCTTGGTTCTTTCTCACCTTTAACATACACATCTTTAACTGTATCTATAGCAGATAAATAAGTTTCTTGTATATTACTAATTGCTCTATTTAAAAACATACTCGTTTTATTAGAGTAATCTTTTATTTTAGGTTTTAAATCTATATAAGTAGTGTTTATTTTTTTCATTATTTTACTTTTACTATCATAGTAAAATAACTTCATTCTTTCAAAACTTTTTAATACAGTATTACCATGTTTATCTATTATGTCACCTTTGATATCTTCAATTGAAGATATAGTTTCTCCAGTAACTTTATCTATGTATTCTCCAGCCTGCATAGCAGCAGCTGTGAGTCTAGGTTCTATTTCAGAACCTACATAAATATCTTTTATTTGTTCTTTAGCTATTTCTATTCTATTATCTTTATTAAGACTTTCATATAAATTAGAAACAGTTAAATTAGTTTTTTCTTTTAAATTAACATATTGTTGTTTTATATTATTTTTTATATTTTGATATAGTAAATTAAAAAATATTTTCTTACCATTTGAATCAAGGGAATTATAATCTTCCATTAAAGAATTAAATTCTTCTGATTTATCTCCTAATAGAGTTTTTATTTTTTCTTTTTCTATTAAATATATTTTAGATAAATTATTACCTTGTTCTACAGCTTTTGTTTTTAAATCTTTAAAAATATTAGTGAATTCTGGATTATTATTTATTTTTTGTTTAACAGAAGATAATATTTGATTTGTATTTTGTTTTAAAGATGAGAAAAAATTAGATGTGTTTTGAATATTAGGTTCTAATGAATTAATATCTAAATTACTATTTTTATTTATATTTTTGTTTTTAGGTTGTTTGTTTTTTTGTTCTTCATGATAAAAAGACATTAATTTATCTAAATCAATTTCTTTATTAGATTTCACTATACCTGTCTTTTTTAATTCTTCAAAATAACCAGCATCTTTAGCTCTTTGAATAAATTCTCTATTATCTGGAATAACATCTTTTAAATTATTATATTTTTTATTAAATCTTAATTTATCTTCTTCAGTCATAGAAGAGAAAAATTTACCTAAGACAGGCTCTAACTCTCTTCTTGTATTTTCATCCATACCAGATAAAAGATTTTGTGTAGTAGCCAGTCTTTTATTAGCACTATTTGTTAATAGTGATTTATGTAATTTATCTTTACTAGATTGAGATACATCGCTATCACCTAACATCTCTGTAGACATTTCTTTCAAGTTAGTTTTGGAATAACTCACATCTCTTTTATCTACAATTTTATCTAATAGTCTTTTAGCTAATTTATCTGAACTGGTGAAACGACCAGAATCATAATCGAACTTAGTTAATTCAATACTTTCATTACCAGTTCTTATCACCTGCATTTCTCTATAGATTCTAGCTAAGAAACCAGGAATAATTTCTGTAATAGTTTTATCTGTTTTTCTAGTAAAACTATATGGTTTGTTAATATCATTTAAACCTACATGATCTAATTTTTTATCTACATCACTACCAGGTATTAGCTCTTGAAGAAATTCAAATGCTCTATATTTAAAACCTTCATCCCAACCAAAATCTTTATTTTTAAATTCATTAATTTGGCCATCTAAAGTAGAATTAAAATTCTCTAACTTTACACCTTTTTCTTGTAGATTAAATTTCTTAGATAAAGGATTGTTTAATAATAGATCTCTAACTTTATTACCAGCACGTACTCCCATACCTGGTTTCTCATCAGATCCCATTCTAGCGATCTGACTCAAAGTTAAAGGTTTACCATTTTTATCAAAGAATAATTTTTTATTTTTCTTAGCTAATTCTGGAAATACTTGAGTACCTATTTGGTTTGGATTTCGTTTTAATTGATCTTCAAAATAAAGAAGATCTTTACCTTTCAAAACACTTCTTACTTTATATGATATAGTGGTATCATCTTTACTAGTAAAATATATACCAGCACCTTGAGCTAAACCAGAACCTAATTGTTCACCAATCATTTGGTTCTTATCAAATCCAGGCATACTAGACATGGATTCAATATCATATTTAGCTTCTTCTATAGCAGACATACCAGTAATAAAATTATCAGAATAATCTTTTAATTTATCTGTTATCTTTGTACCTAGATTATCAAATGTTTTTTGTATTAAATCATTTCTTGCACTAAATAGTCCAGCATTTAAACTCTCTGCAAATTTAGTTCTAAATACATCTCCTAATACTTCAGTATTTTGTAACTTTACATATTCAGGTAAACTTGTATTCTTAGCAATACTAAGTAAATTTGCTTCTTTATTAACAGCATCTGCTTTTAAATGTTTTAAAGTATCTTGTAATGCAAATAGTTGCCTATATTGTAATTCAAGAGCTTTCTTTTTAAATCTTAAATCTATGTTGTAATGATATTGTTCTATTTTAGATAAAGATTGTGCTTGATCATTATTTAATGAAAAGATATCTTTATGTCTAGATAATTCAATACCTTGTTGTAATCTATCTTTAGCTTCAGCATTAGCTCTATCGTGAACATCTTGTTCAGTTTGTTGTTTAAAGATATCAGCCATCTGTGTAAACAGCATGGATTCTCTTTGTTCTTCTATTGATTGAATGCTAGTAGAAGTTTGTTCTTCTTGCCATCTCTTTAATAAATCTTTTACATTTTTAGGTACGTATTTATTATCTTGAGATACTAATTTAGGAGCTACTCTTTTAAACTCTTTAACAGCAGGTTTAATTTCTTTAGCTGCTTTATCATATACTGATTTTACATTGTCAGAAATCTTATCAGTTAGATCGATAGTCTGACCAAACCCGTCAGGTAATACATTCTTTAATACATTCTTTAGAAAGGTAGTATCTTGTATTCCTTCTAGAGCACCTTTAGGAATATTAGTAGCTATTTTTACTACTGGTGTTCTATCGTCTTTTACTTCAGGTTCATCAAAATTAAAATCATCCATATCTAGATCGTAGTCTAATTCTAGATCTTTACTCGCGCTAATAATTTTCTTCTTAGCCATGATTTCTCTTTATAAAAATTGTTAATCAATTCATTTTGCAATATTATACATTTTTAATTAATATATATTAGTGTATTAATTAAAAATAAAAACATCAGTATGAGTAAATACTTATTATGAAAAATTAAAAAAGGAAAATATGAATAATGAAAGCATCTGAAATACCATTTAATATTGATTTATTAATACCAGATCAAAACTGGTTAAACTTGTTCTTACCTGTTACTTCCTTGGATACATTTGATGGTCTAACTAAAAACTTCCATCCAAACGGTCTTTATTCTGTAAATATATTTGGTGTCGTAGGTACACCTAAGAGAGATGAAAAATATGCTTTTATTGATGTTAAGATACCCATTTTACACCCAATTGTTTTTAAGACTTTGGTTTCCCTTAAGTCTTTATACGGTTCCATTATGGCAGGAAAAGAATTCGCCATTTTCGATGAAGAACGAAAAGACTTCTTCAGATCAGACCCAGTAACTGGATCTACTGGATATGAATTCTTTATTAAACATTTTAAGAAAATAGTATTTGAAGATAGAAGTAGTAATAAAAGAGAACAATCTTTATTACTAATAGATAAATATAAAGATAAATGTTTAGTAGATAAAATAATTATAATCCCTGCTTCTTATAGAGATATTGAAGTAGATGAAAATGGTAGAACGACTTCAGATGAAATTAATTCTATTTATTATAAAATACTAGCTATATCAAACACCATTCATGCAAATACTGTAAAGATAGCACCAGAGTCTTATGATGCACAGAGAATGTCTTTACAAAATAAATTTGTAGAACTGTATGAATACATTAATTCTATTATTGATGGTAAGAAAAACCTAATGATGGGGAAGTGGGCTAGTAGAAAAGTATTCAATGGTACTAGAAATGTGATTACTTCTGCCAATGTCACTATTGAAGATTTAGATAAAGTAGAAATATCTATTAATGATACGTTTGTAGGCTTATTTCAATTATTAAAAGCTATGTTACCTATTAGTATATTTAATATTAAGAATACTATTATTTCAAAAGCTTTTACTGAAATAAATCAACCTGTGTTACTGACTAATCCTAAAACATTAAAATCAGAAAGATTAGAGGTATCTACAGATGCTTATAATACATGGTTAACTAATGAAGGTATAGAGAAACAAATTTCTTTCTATAGAGAAAATACAATTAGACATAATCCAGTAATGATAGATAATCACTATTTAGGATTAATCTATAAAGGTCCAGATAATACATTTAAGTTTATCTCTGGTATCGATGAATTACCAGAAGGTAGAGACAAATCAGATTGTTCTCCTATTACTTATACTGAATTATATTATTTATCTATTTATAAGATATATAAAAAATACCCTAGTTATGTTACTAGGTATCCTATTACTGGTATTGGTTCTGTATATCCTAGTAAGATGTATTTAAAGACCACTATCGAGTTTGAAGAAAGAATAGAATTAGATGATGATTGGAAACCATCTGAACATGTGGCTAAGCAGTACCCTGTACGTGCTAGTACGTTCTTTAATTCCATGGCACCTAGTTCCACTCGCATTGGAAAATTAGGAGCTGATTATGATGGTGATATTGCATACCCATGCTAATAAACATTTATTAATGTTTATTATTTGTTACCCTATAGAGTAATCTATAGTAAAAAAATCCTTTAATTGACTGGAAACTCCTACAGATTAAATTAATCTGGACAACCAGCAGCGAAGCTATTAATATATTTAATAGAACGTTCAACGACTATTCCGTAAGGAAGTACATTCTAAGTAGAATGGAAATGGGGATCTCCTTTTAATAATTTATTTAAACCAATTATTAAAAGGATGAAGATATAGTCTAATCTATAGCGAAAGTTATAGCTGTATTTTATACAGAATAAATAAAAGAGATAACATCAACGATATTTATTGAATATAAATGACAATGAGTTTAACAGTAGCATATTCAGAAGAAAGTATTGAGGAAGTAGATAATTACTTAAATAGTAAAAATAGCTTAGTCAATACAGATGGAAAGTTTATGCACGATACTATTACAGATACAGTACAGTATGTATTAGCAAATATGGTTGGATAATCAATGATCAATTTTCAATTATTTTATAGAAAGAATGGTATTCGGCTATTGACACAAATAGCTAAACCAGAAATGAAAGATTTACTATCTTTAGAGTTACCTCTAAACAGTATCTATCATTATTGTGATTATGAAGGTATTACTGATGGTCCTATTAATGACGATGTGTTATTTAAAGGAAATAAGAAACCTATTCAAGTATCACACGTAACAGAATTAACTGGTAATACAGGTAATCCCAGAATAGTCAGCGTAGCATTAAATGGTGATATACGAGACTATCATATTAAATATAAAAGAACTAGATTAGTAAGAAATATAGAATCTGCTTCTAGAGATAAACAATCTATTATTGTATATAATTATAACTTACTGTTAAAACGGTTTAAATACGTCAAGAGTTTTTATACTGATTATTATCAGTGGTATAATATTTTTGAATCAATAGTAGATAATTTTATAAAACAAACAGAAGGCATTAGTGGTGATTTTAGAAATCATTTCATCACAGCTAATATACCTAAAATAATACCTAACGTAACTCAATTTGAAACAGCTTGTAAAAACATTAATCAAGCTACTCTAAAGATATTTAGAGATAAAGATTCTTACTTATTATTAGAGATTTGGAAATGGTTACATAATGATCCAGAGATAAGAAGTAAATCTATATTATCCAAAATACCTACTTCTAAATTACATCTATTTAATATTATTTATTTAGAAGGTCCTAAATGGACTATGTTTAATTTAGGTGTCATATACGGATTTAGTAAAAGATCTCTAGAAGATAAAGATTTAGTATATCAATCTAAAACATTATTAGATCCTATTCACCTCCAAAAGAGAATGTTGAGAATGCAAATCTCTATTATGGAAACTAGATCTTTACTAGTATCTACTATAGATGAATCTGATAATTCTGAATCTACCAATACTACAGAAAACGATCTACCTGATTTACCAGTAGAGGATACTCCTATTGTAGATGAATCTCAAAATACAAATGATCATACATTTGTTGATTTAGTAAATGATCATAGTACTGATATAGATAATGAGTTAGTATTAAAACAAATTGAAGATGAAAATAATGAAATCGAAAATGACCTATTACAGTTATCAGAGATATCGAAAAATAATGAATTAAAAGATATTACTGCTGTAGGATCTGTTAGAGATATTATAAAAGAAGAAGAAGGTAAATTAGAAGATTCTGTTATAGCTTTATGTGCTAAGTTAGCTGATGATGGTTTATTATCAGCAGCCGAGTATAAAAGATTTATAAACATGAGTACTAATTATAAATCCATTATGGTAGGTAATACTCCCATGCATGAATTTATAAAAATAAAACCTGAAGATCTAAAAATAGAATCTGAATCAGTAATAGATAAAGATACTGTACTAGATAAGTCTATGTTAAAATCTAGTTTATTAACTTTTGATAAAAAGTATATAAACGAAATATTACCAAAAGATGTATTCTCTATGGTACTGAATGTACAAAAAGCTGGTATTGTAGTAACTGATTATACTGTAGAACCTGTAAAAGATATACTAGGTGAATATGAAACACATGTAATAAAATTACAACCTGTGATAGGTAAACAATCTACTATTAGGTTTAAGATACCTACCATACGAGAAGACGGTATATATAGATCGCAAAACATTCTATATAGAATGCGTAAACAAAAAGGTGATTAAAATTTTATCATTGACGATATAATCAAATCAGAAATGATAAATATGAACAAAGAAGAATTTTAAAATATTTTAAATTGTTCATATAAGGTCTCCGTGTTTTAGAAATAAAGCACAACAAAACCTATCTAACTGCGGGAAAACGTTTATAATTTTATTAATTACTACTTATTCGTAGAAATATAGAATAAAACTTGTAGGGTAATAATCCAATCAAGAATAGTGAAAACATTAATAAAAGACATGATTCGCAACGAAGACTCTTAATGTAATTTTATTACAAAGAGTTGTGTTCAGAGGCCATCGAAAGCTATTATAGTTAAATCTGTATAATCACATTTGTATAAAATCAAATGGTTATTCTATAAAGAATAATTAAAGCTAGTAGAGTAGAAATAAATAAAATTTATTTCGAAACGGTAGGCACCCTAATATTAAGTTAAGGGTGGTGATATGGTCCATATATATTGGTATGCTCCCAATACGAAAAATAGACTCCGATCAAGTAGCACTAACCAGTTATTATGGTAAGACATTTGTTACTAGAGGTAGGAAGAAAATAAACGATTACGGACATTGGTTAGTTAGTTCTATTAATGAATCTTTTTTAAATAACGAAGATGATCATATTACAGAACTAACTAATGGCGAAGTGTTTGATCAAAGTGTAAAAGTACCTAGAGCTTTTAGTGCTATATCTAACGATATTAGATCTTTCAAATGTAGAGGGTTTACTCTTTATTTTGATTATAAAATCAAAGATCAACTATATACACAAGAAGAAATAAGAGAACTAGAAAAACACGGTAGTGTAATTTTAGGTAAAAATAAGAATAACAATCTACTAGTACTAGATATTAACAATACAGTATATATTTATAAAGATAAAGAACTATCTGTATTTGGTAGTATAGAATACTTCTTAAACTTAGATAGCTTATCTGCACCAGTAGAATATGCTGAAGTAGGAGTATTTGCTAAAGATGTATCTGTAGGTTTTGTATTAGCTTATTTCTTAGGTTTAGAAAAATTAATAAAAATATTAAATGTAAAACCAAGAAGAGTGCTAGCAAACACTAGAGTCAATTTAACTCACAATGAATGGACTTTAAAGTTTAGTGATGAAACACTAGTATTCTCTAGAGAAGATAGATTAGCTAGTATGATACTAGGTGGGTTAGATCAATATCATAAATCTTTAAAGATGTTTAGTGTATACTCTTTTGATAAGAAAGGTGTATATTTAAATATATTAGAAGCTAATGGTCTTACTACTAGATATCTAAGAGAAATGGAATTAATGAATAAAATGTTCATTGATCCTATTACTAGAGATATTCTAATAGGTATGGGAGAACCCACTACTTTTCAAGGTCTGTTAGTAAGGTCTTGTGAATTACTATTACTAGATAAACACCCAGATGCTTTAGATCCCAAATACATGCGTATTAAAGGATATGAAAGAATAGCTGGTGCTGTGTATACTGAACTAGTGCAATCTATCAGACAACACGATGCTAGGTTATCTAGAGCTACTGCTCCTATAGAATTAAATCCTTATGCTGTATGGAGAAGAATCTCTGAAGATCCTTCAAAATCACAAGTCAATGAAATTAATCCTATTGAACAATTAAAAGAATTTGAAGCAGTAACATTTGCTGGTACTGGTGGTAGATCTAAAAGGTCTATGGTAAAATCCACTAGGCGTTTTCATGAAAATGATTTAGGTACAATTAGTGAATCTACTTCTGATTCATCTGATGTAGGTATTAATATATTTACTACAGCTGATCCTCAGTTTGATTCTCTAAGAGGTACTAGTAAAACATATACTGCTAAAAATGGACAAGCAACTGCACTAGTATCTACTAGTTCTTTATTAGCTCCTGGATCAGATAAAGATGATTAAATTTGAATTATAATAATATTTCAAATAGGTCTTATTAGTTAGTAATAATTAATAAAGTTTTCCTTAATTGCTGGAACTTCTTGATAGCTCTAATTACTACAACGTAATGTTGAAATAAACATAAGCGTGAATGTTTTAAAAAATTAGAGATTAGATAATCAGCAGCCAAGACTCGGATAGAGTAAGGTTCAACGACTATGGGGTTCATCTCCCAGTACACTTAAATGAGTGGAAACAGGAAACTACCTCAAAGAGGTAGAAGATATAGTCTGTTCTATTATGAAAATAATAGTAGTTAAAAACACATGTAAAATAATGAATTACATGGAACACATAGCCAAAAAGATCCAACTTTACGTCTATTCAGAACTCACACTGTATATCTTGTATAGGTTATCATCAACCTACAGTAAGAACAGGATATGAATCAGTAGTAGCAGATAGAACATTTGATCTATTTGCATTTACTGCAAAGAAAACTGGTGTAGTAAAATCTATAGATAGTAAAGGTATCATAATTGAATATGATGATAAAACACAACAAGGGTTTGAATTAGGTAGAAGATTTGGTTCTTCTGGAGGTCTTACTATTCCACATGAAATAGTAACTCCTTTAAAACTAAATCAAAAAGTGAGAATAGGAGATGCTATTGTTTATAACGATGGTTTCTTTGAACCAGACTTCTTTGATCCTACTAAAGTAGTAATGAAAAACTCTATGAATGTGAAAGTAGTATTATGGGAATCCTATCAGACACTAGAAGATGCATCTTCTATATCTAAGAAACTCAGTGAAAAATTTACTACTAAAATAACTAAGATAAAAGACATCATTGTCACATTTGATCAATCTGTAAGTAAATTAGTAAAAGTAGGAGATTCGGTAGATTCCGATTCCATACTTTGTATTATAGAAGATTCAGTGACTGCTAACAATAATTTATTTAATGAAAACAGTATAGATACATTAAGATTAATATCTGCACAAACTCCTAGAGCTAGAGTAAAAGGAATTGTAGAGAAAATTGAAATATTCTATCATGGTGATAAAGATGACATGACTACTTCATTAAGAAAATTAGCTGACGATAACGATAAAGAACTAACTAAACTAGCTAATAGTTTAGGTACTAATGCTTATACAGGTAGTGTAGATAGTGGATTAAGAATTGATAACGATCCATTAGGATTAGATAATTTGTGTATTAGAATTTACATCACTAGTAGTACTGGTGCTTATGTAGGTGATAAGGCAGTATTTTCTAATCAGTTAAAATCTGTAGTAAGTGAAGTATTAGACAATGATTTAGTAACTGAAGACGGGCAAGTAATAGATGCTGTATTCGGTTCTAGAAGTATATCTGATAGGATTGTATTATCTCCTTACATCATCGGTACGACTAATGAACTATTAGAAGTAGTGGCTAAGAGAGCTATACAAGCTTATAGAAGTTAAAATAATATAAACATCATAATACATACTTGGGTCATTCCAAGTATGTATTATGATTTAATCTTAAATAATAAAAAATTACATAATATATTGTATAATATTTAAAGATTTTTAGTAATCTTGTGAATTAGAATAAAAACCTCTATAACACCATATAAATTGGAAAGAAAATATATGCATCTAAATAGTAAAAAAACTATTATCGCTATAGCTAACGCTACTGAATTAGCTACTGCTATAGTTCATAAAGTAATGGGTAATGAAATAGCTAATACTCTTAGTGGAAGTACTTTAAGTAAATCTGCATTGGGTAATCTAATGGCTTTGAGAATTCAATCTAAGTTCTCTAAATACACTAAAAACTATGGAGAAAATAAATGATTAATATTGAAACTGTAAAATCAGCGATTGAAGTGACTCAAGAGTTAGATAAAAGAGGTTTGTATTTAACACCTCTTAATAATACTCCTTTAGAAAGATTGAGTCAATTGAGTTGTGTTAAAGAAGTAATTACTCCAACACCAAATCAAGACTATGTACCAGATGAAGGATATATTACAAATATGTCTAGTTCTATGGAGCATTCAGAAGAACTAGATGATATCTCTGAAGAATTAAGTAAAGTAGTTGAACGGCATTTACTATTTTGTAAAGATATAGTTAAACCAGTTATCGTAGAAGTATCTGAAAAAGTAGCAAGTAGATTTACACAAATAGATAAAGAAAAACAATACGATATTACTATTGTACAACAAGATCTACCTGATCCTTTATATGTTTCTTCTTTAGAAGAAGAAGTAAAAAAATACAAAGGCTCTGAAAGATTTGTATTTACAAATTATGTCTCTTGTGTGAATGAATATTCTACTCCAGAAATAATTGATTTACTGATGACTGGACAAGATGATGTCGACGATGCTATTAAAGTATGGGTAGCAAAGAAAGGTGAATCTTTCTTTAAATCTGTATTTGAAGATTGTTTCTCTTTCAATCAAGTACAAAATAGTTTAGATTCTAGTGTCGATTATTCTTTAGCTACTTTTCTATTCTGTACTAAACTATACAATAGTCCAATAGACGGATTCAAATTAAACTTAACAGATTATAACGATAAGATCAGTGATTTGAGAAAAGCTGCTGCTATTAAATTGATTCATTCTTATGATAAACAAGACATAAACAATAAAACTGGTTTATTAATTTTAGATAATAATTCTAAAGAAGTATTTGTGAATGCTGTAGTTTATAAACAATTTATAGATCAAGGTGGTAACAATGCTGCTATCTTTGGTAGTGTATTGAGTGCACAGCAAAAGAGATTTATTAAAGATATTATTGCAGATCAATCTAATCTAACATCAGTATGGGAAAGACATAATAATGTCTATAACACTACACTGCGTAGTCAGTCTCTGTTGATGAAAAAAGATGCTTTAAGAACTACTCTGTTATCTCATGTAGAGACAAACTTTAATGATCTATATTCTCATCTGTGTAGTGAAGGAGTATGTCCTACTCAAGACTTACATGAGTATAGTGAATTCAAACAAAGATTAGATACGTTTGTAGATAATCTTAAAGATACAGATCTAGTAAATATTTGGACTTTATGTACTAACAGTGTATGTAGTTGTTTGTTCTATTATACTAGTGCTGGTCAAATATTAAATGGTGTAGAATTAGCTAGTGCACAAACTCCTGGTATAGATCTTAGAGAAGCTTTATTGTTATCTACTATTGAATATGTAACAGATTATGTTTGTGAACAGATAAGAGTATATAACTAAATAAAATATGGATTAGTATGGATTATAGTAAATTAAAAAGAGATAAAGATAAAATACTATCAGTATTACATGAAACTAAAAATGGAACTATTGTTTGTTCTAAAGAAGTTAAAATATATGTACCAGTGAGATACAAAGAAGTAAACTTAGCATCTACTGGTTCTGATAATCATATCTTAGGAATATATGCAATTACATTAGAGGATACTTATTATGGTGTATCTAATATAAACGCAATGATTACTATAGATCCTACTACTACCAATAAAATAAAAATAGATGAAGATGAATACTTTGAATTTATCTTTAAAGCAGGCTCTACTGTAATTAAAAATACTAATTTAGTAAAGACTCCTAGAATTACTTATTTAATATTTGATGAGTTTTTCTCTAAAGGATATATACCTTGGTATTTAGGATATGAAGAATTAGGTAAAATATTTGATACAGCTAAAGAACATGCTGGTGCTAATTTAGGTGCTAATCAAGAAGTAACACAATTAATCACTAGTTTAATAGCTAGAGATAAAACAGATAGGACTAAGTACTATAGATCTACTATTACTAAACTATCTGATTTAATATCTAAACCACCTACCTTTGTACCATTAAAATCAGTAGACTATGTATCTGGAACAGTGAATAAAATTGGTGGGTCTTATATGGCGACCGGTATTACCTCAGCTTTAATTAATACAGCTACTAGAAAAGAAAGAATTGAAGCAATTTTAACTGCTTAATTAAACTAAAATTATTACGTATAGGATTCATTTCCTATACGTAATATGCTGTATTTTATTATAATCTTGTGACTAAATAAATAAAGGATATTTTATGTTAAATAAAGTAGCGTTTTCATGTAGTACTTTGAAAGGTACTAATAAGAAAGGTGTATTAAAACCTGATGAAGATGGATATTACACAATGCCTATTGGTGCTTTAAATGTATTTAATAGTGCTGGTGAATATTACGTATATGAATCAGCTAAAGCATTATTTGAAGATTCTTCTGTGTTTATGAGAAGAGTAAAAACAGGATGTTTAAAAGGTGAAGTGGGTCACCCTAAATTACAGAAAAATCAGACTATGGAAGAATATGCTCAACGTATTCTTACAATAGATCCTACAAATGTATGTGCACATTTTAGTGAGATCTGGTTAGATTTTGATAATGTAGTAGATCAAACTGGAAAGAAAATAATTGCTATTATGGGTAAGATAATACCCAGTGGTCCTCATGGTCCATCATTACAAAAATCTTTAGATAATCCTAAAGAAGAAGTGTGTTTTTCTATTAGGTCTTTTACTGAAGATAGAAGAATCGGTGGAATAAAACAAAAAAGATTATTAGAAATTGTAACTTTCGATTACGTTATCGAGCCTGGGATATATACAGCAAAAAAATATTTTGCACCTGCATTGGAGAGTCGAGTAGATACACAATTTACTAAAGAACAACTCATAGGAGCCCTTAATATGGAAACTCCTGGTGTATCTATGGAGTCAGCTAGAACGCATGGTTTAGAGCTATTTAAAAGCCTAGGATGGACCTTTGAAAAAGGTGACTTATCTCCAGCTTGGACTAAGTGGGAATAATTAATTAAACTGTCATAGTAGATATGTAGAAGATAATCTTCTACATATCTACTATGACATAAACTCTTATTCCAAATATTTTCAATCACATATACTATAATTGATCTATCATCTCTCTGATGATCAATTTATTAACTCTCTAAAGGAAACGAAAAATGAAAAAAATTCATCGTAAAGTGATTGGCCTACAAGCCAAATGGATTCGCAAAACAGCAAAACATGTGAAAAGTAAATTTGCTTTAACATATAATCAAGGTATGTACCCGCATAAAAACGGGGTCACTAAAATGAAAAAGTCAGGCAATAAAATAAATGATCTTGCTGTTTATCTTGAAGATAAACAGCATGAAAAAGAAAGTATTGCAAAAGATATTTTCTGGTTTGGTTGTACCGCTGAACAAGCTGCGAAGACATGTATCAAACAAAAAGATACTATTTTGGCTAGCATGTATCGAAGAATTTATCATGCAATGGATAGAAATATTCAACCTTGTTTTAAATTCAAAAAAGTTATCTTGCATGAATTTCTTACAGATAATTGGGCTCAAGAATATGCTGAAGGCATTATTGATACAGTTGGTTATTAAATTCGATTGAATAAAAGCAGGTAAGAAATTACCTGCTTTTATGACTCTTATTTTTTTTATTCTAAATATTTTCAATTATATATTATTACAATGCGTTCACTCAAACAACATATTTATAAGCACAAACATAAGGATAAAATATAAATGAATGATTGGATTAATAAAAACATATATTTTGGATATGCAAAACAATTTGGTAATTACTTTTTCGTATTAAAGTCTAAATCAAAAACATTAATTACTGATATAGGTATTATAGATAAAAGAAAAGAAATCTTATCTGACATTTATATATCTGACAATTATAATTCTAATGCAGATATGTTGTTATCTTCTAGTGAATTTACTACTGGATTAAAAATAGAAACTGGATCAAATATAACATGTAAAATTAACACTTTAATTGAACTGATAAATTTCGTTAAAGGTGTTCACCCAAATGAAACTATTTTTATAATTTAT
>JACCDR010680043.1_pt1 | contig 20241 bp, 39 predicted proteins | sample 7446431 | NCBI WGS metagenome assembly JACCDR01 (sample SAMN15323443, study PRJNA562643) | freshwater metagenome | isolation source: river surface water | place: USA:Blue River Watershed | collected 2017-08-17 | reverse complement strand
TGCTTCTATAATAGAAAACCCCGGTGCTCAATGTACCGGGGTTTAGCATTGGAGCAATATGGGATACTACACTAGATATGAATTAGAGATCGTAAGAGACAGCGAAAGAGCCAAGGATCTCATAGACTCTGCTGATAGTGTCACAATCCCTGGAAGCTACGATCTGAATCTATCTAGACTGCTCAATGGCAACTATGATACGATGAAGTGGTACGACTGGGAAAGCGACATGGCAAGTCTGTCAAAGGATTGGCCAAACGTCCTCTTTGCTCTAAGCGGAGAAGGCGAGGAGCCCGGTGATCTTTGGAAGGCTTGGGTGCGAAACGGTAAGGTCATCAAGGTGCAAGGCAGAATCGTCTACGATGTACCCGACCTTGACAAAGTGCTTCCAATCAACGATACTGTAGAAGAGAAGTACAGAGCACAGAAGAAGGCAGAGCTTCAAGCCACAATCAAGGATCTTGAGAACAGGCTAGCGGAGCTTAAGGGACTATCTAAGGATTAAGATGGCACTCGTTGGAAACAGCAACACTTGTTGGTTTCAGCGGTGTGGCAACAAGCCAATCCATCGAATTAGGTACTACAACAAGACTGTAATGGTTTGCAACAAGCACAAGAATCTCGATGGAGCAGGCTGTGCGCCTAGTCGCAGAAGGCCAAAAGGTTCAGCTTGACAGACGCTACAGGGTCTGTTAGTATTAAGTACAACGCAGCGACAACGCTGCTATCTGGCACGGGGAAGATGGTAATCCATTCGCTTTGGAAGCGTAAGAAACCCGGTTCGATTCCGGGGTGCCAGACTCGGACTGCAAAAGCAGTCTATCGGGATGTAGCTCAGCTTGGTCAGAGCGCGCCGTTTGGGGCGGTGAAGTCGCAGGTTCGAATCCTGTCATCCCGACAATTTGGGTCGAATGGGTAACGGTTATCACTCAATGGATAATAGGTTCGATTCCTATCGCTGGGTTCGCCCGGTAGATACAAGTCATCTCAGATTGTGTGTGGTAGGATGACATTAAGGACTACACACTCTCCGTTCCCGCCTTATACCTAAAGGACTTATTATGACGGTACTTCTTAGGACTATCCACGGAAGCCATCTGTATGGCCTCGCTCACGCAGGCAGCGATAAGGACATTTACGAAGTAATTGCAACCAATCGCACGAAGCGTAAGCGAAACATTAAGCAGACCATTGTGAATGGTGTTGACAAGACGACGGTAGATATGTCAACATTTATGAAGATGGTTGATGATTGCGTACCTCAAGCACTTGAAGCGCTATGGACGCCGGTCGCTGAGATCGATAAGATCCACGAATTCCGGACACAATATCGAGTGAATCGCGCCAAGATGAAAGATGTGTACGTACGAACTGCCCTTAACTTCGCTAAGGGTGATGGGGTAAAGCAGAAGAAGCACGCAGTGCGACTGTTGCTAAACCTTGGTCACACTTTGGAGTTTGGAAAGTTCAATCCTCGATTGGATGCAATGGATAAGATCATTATCAATGCATCTGTCGGAGACGCGGGAAAGTATGATGCCGTGTTCGACGCTCTAATTGATGAGGTCGGCCGGTGGATATAATCCCATCGCTGGGGCGTATACCCTCTGTCTGATAAACAGTTGAAAGGTTAAGTGGTCACATGTGGGTTCAACTCCCACCGTCCCAACTGGTCTCCTTGGTGAGACAAGTAACAGAAAAACTAAATCATGGTGGATTTCGACAAGAAGCATTCTAAAGAACTTGTGAAACTCCCTGACTCAGACCTAGAGCATAGCTCTAGGTCTTTTAGGCTTTCCAGTCAGGGTGCTATTAGGCATGTCTCAGGTGGGGCACGTCTAAGTATGAAGAATCTGATTGACTGGTTGACTGTTGCAGACTACAAGATTGAGATTGCTAAGGCTCGTCATGAAGGCAATCATGAGAAGGCTCGCAAGCTGCGAATGGAACAACAGAAGCACGCACAACCACGCAGGAAGAGATTCTACATTTGCCTGGCGGCTACTCTAGCCATTACAGCGTGGCTTACAAGTGCGTTTGGTGCAGTGACATTTGGCGCGGTGGCAGTGAGCCTCTTGATCCTCTTTGCCATAGTAGGAGTAACTAACAAGACTTACATCTTTGGCGAAGAAGCAGAAGATCAGGAAGAGGACGCTATGGCTCCATTCCCAATTGCTGACGCTCGTAACAGAGAAGAAGCAATCGAATGTCTACGCAGAGCACTTCTTGCAGAAGGAATCACACCAAGGAATATCCTTGAACCAACTCGCTACAATTGGGGTTGGGAGTTTCCAGTCATTCTTCGTAAGGGAACACCTGATGATGTAATGGCTAAGACAAAGGATATGGAAACCTTGATGAGACTTCCTGCTGATGGAATGCTTGTCGCAGCCACTAGATTCAGAGCCGAAGTAATCATTCGTCTAATGCAGTCTGACCCATTTGCTGATATGACTGGACTAGGAAGGGCTGAGCCTCTTTCTCGTTCTATCAAGAACAAGTACAAGGTTGCACAGCGAATGGACGGACAGTTCCTTGAGCTTTCTTTGCTGAGAAACCACGCAGTCATCATCGCCGCGCCTGGTGGTGGTAAGTCTATGTTCATGAGAACACTAGCAGACATCACTACTAGCTGTAGAGACTGTGTGACTTGGGACATTGATCCCGGTGGAAATGGTCTTGAAGTATTCGGAGACGCTATCGCACGTAGAGGTAGAACAGAAGCCGAAATTGAAGAAATGCTAACCGAGGCTCTGGAGTACACCAAGATTCGTGCAAAGAAGCTGACGAAGCTTCGCATGGGTGATAACTGGCAACCAACCAGAGAGCATCCAGCAGTTGTCATTTTCATTGATGAGTTTATTCAGCTCAGCAAGAAGTGCAAGGATCTAGCCGTAGACATTATTCGCAACGGTCGAAAGTCAGCAATCACAGTCATTCTAGCTGCACAGCAGGCAACCAAGGATCAGCTTGGAGCGGCTATTGCAGACGCTGTATCAATTAAGGTAATGTTCGCCTCCCGTCACGCCGACATCCCTTTGGTATTTGGAGAGGGAGCCATCAGTCAGGGCTGGAGGCCAGATAAGCTTCACCCTGCATCTGGAGAAGATCCAGAGGACGCAGGTAAGTGTTACATTATGGGCGGTGGCTCAAGAGAGCCATATCTCTACAAGGCATTTCCAATTGATCCAGAAGAAGCTATTGAAATCGGTGACGAACGAGCCGGTGAAGGAATTGTCGAACTAGACAAGGATACTTATCTAGACGTAACAGTCACAGATGTAACAGACAGGCGACTGCTCGAAGACATCGTAGACATCTTTGAGAACTTTGATGAGCATGACTGGCTCCCTGCCAGCATCTTGACCAAGGAACTCCGAGGTTACGGGCACACCTTGACAGCTCGTCAGCTACATGAGATTCTAGGTAACACCGGTCGGGAGAGCCGAGTATGGGAAGGCTCTAAGTACAAGGTTGCCGGTTATTTCAGAAAGAACATCGAGAAGCAACTGGAGCAGTAATGGAACTATTGATGGTTGGCCCGGTGTTCCTGTGGGTTCTGGTCACTCTCTATCTTGTAAAGAAGAAGGGTAGGCAGTGGCCAGATCTCTTTTGGGGAATTCTTGGCGGACTCATCGTTGCCAAGCTATTTCCAGAGACTCCGAACACGATTTTTAATCTGTTCTCAGGAGCATGGGATGGCATCGTGAGTATCTTCCAGAGCGTCAGCGGTTGACAGACTGACTGATGAGCTGTAAGCTGTAGCTAAAGGTCTTCGGACCGAGCGCCTGTAGCATATGTGGTTGATGCGCCAGTCTTATAAACTGGAGAAAGCGGGTTCAAATCCCGCCAGGCGTACTTTGTAATCAACCGAAGGGATCGAAATGGCTCTATCAAAGCTATTTCCTGTGGGGACTCGGGTAAAGGTTACTCGTGGCTCCTATAAGAACAAGTATGGTCACGTTCGCCTCGTGGGTAATGATCACAAGATCGTCATCCTTGAGAATGGTGGAACACCGCTGTATGGTGTGAGTGATGAGATGGTTCAAAGGGCCTGATGGCCTAAGCTCCTGTGGCCCAAAGGCAGAGGCAAACGGCTTAAACCCGTTTCAAGTGTCGGTTCGAGTCCGACTGGGAGCACATGATGACACTGAATGAACTGATGAAGTGCAGGCGTTGCCACCGACATGAGCCCTTGTGGGCACATGCTCTTGGAACCTTTTGCACAGAATGTGCGCATCTGGCAGACAAGATCATGAATGATGATTGCAAGATTCTTGCGTTTCTTGCTTATGAAGTTCATGAGTTTGCTGAGGGAGATGCTGTCTGGGATCTTGAAACTGGAGATCATGGATACTTCTTCACTGAGGGATTGCAGTGCCATCATGTTCTGGTCGATGGCGAAATCCGTCAATTCAACAAGATGAACATCTATCTCTCAAACCTGGAGGTTTGATGGACAACAAGGATAAGCTTGAAGTTGGCACCAAGGTCATCGTTGGATCTGACAAGAAGAAGGGTGAGATCTGGGATCTCGGAACGAATCCTACTCTTGTTAAGGTTCTGATGAAGGAAGGTGCTTGGGAGGGACAGGTTATGCTTGTCGTTCTTAAGCAGGTCAAGCTTGACAAGTGAGCACGGGGCCTGATACACTCAGGCTATTGGAAGGTAAGCGATTGGTTAGCGGGCGTCTTGGAAAGGCGCTAAGGGTGTCAAAGCCCGGCAGGGTTCAATTCCCTGGCCTTCCGCTGGAGGTAAAATGATACTGTGTGGAACTAGAGTACGAGTAAAGCACGGCAATCCGAAGATCCTTCCTGAGTATTACGGGAAGGAAGGCACAGTTCATCTTCGCAGCAGAATGCTCAAGATAGCTGGTGCTGGTGAATATGAAATTCGATTCTTCGACCGATCACTCAACGACAAGATCTTTGGCGTTATGGGTGGATTCAATGAGAAGGATCTTGAAGTTGTCAGTGATCGCTGACAGCTTTATGGAGGCGTTAACGTTGGCAGTGTGGAAGGTCTTTGAACGGCCTACGATGTAGGGATACGTCGCGAGAGTTCGAATCTCTCCGCCTCCGCTTGGTCCGGTACATTATATGTGCCGGACTTTTTCATAGGAGCATTATGCTAAGAAAAGGAAAGAAGCAGAAGGACTGCTATCACGTCAATGTGAGATCAATTCACGGAGACGAGATTATCCACAGTGGATACAAGCGGGCTTACTGTTATGACTGCGAACGATATCTACCAACATTGCCACCGAAAGGGCGAAATGGCTAAGTCAAAGAAGGAACTGGAAGCTCAGCTAAAGGCTTTCAAGAGTGAGGTTTCAAAGTACGAGGGCCTTCGAGACAGGGCTCTAAAGGATGGAGACAAGAAGAAGGCTGCTGATTATGCAATGGCTGTGGCTGGACTCAAGAACTCCATTCGGGAAATCGGAACACAACTAAGGAACATGTGAACGCTGTACTCATTGGCGTTCTGCTGCATTTCATTGGAGACTATCTAATCCAGACGGATTGGATGGCTCAATTGAAGACAAAGAGATGGGCACCGGCCATTCTTCATGGCGTCACTTATGGTGCTCCATTTCTTTTTGTCACGCAGTCATGGCTAGCTCTACTAGTCATCATTGGAACGCACATCGTAATTGACCATTATCGCCTGGCTCGTCATGTAGTCTGGGCAAAAAACCAATTGGCTCCGCGCGAGTTTAGGTACTCCTGGGCCGAAGGCAGCAAGACAGGGTACAGGGATGACGCACCTGTGTGGCTTACCACATGGCTGATGATCATCGCTGACAACACTATTCATGTTGCCATCAATACACTAGCCATCCTCTACCTATGAGGGTGGCTTTTGTCATGTCACAACTGTCATGACATCGAGGTGACATGTCACGGTGACAGTGACACGTCTGTCACAGCCTCTGTCACGCTGTCACGAATTGTGTAATGTCACGGTGTCACCTGTGTCATCTGTCATTTTGTCATTTGTCACGGCGCGGCGGGCCGGTGCCGAGGGGTTACGTCTTTGCGGTTCTCTATATATCTAAGAGATGCAAGGAAGGAGTTGACAGAACGACAGAGACCTGTTAAGGTAAATTATACTGGGAAGAGAAAAGAAAAAGAGTAACTGAAATCGATACGGGTATCGATACAAGATATTAATATAGGATAGTATATATGAGACTGTTCGAACTACACAGAGACATCGACTCATCAGGAGTAAGCGGTACTGGCATTGTTGCCCAAGGGGTACAGTTTGACAACGGCCAGTGTGCTATGTCATGGTTGTCTCAGTGGACCTCAGTCGCCTTGTATCCAGACATTGAAACGCTGGAAGCGATTCATGGACACAACGGCAACACTCGTGTAGTATGGCTAGAAGATGATGACGATTACTGGGCAGGCTATCAGTCAGCTCCAGTTGGATCTTAAGGACTCAGATGTTCAACGGTTTCACAGCCTTCCTTGACACGATGAACAAGAGTATGGCACAGTGGGAAGCAGAGCAAGAGAAGATCCGAGAAGCATTCGCTGAGGGTGTTACCGTAGAGTTTGAAGATGGCGAAGTACGAGAGTACGGACCGTTTGACAAGTCCTCACCTTGATGCTACTGTAGTTATAGGTGGTCAGTCGTAAGGAAGACAAATTCCGAATCGGCCCGCCACCGTTTGGCCTCTGGGACTGCTAGGTTGTGGTCACTGCCCTGTCAAGGCAGACATCAGGCGGGTTCGATTCCCGTAGGGGTCGCTTTCAGAATAAAACAAACGAGCGAGGTTAAATGACCAAGCGAGAAGCTGCTGTTGTTGCAGTGTTTACAGGAATCCTCATTGGTGACTTCTCAGATATGCATGAGTATATCGAGGAGCTTGCTGGCCGTCCAGTTTGGACACATGAGCTGGCGTCAGAGGAATTTGCCGCTGAGCTAAAGGAACTAGCTCGTCCAGACTTCATGGAAATTGAGGTCGTGTAATGGCGGATAAGCTATGGGAAGTCTTTGGTAATTACACCAAGGACGGTCGTAAGCAAGATTTCAATAACGTTTACTCAGCAGCAAGTGCTTCACGTGCTGAGAAGAAGGCCAAGGCTGATTACACTAGCTACATTGCTGCCAAGTATGAGAAGGGTAGCTTCGGCAAGCTTGTGATCACCAAGGTCGTTGAATACAAGTAATGTTTGCCCTGCGGGGCTAGCCCGGCGTAGTGTAATGGAAACACGATACGTTGTCAGCGTATTATCGAGGGTTCGATTCCCTTCGTCGGGACTTTTGGGTCGAATGACTATCGGTTATCTGTCTATGAAACAGACTGAAACACGGTTCGAATCCGTGGATTGCTTTGGCGCTAGGTTTACGGTCGATGTCAGCAACTTACCCATACAATTTTATATCGGGCCGAATGGAATCGGTTATCTTACACTGCAAATATAAGGTCGATTCCTACCAACTTGCCCGATCTTTTCATTTCTACGAAAGGATCGAAGGTTGGACACCGAAGCGCGCATTGCACGTTTCAAGGAGCTATGGTCTTCTGGCGATAGCTATTGGGCAGAAGACATTGTTGACGAGATCAATGAGTCTCTTGCCGAAGACGAGTTCAAGCTAAGGCATGTAGATACCATCGAAGAGGCAGAGTCCCGGTGGATGGATCACATGCTAGACATCGTTGAGATTGACGAAGGTGTCTTTGTTGGAGTACGCTGGGAAAGCGGCAAGACAGAGATGCAAGAGAATATGTACGAAGACGATTCTGTCTATCTGCTTGAGCGAGTAGAGAAGGTCGTCACCACAATTGAGTGGAATGACGTCAAGTCTCTCTGAAAACTAAATGCCCTTAAAGGGCCGGAAAGGAAAGAAATGTCCAACGCACTAACTAATGCCGCAAAGGCAACCAACAAGACTTCTCAGTCAATGAAGGCTAAGGCTGGACAGGTCAAGAACAACGCTGGTGGATTCGTCTTCCAGGTTTCTGATCAGTCTCGTCTTGAGCGCTTCCTGATTCTGGGAACCGATGGAGGAACGTATTACGTCTCTGAGGTTAACCACACCCAGAGCAACGTAGAATTCCTCAATGAGTTCATTGCTCGTGACGAAGCCTCTGTACTGAACACAATCGTTGATGTATCTGTCAATGGTCGTGCGTACAAGCAGAGTCCAGCCCTGTTCGCTCTAGCCTCTGTCATTGTCAACGGCAAGGATAAGCAGGCGGTCAAGGCTGTATTCAACAAGGTCGTAAGGACTGCTACTCACCTCTACGAGGTGGTTAACTACCTTAACGAGCTTGGCGGATGGGGTCGCGCAAAGCGTGAAATCGTGGCTAGCTGGTTCGATAAGGACGCTGATAAGCTTGCTTACCAGGCAGTCAAGTATCGTTCCCGTAAGTTCGGTGGAAACACCTGGACGCTGCGAGACGTAATGCGAAAGGCTCACCCACAGAACGTCAACACGTCTGTTGCTGATTTCGTTCTAGGCAAGGAGCATGCGGCTGTAGATGACCTTCGGGTTATTGAGGGCTTCAAGCTTATGCAGAAGGCGGAGTCTGTAGAGAGTGTTCACGCAGTTCTGCGGGACTACGAGATGCTTTCTTGGGAGACAATTCCAACACAGTTCCTCACGGATGCTAGTGTTTGGAAGCGACTCTTCGCAAATGGTCAGCTTCGTGGTCAGGCTGCTGTTCGAAACATTACTCGCCTCGCGCGAATTGGTGCTTTCAAGGATATGCAGTTTGCTGCAAGCTTCGCTGGTCAGCTAACGAATGAGGAACTGATTCGTCAGTCTCGACTGCACCCAATTAACTTCCTTAACGCTGCTGTTGTTTACGCAGAAGGCCAGGTGGATCGAAAGAACTACTATGGCGGACGTGTAAAGAACTGGGAGACTGAGGCCGTTATTGTCGATGCAATCGATGAGGCGTTTCACAAGTCATTCAAGACCATTGAGCCAGCCGGTAAGAGGACGATGCTAGCCATCGACTGTTCCGGGTCAATGAGTGCTATGGCTATGGGTCTCGACCTAAGCTGTGCACAGGTTGCTGGTGCTATGGCGATGACCATTGCGCGTACAGAGCCAGCTCACATTCTTCGCGGCTTCTCCAGCGTGGGGTACAACTGGCGTGACAGCGGTATGACCGAACTCAAGATTACTGGTCGCAGCTCTCTTGCTCAGGCAATGAGTGCAATGCGTGCGGTGAACTGGGGCGGTACAGACTGCTCACTGCCAATGACGTGGGCTCTTGAGAACGGTGTGGAAGTTGACACCTTTGTCGTTATCACTGATAACGAGACATGGGCTGGCAAGATTCACCCATTCCAGGCTCTAAAGAAGTACCGTAAGGACACAGGTATTGACGCACGACTCGCTGTTCTAGGAGTTGCTTCAACGCCATTCACTATTGCTGACCCAAGCGATAGTGGAATGATGGACTTCGTTGGCTTCGATAGCAACGCTCCACGTGTTCTAGCCGACTTCTCCGCAGGTCGAATCTGAGCAAGGACCCCTCCTCGGAGGGGTTTTTTGCTATACTAGATAGATGATAAGTAAAGAAGAACGACAAGAACTAAAGCTTGCAAGATCAAAGGCAGAACTTGTAAGAACCGTAGCCAGCATGTTTCAGATGATTATTTCTACTGCCACTCTAGTGATCCTGATCTACGTGAACTTCTTACGTTGACAGACTCGGCCGGATGCGATAGCTTAGAGACATGAACGAGGACGAGCCAGGAGTAACGCTCTCCAGCCTGCTTCGCATGATCTTCAAAAGATCTGCCAATGAAAGCCCGGCGATAGAAGAGTCTACTTGTGGTCATTGTAAAACCAAGTACAATGTCAACGTAGGGCATATGTGTCCCTACATTAAAGAACTCTACTCCAAACTGGGGGAAAAGTGAGTTACGAAACTCGCACCTATCGATTCACCGGTTCAATGAAGCTTGCCGACGAGATCGTTATGCTTGCGATTAAGTACGGTCTTCGAGTAAGCAAGCGAACGAACAGCGGACTCATCAAGAAGTCTCACTTCCTTGAGATTTTTGGTGACACTCCTGCTTTCGATCGATTTGAATCAGCGAAGGACAGCACTCAGCGGAGGCTTAAGTGACATTTGAGCAGAGCTTCAAGAAGGCATTCAAGGATACTCGTAAGACTGGCGTCACTGCTAAGATGCAGGTCTGGGAGTGTTGCCGAGGATGCATCAATAAGGAAAAGCTGGGCATGAATTCTGATTCAGATCCATATGTTTACACATATGCGGGTCAGGGTTCACGGCTTCGGTTTGATGGAGACTCAGTTGTCTATGCAGACAGCCGATCTCCTGTGCCTCACATCTATGTTTACCACGGAAATGGCGGCGGCGAGAAGTTCGCAGAGGTTGCCAAGTCCCTTGGTCTTGATGTAGAGTGGGATGGAAGCCAGTGGTCAGCTATCGTAGTAAAGGTACCCAATGAAAGAATGTCCAATCTGCGGTAAAGACAAAGAACTTGATGAGTTTGGAAGGCAGATCACAAACCCTTCCAAGTTCTACAAGTGGTGCCGAGACTGTAGGCTATCGATGGCCAGACGGAAGAAAAACAACTTTGACGAGGGTCGTGCACTCAGATCAAAGACTGTTCAGCTTAGAAGGCTGACTGACGCTCAGGTAACTGAGGTCCGCCTTCTAGCAGAATGGAACACTCCGTACACCGAGATTGCTCAGCAGTATGGCGTTTCCGCAACTACAATTTCAAAGGTCGTAAACAGAGGATATGCAAACGTTTACTGACATGACTGGTCGCTCACTTAATGTGGGCGATAAAGTCATTTTTGCGAGGCCACAGGGTGGCAATTCCAAGGGCGGCTTCCTAGACTCAGGAGTCATCACTAAGATCAATCCAGAGACTAATTACGTTTCCATTCGGGTTGACAAGGAGCCTGAGAACAAGTACGCTAAAAGGACAGTTGGTACTCCGTACCACATGAAAAAGTTCTATAAGCTGGAGGACTGATGTCTAATAGCTGGTTTCATGCCGTTAGTAGTTCCCGAAAGTGGGGCGGCAAGCCAGAAGACTACCTGGCTATCCATGAATGGATTGATGGATCAAAGGCTCATTTCGGTGACGCTCGTCACCGCGCCTTGCGTCATCACACCGAAGGATGCTGGGAAGCTGAACGAGTCTTTGGGCCGACTCTCACGGTAATGAAGAAAAACGGTATGGGTTCCCATCAGGTTCCCGTTAGAGAAATTGCAGAGCAGCACGTTTTCGAGGATCTAGGGCGAATCCCTAGTCTTGCTGACTGGCTGGAGTGCATGACTCTCAAGACTTGGATGGGTGGTAAGATCAAGAAATTCCTAGGACGCGAGGACGTTCTAAACAACGTTGTTAAGGATGCTAAGTGACAGACAGAACAGATAAGTTCACAGGACGCCCGGTGACAGGTGATCGTCCTGAAAATACCTCTATGGTAGAACAAGCCAATACACAGCTCTTTATTGATGCAATGGATGAACTACTTGCGCATCCTCTCGTCAAGGCTGTACGATGGACTCAGTACACCCCAGGTTTCAACGACGGCGAGCCATGTACCTTTGATGGTCATACACCAGAAGTCTGCCTAACTGGCCTTGAACTAGGTGAAGAAGGCATTGAGACCGAGCGTGATCACTATGAAGATGGTGATGAAGTCTGGCTAGGCGAGTATGATATGTATGAGTATCCTCGCAAGGAAAACGGTCAGATCGATTGGGACCAGCCTAAGATCTACAAGGTTGGTGGGGTTGACACAACCGAGATCAATGAGCTACTATCAAAGTTCGCAGGGTGTGTTGAAGGCGGTCGTCACGATGTCTGGATGAATAGGACATTCGGTGATCCGGCAGAAGTCATTGCCACACCAGAGGGCTTTGAGGTAAGCTTCTACGACTGCGGCTACTGAGGAGTTACATGCCAATTGACAAGATCGACGCTGAACGCATCCTGGACGTTCTGACCAGTCATGTTGACGGAGACTGGAACGATGGTCTAGAGTGTTACGTAAGCGCAAGCCACGATGGTGAAACCTTGAAGGTCACTGTTACTGACGACGAAGAGAAGAAGAAGATCTTCTACCTCACAGTCGAAAGCGACTAAGCCTCTTTCATAATCATTAGTCATATATAATGACTAATGAAAGAGAGGTGAATCATGGCTTACTACCAGATTTCTCAGTTCTACTACAACTCAGAGACCAACAACATCATTGTGCAGTTTGCTCTAGTTGGAGATCCGCCAGAGTACGAAACAACTGCTGGAGACCTTCCATATGATGTTTACGAGGCAGAAATCTTCCTTGATGCTGGTCAGAACAAGGTGGGGCAGTACATTCCGGGCTCAGCAGATGGTACGATCATTCCGCAGACTCTAGGTCGCGACATTGGTCAGTCTCCATCAGAGATCCCAGATACTCCACTACCTTGAGTTGACAGAGCTTGAGGACTACGATAGACTAGCTATACAGCGCAGGACGGAGCGCAGCAACTAAATCCGTTCACGCCCCGGTAGGATAGTCCGGTCCAATCCGCCAGACTCTCAATCTGGAGAACACGGGTTCAAATCCCGTTCGGGGTACGTGCCAGCAAAGATACCAACCCAAATAGAAGCAAGAATAGTAGTGGCTATACTCTGTGGAGTCATCGGCGCACTACTTTCAAGCTTCCTCTTAATGGGTTGCATCGCTGAGGGTAATGAAACAAGCAAGATGAAAGCTTGTGTGAGCAAAGAAATGGAGTGGGTGAACGCGCCCGGTGGCCCGGAGTGCAGAAAGCCACTTGACAGAACAGTAGAACCAAGCTACAGTAGTACAAGTAAGCCAGAATGAACATGCCCCGTTGGTCTAGTGGTTTAGGATACCGGACTTTCAATCCGTGTGAACGTCGGTTCGAATCCGACACGGGGTACGTGGGCCGTGACGCAACAAACTCATTTAGAGAAAATCCTATGACGTACGCATAGGAACACGGCTTATGCGGGTGTCGTCTAGCGGCAAAGGCTCCTGCCTTACAAGCAGGTAATCGGAGGTTCGAGTCCTCTCACCCGTACGTAATCTATCTGAATAGCACTTAGTAGATACGTCTACGCAATAGGTGCTATTCAATCTATGGGTCTGACAGGTGTGACGTTACTGAAAGCCGACAATGGAACGGTAACGGATAGTGGGTTCGACTCCCACCAGATCCACTTGATGATAATTCATCTATGCGCTCGTAGCCCAACGGCAGGAGGCACAAGGCTTAGACCCTTGGTAGTGTCGGTTCGAATCCGACCGGGCGTACGCATAATTGATGGGCTCGTGGTGGAATGGTATACACGCTAGTCTTAGGAACTAGTGCCGAAAGGATTGTGAGTTCGAGTCTCACCGGGCCTACTTTGAGAATACTCGCGATATTCTCAAATGCATATCAGGTCGCTCCTGATATGAGGAGTGTAGTTTAATTGGCAAAACCGCGAAATGCAATGTCGAAAGGGAAGTGCTGCTACGGCGGGTCTTACCTTAGTAGATATCAGAGTAGCAGTTGCGGGTTCGAGTCCCGTCACTCCGCTAGCCTGAGATGACGATCCGATGTAGGTCCCCTAGGGCTTGCGCAGGCCCGAAGGGCATTCGGGAAAGGTGCCTAGCTAGGTCCGTCTACCAATAAGGTGAGAGTTTTTCACGGCTTTTCTCATAATTAAACCGTGTTTGGTCCTTTGGCAGAGATGGTAATGCACTCGGTTGAAGCCCGAGATATCTCAGTTCGATTCTGAGGGGGACCACTTGTGTTATGGTAACAGTTTGCCTCATACCAAATATTATGTTACCATAACACCATGAGGCAAACAGAGATTGATAAGGTATGTCCTGAATGCGGAAAGGCATTCAAGGCGTTGGACAAGCGTAAGGTTTATTGCACGAGATCATGTGCAGCAACTCGCAACAATAAAAACCGGGGCAACAAGCCTATGGTTGAATGTCTAAACAGTTGCGGGAAGATGCTACAAGCTGGAAGAACGTATTGCTCAACATTCTGCGAGCACTTTCATCATCTTGCAGCTTGGCAGCAAGGCGAGTGGACGCCGACAAGTTTGGAATTTCCTCGCTGGCTTAGAGAATGGGTTATCGGTTGGGGATGTTCCATTTGCAGATGGAAGGAAAAGAATCCTGTAACTGGAAAGATTCCTGTGCAGATCGACCACATTAATGGCGATTCATCTGATCACTCATTCGCAAATATTAGAGCGCTATGCCCAAATTGCCACTCCCTGACTCCAAACTACGGAGCACTAAACAAGGGAAATGGTCGTAAGCATAGACGAAAGTCCGCAGTAGTATAATGGTAGTACGTCACTTTGCCAAAGTGATAGCGCGAGTTCGATTCTCGTCTGCGGGACTCTTGCCCCGGTAGCGTAGTGGATAACGCGGCTGTCTTCTAAACAGTTATAGGCAGGTTCGATTCCTGTCCGGGGTACTTTCTACATTGGAGGCAGCATGCCTGTAACGATGACTGAGCTTTTTCTGGCCGGTGTGATTGAGCATCATGGCGTAGAGTCAAATGGCGAAGCTCTGGTGAAGATTAATTGGGATGTTCTTCGTGAATACAACTATGATCTCTATGTTCACATGAAGGCGGCGGAGATTGACGCCGACCTAGATGGTGATACAATGGAGCCATGAATACATACGAAGTAGCTGTAAGCCTTTTGGTTACAGTGGAAGCACCCGATGAGTCAGATGCAAGAGAAGCGGTCCGCGATGCATTTGATGTTGGCGAGTTCTGCGGACTAGATGTTAAAGACGTAGAGGTTGAGATCCTTGAGTCTTGATTTCAATACGATCTCTAATATGGTTCAAGATGTAGAGTTCCTGCTTAAGTGTACATTCTGTCCAGAACCAGCAACTACAGAGTTGACAGTAGAGGTTGGACCTGATACAGTAGTACCAATGCCAAGCTGCGAAGCCTGTAAGGTTGCAGAGGCAGAATGAGGCCGGAAGGCCAATGGGCGATTAGTGTTAGTGGAAGCACGTCTGTTTTGCAAGCAGATAGGAGGGGTTCGAGTCCCCTATTGTCCACAACTCCTGCGCAGGGAGGTGTTAATATGAGAGGCGATAGCGTAATTTGGACTATCGTAGGAATCCTGCTCATTGTAGCTCTAGTTCTCTGGATTCTCTGATAAAAGATTGGCTGGCCGATACGAACCCCATCGTATCCTTGCCCGAGGGTTAGGGACCAGCGCTTGCTCCAGTCGCACAATCTGGTCGTGCAACGGACTCTTAATCCGTGTGGATGTCGGTTCAAATCCGACCTGGAGTACATAAACCACCCTAGTCCTTGTGGCTAGGGTTTCTTCATATGTTACAATAGTTGGTATGACTACACCAAAGAAGTACACACCAAAGCCCGGTGACATTGGGCTCACTCGTATTGGTGGTCTCACAGGAGTCCTAGTAGGTCTAGGTCAATTCATCATAAGAGACGCAAGCCGATACACCCATGTGTTTGTTGTTTTGAACGACACAGAAGTCATCGAAGCTATGCCAGGCGGAGCGATCATCAGTCCGCTGTCTAAGTATGAAGGAACTACCAAGTACGGCAGTCCGCTCGCTACCTACCTTGACATCAAGTTGACAGCAGAGCAGCGAGCACGTATCGTAGAGGAAGCTAGACAACTCGAAGGAACGCCTTACAGCTTCCTTGACTATGTTGCACTAGCACTTGAGCGATTTGGATTTAAGTGGAAGTGGCTAGAGAACTATGTTGCTTCTACTAAGCACATGATCTGCTCCCAGCTAGCAGATGAAGTTTACAAGAGAGCTGGCGTCCATCTGTTCGAAGATGGTAGACTACCACAGAAGGTCACTCCAGGTGATCTTACCTACGTTGGAATGGACCAGCGATATGAAGAAGTGCCTGGGCTGTAACAAAAACAAGCCTGCTAACGACTTCGGAACGACCGGTAACGCGAGGGCCTTGTGCTCCAAGTGCAGATCTGGTACAGTAGTAAGAACGAACAAGGGTACGGGTCGTCGCAAGGGCGACGGAAGTTGGGTTGGTGACCTCTTCGAAGGCATTGGCGACTTCTTCTCAGATCTGATACCATAAGTACAACGCCCGAAAGGGCTATTCCCACGATACACCTGTGTGGCTCGGTGTAGCAGACTGTTAATCTGCCGGTCGCTGGTTCGACTCCAGCCGTGGGAGCTGGCCGCCAAAGCTTAGAGAGATGGCTACTCTGGGCAAGGATATGCATGGATGGTAGCGTAAGTATTCTAGAACAGGCTTACGTGAGAGTAGATGCGAAACAGGGAGACAAGCCCTGCACCGGCCAACCACTTGACACACTAGCTATCACGCACTAGGATGGAAGCATGGAAAACATCGAGTGCTGGTTGATCACTGAGTCAGTAGGTCTTCTTCATGGAACCTACAAGAACGAACTTGTGATCAGGCACAACAGATTGTGGGTCTGGTACAAGAGTGATTCTGGTACTGAGTGGACCTTGCAAAATCCGAACATGATTGTTGTTGACGAGGAGCTGTGAATGCCCTACGATGAAGACCTAGGATGCATCAGAGAGACAAGAAAGTTTGATGTAACTCTCAATGTTGCAGCCTGGGACAACAAGAATCACAAGGGTCCTCAGCCTGGTGCAAAGGGGAAGTGCTTCGAGCAGCGAAAGATTGATGGTGACTGGTATTACTACATCAAGTTTCCCGGCTGGAAGCAATTCCATATCGCACTGGCAACCCAGGTGACAAAGTAACTTAGCTCACGGCACGTAGATTCTAAGATCGAAGGGGTTTTACGTCTTTTCAAATCCCGGCGTCGAAGATGAAGAACAGTTTAGCGGCTGTACTTGTACAAGAGGAAGACGTTGAGTACAATCGTGCTAGAGTAAAAGAAGCTGACGGACAGCTTAGAGCAAGAGACACCGCTCAAAGGTGGAGTGCTGCATCCGACTATGGCCTATAGCTTAATTGGCAGAGCGGTTGGTTGTTACCCAATCTGGTGCAGGTTCGAGTCCTGCTAGGTCAGCTCCACAAAACAGCTAACAAAGGATATAAATGGGTTACCTCATTTTCGCGGTGATCTTCACCGTAATCACCCTCGGTGGTATTGGCCTCTTCCTCTTCACAAAGGATAAGCTGGCACTAGCCGTGGGAGCTGTTGGTGGCACAGTGCTGATTGCTGGATCATTCCTATGGTCCATCACCAGCGTAGATAGCCGTAGCGTGGGTATCCAGACTTCATTTAACCGATACCAGGGAACGCTTAAGAGTGGTTTCCAGCTTACGGCTCCGTGGTCAGAGCATGAGGACTTTACCACACGAATTCAGTACCTCGACCTTGATGGTGAGAAGTGGGCCGATGGCGCACCGGTTACTTTTGAGGGCGGCGGTCGTGGTGTTGTCTTTGCTACTCCTCGTTGGAAGATTGACGAGGCTTCTGCTGGTAAGCTTTGGAACAAGTACAAGACTTTCGATAACGTTCGGGATCAGCTTGTTCGTTCCTCAGTGAAGGATTCATTCCGAGCTGTGCTTACCGACTACACTCCGAATGAGGCTCGTGAGAACATTCGCGAGATTACTCGTGAGGTAGAAGCGGATCTGGCTGCGACCCTTACTGATGATGGTATTAAGATCGACTCCATCAGCATTAAGGACATCAAGCTTGACGACCGTACTCAGGCTTCTCTTGACAAGATCGTCCAGGCTAACAACGACATTGAGCGCGCCAAGGCTGAGCAGGAGCGTGCCAAGATCGATGCCGAGACGCTTAAGATCAAGCAGAAGGCTGGTAACCTTACCGAAGGTGGTCTGGCAGACAAGTGCCTGACTGTCATGGATAAGTGGGATGTCAAGAAGAATGGTCCTGCACCTGCTGCGGGTTTCTGCAATGGGATGCTTCCGTTCACTGTCACCAACAAGTAAGAATCATCGCAGTGAGATAATTTCAATCTGCTCTCGTCATGCCGGTCCTTCGGGACCGGCTTTTGGCGGTTAGAGGCCCGGTGGAGATGAGGTTGACACTACTCCTTGCTTCTAGTACAGTAGTAACAAGCGAGCAAGCAGAAAGTATGGTATCCTTTAATACACAATTAAAGGAGCCGTTATGCTTAAGTTTGCCAAAAGTCTTAAGCCTGGTGACATCACACCGTATGGACGAGTGGTCGCTAATCAGGTACTATGGACTAACAACACTGTTCAGCTTACGATAGCAGAGCAGAGCGAGAACGTGTACATTAAAAAGTATAAGATCGTTCGGACTAACAAAGGATAAGAATTGAGCATCGAAGACGACATTGCCAAGGAAATTGCAGGCGAAGCTGAGGCTGAGGCTGCTTCTGGTAAGTCTTGGAAGCGCATTGCCGCTGAGGCAGCCTGGAAGTTTTCCAAGGAAAAGGGTTATCCTGCTTTCCGCGCTGGTGTAAAGTATCTTTACGCACACGGCAAGGATCTCAAGAACAAGCCAATGAAGACTGGCGAGAAGAAGGCTTCCGCACTACGCGTTGGTGACGTTACTGTTCTTGGTCAGGTTTCAGAGGCCAAGCGAGACCCGATTGAGAAGAATGTGTATCAGATCTCATTCATCTCTTCAACTGGAATCAAGATCGAGAAGGTTCCAGCGAATAAGAAGTTTGGCGTTGTAGAGCGCCGACAGGTCAAGTGATCATCGGCCTTCGGGCCTAGTCTCCATAGTTTAATGGACAGAACGGTTGCCTCCTAAGCAACAGATTCCGGTTCGAATCCGGGTGGGGACACGTTGACAGATCGGCCCGGTGAGGGTAGAGTAGTTAACAGATCGAGGGGTTGTAGCTCAACTGGAAGAGCATCTGCATGGCATGCAGAAGGTTGTGGGTTCGAGTCCCATCTTCTCCACTCTTTTAATGGTTCTTCACAGAGGTGATAGTAACCATGCGGGTCAGCTCTAGCAGGCTGATATTGGGTGCAAGGTAATAGCCCGTATATACCCCTTGCAAAGAACAGACTACATGTGCTAGCATGGTTCTTATGCGGCGAAGGGTTAGTCACCCTGACCTAGCTTTTATATCGAGGCCCTAAGCCTCAAGCCTAGCCTAATAGGAACAACCGCTGGTGAAGTTGGCACTCATCGGTGAGGTTGTGTAAGCTCCGGTAGCTCAGTTGGTAGAGCAGTTGACTCTTAATCATCAGGTCCACGGTTCGAGTCCGTGTCGGAGTACAAAGCGATTATGCATGATCGCTCAATCGTATTGGGGTTCGATTCCCTCTGGTGAAACAATACGGTGTAATTGAGTAGGAAAAGGCGGCACCATTATGCGGTGCGCTGTCTAGCCTCTCTCTTATGATCCAGTCGCACAATTGGCCGTGCAATGGGCTCTTAACCCTTGCGGATGTGAGTTCGAGTCTCACCTGGATCACGTTTGGAAGCAGGCAAGCATACGCCCCACGACTAGCCCAGAAGCCTGTGTAAGCTAGTCCGGCATAGAAGCGGCGCAGACAAGGGAAGGGCCGCCAGGTGGGAGTACCGCTACAGTGTGGCGATTGTAGTAGGCACAAGGGATGAGACCACCAGCCAACATTAATTCAATTCTCTGGGGAGCTATGGCTAACAACAAGGTATGGAAGGTCGGGGACAAGGTAAAGTCCAACGACAATAAGTACAGTGGCAAGGTTGTTGAGATCGTCAACGATACGCATGTAAATGTTGACGTTGATGGATATGGCAAGATGCAGTTCCGCAACAGGGAGCTAAAGCGCCAGTACGGCGGCTGAGGCCCCATGATTCCTTAGCTCAGTTGGTAGAGCACCAGACTTTTAATCTGTTGTGGTCCTCGGTTCGAGTCCGAGAGGAATCACGTGAAAAATGGTGAGATAGTCAAGATAACGGATGGCCCAAACAAGGGCAAGTCGGGCATAATAGAAGGTAAGGCTGGTAAGACGTACATTGTCAGAACAAACAGTGGTACATTCTATGTTCACGAGAACCACGTAAAACGAGCTTGACAGCAACACCATCTAGGAGTAGAGTTACTTCTAGCTTCCCTCTGTGGCGCAACGGATAGCGCAGCGGTCTTCGAAGTCGTTGGTTGGGGGTTCGAATCCCTCCAGAGGGGCTTGACATAGCCAGATTGGCATGTCACACTGTTAACAGGACGCAGCGGACAAGGCTTAGGCGGATGAAACAAGCCGGTGGGATGCGAGTGGCTGACCAGTCCTGTTGACACAAGCGGGGAACGTTGAGTATGCTAACCTCATAGAGGAACGACGAC
>JACCDR012134264.1_pt1 | contig 20258 bp, 20 predicted proteins | sample 7446431 | NCBI WGS metagenome assembly JACCDR01 (sample SAMN15323443, study PRJNA562643) | freshwater metagenome | isolation source: river surface water | place: USA:Blue River Watershed | collected 2017-08-17 | reverse complement strand
CTATATACCACATAGATCAGGGGTCTGGTCAAACGACAGGTTATATGGAAGGAAGAAAGGAAGACGGTTCGTTTGTGAGTTTGGGTAGTTATAATTTCGCTAGTAACTGGAATATTATAAATTATACTGATGACATATATTTCAATGCTTTCTACATAAAATCAACTCTCATGTACTATCAATCTGTAAGAGCTTTTGAAATGTGGGGATTATATCTTGGTTGATACTCTAAATCATCTCATACATCAACTTAACGTTGTGCGTTCTACACAAACTAGCTCAACCAAGGCAACAAAAAAGCCAGGACTATATTGTCTTGGCCATTTTACCTTTTTGGATTAATTGTGAAATGCAACAGTTAAACTTTAACTTCGTTTGCGATTTCCCCGCAAAGTGCCCAAATTTGTTTTAGGATTTGATCACCTTGGGGAGGAGAAACTAACTGTAATGACCAAGCAATATTAACTAATGTCAATAAGGCTTTAGCAAAGGACTTAAACGCTTTGTCGGTTTCATACTTAGGAGCATTCCGAAATAACGTGATTCGAGTTTTAATCGGTTCATACGTGGGATAGAAATCAAGAAAGTTTGTCTTGTCCCCGCCCCCAATGTTCTTGCCATATTCAGCAATCAAGCCACCCAATTTATCAAGATTTTCTTGAGAAACAAATTGAGTAGTTAACTTATTGTAATTTGCTTTTAATTCTGGGTAGAGAATTTGAGCATCTTTGTCACGTTGCGCCTGAGTAGAAGCCATAATATTTGCCTTTGATAATCGTAAGCTTACAGTTTTATTTTAACTTAGGATTTGGTTGCGGATGACCAGTTTTCTTATCCCATCCAAACTTTAATAACCTTTCATACTCCCCAGGAATAACAGGTAAATAAGTGGGAATATCACACTTAAAGTATTTTTCGTGGCGTAGTGGATCTGGTTGTTGATTTGACATTTTAACCTCCTAGTTGAATATCGTTAAAACCGTTGTCATCTAAAAGTGTTCTGACCTCTGTTAGATGCTCATTACTTAATGGTATTCCCACAGCATTCAACGCCATCAAAACTGCATAGACGCTTGCTTGAAGTGATGCAATACGATTAGGATTAACAGGATCGTCTTGTCCATCTTTAATAGAAAATCCCATTACTGCCATGACACCCGAAATACTGGGGTAAGGGATGGTTTGAGAAAGTAAATAATTATAAACATTTGAGTTTTTTAGTTGATCATAAAATCCATCCCAGTTAGGTACGGCAGATTCTTCAACTGGTTCGGTATCAATAATTTCATAATTTCCCGTAGCAAAAGCGGCTTGTAAAATCGACAATGCAGGCTCACTTACCCCTGTATAATCAGGCTGATTGTTAACAAACGGAAGATAGGTATTTGCATTAGTTGACCTAATTAAAATATTCATAAAATATCCCTATATATTAATGAGTGCGTCATCAGTCCATTGATAGTTCCTACAGAACTAAAAATTAAGTTGACACTTCTATTGATAGTTGTGTTGGCATTTCCAAATAGATTAGCAAAATTAATGGGTAAACTCTTTTTTTGTAACGTATTATTAGCTGGGTTAGTGTACTCTAAATTTGTTAAAGGCAATACCTCTATTATACTTGCTGTTATACTAAGCCCAGTTATGCGCAATCTTTGAACGTTGTTAGTATCCCAATTAGTCCCAGACGCTATAAGGTCATATTCAAAACTTTCAAAAAACAAACCATTTCTTTTGCCATTAGGTACAAAACTTTTTGTGGTGGCATTTGGAATAACATCAAAATAAGAAACTGTATATACTGCGTCACTCAACCAATGAGTCCCGTTGTAAAACCCTCTTGTTTTTGTAACAGGATTGTACCATATATCTCCACTAACTAAAGATGCGCTCCCAGGTCGTGTAGTTGGTTTTGTGTCTTGGACAAAATGGGCAACGCCGTTAACTATGTACGGGTTGGGGATACTAACAATACTTGAAGCCTGATAACGCACTGCTATAACATCACCGGCACTGTCCCCAGTCGTATTTGTATTCAGGGTAAAAGTGGTATTTCCACCACTAAAAACACGATTATTTATCGGTGTTCTACCAACAACAAATAAATCTTTCCCCCTGGTTTGATTAATTATTGACGTTAAGTTAACCGTAGCGATATCCCCTGCCACAGTGACAGTCTTTAGGGTTGGGTCGTAGCTTAAGGCTTGTACTGATGGCATTAGTTGACCCCCAATAATAATTTGACTGAATCAACCACTTCAACCGGCATAAATGGATTGAAAGATATGTCCGTGGATGTGGGTATTAATGCAAGACTTGGTGGTTGTTTTGGCAAATAGCAAACGTAATGGGAAAAAGCAAATGCAGCGTCAGCTATAACCTGAGACAATGCGGGAATCATATAGGTTTCGTCGTTAAATTCGACAAACAACCAAAAGGGGAAATCCGAAACTACTGGCTGATTTTCTTCGTTTAAAAAAACAGCACAATAATTAATGTTTGGAATAACCGAAAGGATTGAGGCACTAGAAATACCTGACGGCAAGTTAACTGTTACACAATAAATCATTTACCATTCCTCCACCCAATGAATTGCTGCGCTACGGATAGTAGCGGTTCCAGTTGTTCTTTGTGCATAAAGTACCCACTCATTTGTTGAGTCAATGGTTAAATCGAGGTCAAACTCAAAAATCCTTTCTACGTTTTCCCCGGCAGCAGTAGAAAGATAAAGTACAGGATAGCCGATGGTTGTTGTTGTAATAGCCGTTGCGCCTGTTTTCTTGGTTTCTACTGCGGTTTCCGCCGCCAACCATTCAGTTGGGGTGGCATAGGCAACGGTGACGTTATTGGTGATAGCATTCTGCGATAGCTTCCATTTAATATCTGCGCCGCTGGCGGAAACAGATAATGAGCGGAGAAAACATTTAACAGAGTTGGTTCTTCCACTGTCTCCAAAAACGGACTTTCTTCTGATAGCTAAAACGGGTTGCCAATTAGTGTTATTGACTAGCTGGTAATCGTTAATAAACTCTCCAAGATGACGACGCTTCGGTTGCGTTTCACCGCCAATAACAGAGAATTGATGCCCGCCTACGCAAAGGCTGAAATTGCTACTGGTTGACCCTCCATTGTTCACAACCATTCGTAACGGTTGGTTGGGGTCACAAGTGGACACAGACCCATTGATTTTTAAGTCGTTGGCAATGATATATTGCGTGTGTTGAGTAACGGGATTGTAGACAAGAAAACCGAAATCAATATCGCCGTAGCCATACCAAATAAAATCAACATGACAAACTATCCCTTGAGTAACATCAAGAGTTAGCCCTGATGCGCCAGAGCCATCAAGCTTATCCTTAGACCAATTAGCTCGATAGACTTTCGTCTTGACCCCATTAAATAGAGAGAACGTATATAGAGAAGTAGCGTCAACACCAAAACCAAAGCCATTTTGCTCATCAAAATAACCCCATTCTGCAAACTGACTACCCGTGGGCAATGATGACAATCTAACGCCCATCCCAAACTGACCTTGTTGTCCAGCTTGATACTGCCCACGTTGCAAGGTTTCTAACGAGGCTATACCTGTCGATGTTGTGCCAGTTTGCAAGACCAACTCACCAGCAGACTCAGCAATAGAAGCACCAGTGCCTGTAATTGTTTTCCGGTAGCGGAGGTCTGAAGCCCCCCATGTAGGTTTGTAATTTAAAACTGAAATGTTATGAGCAGTAAGACTTTCAGAGAATTTTGTTAGACGAGGAGTAGAAAATTGATCACCATCGGTTTGCCTGACGTTGATGTATTGTGTCGGGTCGGATTCCGATGGAAAATTGCTAACTGTAACCCCCAAGTTTTGAGCTATCAATTGAGCCTGCGTAAGGGGTTGGACTAATGGGGAAGGAATTTTTGCATTTAATAATGACAGCGTTGTTTGGGTTGCGACATCGGCGATCGTTCCAAGATTGACGGTAGGAGGAGAAGCAAATGCCGGAAGGGAAGTAAGGCTTACTGGTTGGGTTGGCGGAAAAAAAGTACCGCTAACAGGCACTGGACTTTGATCGCTGGCAATAACAACCGGCGAACTACCAGCAGATGTTTTTTGTCCAACAGTAGGAGTTTTTGTGTCCAGGCTGTTTAATGCCGTCACCCCAGCTCCGTCAGTTGCCAGTGTTACCGCAAAGCTACTTGCTGCTGTTTTAGCACCCAAGGAAGTAGGGAACAATCCAATTAAGCTAGTTATTCGTTGGGCGATTCTTTGTAGCCTTCCATTAAGCCCTGAACTTGCTGTGTCTGTTGATGGGGATGTTTCTGTCACCCCGCCAATCTGCGTGTTGGTGGTGACTTGATTTGTGTCAGTGGCAAGCCCTGCTTTGTCTAGGGTTAGATCGTCGCTGATTACCGAAACATTGTTGGTGATTTGCGCTTGCAATATTGCCGACTCCAAGGCAGATATTAAAGCCGAATAGTTGTTGATTGAAATTTCATCAACGGGATTGTCAATCTTTAGGCGATCGCCAACTACGGTCAAACCATTAGGTAATTTAGCGATTAAGTCATCCTGTTTAGATTTAGTCGCCAATCCAGACAGATCTAATGGCGATTGCTCTGAGACATTAACAGTAATCCCTTGCAACTCTGTCAACGTTAAAGGTTGTGTTAATTCGGTTTTAACGGTTAATTGTGTTCCATCAAAGGTAAATGTAGGGATTTTATCGCTGATGGTATCTAGCTTAGTATTTGTCGCTTCTTGGTTTGTGTCTGTCGCTAATCCTGTTTTGTCAATTTCTGCTGTGATATTTTCCAGTGCAGCTAACGACGTTTCACCCAACTCATAACTTGACGGAAATTGTATATCTGGCTTAGTTTGTAGCTTGCCATCAATAACTGTTAATCCATTAGGAAGCTTGGCGATTAGGTCGTCCTGTTTTGCTTTAGTAGCCAGCCCAGACAAGTCTAAATCCGTTGTAACAAATAGTTTCCCATCAACAAATAAAAACTCAGGGATTAAATCGCCGATCGCCGCTACACCATCATCAACAACCTTCAACTCCCCGCCAATAATCAGGTCAGAGAGATTAGCCGTATCCGTAACAATAATTTGGATTAAATCCGTATCGGCATGAGATACGTAACTGAGATCTTCGTTAAGACTAATTACCGTATCAGTGCCATCAAAAGCCACTGAAATCGCTTTTGTCGAATCCCCTACCCGAAAATAGAAAATCTCACGGGTGCGGTTGACGATTGACATGATTCGTTCAGCCGCCAAGTTCTGACCCGGTAGGGTGATGGTCTTGGCGGAAACGTCGAACGAATAGTCAGTGATCAACATAGTGCTGTTCCTAGGATTAATCCAGTGGCGAAGGCTTCATCCTCATTGGTTCCGCCCTGGATGGTGATGTTAGGGGCGATCGCCAAAAATAACTTTTTCTCAACTGGGGCAACGGTCAAAGTTGCGCGAGGAGAGACGGTGACCGACAAACTTTTCTGGACTGGGGCAACGGTTAAAGTTTGAGTCTGTGTCGGTGGGATTAGATAGAGGCTGGTCGGCAAGGACATTAGGTGACCTCCGGTTTAACTTGGATATAACTAAGATCCGTTTTTTCCACGACACCCAAAGGCGATTCAAGTTCAACGTCAAAAACCAAGCAGTTCTTTTCATTGAGGGTTTGACGACCTTGATAGGTGGTAACGGTCAACCCTGCTGTGTCAGTGTCGGACAGGGTTCCAACGAAAAACGTTCTTTCAACGGGTGACGCTTCATAGGATATGTCCCAGGTAAACCGGGTTAGCTCAGGACTCCCCGTGCTTTTCCGTTCATCCCGAATGATCGAAGTGATTGTCCAATCGTCGTATTTGCCTTCCAAGTAAAAGGACAGCGTGTAGGTTTCCCCTTGGGTGATTCCCAGATTCACGACGTAAGAATTCCCGCTTTCATCAAGCAGGGTGACTCCGTCGATCAAGTGGATAGGGGGGAATGCCATCGGTAAGTTAACGACAATTTTCCTACATTCTATACCATTGGGTTGACTTATGGTATGGAGCGATCGCCGTTTTATCGATAGAATAAAGACATCTACCGAGAATCCCTATGATTGATCTTGCGGCAATTGATTCAATTTTTCTGACCCGCTTTTTGTTTGGTGTGATTGTCTATTGGCTAATTGGATTCTTCACCAAAGGCTTTTTCGAGAAAATCCAAGCTCACTATGGCGGGCTACTTTTCAAGTTTTCTAACAACAAAATTCAGGAGCTAAAACGCTATGCAAACTCAACTTGTACCGAAATTGACAACATTCTTCTTGACCCTGTCGCTGGCATCAGTGAGCGGCTTGACGGGATTGTTAATAGGAACGACCTTTCACCTTCAGAGCAACAATTTTATCGACAATGTCTTGACGAAAGTTATCGAGTTTCTTTATTACTTGAAAAATTTGGGGTAAGTTCTGATTGATTTCAGGGATGGGACAAAAAAGAGGCGACTTGCTTAACAGCGATCGCCTCCAAGTTAACGCTCTGGCCTTTCTAAATAGGAAAAAACTGAATGCTTTTGGGTATAGGACACTTCAAGGACGGAGCAACAATAATCCCTTGATCGGCATTCAGCAAGTTCATGTAAGTCTGAAGTTGATTTAAATGATTGCGAGTAAAAGGCACGATTTTTGCCTCTCCTGGAATAACTACACCATTAACATTAAGTACGAAATCGGGGCGCAGCGATGTCTTGATTTGTTTTTCTCGCTTAACCTCGTCCCACTTTAATATTTTCGCTCCAAATATAAACTCTGGAAGCCGACAAAGCCACCCATGCACTCGGTACTCCTCGGAATTGTACATAACGTGAGCGTGAGACGTTGCGGTTACAGCTAACTCAAACAAAGACAACAACTCTTTGCGTTCACGATCATTTTGAGCTAAAGACTGGAATACGTCTCGCCCCCAAATACAAAGGCTGGTGTTACCCGTTCTTGATACATATTTGTAAAATTCTATTGGAGACAGAATCCCTTGATCTGGGAATTCTGCATCAATTACGGACAAGTCCTCTGCTATGATCCCGATCCCACATATAGCATTAGGATTTTCGAGGAAACGAACCTTAAAGCCATCAAAAAGTTTTACAATATTCATAGTGCTGCCTCCTACAAGGCCACTCGTCCCTTGGGTATCGGAAATGCCGCAAGGGTTTAACCTTTGCATTTTATCCTTTTCTCGCAGATATTGACAACCGGGCCGCATCGTTATATCGCCAACATTTTGGGTTAATATAGTGAGAGTTATCCCGTGACTCCTTATGGCTAGAAAAATTCCCTCGTCCTTCCCCAAGAAACGCACCAATCGCCCAGTTTGTCGTAGTGGCGATACCTTCCCCTGTGGCTATAGTTGCAAGAACCAATACTACAAAACGAAGTCGGGAGAAACGAGGGAAACCCAATGCAAAAACCTTCTCAAGGGTCAAGCCAAAAATTTTATGCTCTGGCAGAAAACCCAGGCAGAACGGCTAGAATCAATCAACAAAAAGCGGGGCAAGGTTGGGCTAAGTGCAGTTAAGACCACTGATGCCATGATGATCGACCCCAAGGCACAAAGTCGAGCCAGGGCACAATCACCGCAACAGGTAACGGCTAAGCCATCGGAAGTCTCTAAGGGGGCATTCACCCCGGTCACCCTAGGCGATTTAACTGAGGGGGATACAGTATTTTTCAAAGTCCGCAAAAACAGCAAGCAGCCGACTGGCGGGAAACTTTTGTCGGTTGATTTGGCTAAAGGGAAAGCGAAAATTAAGTACAAACAGGCAAGTACCGGGAAAACGGTTTCGGCGATCCGTCCGGTGAGTGAGTTATTGATGGCTCAGGGGAGTGGTGGGGTTAAGGCGGAAGTTTCCGTTAAGTCTGTTGATGACGTTCAACCCCAACAACCCAAGACAGAAAGACCACAAGTGGCTCAGCCGACCAAGTACAAGAGCGGGATTACGATAAAAACTGAATTCGGGCAACAAAAGGGCGATCTTTATCTCCTGCCAGGGCATGAAGATTTGAACCTGATTGTGGTTAAACCCGGTGGCAATAAGACTAAGGGGACAAAGCATGGGTATGAGGTTTACGAGCAAGAATCTGGACTAAAGGTTGACTCCGACAGGAATCCAAATCGAGATGAACCCTTAAGCAATATTTTTCAGCGTGTTTCAGCAACCATCAAGAAAAAAGGTGGCAATGCGCCTTTCATGGAAAAGGTTCGAGAATTGGTGAAAGACCCTGATTATGCGGATCGTTTTGAGCGAATGAATAAGCCCAAGGCTGTAGATGGCGATCGCCCTCAGACTAAAAACACAGAAGCACTTAGCCGCAAGCCGTGGGAAATGACCAGCGAGGAATACGCACGGGAAAACTATCAGGGTTTGTTAGACCGGGCGATCAAGTCGGAGGAGAAAGATATTGCCGATGGCTTTGGTGGTAATGCGTTTAAAGCCAAGGCAGAAAAACGGTTGACTGAATTAAAGTCCCTTCAAGGCAAGCCTTATGATGACGTTGCGGCAAAATACCGTGATATTTACCCGTCTGGGGATATTGGGTATCAGCTTGAGATGGAGCAAATTGGGGCAATTCAAAAAGCTGGCAAGGATGGGGCTGGGAATATTCCATCTGAGATCAAGAAATTAATAGGGGGCAATTCTTTGTCCGTTGGGGCATTCGATAAAGCGGTGATGGGTTTACGGCAAGGGGGCGCAAAATCTGCTCAGCCTAAAGCTGTAGATGGCGAAAAAGAAACGCCTAAGACCTTTGAAAACAAGGTTGAAGCGTTTGACGATTATTACCAATCAATCAAAAAAGAGTTAAAAGGTAAACGAGGGGAGTTTGATCGCAAACCGGCGACGTACTATGGCAATTATTCAATCTCGGCCAGAGGTGATGGAAAGTGGAAAGTTAACCACGGAGCTTTCGCAATTGCTTCTGATCTGAAAAGCAAGGAATCTGCCCAGGTTCTTGCCCACGCATTAAATAAATCTCTTGGAGAGAAAGATTTTGATCGGCAAGCAAAAGAGTCGGGAATCTCCAACAATGACTATTATCAACAGTGGAATAAACACGTAGAAGGTCTGGTTCAAGCTGTTCGGAGTTATGACGTTGATGCGCTAAGGAATGCCAAATTCAACCCCAACCCAGACAAACTAGGTCGCCAACCCAGTCCCACCAAATACCAACCCAGCAAGGCAACCATTGAAACGACGGGTTACAAGAAATTCAACTCCAAAGGCGATCGCCAATTTGCAATCTACTTTGACGATGCACCGGCCAATATCGGCAAAGCTTTTCTTACCGTAGAAAAAATTGCCAAGGATTATCCTGAAGCAATCCCGATGGTCAAAAAGGCGATCGCCGATGAAAAAGCCCGTCAAGCGAAACTAGGTAAACCCGATTGGGAATTGACCAACAAAGACGGGAAACCCACTGATTTAAGTGCTTTGGGTGGGAGTGGCGAGTCTACGAGTAAGAGTGAAGCTCCCCAACCCAAAACCCTACCCAGCACAGCCAAGGGGATGGAAGCATTCGAGTGGATAGACCAAAACGGAACCCCCGACAGTCCCATGCAGCAATTGGCCGCAAACTTGGTCATGGGTAAGGGTAAGCTCGATAATAAGACCCGCATTTATATTGATGGCTTACAGGGTGAAGAGGCGATCGCCTTTCTGTCAAAGGTCAAAAAGGTCATTGACTCGGATGAAAAGACCAGCTACGGACAAGGGCAAGCGGTACGGGATGCGGCTAAGTCTGTGGTTGGTGGTGATGCTCCGGTTAAGTCTGGTGATGCCGATCGCCAGTCTAAACCCCCACACGAATCAACCCTATCCGACTTCATCCAACAGGAAAAAGACGCATTGATCGCCAAATATCCCCAGTCCGCTAACAAGAAAATGGTGTTAGATGACAATGCGGCCAAGGCTAAGGACAAATGGGTCAAGGCATTAAAAGAACAGGCGCAGAAAGGGCGTTTATCTGACGATGTTATCGATTCCTACGAGTCGGAATATGGGCGAAACGCATTGCTTTCTACTTTCCGTGGGGTGGCAGAAAAGGGTATTGATGGCTGGATTCCGCCTGAGTCACGGAACGGCGATCGGCAGTTATCCCCTCCGAAAGTTGAGGCAAAAGGGAGTAACGATCGCCCATTCACCCCTACGTTAGAACGGGATGGCAAGAAAGCACCCAAAGGCTATCGTTATGCCGAACTAGAAGATATGCAAGGTATCGAGGTCGGGCAAACCCTTTCTTACATCAACAAAAGGAAAGCTGAAAGCTATCCCATCGAGAAAATTGATATCAACCCAGACGGGACGGTAGGCTCAATCCACCTAAAAACCAGTTCCTACTCTACGAGGGTAATGGTTCCGTCAGAGTTCAAAGATAGTGTAATCAAGCCAGTAAACGACCCTTATCCTGCAAAGAAAAACGACCATCTATTTGAAGGGTTCAATCATTCATCTGCGGATAAAACCCCAGCACCAACGGCTCCCACCGAAACCAAAAGTAAAGTAAGGGGGCGCAATAGTTCGCAAGAGTTAAATGCGATGCTAAAGGGGTTTGTTGCTGGCACTCCGTCAAGTAAACGGTATCAAGTTCTTTCTGATGCCAAAAAATATGCAAATGAAAAAGGACTTGATTTACCGGACTGGGTACAACCGGAGCTAACAAAAGCTGCAAAGGAGGTGTCCGGCGTGAGTGGGACAAGTAAGTCCACGACAAGCAAATTCGAGATGTACCCTTTAAAAGGGGAAAAGATTGTCGAAAAATCCGTTTCAGTCAAAGGCAGTACCACACCTAAACCCTTCGAGCCAAACTACTTAGGACGAATCCCTACTGAGTCAATTAGTTTTGATCCAAGTCGATTTCAATATAAGGTCGTCCACGGGCCTACCGGCGCTAGCGGATCGTTGTCTGGAATCAAAAAATGGAACGAGTCAGCATCAGGCGTTTTAATGGTTTGGAAAGATCCTGGTGATGGGAAAACCTATGTCATCAATGGACACAACCGAGCAACCTTGGCGAAAAACTTAAGCGTTCCAACGTTGCCAGTTAAATTCATTGACGCCAAAAATGCCAACGAAGCACGGGCCGCAGGGGCGATCGCCAACATTGCAGAAGGACGAGGCAATCCCATCGATGCGGCAAAATTCTTCCGTGACTCTCAGATGTCGCGGCAAGATTTGGAGGAGATTGGTATCCCCATGAAAGAGTCTATCGCCACAAAAGGGATGGCATTAGCTAGCTTGCCAGAGCATTTATTCATGCAGGTTTATATGGGGTCAATGCCGGTTGATCGTGCGGTACAAATTGGATGCTGCGGACTGTCCCATGCTCAACAGGATTCACTAGCCAAAATGATCGAATCACAAGACAGGAAAGGGCGCAACGTAACTAATGCGATGGTTTCCGAATTGGTTGATACCGTCAAAGCATCAGGGACTACACAAACACAGACCTTAGATTTGTTTGGCAATTCCGTTGATGAGAAATCATTGGCGATCGAAGTAGCCGGATTACAAGCTTTTGTAAAACGCAAACTAGGACGTGACAAAAAATTATTTGGAAGCGTTAGTCGATCATCTGCGGCCAAAGATCTGGAACGGGCAGGCAATGAAATCAACGTTGATGACTCTGCTAAAATAGCCAAAGAAGCTGACATCGGACTAACGACCTTTGACCAGTTCAAGAATTTAGCATCACCCGTATCTAAACTGCTCAACGAAGGGGCAAGGAGAATTGTCGATGGCGAGTCAAAAAAGAAAGTTGAAGACGACATCTACGAAAAAATTGCCAAGGTATTACCAACCCTTCTCCCCGACGGACAAGGTAAGAGTAGCAAAAATGGCGATGGAGTTCTTGGTGGATCAGGAAACAGTCAATCGGACAACCAAATAAGTTTATTCTCTGAGCGTCAACATTTAATCGCCAAAGCCAACGGAACGCTAAGTTTCTCCCAGCCCCGGCGATCAATGCTAGTTGACCCACGGATCGCCAAAATCAAACGGCGGATGGCTGAACATAAACAACGGATGGGAGTAAAACGATGATTTACCTTGATAATCACGCCACCACACCATGCGATCGCCGTGTCGCAAATCTCATCTACCAAGTAATGTCCGAAAATCCCTGCAATGCCAACAGCAATAACGGACTAGGGGAATGGGGGCGAGAATTGATTGAGGAATCCCAAACGGCGATCGCCAATCTGATCAACTGCCAACCCGAAACCATTACCTTTACCAGTGGAGCCACCGAAAGCCTAAATCTCGCAATCCGTGGCACATTAATGGCAGTCAAACGGAAACGCCCCGCCAGGGTAGCCATTTCTGCCGTCGAGCATAAAGCCGTTACTGCTACTTGTGAAGCCCTGTTGCGTCGGGGATTAATCGGAGAATTGCTAACCATCCCCGTCGATCGCCAGTGCAATGTCAGCATTCCCCATATCAAAGCCTATTGCCGTCAGGGATTAGACCTACTCTGTGTCATGGCGGCCAACAACGAAGTTGGGACTATTCAGCCAGTGCAACGGATAGCGGCGATCGCCAATCATTACGGTGTGCCCTATCTCTGTGACGCATCCCAAGCCGTCGGTAAAATCCCCCTCAACGTTCAAGGCTGGGGAATTACTATGCTGGTTTGCTCTGCCCATAAACTTTACGGTCCACAAGGCATCGGTGCATTAATCACCCAGCCCAATCACCCAATCCGTCCCATTCTCTACGGTGGCGGTAATAATTTACGTCCCGGTACTCCCAATCTGCCCTTGATCGCCGGTTTCGGGGAAGCTGCCCGCCTCTGTCAGCAATTGTCCACCCAGGATTCTTACAAAATTACAGGGATGCGGGATTATTTGGAACGTCGGTTAATGGCGATCGTGCCGGGGATTGTGGTTAATGGGAATGGCGATCGGCGTTTACCGGGGAATCTGCACATCTCTGTCCCCTATGCCAGTGGTATCAACGTCGTCAACGAATTAGACGGTGAACTGATTTGCTCCACAGGTTCGGCTTGCTCCGCCCTCGGTACTGCCCCATCTCCCGTCCTTAAAGCCATGAAAATGCCGCCCCAATTAATCCAGGGTTCCTTGCGGTTAGGTGTCGGACGATTTAACACGCATCAGGAAATAGATCGGGCGGCAAGATTATTAGCGATGACATTAATGGGCGAAAGAATGTCGGCAAGTTGCGGATGTGGTTAAGCCCAAACATTGCCTCGATAGCGGAAGAAATCAATCATTCGACGGATGAAGCAATAGACCCGATAAATGCGGGATGGTTTGAGCTTATCACCGTCAACAACAGGGATTTCCGCCATCTTTGTCCCCATGATTTGATCGAATTGCACCGGGTTAAACTCTGCATCAGGATCGTTTAAAACGTTCTTACAATTGCAGACGATTTCAACTAAATCCCTTAGTCCATAATCAATCCCGACGATTACGTCATCTTTTTCTAAATAGTCAGCAATAATCTTTTCTGCCAACTGAATCCAGTAGGGGCGACTTTGTGTCCATTGGCCGCAAGCTGCCGACGAAAGTTGACAAGCGACCAAGGCGTTTGCTAGGGAGATTAGTAGGACATTCTCCCAGACATAGCAGGGCTTTTTGATGCCATCGGGCAATCCGTCCAATTGATAGGTGAACTCGAAGGCCTCCATGCGGGATAGGCTGAGCTTAACGGACTTGACCAGCATTGAACTGATATCGATATAGATTTCCCCATTGATTTCGACTAGGCAGGCAGGGAGTCGGGGGAAGAAAACGTGTCGGTCTAGGTGGATGATTTTAGCAGTTGTCATTGGAGCAAAAAAAGAATGCCCCGGCGCATGGACGGTAGCATCGTGGATAGACTAGCAAATTAGCGGATTACATCAATCACCGACTCATACCACCGCAGTTGTTGGTAAGTGGCAGACGAATTGGAACCTGTAGCTAGGGTCAAATCGCTATACTCTTTTCCCTTTGCCGTGGGGAGATATGCCGGCTCTTTTCGGCTTTTGCGGTTTTGGTTTGGGGTTTGTAATCCGTTGGCGACCAAGAGCTTATTGACGGCTTGTCCACTGATGCCCAAGACTTTCCCGATGTCTGTCGGAGTCATCAGTTTTTCTGGTTGAGCCGTGTTGACGATCAGCAATTGGCGCGATTGCTCAAGGGCTAATTCCAGATCAGGAACCAACATCTTTGCTGCATTTAACTTCACTCCGGCCACCAACTCTGGCTTGATCTTCACATCCTTGAAAACGAGTTCGATGATTTCCATCGCCGATTTTGCCTTAGATTCCGGTGAAGCCGGCAGAGTTTGCAGTTCCCCAATGAAAGCTTGTCCTGTTTCCGCTTGACGAGTCTTGACAGCAAAGTAATGCTTGGCCATTTTGACTGCATCGTTACCACGACTATCACAACAAAGAGCGATATGGTAGCAAGCTAGGCGGGAAAGTTTATAGTCGAGTCCAGGTCGCCCCTGACTTTTTGACTCTACTGGCAAAAAGTGTTCAAGTGCAGATCCCATAATCGTTTCGACATTTTCCAATGCATTTTGGATTACATCATTAAAACGTCGCCATGCCTTATAGCCTAGCAACGGCATTAATTCGCGGGCATACCAAACTTCGATGCCATTTTCTATGCGTTTAATCGCCTCAAATGGACTTTCCGAGAAATTGAATGATAAATTAGACACAGGGACTCCTTGTAAGTCTCTCGTCCCTTGGGCAAACCGAACAAATGCCGCAAGGGTTTAACTTTTTGATTATATCGTTTTCCCGCCGACGTAGTGCTATCGTTAGCCCGCCGATATTTGCTAAGATATTGACAAATCATTGCTTGCTGTATTATGGCTAAATTGCGCCCCGCCCTTCCTAAGAAACGCACTCAAAGACCTGTTTGTCGTAGTGGTGATACTTTCCCTTGTGGGTTTAGTTGCAAGAATCAGTTCTACAAAACGAAGCGGGGCGAAACGAAGGAAACCCAATGTAAAAACGTTCTTAAGGGACAAGCCAAAAACTTCATGTCTTGGCAGAAAACCCAGGCGGAAAGATTGGATTCGGTCAATGCTAAACGGGGCAGGGTTGGGCTAGCGCCGGTCAAGACGACCAATGCAATGATGATTGATCCCAGGCAGCAAAGCCGGGCAAGGACTCCCTCTCAATCCCCTACGCCAAAAGCAAACCAACCCAAGGTTTCCACGGATGAGAAAGGTAAGTTTACATCGACATCTCCCAACAGTATTTCAGAAGGCGACACGATATTTTTCAATGTGCGGGCCAATAGCAAAAAGCAAACCGGCGGCAAGGTGATCGCAGTTGACGTCGCCCAAAATAAAGCCACGATTGAATACCGGCAAGCGAGTACGGGGAAGACCGCAATGGCGATCCGCCCGTTGAGTAGTTTGATGGTGGCGGAGAAAGGTAAAGGGGCAAGCGATGTAGACCCGCCAAAACTTAATAGCATTTCGGCAGAGCAAAAAGAACTCGGAGAAAAGTATTTTGACAATGGTTCTGACTGGTTATCCATTAACGGTAAGCAGACAACGTACAGCCGCAAGGATCTATTCCCCGCCACAGGAACGGTCGATCAAACGGTCAAAACGTTAGGCAAATATGCTGGCGATACGGTTTATGCGGATGTCGATTATTCATCTGCTGCAAAATATGGCAAAAAGACTCCTGAGTACCATCGCAATGTCGCCGTGGCTCGACTGCAAAAGATCGCGGATTTAGCGGGTTACAAGATTACCTTGTCTGCGCCACGGACTATCAAAGGAAATGAGTTTCCCCATCGGGAAGTTTTTCAGTTGGAGAAGGTGAAAAGGGGTGGGGTTGGGGCGATCGCCACTTCCAAATCCCAAATAAAGCAAGGGAGTAATGGGAAAACTTACGAATTGAAAGCTGAACCGCAAAAGCTGTCAACCCCAGGCATGAAACAAGAAGAAGGGGCAAGACTTCACTTGTACATGGATGAGCTTTATTCTCCCAACGCAGGAGCCTTCTCCAAGGATGAAGTTGATGCTTATGTCAAATTAAACACAGACCCCGTCATAGCCTTTGGATCGGTGCTGGTTCGGCAAACAGGCGGCGAACAGTTTGAAGTTGTCGGGGGGAAGGCGCAGTACCTCGCCGCTAAAATGGCGGGAACGGATAAGGTTTGGACTGTTGTTGCCGACGAGGATGCCGTTAAATGGGGCGAAATAAACGATACCCCATTAAAAAACAATATTGTCGCAAAAAAAGAATTGACTCCCAAGTTAGAAGGTTCTCATCGCCAAGAGATTGATGCACTTCTTCATCTGTATCAAGACGAGCTTTTTCTGGGAAAAGATACAGCTATCTCACAAGAGAAAATCAATCGTTACGTGTCAGCATTTAAGTCCACAAAAGATCAGCGCAATTGGATGCCCGTCTACGTTCACCAAGGCAAAAATAATGGCGGGGCTTTTGAAGTCGTTGGTAATCAAGAGATTTATTTGGCAGCAAAGAAGGCTGGGGTGGACAAAATTTGGTCTGTTGTTGTCGATGAGGATCAAGCCAATGCGCTCAAGGCTATGCGGAGTGTAAAACCCAATCTCCAAAAAGGAAAGTCCACATCCAATGGGAAAGTTCAGGACTCCGATCGCCTATTCCAACACTCAACAAAAGAAGGTGATGTAATCGTCAAAAACTATCCTGACGTTTTGGAAAAGAGCGAAAGTTTCCAAAAGTATATTGCTAAAGGCGATCGCCCGAATATCTTAGGTGATACCCTTTCTCCCCGGTCTGTCCCGACCCATCAAATGCGATATAAGGATTATCATGAGGCGATCAAAACTTACGTTGGCAACCAAGGTTACACTGACGATGGCATCAACCGAGATCATCTAAATTACAAAAAAGCTGTCGATACGGCGATCGCCAGTGGGGTAAAAATTCACCCCGACGTAATGAAGGATTACGAAGGGCTTGATTTGTCCACCTATGGCGATCGGGGAATCAAAGAAAAGCCGGAAAGTGAGCGTTCTAAAGAGCCGTTTAAGCCCAAAGGGAAGCCAACAAGTGATTATGGGAAAATCGACTGGGCGAAATCAAGTAAAGGCTTGACCGCTTGGCAGTCTAAACGGAATGGTTACGATGGTTCGTGGGCTGGCATTATTGACAGTATCGGGCACATCATAGAAGAAAAGGTTAAGTCACATCCAGACTATGAATTGCTATTCAAAAAGGCAAAGCGTAGTGGGGGTAAGGGAATAGTAGAAAACTACAAAGACGCATTATCTTATGTCCCGTCCAACGGAAGGACAAAGACAGGACAGGAAATTGATCGCCTGCAAAAACAGATATTGAATAGCCTAGGATTGCTGGCTCCTCCAAGCAAAACATATCGTGGAAATGATATTGATTGGCACAAAGCAGCCGTCTTGGTTGCCTTAAAGAATGGGGAGGATGTGCCAAATGATGTATTAGATAGTTTTTACATTGAACCTAATAAGGTTTCATTTTCTGAGCCATTAACGCACCCACGGAAGCACATCTCCCAACGCCTAGCCAAGATGCGTAAAATCTCCCGACAATATGGCGATCGGCGTTCAAGTTAAAACATTTACCCGTTCAGGCTAAAATCATGCCCCAACAAATCCCGATCACAGAATATTTCAAGTATCATCCGCCAATCACAAACCTTCGGCGCGAACGGCACGACAAAGTTAATGCACTGGCATTAGACCTTGCCAAATATATCGAAGAAAATGTACAGGACGAGGACTGTAAGAAAATGGCTTTTTTCGCCATCCAGCAAGCCCGCATGTTTGCAAACCAAGGAATTACCATTGACGAGATTGCCGAGGGTTACAACTACAGTAATTAATCTGACAATATGGCGATCGGCGTTCCCCATAATATCGGCAAAACACCGACAAACCCTGCTAGGATAGGCGGATTAACCATTACTACCAGTATTTCCGTGAACAAAGCTCAATTGATAAATGCCATTTCCGAGCGCACCGAAGGGATCTCCAAAAAAGACATCGACTTAACCATTGACGCACTTACCCACGTCATCACCGAGGCCGTAGCTAACAAAGAGAAAGTGACCCTAGTGGGCTTTGGTTCCTTCGAGCCTCGATTCCGCAAGGAACGGGAAGGGCGTAACCCTGCAAATGGCGAAGCTGTTAGCATCCCGGCCAAGACCGTCCCGTCATTCTCTGCCGGCAAAGCCTTCAAAGAAATTGTTGCCAACAGAGATTCATAGTTTGAGGTTAAATGATGACGTTCTCAACTGCACTCGAATTACTCAAGCAAGGCAAGCGATTAACCCGCCAAGGGTGGAACGGCAAGGGAATGTACGTCGAAGTTCAGTACCCTGACGCCAACTCCAAAATGGGCTTACCCTATATTTTCATGCGGCCAGTGACAGGACACCTTGTTCCTTGGGTCGCCAGCCATACCGATCTACTAACCGATGACTGGATGGAGGTCGCATGACGCCCGAAGAACAAGCCCTCAAAGCCAGTATCCAGCAACGATTGGAAAAACTCAGACCCAAAGTCGTCAACGACGGTACAGGATTGCGGATCACCGTTCGAGGGGAAACCATCAAACTTCCCTTTACCCGTTCCGCCCCCGTGTCCACCCGCAACATCTCTTGACCATTGACTCGGATTGTCGGTAAAATACCAACACTTATTTAGTATCCAACCGATAAATCCAAAACTTAAGTGGACACAAAGAACCCCTCCGATCGCCGTCGATTAGAGGGGTTTTCGATTACCAAAAGAGTAACCCGCCACTTTGGGGATGTTTTTCGCGTCAACCTGTGCGGGGACTATCGTTTCTAGCCTTTCGCTCGTCTTTTGCTTTTAAGTTTGCCGCACTTTTGGCATCCATGCCCTACTAGGTGACTACGAGGGGACTGCTTAAATACTCCATGCTTCGGGCAAATTATCTCAACATCGGCGTAATGATTGACGTATTTTGCTAGCGAGTAGTCGTACCCCTTTCCATCATGGATGCTTTTTGCTTTTTGAACAAAAAATTTCGATGCTTTTTGGACGCTATGATGAGAGCAAAATGGACACCCACACCTTAGATGTGTGTTGGGACGTTGTTCAAATACTCCGTGTTTTGGACAGATTATTTTGACTTTAGTTTGGATATTGATATATTCGGCTAGCGAGTAATCATACTTATTCGTTCCGTGGATAGACTGAGCTTTTGACGTGAAGTCCTCAAGTCCCATCCTTTGAGACGCTGATCTCCTGTCCAAGCCACAAGCAGGGCAACCCCGCCCCATTAAATGGTTGTGAGGTATTTGCTCAAACACCCCATGCGCTAGGCAGGTAATTCTAACCTTAATATTGCTCTTGACATATTTAACTAACGAGTAATCATATTTCTTTGTCCCATGAACAGACTGAGCCTTCAAAATGAATTCCTTGGTCGTTTTTCGCTTTCTCATATTGTTTTATTTTAGGGTTAGCAGTATATTCTGCCCAGCCATCATCGACTAGACAGAATATCGACAAGTTACCGACTAATTAGCGCAAGAAGTACACCCCTCGCTACCGTCCTTGAAGTCATCTTTTTGAACAGAGCGAATGTAGTAAACCGCTTTACAACCAGACTCCCAAGCTAGCACCAAGGTATCAAAAATATCTTTAGCGTTAATACTGCGATTTGGCTCATCGGGAAAGTAAACCCCGGCATTGAGATTAAATAGCAATTCCATCGAGATCCCGGTATCAATCCATTTTTGGATCGTCGCCGTCGCCTCAATCACAGTTTTCTGGTCAATGGTCTTATTCTCCTGGTAATGCCACCATTTTTCGCCGATGTATGGCGGAGCGATGGGGACGGTTCCTTTCGCCCATTTGTCGTAGAAGAAACGACTATACGCGGGGAGAATGCTGGCGGTACAGCCCTGCACCAAAGAAGAAGAAGTATTAGGAGCAATTGCCATTATGTGAGAATTCCGAATACCATGAACCTCGATCGCCTCAATCAACCCCTGCCATTTTGCCCCTTGAATGCACAGACCCGGCAGAATATTGTGGGCATTGCCATTCTGCCAATCACTCCCTTGGAAGGCAGCAAAAGACCCCCGTTCCTTGGCTAATTCATGGCTAGCGAGAACGCAATGATAGGCCATTTCCTCGAATAGCTGGTTGATAGTGTCGAGATCTGAGTAGTTGGTTTCCCGTTTAGCCAAATAATCAGCCAGTCCCATCGCACCGACTCCAATGGTTCGGTAAGTGTCATTGTGAGCCTTTG
>JACCDR012031445.1_pt1 | contig 20264 bp, 21 predicted proteins | sample 7446431 | NCBI WGS metagenome assembly JACCDR01 (sample SAMN15323443, study PRJNA562643) | freshwater metagenome | isolation source: river surface water | place: USA:Blue River Watershed | collected 2017-08-17 | reverse complement strand
GGTAATTCGGACCCCTTTGTTGGGGAGTTTGCAGGGTTTTTTAAATGGTTTGCACTTGGTTTGCAGTGTTTGGATAAAGGACTATGCCTCGATTGAAAGCTGGTGTGATGGGTGTGTCGGTGCGCGAGTGCGCACGTCAGCTCGGCATCAGCGATACGGCCATTCATAAGGCGCGCAAAGCGGGTCGCTTGCCCGGTGCTGTGTACGCCGATGGATCGGTGAATGTGGAGGCCGTGCGCAAGTGCATGACCGAAAGCGCCGATCCAACGCGGGGCGGCCAGCGCGAGGCGGGTGTGCTGGGCATAGTGCAGGCGCAGAGCGCCGTCAAAATGCTTGATGGTGATGCAAGTCTGCAGGATTCGGCTGCGTTGCAATTGGGCATCGGCGAAACGGCTGAGATTTTGACGGGCACATTGGCAGGCGGCAGCGCTTCGCTGTCTGCATCGGCTAGCCTGGCTGGCGCTGGTGTTGGTGCCACTGCGCCCACCAACCTGCCCGCCAGCGCTTCGCTGCTGGTTGAGAAAACCAAGACGGAGCGGGTGCGCAACATTCGTGAGCAGCTTGCTTTGGACAAGGAGCTGGGGCGTGTGGCTGAGATTGAGCCGATGGTGCGTGCGGTGGTGGATGCCATGACCGCAGCCAAAGGCGAGCTGCTGGCGCTGCCTGATCGCTTGACGCCGTTGGTGACACCTGAGACCAACACCGGCAAGGTGTATGACTTGATCGAAGCCGAGACCAAGCGCATTTGCCAGAGCCTTGAAGACAAACTCAAACGCATGGCGCAAGCCCAAGCGGTGGCGGCATGAACCTTGCCGATGGATACCAAGCGGTGATGGAGGCCGCAGCGCAAGCCTGGGCGCTGCCTGAGAAGCTGAGCATTTCCGATTGGGCTGACAAATATCGCTGGGTGCCTTCCAAGAGCTCGCCCGAGGGTGGCCAATGGCGCACAGCGCGCACGCCCTATGCCGCTGAGCCCATGAATGAGCTCAGCAGTCTGAGCCGCACGCAGGTCGTTGTGATCATGGCGGCATCGCAGGTGTTGAAGACTGAGGTGTTGATCAACTGGGTGTTTGAAACCATCGATCAAGACCCGGCACCGATGCTGGTGGTGCAGCCGACCGAAAAAGCAGTGAGCGATTTTGTGAGCCAGCGCCTTGATCCGGCGATTGATGCCATGCAGCGCATCCGAGCAAAGATCCCGCCCTCTCGCCAGCGAGACAGCGGCAACCGCCGCACCGAGCGGAACTACCCTGGCGGCGTGTTGTATCTGGGGTGGAGCAACAGCCCAAGCGAGCTTTCAAGCAAGCCGATCAAGAAGCTGGCGCTCGATGAGATTGACCGCTACCCGGTCAGCATCAAAGACGAAGGCAGCCCGATCAAACTTGCTGAGCAGCGCACCGCCAACTTTCCGCGCCGCAAGATTCTCAAGACCAGCACGCCCAAGATCAAAGGCGCATCGGCGATTGATGATGAATACCAAAGCAGCAGCCGCGCCCAATACTGGGTGCCATGCCCGCACTGCGGTGAAATGCAGGTGCTGCAGTTTGAAAATTTAAAGTGGACGAAGACCGAGGAAGACGGCAAGAAGAAGCACTGGCCACACACCGCAGTCTACGTGTGCGAGCATCACGGCTGCATCATTGAAGAGCGCAGCAAGCCAGAGATGCTGGCTGGCGGCGAATGGCGGCATCGCAACCCGGAGGTGGCAAAAAAGGGTTACCACATCAACGGGCTTTACAGCCCAGTGGGCCTTGGCTACAGCTGGGGCGAACGCGCTGAGAAATTCTTGGAGGTCTGCAAAGACCCAGTGAAGCTGCAGACGTTTGTGAATCTGCATTTGGGCGAAGCCTACGAAGACCACGCAGGCAGCTTGCATGCTGACTTTCTGAAAGGCCGCTCCGAGGCCTACCCGCTGCGCACCGTGCTGCCGGGCTACCTAGTGCTCACGCTGGGCGTTGATGTCCAAAAAGACCGCTTTGCGTTTCACTTGGTGGCTTGGGGGCGCGGCGAACGCTGCCACACGGTCGACTACACCGAAATCCCAGCCGACCCGAGCCGCAGCGATCAATGGGAAATCATCACCACCTATCGCCGTCGCCCGATTCGCAACGCCTTCGGGGTAGATATCAAGATCAGCATGACGGCGGTGGATTCCGGCAACGGCAACCACACTCATGAGGCCTACCGCTACGCACGCAAATACCGCTTCGATGACGTGATCGCCATCAAAGGCGCAAGCCAAAACTACCGCTCGATTTTGAACCGCCCAAAGAAACAGGATGTGCGAAACGAAAACGGCGCGATGGAATCCAACGGCGTTGACCTGTGGCTCGTGGGCACCGACACCGCCAAAGGCGCGCTTTTCACGCGCATCGATGGCGATGCCACTCACGACGACAAAGCCAGCGCCATGGTGCGCTTCAGCAGCGAGCTACCCCAATCTTTTTTTGAGGGCATGACCTCCGAAGTGTTTGATGCCGACACAGGCCGCTGGGTCAAGCGCCCAGGCCGCCCGAATGAGCCTTTGGATACCTGGGTGTATGCCGCTGCAGCCGCCCACCATCCCAAGCTTTCTGTACACACCGCCAAAGCGGCTGACTGGGACACCTTGGAAGCCCTGCTAGAGCCGCGCGTCAACGACATGTTTACAGCCGCGCCAGCCGCTTTGCCAGACGGCACAGCCTCCGAGCAAAGCACCCCCGCCAGCGCCGAACCATCAGCGCCAGCCACACAGCCCGAGCCGCTCCCCGCGCCTCGCCGCACCGACACCGATGACGCCTGGATACCCAGCGTGCCCGACAACTGGATTTGAAGCATGAGCGATTTCACCCTAACGCAGCTCGCCGCCATCAACACCGCCATCGCCAGCGGCACGTTGAAGGTGCGTTACGCAGACAAAGAAGTGACCTACCACAGCCTCACTGAGCTGATGGCCGCGCGCGATCTGATCCGCAGCGAGCTGCAAGCCAGCGGCGCATTGGCCAGCAGCAGCAACACCAAAGGCATTGCCACCGTTACGCAGTATTGCAGCGACTGAATTTCAAAACATCATGACCCCAACTTCCCCGCCCATCATCCGCTCTAGCCTGCTAGAGCGCACCATCGAGGCCGTGGCGCCATCGTGGGCGCTCAAGCGCGCCATGTCGCGCATGGGCATGGAATATGCCCGCAGCTACGATGCCGCCAAAAACGGCCGTCGCACCGCAGGCTGGAAAACCGGCAGCGGCAGCGCCAGCGCCGAGCTACAAGGCGGCTTGTCCACCATCCGCAATCGCTCGCGCGATCTGATCCGCAACAACGAATACGCCAAGCGCGCTGTGAGCGTGTTCTCGGGCAACGTGGTGGGCTACGGCATCACCGTTGCGCCTGAGAATCAGCGCGAATCTGCCAACTGGAAACTGTGGAGCGAAAGCCTGCTTTGCGATGCGGATGCCACTGACAACTTCGGCGGCCTGTGCCGCCTGTCTGTGGCAGAGCGATTTGGCGCAGGCGAGGTGCTTATTCGCCGCCGCTGGCGTCGTCTGGATGACGGCCTCACCGTGCCGCTGCAGCTTCAAATCTTGGAGGCCGATCACCTCGATCACAGCAAGACCGGCCCTGTAGGCCAAAACGGCAACATCTGCATCCTTGGCAAAGAATACGACCGTATCGGCAAGCTCGTGGCCTATTGGCTCTTCCAAGAGCATCCCGGCGAGCTGCTCACCTGGAACAAAGCCACGTATGAGAGCAAGCGCGTGCCGGCCAGCGAAGTCATCCATTATTTCCGCCGCGATCGCCCCAGCACCGTGCGCGGCGTGAGCGAGCTGGCCGTGAGCCTGCTGCGCTACCGCGATCGCGCAGAGTGGGACGAAGCCGAGCTGATCCGCAAGAAGATGGAAGCCTGCGTGATCGCCATCATCAGCTCCGACAAACCCGATCAAGCTCTTGGCTTGGCAGGCTCTGAAAAAGGCGTTGAAACCATGCGCCCCGGCATGATCGCCCGCACAGGCATGTCCGATAAGGTCAGTTTTAACAACCCCACCCCCAGCGCTGGCGGTGGCGAATACATGCGCCACCAGCTCCATGCCCTCGCCGTCGGCGCGGGCATCACCTATGCCCAGCTTACAGGCGACATGAGCCAGGCCAACTTTGCCAGCAACCGCATGGGCCTCATCGAGTTTCGCCAAATGGTCGAGCAAGAGCAGTGGCTCACGTTCGTGCCCCAAGTGCTGCAGCCTGTGCGCAAATGGTTTCAAGAAGCCTGCCAAGCCGCAGGCCTGCCCACAGGCGATCTCAGCAAAGACAAGATCAGCATGCCGCGCAAAGCTAGCGTCGATCCTTTGAAGGACACACTTACCTTCAAAGAAGCCATTCGCGGTGGCGGCAACACGGTCAGCGACTGGCTGCGCGAACAAGGCACCACGCTGGAAGACTACATTGCCGAGCGCAAAAAAGAAAACGCCGCGCTTGCTGCTGCAGGCATCGTGCTTGATACCGATGCCAGCGTCAGCGAGCTGGGCACCACTGGCTTGGACATGCTCAAAGCCGAAGGAGCGGGCCATGAGTGATTGCGCCAGCACCGTCAATCCCGCTTTGCAGCGCGTCGTCGTCGCCAGTATTGGTTCGCAGATTGATCTGCAATTCAAAGCCGGCACCGAGCCCGATGCCATCAGCTATGAGCTGCTCAACCCCGATGGCAGCGCCGTCGATCTCACTGGCTGCACCGCCTTGGCCAAGATCCGCAAAAGCTTTGAAGCCGCCGACGTAGAAGCCAGCTTCGTGTGCAGCATCAGTGGCAACACCGTCACCTTGAGCCTTCCCGTTGCCAACAGCAACGCCATGGCCAGCGGCAAAGATGCGCGAGACCCTGCAGGCCAATACGTGTTTGACCACATTCTCACTTTCAGTAACGGCGTGCCCAAAGCCATGCTTTATGGCTTGGTCACCAAGCTCCAAGCCGCCAGCCGCGCTTGATCATCATGCATCTGCAAATCGCCCTCAACCAACCTCTGCAGGTGGTGCTCGCCCCCAGCGCGCCCAAGCTGCAGCTCGTGCAGACGTGTGCACAGGGTTTGCCGGGTGGGCAAGGCCCCGCAGGCCAGGTCGCAGACTACACCGCCACCTTCGGCTCTGCCGCCTCCACTTGGGTGGTCAACCACAACCTTGGCCGTGAGCCTGCCATCCAAGTGCTCACGCCTGGCGGCATGGAAATGGAAGCGGCCATTGTGCATGTGTCCACCAACCAAGCCCAAATCAATTTTGCATCCCCCCAAACTGGGCGCATCCGCGCTGTTTAAGGACTCACCATGAGCAAGAAAATCGGCACCGATCTCGACTTTGAAAGCGCAGCCCGCATCCTCAATTTGCCCGACCCATCAGCGGCGCAGCATCCGGCGACCAAGGCTTATGTTGATAGCGCTGTAGAGGGATTGGCTTGGAAGGATTCAGCGCGTGTGGCCACGCAAGCCAACATCAACCTGAGCAGCCCTGGCGCCACTATTGATGGCGTGACCATGGCAACAAATGACCGCGTGCTGGTGCGCAGCCAATCCAGCCAACCAGAAAATGGCATTTACATCTGGAATGGCGCAGCCGTTGCCATGAGCCGTTCGCTTGACGCCAGCACATCGCCTGAGCTTGAGCAGGCCGTTGTCACGGTAGAAGAGGGCACCAGCGCTGGCGCTACCTTCCGGCAAACCACCGTCAACTTCACCCTTGGCTCTGGCAACGTGGTGTGGACCAGCTTTGGCACCAGCGCCGCTGCCGCCACTGAAAGCACAGCCGGCATTGCAGAGATCGCCACCCAAGCCGAAACCGACACCGGCACCGACGACGCCCGCATCGTGACGCCGCTCAAGCTCGCCACTTATAGCGGCCGCGCCAAGCGCTACAGCGCCACGTTCGGTGATGGCAGCGCCACGCAATACACCCTGACGCACAACCTTGGCACGCGCGATGTTATCGTGCAAGTGCGCCGCACCGGCAGCCCATACGATGAAGTCATCACCGATGTCGAGGCCGACACGATCAACAGCGTCGTCATCCGCTTTGCCAGCGCGCCAGCCAGCAACACTATGCGCGCCACTGTGCTCGCCTAAGCATGAGCAAGCAGCAAGGCGGGTTTCAGATACCGCCCAACCTCGCCATAGCCGAAGGCGCCACGACGCCCGATCCCGGCGGCACGACCGCTCGCGGCGTGGTTGTGTGGAGCACCACGCTTAATTCTTTAGTTCAATGGACTGGCGCGGCTTGGACTGCTGTCGGCTCAAGCGGAGGTAGCGGCAGCTTGATCACGCTTGAAGGTGAGCGATATCTCACTCGAATCACGGCCAACAACGGCGGCACATTGGTTACAACTGGATCGGCTGTGTCGCTCATTGGGACGGCATCAGCGAATAACGCCTTTAACTTCACAACTCTGCACGAAAGTCTGCCTGCCGCAAGATTTGTGCCTGCAATTTCCACCCAAGCTGGATGGCAAGACACGGCGGCTTTAGTGGCCAGAGGTGGGGCCAATGCAGGTGGCTTTGTCGCCACATGGCTGTTCGGTACTGGCACCGTAGCTGTAGATAGATACTTTTTGTGCGGACTTACAAGCTCCACACTCACAACTTCGACAGTCAACTCAGGCGGTGCTGCTGATTTTTTTGGTTTAGAAAAAGAGACGTATACAGCCAACTGGTTGATTTCTCGCCGCACAGGATCTGGCGTCGTCACTCAAGTCAATACAGGTGTTGCTTTCGCAGACGGCCAAGTCGTTTCTTTGCGAATATCCGCCTTGCGAAACGCTTCTGATATATCTGTTGAAGCAAAAATACACACGGGCAGCTCAAACACCACAATTATTTCGGCGAGCTACAACACGGTCTTGCCAGGCGCCACAACAGCCCTTCGTAGAGTGTTGACTATGGGCAACATCGGCGCAGCAACCGGCGTTCTTAAATTCATGTCTTCTAATTTGATGGTGCAAACTCTTTAATGGCCTACCACCCCGGCATGCTTAACCACATCACCTAACCCTTTTATCCCAACCCAAACCCGCCTCGGCGGGTTTTTTCATTCCCATTTTCAAAAGGCCCTCTATGCCCCAAATCACCACCCGCAGCGCAGACATGCCCTTGGGCGCTGTGCAAATGGCTGTGCGCCATTTCAGCCGCGCCGCCGATCCGCAAGCCGCCGCTGCTTCTGATGCGCCCGCCGCCCGCTTTGAGCTGGTCTTTTCCACTGGCGCGCCCGTGCGTCGCTATGACTGGGCCAACGGCCGCTACTACATGGAAGAACTGGTCGTCACCAGCGATGCCGTCAACCTTGCCCGCCTAGAGCGCGGCGCGCCCTTGCTCAACAGTCATTGGGCCTACACGCTTGAAGACCAAATCGGCGTCGTCGATCAGCCCGTCATTGAAGCCGGCCAGGGCGTTTGCCAATCGCAGCTCAGCCGCCGCGAAAGTGTGCGCGGCATTGTGCAAGATTTGGAAGACGGCGTGATCCGCAACGTCAGCGTCGGCTATGCCCGTGACGCTGTTGAAATGATTGCCCCCACCGAGCAAAACGCCATGTGGGTCTATCGCGTCACCCGTTGGACGCCCATGGAAGTCTCCTTGGTCAGCATGCCCGCAGATATAGACAGCCAAGTGCGCAGCGTGCAAGGCCAGCTCCAAGACGCCCAAGGTCGCCAGTTGCGCAGCTATCCCTGCCTGATCACCGAATGGCCAGCACCCATCACCTCAGAGCCCGACACCACCCAACAACGCGCCAGCGCCGATTCCAGCGCAGCGCAAAGCATCCCCACGGCGGGGAACCCAGCCGCAACCTTCCCAACCTCTCAAGGAGTTACTATGCCCCAAGCTGAAAACCAGCGCGCTGAAGGCCATCCCGCCCCAGCCAACCCTACTGCTGCCGCCCCTGCTGCAGCTGCCCCTGATGCCTCGGCCATTCGCGCTGAAGCCATTGCTGCCGAGCGCCAGCGCAGTGCTGACGTGCGCGCCGCCGTGCAAGCCGCTCGCGGCACGCTCGGCGCCGAAGCCGCCGAAGCCCTGCAAACTCGCCTGCTCGACAGCTCGCTCACCGTTGATCAATGCCGCGCCGAAGTGCTTGATGCCTTGGCTGCGCGCAGCGAAGCGCAACACGTGCGCGGCCAAACCGCCAGCATCCGCTTGGTCGGCAGCGAATTCGAAACGCGCCAAGCCGGCTTGGCTGAATCCATCGCTCACCGCATGGACCCAGCCTCCCCGCTCACCGACAATGGCCGCCAATATCGCTACATGAATCTCAGCCGCATCGCTGAGGCCGTGTGTGAGATGCGCGGTATCAACACCGCCGGCATGAGCGCCATGGAAATCGCAGGCCGCGCCATGACCACCGGTGATCTGCCAGCCATCATGAGCAACGTCGCCAACAAGCGCCTGCGCAATGCGTACGAAGCCAATGAAGTCAGCTACACCCGCTGGGCTCGCCGCGCGCCCAATGCGCCCAACTTCAAGAGCGTCGATGTGGTGCAACTCTCCGCAGCGCCTGATCTGCTCAAGGTCAACGAGCATGGCGAGTTCACCTACGGCAAAATCAGCGATGGCAAAGAAAGCTACAGCGTCGTGAGCCGTGGCCGCATCATCTCCTTCACCCGCCAGATGATCGTCAATGATGATCTGCGCAGCTTGGACCGCATGGTCACAGGCTTCGGCGCATCCGGCCGCCGCTTGGAAAACCGTTTGGTCTATGCCCAACTCACCGACAATGCGGCCTTGGGCAACGATAACGTCGCGCTGTTCCACGCCACGCACAACAACCTCACCGACACCGGCACCGCCATCAGCGTTGCCTCGCTTGGCGTGGGCCGCAAAATGATGCGCGTGCAAAAAGGCTTGGCTGGTGAAGAGCTCAACCTCTCGCCTTCGTATTTGATCGTGCCAGCTGCGCAAGAGCAATTGGCCTATCAGTTCACCAGCTCCAACTACGTGGCCGCCAAGCCCGGCGATACCAACGAATTCCGCAGCGGTGGCCGCACCGCCGTGGAGCCCATCGTGGAATCCATCTTGGATGCCGCCAGCGCTACCGCTTGGTATCTGGCTGCCAATGCCAACTCGGTAGATACGGTTGAATACTGTTTCCTCGATGGCCGCGAAGGCGTGGCTTTGGAGACGGAATACAGCTTCGACATGGACGGCATGAAAATGCGCGCCGTGCATGATTTCGCAGCCAAAGCCATCGACTTCCGTGGCCTCTACAAAAACAACGGCGCTTAAACCCTAAGCCGCTCGCTGGGCCGCTCTTGCAGCGGCCTTTTGCAGCCCGCCGCCTCATCAGCAGGCGGCGGCGTATCCCTCTCCCATTCATTGAAAGCTCATCATGATCAACCAAGTCAAATCGGGTGCCATCCTCACCCTCATCGCTCCGTATGCCGTGGCAGCTGGAGCCTGCGCCAAAGTAGGCGGCATCATTGCCGTGGCTACCTCTGCCGTGGCCAGCGCCGCTGAAGGCGAATTTGTTCGCGTCGGCGAATTTACGCTGGCCAAAGCCACCGGCCAAGCCTGGACGCAAGGCGCAAAAATCTACTGGGATGACACCGCCAAAAACTGCACCACCTCGGCCAGCGGCAACACCTTGATCGGCGCAGCCACCGTGGCTGCCCTGTCTGGCGACACCGTTGGCGTGGTGCTGCTCGACGGCGCTGTGCGCTAAGCCCTGCGCCTCGCCGCCCTGAGCCTTTCACAACCCGCGCGCCATCATGTTCAATCCCGCCTTGCTCTTCCCCGCCTTCGAGGCTGTTGGCATGCTTCATAGCGCCCTGCGCGAAGAAGCCATGCCGCCCGCCTCGTTTGCCGTGGGCTTTGTGCAGCCCAGCCAGCTCATCCTGGGTGAGGCCGTGCAAAGCGATCAGATCGAGATCGAATACGAAACGCGCGTGGCCGTGGATCTGCGGGTGGGTGAGCGCTTGGCCATTTGCGGCAGCCAGTTCGTGGTGCGCCAGCCGCCCGCCAAGCAAGGCGATGGCTTTTACAGCCGCGCCGAATTAGAGCGAGCCTAGAGCATCATGAGCAACCAAATCGATCTTGCCTTCGAGGCCTTCAAAGCCCGCTGTGAAAGCGTGTCCTTGGCCACCGGCGGCGTGTTTGAAGATCGGCAAGCCGCCTTCACCAAAGAACAGGCCCCTGCCATCAATGTACTGCTCAAAGAAGCCAGCTCCCAAACGCTGGGCGATGCGAATCCCGCTCGCAGCATTTTGCGAGTGGAAATGGTCATTGAATTGGCCATCTACACGCGCTCAGCGCTTGATGGCAATGGCATCGCCGCTTCCTCGCGCCAGCTCTCATCCCCCGTCTGGCAAGCCGCCCATGCTGCCCTCATGGCTGATCCGTCTTTAGGCGGGCTGGCCAGCAGGCTGCGCTGGCGGCGCAGCGCCTGGCAGGGCAGCGATGCAGATGGCGCAGCCGGTTGGGCGCTGCACACCTACGAAGTCACCACCGCCGTTCGCGAAAGCGATCTCGGCTCTCCCATCAGCAGCTGAGCAAAAAAGCCAGTTGCCTGCCCCGTACCCGTCCCCCTCATCCCCTTCAAGCCGCTTCACAGCGGCTTTTTTTATTGGAGCCACCATGTCTATCTTCTTCGGTGCAGGCAAACTCATCTGCACGCCCATTCTCGATGCTGCCGGCGCAGCCGTCGCCAATCCCACACCCGTTGTCGTCGGCATCTTGCAAGATGTCTCCGTCGATATCGACTACGAAACCAAAACGCTTCACGGCGAAAAGCAGTTCGCTGTGGCCATCGGGCGCGGCAAAGCCAAGATCGGCTGGAAAGCCAAAAGCGGCGATGTGTTTGGCGGCGTGCTGGGCAGCCTCATGCTCGGCGCATCGGCCAGCGCATCGCGCAAAGGCGCTGTGATCGATTTCGCGTCCACCGTCCCCACCACCCCCTTCCAAATCACCATCGCCCCGCCTTCCAGTGGCGTGTTCGCGGCTGATATGGGCGTCATCGATGCGCTCACTGGCGTGAGCCTCACCCGCGTTGCCAGCGGTCCCACCACAGGCCAATACAGCGTCAACGTCGCCACCGGCGTCTATACCTTTGCCTCCGCAGACGTTGCCAAGGCTGTGCTCATCAGCTATGAGTACACCATCGCCTCCAGCACCACCAGCCAGCTCTACAACATCAGCAACAACCTGATGGGTTACACCCCCACCTTCAGCGCCCTGTTTTACAACCAATACATGGGCAAAACACAGGTCTTGAAGCTCAACACCTGCGTGCTCGGCAAGCTCGCCCTGCCGTTCAAGAATGACGATTTCACCATGAGCGATATCGATGCCCAGGCCTTTGCCGATGCCAGCAGCAATGTTGGCTACATCTGCCAGTATTGATCGCCATGAGCCAAAACAGCGTCATTCATAAAGGCGTGCGCGTGGAGCTAGGCGGCTCCACGTACATTTTGCCGCCTGCCACCATTGCCACGCTCGAAGATTTCAGCGAGCGCCTAGATGCCCTCAATGCCAAGCTCACGCAGCCTGCGCATTTTCAGTATGGCGATCTGGGCGTGGTGGCTGATTTTGTGCATGCCTGCCTGCTGCGCAACTATCCCGATATGCAGCGCCGCTTCGTGGCCGAGCAAGTCGATCTAGGCAACTTTCAAGACATCATGAAAGCCTGCTACGACGCCTCTGGCCTGCTTCGCCGCTCGCAAGAGCAAGAAGATGCTAAGCAAGCCAGCGCAGCCGCCCAGGAGGGCGGCACGCTGGGGGAATCCACTGGGATGGCATCGTTGCCCACATCGTAGGCTGCACCGGCTGGCAATGGCAGCATGTGCGCCACGAGTGTGATCTGCCCATGTATCTCGCGCTCTGTGAGCACTGGCGCAAGCTCCCCCCTCCTGCCTTGGCTTTGAAGCGCTTGAATGCGCTGCTCAGCGCATGGGCAGGCGTGCCCGCTGAGCCCGAGGGGCGCGAGCCAGAGCGCAGCGCCCGCAAGCCCAGTGCCAGCCCAGCGCCCTCGCCAGAGAGCCTAGGCAGCGCAGAAGGCATGCAAAGCGCGGCCCTGCAAGCCGCCATGGCCGGCATGCCTGTCTTTGAAGGCAGGCCCGCCGATCCCATGCTTGATTTCATCCCCGCCCCCAAAGCTGATTCCTAAAGCCTTTTCAGGCTCTAGCCCATATCCAACCTGCGCAAAGCGCTATTAAAACGAGAGCACCTATGAGCAACCCCACCACCGGTTTCAGCGTTGGCGCAGACGTCAACCCGTTTGAAGCAGCCATGCGCCGCATGGTCGATGCGGCCAAGGAGGGCGAAGGCGGTGTGGGCACGGCGTTGGCAGGCTTGGGCGGGCCTTTGGCTGGCCTCAAAACGGCTTTTGCAGCCCTCAGCGCTTTTGCCAGCGGCGCGTTTCTCAAAGAAGCCATTCAAGCCACCACGCAGATGACCGAAAAGGCCATGGATCTGAGCCGCGCCTTGGGCGTGTCCACCAACGAAGCCCGCCTCATCCAAATGGCGCTGGAAGACATCGGTGCAGACGCTGGTGAGTTTGAAGCCGCTGCTAAAGGCATGGTCAAAAAGCTCAAAGAAAACGAGGAAACCATGAATGCCATGGGCTTGGCTACGCGCGATGCCGCTGGCAATCTTCGCCCCATGAATGATCTGGTCACAGATGGCATTCAGGTGCTCGGCACCTACAAAGAGGGCGCAGACCGCGCTCTGGCTTCGCAAGAGCTGTTTGGCAAAGGCATTGATGCAAGCAGCAAGCTCATGCTCTACAACAAAGAGGTCGTGGAGGAAAACCGCGCCGCCATGACGGAGCTGGGCTTAGAGGTGGGCGAAAACTCCGTGGCCGCTTGGAAAGCCTTTGATGCGCAGGCCGATCGCGCAGGCTTCAGCATGCAAGGCCTCAAGAAAGCCATTGGCGATGCGCTGCTGCCCGTGATCACCACGCTGGTAGAAGTGTTCAACAGCGTCATGCCAGCCGCCATTACGGTGGTCAAGGGTGCTTTGGCTGGCTTAGCTACGGCCTTTTTGGTGGTGCGCAACGGCGTGGCCGTGCTGTGGGAAACGATCAATGCCATGGTCGTCACCGTCACCGAGCCCATACGTGCGCTGGCAGAGGCCATGTACAAGGTCATGACAGGCGACTTTGCAGGCGCAGGCGCTGCGCTCAAAAACGTCGGCGGAGTCATCGCGGGTGCTTGGGATAACGCCATGCAGCGCATGACCGAATCGTCGCGCAAAACCGCGCAAGAAATCAAAGGCATGTTTCTCCCCGACACCGTTGCAGGTAGTGGCGGCGGCTTGGGAGCGGGCAGCAAAAATGCGCCGAGAAGGCCTGAAAAAGCCGAAAAAGAAAAAGAAGTAAAAACGCAAGTCGATCAAGACGTGTCCGTCATGCAAACCTATGAAATGGCCTTGGACTACACCAAGCTGTTTTATGAAAAGCAAAACGCCCTGCGCAGCTACAGCAAAGCCCAAGAGCTGGCCTATTGGAAAGAGCTGCTCGATACCTACGAAGTGGGTAACAAAGACCGCGAAAAGATCGCCGCCAAAATTGCCAAGCTCGAAGTTGAAACGGTGCGCCAAACTGCGAAAGAGCAAAAGGAAATCACTCAGCTTCGTGCTGAAGATTGGAAAGCCGAAACGCTTGACTACATCAATGAGCTGCAGGCCCGAGCCGCTTTTGACCGCGAGCAAGGCACGCTTTCTCAGGCTCAGTATTTGGAGCGCCTCGCCGCCTTCCATGCCATGCGCTTGCAGGCTGAGATGGAATTCATCGCGCAGAAAATCGAAGTCGCCAAGCTTGACCCTGAAAACAATCTCGTGCTGCTAGAGCAGCTCGAAATGCAAAAAGCCGAAATTCGCCGCCGCTACAACGAGCAGGCCCGCGAAGTGGCACGTCAACAAGCCGCTGAGCAAATGGGCCCCATCAATGCCATCAGCGCCGCCATTGGTGCAAGCGTGAGCCGCGTGGCAGAAACCATGCTCACGAGCTGGAAGAATGTGGGCAAGGCGCTGCGCCAAGCCCTGCGCGATATTGGCATGGCCATCATTCAAGAAACCGTGCTCAAGCCCTTGCAGGCTCGCATTGCCGCCTTTGCCAAGGAGCGCTTGCTCACCATGGCAGGCATTGGCGCAGATGCAGCCAAAGCAGGCGCAGGCGCAGCCAGCTCGCAGGCGGGCATCCCCGTCATTGGCCCTATGCTGGCCTTGGCTTCCATGGCTGCTGTCATGGGCGCCGTGATGGGCCTGGGCTCTAAAGTGCCCAGCGCCAGTATGGGCTTCGATATTCCTGCTGGCTTGAATCCTCTCACCCAGCTCCATGAGCAAGAAATGGTGCTCCCCAAAGAGCATGCAGAGGTGATCCGCAGCTTGGCCGCGCAAGGCGGTGGCTCTGGTGGCACCACGCACAACACCATTTATGCCATGGACTCCCGAAGCTTCGAGCAGTTTTTGAAAGACAACCCCGGCGCGTTGAGCGCTGGCAACCGACATGCCGCCAAACGCGGCTTCGCTTAAACACCGCCCCCTGATCTTCCCCTTCTCAGCATCCCCTTCGCCATGAGCAATGCCGTCTTCCCCTCGCTGCCTGGGCAGGCATGGCCGCGCCAGAAATCGCCGGTGTACAAGACCGATGTGCAGACCAGCAGCAGCCTGCGCTCGTGGCACATCAGCCGCGCGCTCTATCCGGTTTACAAAATCAAGCTCACGTTTGAATACCTCAGCAGCGCCGATTACGCTACCTTGCTGGCCTTCTTCAAGCAACACAAAGGCCGTGGCCAGCCCTTTTTGTTTGACGATCGCGATGATCGCCTGCAAAACGATACGGCCACCCCCCAAGCCTTTGGCGTGGGCGATGGCGTGCGCACGCGCTGGCAGCTCTTGCGCAGCCTAGGCGGCATCGTGGAGCCCATTGGGCGACACAACACCATCACCAGCGTGCGCGTCAACGGCACGCCCACCGGCGCTTATACGCTGGATGATTACGGCTTCATCACCTTTAGCTCGCCCCCAGCGGATGGTGCTGCGCTCGATTGGCAGGGCAGCTTCTACTGGCGTTGCATCTTCGGCAAAGACGATCAAGGCTTTGAAGAATTCATGCGCTTTTTCTATTCGGCCAAATCGGTTGAATTTGAGACGTGGAAGGGCTAAGCCGTGATCACTACCGATCCCGTAGGCCTAGCAGCCTGGCTGGCCAATGCCCGCAGCGCCCAAATCTTTGACGCCTTCACGCTCATCAGCGCCACCGGCCAAACTCTGCGCTTCACTGATGCTGATGCAGATTTGCAGATCCCCGCGCCCGATGGCCGCTTGTTTGTGCGCGGCCCCATCATCAGCCGTGGCAACATCAAGCAAAGCGTTGGCCTGAGCGCTGACAACATGAGCCTAGAGCTGCGCCCCGTGGCCTTTGAGCAGCCCGTGATGTTTGGAGCCGTGAGCCTGCTCACAGCCGCCCAAGCAGGCTTGCTGCGCGGCGCTACGCTGCAGCTTGAGCGCCTGGTGTATGACGATGATGCGGATTACCAAGGCCGCTGGGTCGAATTCGCTGGCACGCTGGCGATTAAAAGCACAGCGGGCGGCGTGATCAAAGCCGATGTGCTCTCTGAGCTGAATTTGCTCTCCACGCCTTTCCCGCGCAATGTCTATCAAGCCCAGTGCAAAAACCAAGTTTTTGATGCCAATTGCCGCTTGCTGCGTAGCGCCTGGGAAGTCTCAGGCAGCATCACAGCCGTGGCGGGCGGCGATGCAGCGCGCATGCAGTTCACCAGCGCCTTGGCGCAGGCTGCGGGCTACTTTGATCAAGGCGTGGTGCAGTGCACCAGCGGTGCCAATGCCGGCATCAAGCGCACTGTGAAAAGCTTTGCCAGCGGCGTGTTCAAGTTTGCGCTGCCCTGGCCGCGCGCGCTGGCTGTGAGCGATACCTTTGTGGCCGTGCCAGGCTGCGCCCGCACGCTCGATGCCTGCACCACCAAATTCTCCAACCGCCTGCATTTCCGTGGCGAGCCCTTCATCCCCCAGCCTGAAACGGTCACTTGATCATGCTATCGATTCGAGAGCAGATTGTGCAAGAAGCCCACACCTGGCTTCGCACGCCCTACCATCATTGCGCGGATGTCAAAGGCGCAGGCGTGGATTGCGCCATGATCTTGGTGCGCGTGTATGCCGCGTGCGGCCTGCTGCCCCAGAGTTTTGACCCCCGCCCCTACAGCCCGCAATGGCATCTGCATCGCGGTGAAGAGCTGTATCAAGCTTGGATTGCAGCCGCAGGCGCTATCGAAACAGGAGCGCCTCGCGCAGGCGATGTGGGCCTGTGGAAGTTTGGCCGCGCCTATAGCCATGCCGCCATCTTGGTCGATACAGGCGCAGGCCAAATCATTCATGCCCTGAAAGACGCAGGCTGCGTCACGCTGGGCAGCATTCATGAGCAGCCGCTGGCAGGCCGCGCCTGCAAGTGGTATCGCGTGGTGAAGGATTGACATGGGCGGCAAAAAATCCACCATCGCCACCGAAGAGCCTAAGCTGGGCAATCTGCGCGTGCAGACCAGCATGTATGGCCTGACCGTGCCTTGGATGCGCGGCCAAACGCGCATCACGGGCAATCTGGTGTGGTTTGGCAATTTCCAAGCCATTGCCACCACCACCACCACCAGCCAAGGCGGCAAAGGCGGAGGCGGCATCACGCAGGTCGATACCAAATACGAATACAAGGCCGCAGCCGTGTTGGCGCTGGCCAGCGGCCCCATTCTGGGCATCGCCAGCGCTTGGAAAGACAAGCGCCGCTATCTGGGCCAAGCCATCGCAGGCCGCAGCGAAACGCTGAGCCACACCGCCACCGTGCCCATTGGCGGCGTGATCAATGTGCCGCTCTCAGGCGGCAGCTTTGCGGGCAATGTGGCAGTCGATCAATACCAAGCGCCAGGCTACGAGTCTTACTAAGCATGAGCACACTCACCGAAGGCTTTCACTACACCCAAAACGGTGCAGGCCAATACACCATTGACACGGCGCTCGTACCCGTGGGCACGCAAGTGACCATCAGCTATGCCGTGAGCTATGCCGCAAGCTGGCTAAGCGCGTTGGATGAACTGGGCTTGTCTCTGGCGCCCGGCCGCATCGGGCAGGCCGCTTGGAGCTGGCTGGCCAGCTATGCGCCCACCGAATCGCTGGCTTACAGCGGCTTGGCCTATGTGTATGCCGAGGCCTACCCGCTCACCAACCAAGCCGAGGTAGAAAACCACAGCTTTGAAGTGGTGAGCGGCCACAGCGTGAGCGCCACCGTGCCTGATTGCTGGCCCGATCGCATCTTGAAAGATTTCTTGGTGTATGACACGTCAAGCATCGGCTGGCGCGAAGGTCGCCTTGCGCCCATGACGCAGCTCGTGAACTACACCCGCGCCCGCCAGCTTTGGCTCAGCGTAGCCATGAGCGAGCAAAAGCCTGCCCGCGAATGGATGGAAGGCCTGGCGCAAATCTGCAATGCAGAGTGGACGTGGCAAGGCGGCTTGCTTGACCTGATCCCCCGCGCCGATGAAGCCATCAGCAGCGCCTATGGCAGCTTCACACCTAACACCACGCCCGTTTTTGACCTGGTGCACGGCGAGGGCGGCGATATCTTGGAGCCGGTCGAGGTGGAGCCGCGCGTCAACGAAGACGCTTTCAACATCATCAAGATCGAATGGACCAACCGCGCCAACAACTACGCCATCGAGGTCATGACGGCAAGCGATGCTGCCCATATTGAGCTCTTTGGTGAGCGCCCGCGCGATGTTCTGCGCATGCATGAGATCCACGACCCCGCTGTCGCGCAAAGCGTGGCTCAGCAGCTCTTGCAGCGCGAAATGACGGTGTGGAACCGCTACACCTTCAAAGTGCCTTTCAGCCGCGCCCTGATCGGCCTCATGGATTTGGTCACGCTCACCGATGCTGATAGCGCCCTCGATCGCGCCCCCGTGCGCATCCTAGAGCGCAACGAAGCCGGCCACATGCAATACACCTACACCGCCGAAGACGCCGCCATAGGCAGCGCCAGCGCGCCCCTGTATGGCAGCCAAGGCGGCGCAGGCTTTGGGCATGACTACAACGCCGCGCCCGGCAACGTGCTGGCCCCCGTGATCTTTGAAGCGCCCACCGAGCTCACCAGCACCGGCTTAGAGGTGTATGCCGCTGTCACCGGCGCAGGCAGCATCTGGGGCGGCTGCAGAGTTTGGGTGAGCCTGGATGGCTTGAACTACAAAGACATGGGGCGCTTGTATGGCGGCAGCCGCTATGGCCAGCTCACGGCCAGCATGGGCACCAGCGGCAATGCCGCCGTGCAGCTCGTGGGCCAAGGCGGGCAAATGCTGGCCGGCAGCAGCCAAGATGCGGCCGCGCTGTCTACGCTGTGCTGGGCAGCGGGCATCGATGGCGGCGAATACTTTGCGCATGAGGGCGCAAGCCTCACCGCGCCCAATGCCTACACCCTGAGCGGCCTGGTGCGCGGCGCGTATCAAAACACCGTGCAAACGCATACCAGCGGCGCAGCCTTCGTGCGCGTCGATCAAGCCATCGCCAAAAGCGGCCCGCTCACCGATGAAATGATCGGCCAAACCCTGCGCTTTAAGTTCACCAGCTTCAACGTGTATGGCGGCGGTGAGCAGAGCCTGGCGGATGTGGTGGAGTACACCTACACCGTCTCGGGCGATCAGCTGAGCTTGCCGCCGCCCAATGTTGGTGGCGCTTCGCTGGATCTGACCACGGAAGGTGTGCGGGCCAGTTGGCAAGTGTTTCAGGGTGACTACAAAGACACCTGGTTGCGCAAAGGTTCAAACTGGGCAACGGCTACCGCGCTGGGCGCTGCTGGAGAGATTCAGCGCGCCGGCACCAGCTATCTAGTCGGTTGGCTGCCGGCCGGCACAACCACAATCGTTTTCAAACACCGCGATCGCCGCGAGGTGCAATCAAAAGACGCTGTAAGTGCGTCAATTTTGATTCAGCCACCAGCCGCAGTAACTTTGGTGCGCGCAGACGTCGAGGCCAACTTTCTCACTGCCCAATGGAATGATGCTAAGACGAGCCAGCCTATTCGCAGCTACAGCTACCGCCTAGGCACCACGGCCCAAACCTACGCCGAGGCCACGCCTTACGGCTCAGCCGGTGCAGACAGCCGCTCTGACGTGATTCGCGGGCAAAGCGCTGGCACGTTTCGCGTGTGGTTTGTGGCGGTTGACGTGGCGGGCAACGAGAGCACGCCTGTGTTTGTCGATGTCACATTCACCCTGCCCACTGACTTTACCCTGGCTGAGCGCTTTGATGCCACCTTTGCCGGCACCGGCACCAACGTCACCGTCAACGATGGCCGCGTGTATTTGCTCATGCTCGATGAGCAAGACGGCACGCACTTCAGCTCACGCAGTTGGACCAACGACAGCGACGCCATTGCCGCCGGCTCCACGCGCTATTTCCAGCCAGGCACCACCACAGCCAGCTACCACGAAGAATACGACCTTGGCGTCGTTGTGGCCACCACGACGATCAAGATCACGCAAACCGTGGCTTGGCTGGTAGGCGGTGGCACGATTGAAACCGACATCAGCTACAAAAAGCTCATTGGTGACTCGTGGACTGTGGTCAGCGACGTGGCCACGCTGATCGCATCCGACCTTCGCTACATCCGTGTGACGGTGCGTGCGATCGCCACTGGCAATGACGATCTTGTGCAGCTCACCAGCATGTTCACCGAATGCAGCCTGCGCCGTTTGTATGAGCCCTTTGCACTCACCCTCAACAGCGCAGACACCTTGGGCACACCCTACGTCTGCGCAGTCGGCTTCACCGACATCCAAGGCGCAGTGGCTAACCCCCTGCACCCCAACGCCAACGGCATCGTGCGCCTAGAGCCCAACATCGACGACAGCGGGCCCACCAAGCGCGTGCTGTGGTTTGGGTTCAATGCGGCGGGCACGCGCGTGAGCGGCGATATCACCGGCCAGATCAACGGAGTTTAAGTACATGGCAGACCTCAACGACTTCAACAAGCCCACTACGGCCGACCTGCGCATCGACGTGCAAGATACCCTGCGCGCTCATGCCGCGCGGGCAATCAAGCTCGACCCCGGCTCAGCCACCAACCGCCCCGTGGGCGCCAAGCTGGCCGAGCTGATCAGCAACGTCTTCACGCTCAAGCACTGGAACGGCTCGGCCTATGACACCTGGCTCACCATCAGCAACTTTTGGCGAGGGGTGTTGTCTACGGCCAATGCATCGGACTCGCAAACGGCGCTGGGGGCGAGCACGGTGGGCAAAGCGGTGTTTGTTGCGGCGTCGAAGGCCGCCGCAAAAGCGGAG